>Ga0172376_10000089_pt1 | contig 106079 bp, 80 predicted proteins | sample Lak35m_FD_121114 | JGI IMG/M metagenome (GOLD analysis project Ga0172376, IMG submission 121114) | Freshwater microbial communities from Kabuno Bay, South-Kivu, Congo - kab_092012_35m | ecosystem: Environmental > Aquatic > Freshwater > Lake | place: Democratic Republic of the Congo: South-Kivu...
AACAATCTAGCGACAGTTCAGAGGTCACTCGCGCCGTTCGACGCTTCAGAGATATCAAAGGGCTAACAGAATGATGGCGGGTGCCGGGGTCTTGAGCAGGTCAGTTATTTGAAGTTTGCTCTAGCACTTTCGGATCAATAGGAGTTAAATCTTGGCTTCAATTGGGCCACGCCGGTGAAGGCGTGGAAAGACCTGTCGATGGTGGCGACACCTACATGATGCCGATGCTTCAATTGGGCCACGCCGGTGAAGGCGTGGAAAGGTGGTACAGGCGGACGGCACGGGAACCCTTTCCGGATAGCTCCGAGGCTGACGGCGCGCCGGGACCGCCTACTTGGTCGTGAGGCCATCGGCCGCGGGCTTGCCGTCCACGAACAGTCGCATCCGCCCGCCTGCCGTTTTCGGGGGTCACCGTCAACGCGACATGGTGCCACTGTCGGGCCATCACCACCGGCCCGGTCTGGACGCCGTCGAAGCGCTCCAGTCGGATATCGAGGCGGAGGCCATACCCGAAGTGGAAGCGAGCTGGGGACTCAATGCAAACCGGTCGCCGTCAGAAGCCAGGCAACCAGCTTTGACAATCCCGCCTGAAGCCGTCATTCTTCGGGTATTCAAGACGATTGCTGCCGGCCGAGGCATGCGGTGGGCCCGGATCGCCCACTTACCTACGCCAAAAAGCAATGATTTGATGACAGGAACACGCTTTCATGGATCAGGCGACGCACAACAAAATCGTGTCATTCATCTGGGGCATCGCTGACGATGTTCTCCGCGATCTGTTCGTCCGGGGCCATTACCGTGATGTGATATTGCCGATGTGCGTTCTGCGTCGGCTCGACGCCGTGCTGGAACCGACCAAGAAAGCCGTGCTCGACACCAAGGCCATGCTGGACAAGGCCGGCATCACGGAACAGCGGGCCGCGCTTTGCGGGGCCTCCGGCCAGGCGTTCTACAACACCTCGCAGTTCACTCTCAAAGATCTCAAGGCCCGCGCCAACCAGCAGCAACTCAAAGCGGACTTCGAAGCGTACCTCGATGGCTTTTCCCCGAATGTGCAGGACATCCTCACCAACTTCGAGTTCCGCAACACCCTCCCGCGGCTCTCGAAGGCCGACGCTCTGGGCACCTTGATCGCCAAGTTTCTTGAATCTGAGATCAACCTCAGCCCGAACCCCGTGACCAACGGCGATGGCAGCGTGAAGCACCCGCCAATGGACAACCATTCGATGGGAACGGTGTTCGAGGAACTCGTCCGCAAGTTCAACGAGGAGAACAACGAGGAAGCCGGCGAGCACTGGACGCCGCGCGATGCTGTCAAGCTCATGGCGAACCTGATCTTTTTGCCCGTCGCTGACCACATCGAGTCCGGATCGTACCTGCTGTACGACGGCGCGCTTGGCACCGGCGGCATGCTCACCGTTGCCGAGGAAACACTGATTGAACTCGCGGGACGGCGCGGCAAGCAGGTCGTCACTCACCTCTACGGCCAGGAAATCAACCCCGAGACCTTCGCCATCTGCAAGGCGGACATGCTGCTGAAGGGCGAAGGCGAGAACGCCGATCATGTCGTCGGCGGGGCCGAATGGTCCACCCTCGCGCACGACGCCTTCCCGGGCCGCGAGTTCGACTTCATGCTGTCGAATCCGCCCTACGGCAAGAGCTGGAAGAAAGACCTCGAAGCGTTGGGCGGCAAGGACGGCATGCGCGACCCGCGCTTCAAGGTCATGCACAACGACGAGGAACTGAACCTCGTCACCCGCTCCAGTGATGGCCAACTCCTCTTCCTGGCCAACATGGTCAGCAAGATGAACGGCAAGACAAGGCTCGGCAGCCGCATCGCCGAGGTGCATAACGGCTCGTCGCTCTTCACCGGCGACGCCGGCCAGGGCGAAAGCAACATCCGCCGCTGGATCATCGAGAACGACTGGCTCGAAGCCATCGTCGCGTTGCCGCTCAACATGTTCTACAACACCGGCATCGCCACCTATATCTGGGTGCTCTCGAACAAGAAGGCCAAGCCGCGGCAGGGCAAGGTGCAACTCATCGACGCCACCCAGTGGTTCAAGCCGCTCCGCAAGAACCTCGGCAAGAAGAACTGTGAACTCTCGCCCGACGACATCCAGCGCATCTGCGATGTCTTCATGAATTTTCAGGAAACCGAGCAGTCGAAGATCTTCCCCAACGATGCCTTCGGCTACCGCAAGATCGTCGTCGAACGACCGCTGCGGCTTCATAGCCAGATCACGCCGAAGGCCATCGAGGCGCTCCGATTTGCCACCGGCGAGGAGATCATCCGCGGCGAACTCTACGACCGATTCGGCGACAAACTCTTCACCGACTTCGCCCAAGTGAAGGCCGATCTTGAGAAAGCCCTCAACGAATGGGGGGCCGACGACGAAGCCGAGGAGGATGACGAAGAGGGCGACGAGGCACCCGCGAAGAAGGGCCTGCCCGAGAAGAAGAAAAAGAAACTGCTCGACCCCAAAACCTGGGAACGCGACGGCAAGCTCGTCGTGGTCGCCACGGCGCTCAAGAAGGAACTTGGCGGCGAGGTGTTCGAGGATCACAACCTCTTCGGCGACGCCGTGGAGAAAGCCCTCAAGAAACTCGAACTCAAGCTCACCGGCCCGGAGTTGAAAGTCTTCCTGAAGGCCGTCAGTTGGCGCGTCGAGACGGCCCCGCCGGTCGTCGCCAAGGTGCACAAGGCCGGCAAGGCGACCGCCCTACCGCTGAACGGGTTGTACGAGGCGACCATCGCCGGCAAGAAGTGCGTCGTCGAATACGAACCCGACACGGATCTCCGCGATACCGAGCAAGTGCCGCTTCAGGAGGAGGTGGAGGCGTTCCTGAAACGCGAGGTGCTACCGTACACGCCGGATGCCTGGATCGACGCCTCGGCCACGAAGATCGGCTACGAGATCAGCTTCACCCGCCACTTTTACAAGCCACAACCGCTCCGCTCGCTGGACGAGATTCGCAAGGACATTTTGGCCGTCGAGAAGGAAGCCGAGGGCCTGCTCGGCGAAATCGTGGGGGCAAAAAGCACCCGTGGGTAGCATGTGTAAGGCTGCAAAGCGTATGATGATCACTACTGGCCATACGAAAGTCAGCCTTACACATAGCCGAAAGAGGAATCCATAGCCAAGGCTCGACGACACATGGCAAAACTGGACGCCGATTCCAAAAACTCCTTCAGAGCTGGAAGATTCGTCCGACAGCCCACGGGTTATCGCGCCTTCATCCCGGCTGCCCTCCCGCCACAGCCACCGATTCAAATGGCGGGCTCGCTTCAAGTTCTACTCTCGGAAGCCGACCGTGCTCTCGGCCGGCTCGATGGCTCGATTCAGACATTGCCAAACCCGGAACTGTTCGTCTTCATGTACATTCGCAAGGAAGCCGTCCTCTCCAGCCAGATCGAAGGCACGCAAAGCTCCTTGCAGGACTTGCTCTCGGCCGAGGCCAAGATCCTTTCGCCCGACGCTCCCGAAGATGTTTCCGAAGTGATCAACTATGTCAGTGCCATGAATCACGGTCTCGAACGCCTGGCCAAGCTGCCGGTGTCCGTTCGCCTGATCCGCGAAATTCACGAGAAGCTGCTCGCCGGCGTCCGCGGCTCCCACCTCACGCCAGGCGAACTCCGTACCAGCCAGAATTGGATCGGCCCCGGGGGCTGCACTCTCGCCGAGGCCACCTTCGTGCCCCCGCCGCCCGCGGAAGTTCCCGAGGCCCTCGCCGGCCTGGAGCGTTTCATCCACGGCGACAACGATCTGCCGCTGCTCGTCAAGATCGGCCTCGCCCATGCCCAGTTCGAGACCATTCACCCCTTTCTCGACGGCAATGGCCGCGTGGGCCGGTTGCTCATCACCTTCCTGCTGTGCGAGCAGAAGGTGATGCTCAAGCCGGTGCTCTACCTCTCGCACTATTTCAAGCGGTATCGCACGCAATACTACGAGCACCTGCAAGCGACCCGCGATCGCGGCGCCTGGGAGGAGTGGCTCGCCTTCTTTGTCCGCGGTGTCACCGAAGTCAGCCGCGAAGCCACCGAGACGGCTCGCCGCATTCTGATGTTGCGCGAGCAGCACCGGGCCATCATCACCGCGAAGCTTGGGCGGGCGGCCGGCAATGGCCACCGCGTCCTCGAAACCCTTTACGAACGACCCATCCTCGCGGTCAAGGATGTCCAGAACCTGACCGGCACGACCCACCAGGCCGCCAACGGCCTCGTCGCGAAGATGACCGAGCACGGCATTCTCCGCGAACTGACCGGCTACAAACGCAACCGCCTCTTCCGCTATCAGCCCTACATCGATCTCTTTAGCGAGCCGGCTGAGGAGGCCAAGCGATGATCGACGAACTCAAACTCGCCGGTGCGGCACCCAACTTCCGAGTGAAGAAGAATTGGCCAGTCGAACGGCTATGGCGAGTAGCATCGCTTCGTTCTGAGAAGAACAGACCAAAATTGCAATTATTGTCTGTTTTCCTCAATCGCGGGGTCATCGCTTACGGCGAAGGTGGAGGCCAAGTACACAAGCCGGGACAGGACCTTTTTGTTTATCAGGTTGTGCATGAAGGCGACCTCGTTCTCAATAACCAGCAGGCTTGGCGCGGCTCCGTTGGTGTCTCGAAGTATCACGGCATTATCAGTCCCGCATATGTCGTACTCCATTTGAAAGACTCTCTCATTCCGAGATTCGCTGATTACCTGTTCCAATCCCGCGTCATGGTTCCCCAGTTCGTTACGGCGTCCAAAGGAGTCGGGGATATCCAACGTGATATTCACATGCCCTGGCTCAAAAACATCCGTGTTCCGCTTCCCCCGCCCGAGGAGCAAGCGGCCATCGTGCGGTTTCTGGATCATGCGAACGGGAAGATCGAGCGGGCGATTCGGGCGAAGCGGAAGCTGATCGCGCTGCTCAACGAGCAGAAGCAGGCCATCATCCACCGCGCCGTCACCCGCGGCCTCGACCCCGCCGTAAAGCTCAAACCCTCCGGCATCCCCTGGCTCGGCGATGTGCCGGAGCATTGGGAGGTGCTACGTTCCAAGTACATCTACCATGAGGTCGATAGACGATCGACGACCGGACAGGAAACCCACCTCTCGATGAGCCAGAAATTCGGCTTGGTTCCACGTTCGCAACTGGAGCAGCGAGGGCTTGTGTCCGAGTCCTATGTGGGTGCCAAGCTCTGCGAGAAGGGTGATCTTGTTCTGAATCGCCTTAAAGCTCATCTCGGCGTGTTCGCTCTCGCACCGGAACCGGGCCTGATTAGTCCCGATTACACGGTGTTGCGTCCCGTAGGGGAGTTGGAGCCGAAGTACTTCGAGGCTGCTTATCGAACGCCGGCCTGCCGTGTGGAATTGCGGCAGCGTGCCAAGGGAATCGTGCAGGGGTTCTGGCGGCTCTACACCGATGACTTCTACGACATTCGCATGCCCGTTCCGCCAGTGACGGAGCAGAGAGAAATCATGAAGCGGTTGGACGCTGACTTTATCGATATTAACACAGCAGTGGATCGCACTGAACGTGAGATTGCTCTAATCCGCGAGTATCGCACGACTCTAACGGCCGAGGTGGTGACGGGCAAGCTCGATGTCCGCGAGGCGGCAAAGCGCCTCCCCGCCGAGGCCGCGGAACCGTTGCCAGCCGACGACCTGCCCGACGACGATGAGGAAGTCCCCGAGCACGCATGCGAACCTTTGTGACGATCTGGTACATTAGAACGAGACAGGAGCTGAATATGACCATGATCGAAGTCGCACACGCGCAGGCACAATTGCAGACACTCATCCACGGGCTTGCGCCCGGCGAGGAATTGACGATCGCCGAGAACGGAGTTCCGGTGGCGACGCTGAAGGCCACTCGGCCGGGCCCCTCCCAAAAGCGTGTTGCCGGGCTTTGGGTGGGAAAGGCGACCGTTCTCGCCGAAGATAACGAACACCTGAAGGATTTCGCGGAGTACATGGAGTGAGGGTCCTGCTCGATACCCATTCGCTGGTGTGGTTCGCGTTCGCCGATCCGAAACTGGCGACACCCGCGAAGGGCGTGATCGAGGACCCGGCCAACGAAATCCTTGTCAGTCCGGCGTCGTATTGGGAGATCGCCATCAAGGTGGCGCTGGGAAAGTGGCAACTGCATCAACCGTACCCCGAATTGATCGACTCGCTATGGACCGTTTACGGGTTCCGGAATTTGCCGATCAGCCCGCTTCACACGGCCCGCCTCATCGGGATGGCCGACCACCACGGCGATCCGTTCGACCGACTGCTCGCGGCTCAGGCGTTGGTCGAAAGCGTACCTATGGTCAGCGCCGATGCGGTCTTCGACCGCTACGGTGTTTCCCGAATCTGGTCGTGACAACCCCCCGAGAGCGCCCATGCCAACCACCGACACCAGCGAGAAGGGCCTGGAGAGCGTCATCGTCCGCGATATGCTCGCCGCAGGCTGGAAGGCGGGCACGAGCGGAGATTACGACCGCGCGTACTGCGTCGACCTGGTCCACTTGCGGGATTTCATGCTGGGTACGCAGCCGAAACTCGATGATGTGTTCGACCTCGCCAACGACAGCCCGACCCGCAAGCAGTTCCTGGCCCGGCTGGAGAAGGAGATCGGCACCCGCGGCGTCATTGATGTGCTCCGCAAGGGGATCAAGCACGGTCCGCACGACCTGACGCTCTTCTACGCGACACCATCGGCAGGGAACGCCAAGGCCATCGAACTGCACGCGGCCAACCGCTTCAGCGTGACGGCGCAACTAAGGTACAGTCGCGACGAGACGCGGAACGCCCTCGACATGGCGGCGTTCATCAACGGCTTGCCGGTGGCCACATTCGAATTGAAGAACAGCCTGACGAAGCAGACCGTGGCGGACGCCATCGAGCAGTACAAGCAGGACCGCGACCCGAGGGAGCCGCTGTTCCGCTTCGGGCGCTGTGTGGTGCATTTCGCGGTGGATGACAGCGAAGTGGCGATGTGCACGGAGTTGCGGGATAAAGGATCGTGGTTTCTGCCGTTCAACCGGGGTTACAACGACGGGGCGGGCAACCCTCCGAATCCGAACGGGCTGAAAACGGCATACCTTTGGCAGGAGATCCTGACACCGGCGGGGTTGACGAACATCCTCGAAAACTACGCGCAAATCGTGGAGGAGAAGAACCCCAAGACCGGCAAGAAGAAGCTGAGGCAGGTCTTCCCGCGATTCCATCAACTGGAAGTCGTGCGGAAGGTGCTGGCCGATGTGGCCAAGATCGGGGCCGGCAAGCGGTATCTGATCCAGCATTCAGCGGGCAGCGGCAAGTCGAACTCCATCGCCTGGTTGGCCCATCAACTCATCGGCGTGCGGAAGGACGGCAAGGAGGTCTTCGACTCCATCATCATCATCACCGACCGCCGCATCCTCGATCAGCAGATTCAAGCCACCATCAAGCAGTTCGCCCAGGTCGGGGCGACGGTCGGCCATGCGGAACACTCAGGCGATTTGAGGAAGTTCATCGAAAGCGGCAAGAAGATCATCATCAGCACCGTGCAGAAGTTCCCGTTCATCCTCGATGAGATCGGCGACCAGCACCGCGGGCGCAGTTTCGCCATCGTGATCGACGAGGCGCATTCCAGCCAGGGCGGCAAGGCCGCGGCCGCGCTGAGCGAAGCGCTGGTCGATCCGGAAGACGAGATCAACGACGCCCTGCAGAAACGGATGGATGCCCGGAAGATGCTGACGAACGCGAGCTATTTCGCGTTCACGGCCACACCGAAGAACAAGACGCTGGAGATGTTCGGCATCCCGCAAACGCCCGATTCCGACGGCAAGGTGAAGCACATGCCGTTTCACAGCTACACGATGAAGCAGGCGATTGACGAGCGGTTCATCCTCGATGTGCTCAAGAGCTACACGCCTGTTGACAGCTACTACAAGCTGATCAAGAAGGTCGATGATGATCCGGAGTTCGACACGAAGCGGGCGCGGAAGAAGCTGCGGAAGTATGTCGAGAGCCACGATCACGCCATCAAGCTCAAGGCCGAGATCATGGTCGACCACTTCCACGAGCAGGTGATCGCGCTGAACAAGATCGGCGGCCAAGCGCGGGCGATGGTGGTGTGCAGCGGCATCGAGCGGGCAATCCAGTATTTCCACGCGTTCAAGGCCTACCTGCAGGAGCGGAAGAGCCCATACCAGGCCATCGTCGCCTTCTCCGGCGAGCCCGAGTACCAGGGGGTGAAGGTCACCGAGTCGTCGATCAACGGGTTCCCGAGCAACGAGATCGCGGACAAGATTCAGGAAGACCCGCACCGCTTCCTCATCTGCGCCGACAAGTTCCAGACCGGCTACGACGAGCCGCTGCTGCACACGATGTATGTGGACAAGCCGCTCTCCGGCATCAAGGCGGTGCAGACGCTTTCCCGGCTCAACCGCGCCCATCCGCAGAAGCACGATGTGTTCGTTCTCGACTTCATGAACAACTCGGAAACGATCACGGCAGCGTTCTCCGACTACTACCGCACGACGATCCTCAGCGAGAAAACCGATCCCGACAAACTGCACGATCTGAAGACGGCACTCGATGGCCACCAAGTCTATTCGCCCGAGCAGGTGGATGAGTTTGCCGAGTTGTTCCTGAGCGGTGCGGAACGGGAGAAACTCGATCCGATCCTTGATGTCTGCGTCGCGGCATACAAGGATCGGCTCGACGAAGACGGGCAGGTCGATTTCAAGGGCAAGGCGAAGGCTTTCACCCGCACCTACGACTTCCTGGCTTCGATCCTTCCCTACACGAACCGGGGCTGGGAGAAGCTTTCGATCCTGTTGAACTTCCTGGTGCCGAAGCTGCCGGCCCCGAAGGAGGAAGACCTGGCCAAGGGCATTTTCGAATCCATCGACATGGACAGCTATCGGGTGGAGAAGAAGGCCGCGTTGAAAGTGACTTTGCCGGATGAGAATGCCGAGATCGAGCCGGTGCCGGTCAGCGGCGGCGGCCGCAAATCGGACCCGGAGTTGGATCGGCTCAGCAACATACTGAAAACCTTCAACGAGCAGTTTGGCACACTCTTTTCCGACACTGACCGGATCGTGAAGCGGATTCACGAAGACATCGCCCCCAAGATCGCCGAGGACAAGCCTTATCAAAACGCCAGGAAGAACACGCCGGGCGCCGCCCGTATCGAACTCGACGCCGCGTTGATGCGAGTCATTGGGCCGCTTCTGGAGGACGACATTGAGTTCTACAAGCAGTTCGTGCAGAACAATTCGTTCCGTGAATTGGTGACAAAGACCGTGGAGAGTATTTCAGATTCCAAGGCAGGGTAAGCCACTATCCTTGCGGTGGTTTTCCATCGCGTCGTTTCTGCGATTTCCGACCCGGCCGGTAACCCGTCGACTTGACCGGACCCGCACCCCGCTGGCCCGGCTTCTCGCGCCGTGACGGGTTGGCCACCGCGTGGTAATGGTCGCCGCGGACGGCGTCGATGGCCCTGTCGCGGCGTGCCTCGATGGCTTCCTTCGGCGGATCGGCCGGAATCAGGCAGTCGCAGCCGTTGCCGATCAGGTCGGCCCGGCCCGCCTCCAGCAGCGCCTTGCGCACCTCGAACCAGTTCTCCGGCTTGAAGAACTGCAGCAGCGCCCGCTGCATCTTGCGGTCCTTGAGCGCCCTGGCCACATGCACCTCGCGGCCGGTCAGCGGGTCGATCCCCGTGTGGTACATGCAGGTGGCGATGTCGTACGGGGCGGGAATGAAATCCTGAACCTGATCCGGCTTGTAGCCGTTGCGCTTGAGGAACAACGCCAGGTTGATCATCGCCTCGAGGTCGCTGCCGGGATGGCTGGCGATGTAGTAAGGCACCAAAAACTGCTTGGGCTTGCCGGCATCCGCCGAAGCCTTGCGGAAGGCCTTGGCGAACCCCTCGAAATTCACATTGCGTGGCTTCTTCATCAGGTCGAGCACGCGCGGATCCACCGCCTCGGGCGCCACCTTGAGCGTGCCGCCCACATGGTGCGCCGCCATCTCCTTGAGGTATTCGGGCGAAAGCTGGGCCAGGTCCATGCGCACGCCGCTGGCCACCAGCACCTTGCGGATGCCCGGTTGCCCGCGCGCCGCCCGCAGCAGGCCCACCAGCGGTCCGTGGTCGGTGCCCAGCAGCTTGCAGATGCCCGGATGCACGCACGACAGCCTGCGGCACTTCTTCTCCACCTCGGGCCGGGTGCAGCGCATGTTCCACATGTTCGCCGTCGGGCCGCCCAGGTCGCTCACCACGCCCTTGAACTCGGGATCCTGGCCGATGATGGCCAATTCCTTGAGGATCGACTTCTTGCTGCGCGACTGGATCGTGCGGCCCTGGTGCGCGGTGATGCTGCAGAAGGTGCAGCCGCCGAAGCACCCCCTCATGATGGTGACGGAATCCTTGATCATCTCGTGCGCGGGAATCGGCTCGGAGTAGGACGGGTGCGGCCGGCGGGAATAGGGCAGCCCGAAGATCCGGTCCATCTCCTGCTGGGGCAGCGGCAGGCCGGGCGGATTGGCCACCACCGCCTGGCGGTCGTGGTACTGCACCAGCGTCTTGCCGTTGAACGGGCTGGTGTTGTGGTGGCACAGCCGGGTGGCCTCCACGAACGCCATCTTGTCGGATGCCACGGATTGGAAATTGGGCAGGAACTCCACCTCGGCGGGGCGACGCTCCGCCCCCGTGCGGGTGAACAGCGCCGGCTCCAGTTCGGCGCGCCTCTCCTCGGGCGGGCATTCCGACGCCCCCAGCGCGTAGGCCACGCCGCGCATGTCGCGCAGGTCGCGCGCCGTCTCACCGGCCCTAAGTCTGCGGGCGATCTCCACGATGGGGTTCTCGCCCATGCCGAACACCACGAGGTCGGCCTTGCAGTCGAGCAGGATCGACCGCTTCACGGTGTCGGACCAGTAGTCGTAGTGCGCCAAGCGTCGCAGCGACGCCTCGACGCCGCCCGCGATGACGGGCACGCCCGGAAACGCCTCGCGGGCCCGGTGGCAGTAGGGCAGCGTGGCGCGGTCGGGCCGCAGGCCGATGCGGCCGCCGGGGGAGTAGGCGTCGTCGTTGCGCACCTTCCGGTTGGCGGTGTAGTGGTTGATCATCGAGTCCATGTTGCCGGCGCTGACGGCGAAGAAGAGCCGGGGCCTGCCGAACTGTCGCCAGGGGTCGGCGCTTTTCCAGTCGGGCTGGCTGAGGATCGCCACGCGGAAGCCGGCGTCCTCGAGAACCCGGTGCAAAATGGCCATGGCGAAGCTGGGGTGGTCGATATAGGCGTCGCCGGTCACGAACACCACATCCACGGCGTCCCAACCGCGCTCCCTCATTTCCGCGCCGGTCATGGGCGCGTGGGGGCGGGCATGGGCCTCGTGCCACTGGGCGAGGCTCAGGCGGGTGGTCTTGCTGGCGTCGGACACGGCTAACCCCTTGGCCGGAAGGCCTTACAACCAGTTTAGCCTATCCGCGCGGGGCCGGTCGCCGGTCGGCCTTGTTCCGGCCGGCCCCCCCCGTGTTAATATCGGCCCCTCAGGAACGATCCCGTGGTGCCTGCAGGAGGCTGAATCCGCCATGGCCAAGAGCGTTTGCCCCATTTCACGCGAGGAATTCCGAGCCAAGGCCCGCCCGGTGACCGTGGCCATCGGCAACGCCAACCTGCCCGCCGAAGTGAAGGAATTTTCCACCGGTTCGCTGGGGTGGTACCTCAACACCAAGACCACCATCGAGGTGGACGGCAAGCCCGTGGTGGTGCAGATCGGCCTCAACCTCACGATCGTCGGCAGCAAGGAACTCCCGGACGGGCCGGCGGCGAGCGCGGCCTAGGTTCGCCCCCGGCCGCGGAGCGGCAGCCATGACCGATCCGTTTCACATTTTGGTGGTGGAGGACGAGCCCGATGTCCGCGCCACCTTCCGCGACTGGCTGAAGTCCGGGGTTCCCCGTCTCAACCTTATCGAGGCGGGCAACGCCGCCGAGGCGCTCGACCTGGCCGGCCGGCATCCGGTCGACCTCGCCGTGCTCGACTGGAACCTCGGCGCGGGCATCGACGGCCTGCAGGTGCTCAAGTCGCTGTCGATGTTCCGGCCCGACATCGTGGCGATCCTCGTCACCGGCCATGCCGACCTGGCCACGCCGCTCAAGGCGCTCAGGCTGGGAGTGCGCGACTACCTCGACAAGCACGCCGGGCTCGACAGGGCCGCCTTCCTCGCCGCGGTTAACCGTCAACTGGAGCGCATCGCGCCGCTCAAGCGGGAGAGGGCGTTCCATGCCGGGCTGGTCCGCTTCCGCGACGCGCTGTCCGAGGCCATGCCGCTGTTGAGCCAGGCGGGGGCGCTCAGGCCCGGCGCCACGGCGAGGCCGGTGATGGAACTCGCCCGGCTGGTGGCGCGCGCCATCCCCAATTCGGGCGGAATGCTCGTCGCCCTCGACGGCGCTGGCGGCGCCTCGGTCGCCCCTCTCTCCGATGACGGCCCCCCCCGGCCATGCGCCGGCGGAGAACGCTCCCTCGCCGCGCAGGCGTTGGCCACGGGCGCGGTGATCCCGGTGGACGATGCCGCCGGCCTGGCGGACGACCCGACGGTGAGCCGCCTGCCCGCCGAGCCGGAGACGGGCCCGCTGCTGGCGATTCCGCTGGGACTCCGCCACGCCCTCGAGCTTTTCGGAACGCGAGGCAGGCCGTTCGGGCCCGAGGCGGAGGCGCTGGCGCGACTGGCCGGCCCCGTCGGCGTCGCGCTGGAACAAGCCGGATCCGCGATGGCGGAGGCGATCGCCCAGCTTGGGGCCGCCGTGGACTCGGCGATGGAGCAAGCCTCCGGCCTGGCCGACGACACGCGCGTGGCCGCGCGGGTCCGCGACAACCTCGAGGCCTGCTGGCGCGAGGTGCTTCCGCCGGGGGCGGGCGAGGCCGGCCTGCGCGCGGCGCGCGCCCTCGCCGAACTGGCCAGCCGCCATGGCGTCGCCGCCTTGGAACACGCCGCGAAACTCATCGCCGCCACGGCCGATCTCCTCGACTCGACCACGGGAGGCCCCGGATGAGCCGGACGACGGCCGGGGATAGGCTCGCCGCCTGGCAGGCCGCCAGCCCCCTGCCCGAACTGGTCCGCTCGCCAAGCGTCACGGGCGCCGGCGCGCGGGTGACCATGCTCGACACCGGCGTCGACGCCGCACTCCTCGAGTCAAGGCATCCCGGTTGCCGGCTCGAATGCCCGCCCGACGCCGTGCCGGCATCCCACGGCACCCTCGTCGCCGACATCCTGCTCTCCGTGGCTCCCGGCATCAGCCTCCGCGTGGCGGACATCTTCGCCGGCAAAGGATCCGCCGACCCCGAAAGGCTCGTCGGCTTCCTCGAGGATCACCTCGGCTCGCCCCGGGAGCAGATCCTCCACTGTTCGCTCGGGTGGCCCGAGGAACGCTGGGACACGCCGCTGGGCCGGTCGGCGCGGCAGAAGATCACCCGGTTGGTGGAATTGGCGTACGAGCAAGGCACCTGCGTCGTCGCCGCCGCCCACAACGACCATCCGCTGGCCCGATCCTGCCCCGCCGACAGGGCCCCTCCCCTGGTGGGAGTGGCGGCGGGGGATTGGGATGATCCGTTCCGGGTGGACTACCACGGCGATTCGTGGGTGGAGTTCTCGGCGCGTGGCACGGCCAACATCGGCGTTCTCGGCCGGCGGCCGGCATCGTCTTGGGCGGCGGCGCATGTCTCGGCGCTGGCCGCGCGTCTCCTCGAACTCCGGCGCGGATTGAGGCCCTTTGAAATCAAGGCTTGGCTGAAGGCGTCATCAACCCACGATTGACTGGCATTTCTGGCACCGCAGGCGCCGTCCGGCCGCCCCGGCGGGCAGCTTGTATTCGGTGCCGCAACCCGGGCATGTCACCTTCGACGCGGGCGCCTGGGCCGGTGAGGCCAACAGCGCGTGCGGAGCGGCATGGGGGGCCGCGTGGGAACCACGCGACCATTCCTGCGCCTCGATCGCCGCCCGTGTCACCGCGTCGGCGAAATCGTGGTAAGGCCGCAGGTCACCCCGGCAGTTGAGGGCCGTGATGTCGTTGTTGCTGCGCGTCATCAGGAAGTGGCGGGGCAGGAGGAAATACAGCACGATGAACAGCAGGCCCAGTCCGAAAAGCGGCAGGGTGAGGATACCGAACACCAGGAACACCGGGTTGCCCCGGGTGCTCACCGCCATCGCCGAGATCATGGCCAGCGGAATCTGGCACTTCTCGCGGGCCACGACTCCTGAGGATCTCTCCACGAGACGGTCATTTTCCAGCGTGAAGGTGGTTCTTCCGAACAACTGCGGGGTCGGCACGCCGCCGAAGGAGACCATCACCCGCTTTCCCGAAACCTCGTTTCCCGAAAACTATTCGCCGTCCATGAATCCCCCGCGGGCACTTGCAACGATCGCCATCCGGCGCACAATGTCGTGCTGTTCTGGCGAATGGAGGATGAGACCATGATGAATCTGGTGCTGCTGGCGGCGCTTTCACTTTCCCAAGGCAAGCCCGCGAGCCTGTTCGACGGCAAGACTCTCGCGGGCTGGGAGGGCGACACGGCCAAGACCTGGCGCGTGGAGGACGGCGCGATCGTCGGCGGGTCGCTCGATGCCGTCGTGCCCCGCAACGAGTTCCTGGCCACCTCCAAGACCTACCGCGACTTCGAGCTTACCGTGTCGTTCCGCATCGAGGGCGACGCGGCCAAGTCGAACGCGGGCATCCAGTTCCGGACGAAACGGATCCCCAACCATCACGAGGTGTCGGGGTTCCAGGCCGACATCGGCCAGGATTATTGGGGCGCCCTGTACGACGAGTCGCGCCGCAAGAAGGTGCTGGCCCGGCCCGACAAGGAAACGGTGGCGAAGATCGCCACGCTCAACGCCTGGCACACCTACAAGGTCCGATGCGAGGGAGACCGCATCCGCCTTTGGGTGGACGGGGTGCCGACGGTGGATTACACCGAGACCGACAAGTCGGTGGAGAAGGACGGAATCATCGCGCTGCAGGTGCATGGCGGCGCCAAGACGGTGGCCCGCTACAAGGATATCTCCATCGTCGAACTGCCGGCAAAGTGAACCGCCGGCGGCCCGACCGGGACCGGGAACCCCATCGGTCCCGGCCCGCCTTCCAGGTTACTTGCCGGCCTTGGCGTGGCGCTCGGCCACGACCTTCCAGTCGACCGTCTTGAACCACGCGGCGAGGTAATCGACGCGCTTGTTCTGGTACTTCAGGTAGTAAGCGTGCTCCCACACATCTACGCCCACCAATGGCGTGAGGGCGGGAGTCATCATCAGCGGGCTGTCCTGGTTCGCGGTGGAGATGACATCGAGCTTGCCCTGGTCGTCGGCAACCAGCCAGGCCCAACCGCTGCCGAAGCGGGTCATGCCGGCGGCGGTGAGCTTCTCCTGGAACTTCGCGAAGCTGCCGAAGGCCGAGTCGATCGCCTTGGCCAGCGGGCCCGCCGGTTCGCCGCCCGCCTTGGGAGCCATCGACTCCCAGAAGAGCGTGTGATTGTGGTGGCCGCCGCCATTGTTGATCACCGCCTGGCGGATCGTCGCGGGAACATCATTGATCGACTTGAGGATGGCGGTGATCGGCTTCTTGAGCCAGTCATCCTTGCCGGCGAGCGCCTTGTTCAGGTTGTCCACATAAGCCTTGTGATGCCGGCCCCAGTGAATCTCCATCGTCGCGGCGTCAATGTGGGGCTCGAGGGCGTCGAAGGCATAGGGAAGCTTGGGCAGTGCAAACCCGGCTTCCTGGGCCTTCACAGCCGCGGGAACGGCCAGGGCCGCTCCGCCCGCCAGGGCGGCACGAAGGACTTCTCGACGGTCGGGGGTGCGCATATCGGGGTTTCCTCGTTTGCAGGGGTGGGTGGAAAACCCCCTCGGGCTTTCCTGTCCAACAGCATAGTGGCACGCGGGCCCGCAAGCACTTCGGAATCTTCAGGTTGCCCGCTTCCGCCCCGGTTGCCCCGACTCGGTCCTTTTCCTAAATAAAAATGTACAGTCTATTCAAAGGAAGTCCGGTCCACAGCCTGTCGACCCCGTTCATGGGAGCCTTTCAATGTCCGCCCCGACCACAACCGTCGACCCCCGCACCACACCCGCGTACGCCGCCATCACCGCCATGCGGACATTGGCCATGGACGCCGTGCAGACGGCGAACTCGGGCCACCCGGGCACCCCGGTTTCGCTGGCCCCTGTCGTTTATTCGCTGTTCCAAGACGAGATGAACTACGACCCGGCCAACCCGATATGGCCCAACCGCGACCGCTTCGTGCTTTCCGCCGGCCACGCGTCGATGCTGGTTTACAGCATCCTGCACCTGATGAAGGTGAAGACGGTCGAGCACGAGACCCATGTCGTCGACAAGCCGGCGGTGACAATCGACGACATCAAGCGTTTCCGCCAACTGGGCAGCGTTTGCGCCGGGCATCCCGAATACCATTTCTGCTCGGGCGTTGAAACCACGACGGGCCCCCTGGGCAATGGCGTGGCCACCAGCGTGGGCATGGCGATCGCGGGGAAGTGGCTCGCCGCCCGCTATAACAAGCCGGGCTTCGAGTTGTTCAACTACCGGGTTTACTCGGTCGCCGGCGACGGCTGCATGATGGAGGGGGTCTCCTCCGAGGCCGCCAGCCTCGCCGGGCACCTCCAACTCGACAACCTTTGCTGGATCTACGACAGCAACCGCATCACGATCGAGGGCGAAACCGACCTGGCCTTCAATGAGGATGTCGGCGCCCGCTTCCTCGCCTACGGCTGGAATGTGCTCCGCGTGGCGGATGTCAACGACCTTCCCCGCCTGCTGCACGCCCTCAAGCAGGCGAGGGAAACCCGCTGCCGTCCCACCTTCATCGTGGCCGACAGCCACATCGCCTGGGGAGTTCCCGGCAAGCAGGACCACCATTCCGCCCATGGCGAACCCCTCGGATGGGATGCCATCAAGGCGGCCAAGGCGTTTTACGGCGTGGATCCCGAGGCCAAGTTCCATGTTCCCCCGGAGGTGTACGCGACCTTTGAAAAGGGCGTCGGCCAGAAGGGCGCCGCCGCCAGCAAGGCCTGGGGCGAATTGTTCGCCAAATACAAGGAAAAGTATCCCGAGCAGGCCAGCGACATCGAATTGATGCAGAAACGCGACCTGCCCGCCGGCTGGGACAACGATATCCCCGAGTTCCCCTGGGGCGATGTGACCGACCCCAAGACGGGCAAGACCAAGAAGGCGGGCGCCGCCAGCCGCGACTCATCGGGCAAGGTGCTCAACGCGGTGGCCAAGCATGTCCCCTGGCTCATCGGGGGCTCCGCCGACCTGGCCCCCTCCACCAAGACCCTGCTCGGCTTCGAGGGCGCCGGCCATTTCCAGGCCGCCACCCCCTGCGGGCGCAACTTCCACTACGGTGTCCGCGAGCATGCCATGGGCGCCGCCATCAACGGCATGTCGCTGGCCCGGGTGCGTCCCTATGGCTCGGGCTTCCTGATCTTCTCCGATTACGGCCGCGGCGCCCTGCGCCTGGGAGCCGTGATGGAGATCCCCGTCATCTACATCTTCACCCACGACAGCCTCGGGGTCGGCGAGGACGGCCCCACCCACCAGCCGATCGAGCATCTCGCCTCGCTGCGCGCCATGCCCGGCCTCACCGTCATCAGGCCAGGCGACGCCAACGAGGTTTCGGAAGCCTGGCGCTGGATCATGCCCAGGAAGAACCGTCCCGTCTGCCTCATCCTCACGCGTCAGGAACTGGTCACCTTCGACCGAACGAAGTACGCCCCGGCCGCGGGCCTCCACAAGGGCGCCTATGTCCTGGCCGACGCCCCCGACGGCAAGCCCCAGGTCATCCTCATCGGCACGGGCAGCGAACTCGCCCTCTGCGTCGACGCCCGCGAGAAACTCGCCGCCGAGGTCGTCAAGGCCCGGGTCGTGAGCATGCCCTCGTGGGATATCTTCGAGGAGGCCTGCGCCAAGGATCCCTCCTACCGCGAGCAGGTGTTCCCCTCGGGCGTGAAGGCCCGCGTGGCGGTCGAGATGGGATCCACCCTGGGCTGGGCCAAGTACGCCGGCGCCGAGGGCGAGGTGATCGGCCTGACAACCTTCGGCGCCTCCGCGCCGCTCAAGGACCTGCTTGTCCACTTCGGGTTCACGGTTGACAATGTCGTCGCGGCGGCGAAGCGGCAACTGGCCCGCTGACCCGCCCGAAAGCCCTTCCCCGAAAGACCGGACCGTCCCATGCCCACCCCCGCCCACACCACGGTGTTCGAACGCGCCGCCGACCTCGTTCGGCCCGGCGACCGCGTGGGCCTCGGCTCGGGCAAGGCGTCCACCCGCTTCATCGAGACCCTGGGAGCCCGCGTCAGCGCCGGCCTGCGCATCCAGGGCTTTCCCACATCCGTGGCCTCGGAGAAACTCGCGCTGTCGCTGGGCATACCCCTGCTCGAACCGGAGGACGCCGCCTCCGGCCTGGACATCGCCGTCGACGGCGCCGACCAATTCTCGCCCGGGTCGCTCGACCTCATCAAGGGATTCGGGCGCTGCGCGCTGCGCGAGATGGTGGTGGCCCGGCTGGCGAGGCGGTTCGTCATCGTCCTGGGATCGGGAAAGAAGGTCGCCAGGCTCGGCGAGAACAGCCATGTCGGCGAACAGGGAAGGATTCCGGTGGAGGTGGTCCCTTTCGCGCAAGTCTTCGTCGCCAAGGGACTGGAGAGGCTGGGCCTCGTACCCGTTCCATGGATCACGCAAGGCAAGCCCGGGCTCACCGACAACGGCAACCACATCCTCGACTGCAAGACCGACCCGGTGGAGAACCCCGCGGCCCTCGACGCCGCGATCAGGGCGCTGCCCGGGGTGGTCGGCACGGGATTCTTCCTCGGCATGGCCGAAAGGGTGCTCGAGGGGGACGCGGAGTTCCGCTTGCTGGAGGAACATGAGCGGAAACGGGTCGGCTGACCCGCGCGAGGCGATCCCGGCCGGACTTCGCCGGAACCGGGGAGATGGTGGCGGACAACATAGGGAGGACGGCAACAATGCAACTGGGAATGGTCGGTTTGGGCCGCATGGGCGGCAACATGGTCGAGCGGCTCATGAACAAGGGCCACTCCACGGTCGTGCTCGACCTCAACCCCGAAACCGTGGCGCGCTATGTCGCCAAGGGCTCGACCGGCTCGAACTCGTTCGCGGAATTCGTCTCGAAGCTCGCCAAGCCGCGCGTGGCCTGGGTCATGGTGCCGTGCGGCGCGCCGACTGAAAACTGCATCAACGAGCTGGCCAAGCACATGGAGGCCGGCGACATCATCATCGACGGAGGAAACAGCTACTACAAGGACGATGTTCGCCACTCCAATGAATTGGCGGCCAAGGGAATCAAGTTCATCGATGTGGGAACATCCGGCGGCGTCTGGGGCATCACCCGCGGCTACTGCATGATGATCGGCGGACCCGATGACGCGGTGAAGCACATCGACCCGATCCTGTCGGCGCTCGCGCCCGGCATGGGGGATGTCGAGCGCACGCCGGGCCGTCCCGCGGGCCAGGGCACCGCCGAGCAGGGCTACCTGCACTGCGGCCCCGCCGGCGCCGGCCACTTCGTCAAGATGGTCCACAACGGCATCGAGTACGGCATCATGCAGGCCTACGCCGAGGGATTCGACATCTTCAAGGGCGCCGCCAGCAAGGAACTGCCGGAGGGCCACCGTTTCAACTTCGACCTCGCCGAGATCGCCGAGGTGTGGCGGCGCGGCAGCGTCGTCGGCTCCTGGCTGCTCGACCTCACCGCGATGGCCCTCATCGAGAATCCCTCGTTGAGCAATTACTCCGGTTTCGTGCAGGATTCCGGCGAAGGCCGCTGGACCGTCATGGCGGCGGTCGAGGAGGCCGTTCCCGCCGATGTCCTCACCGCGTCGCTTTACACCCGCTTCCGCTCGCGGCAGGAACACACCTTCGCGGAAAAGGTGCTCTCGGCCATGCGGCACAAGTTCGGCGGACACATCGAGCGTCCGACCGGCGGCTGACGCGACGGAGCCAACCGATGCCCGACCGCCTGATTGAAATCATGCCCGACTCCGAGGCCGTCGCCAGGCGCGCCCTCGGATTGTTCGAAAAGCGCGCCGGCGAGGCCGTCGCCGCCCGCGGCGCCTTCCGGGTTCTCCTCTCAGGCGGAAGCACGCCCAAGCGACTGTTCCAGCTGCTGGCGGCAGAGCCTGCCCGCGGCGGGATACCCTGGGAATCGGTCCACCTGTTCTGGGGGGATGAACGATCCGTCCCTCCCGACCACAAGGACTCGAACTACCGGATGACCCGCGAGGCCCTGCTCGACACGGTTTCTCCACCCGCCAACCAGGTTCACCGCCTCCATGGCGAGAATCCCGACCTCGCCGCCGCGGCATCCGACTACCAGAGGGTGGTGGCCCGGGCCTTCAAGGTCGACGCCGACGGCCCGCCGCCGGCGTTCGACCTCGTGTTCCTCGGCATGGGAACCGACGCGCACACCGCGTCGCTTTTTCCCGGCACGCGCGCCCTCGGGGAAACCCGCTCGTGGTTCGTGGCCAACGAGGTGCCGCAACTTTCAACCCGGCGGTTGACGGCGACCTACACCCTGCTCAACGCCGCGCGTGCCGTCGTTTTCCTCGCCGCGGGTGCCGACAAGGCCGATCCGCTCAGCAAGGTTTTGGCGCCCGCCGGCGATATCTCGACGGCCCCGTCACGCGGAATCGATCCGGCCGGTTCGCTGACCTGGGTGATTGACAAGGCCGCCGCGGCGGGCATTCCGGCCGGTTGCGCGCTGGGGGTTACCGAGCATGCCGGTTGACAACAAGCCGGCGAGGATGGCGCCCTCCATCCTCGCGGCCGATTTCGCGAGGCTGGGCGACCATGTCATCCAGGCGGCCAAGGCGGGCGCCGACCGGATCCATGTCGATGTGATGGACGGGCATTTCGTCCCCAACATCTCCATGGGGCCGATCGTGGTGGAGGCGGTCCGGAGGGTCACCTCGCTGCCCCTCGAAACCCACCTCATGGTGAGCGAACCCGACCGCTACATCGAGGCGTTCGCCAAGGCCGGCTCAACCTCGCTGCTGGTTCATGTCGAGGCCAACTCGAACCTGCACCGGACCATCCAGGCGATACGCCACCTTGGCGTTTCCGCCGGGGTCGTCCTCAATCCCGGCACTCCGGCATGGGCGATCGAGGAGGTCCTCGACCTTGTCGACCTCGTCCTGGTCATGACGGTGAATCCCGGCTTCGGGGGCCAGCGCTATCTCACGGAAACCGAGGGAAAAATCCGCGTGCTGAGGCGGCTTCTCGACCAGCGCGACAGGCCCGTCGAACTTGAGGTCGACGGCGGCATCACGGCGGACACCGCGCCCCGCGCCGTCGCCGCGGGCGCCCGCGTGCTGGTGGCCGGATCAAGCGTGTTCGGACACTCGGGGGGCGTGGCCGCGGGCCTGAAGGCCCTCATCAGCAGCGTGGAGGGCGCGTGATGGGCCAGGGCAACCTGTTCCTCGCGGGGGACATCGGCGGAACCAAGACAACCCTGGCCATGATGGAAGCGGATGCCGCCGGCGCGCTCGCGATCCGCCGGACGGAAACCTTCACCAGCGCCAGCGAATCCTCGCTTGAATCGATCATCGCCAAGTTCCTTTCCCGCGGCCGGGAAACCGGGATCCAGGGAGCCTGCTTCGGCGTCGCCGGGGCCATCATCGACGGCAGGTGCAAGACCACGAACCTGCCTTGGCCCGAGATGAGCGAGGCGGGCCTCGCCAAGGCGGCGGGCGCTCCCCGGGTGAAGCTACTCAACGACCTCGAGGCGATGGCCTACGGAATGCTTTTCCTGGCCCCATCCGACTTCGTGGAACTCAATCCCTCGGCCAAGCCCGGCCCTGCGCGCGGCCACGCCGCCGTCCTCGCCGCCGGCACCGGACTGGGCGAGGCCATCCTCGCCTGGGACGGCGCGCGGCACATGCCGATCGCCAGCGAAGGCGGCCATTGCAGCTTCGCACCCCAGACGGAACTTGAGGTGGAACTGTGGCGGTACCTCAGGTCGCGGTATTCAGGCCATGTGAGCTATGAGCGCATCCTGTCCGGACCCGGGTTCGCCGATCTCTTCGCTTTCCTGCGCCAATCCGGCCGCTTCGAGGAAAACCCGGCCCTTGAAGCCGAACTGGCGGCCTGCGCCAACCTCGGACAGCGAAACGCCGTGGTCTCCCGACACGGACTCGCCGGCACCGACAATGTCTGCAAGGCCACGCTCGAGACCTTCGCCTCCATCTATGGCGCCGAGGCGGGAAACCTCGCCCTGAAGTGCATGGCCACGGGGGGGGTGTTCATCGGCGGAGGGATCGCCCCGAAGATCATCGACGCGCTCAAGTCGGGATCGTTCCTCGAGGGATTTCTCGCCAAGGGCAGGTTCGCCAGCCTGCTCAAGACGCTGCCGGTGCGTGTCGCGACCAATCCGAACACGCCGGTCCTTGGATCCGGTTATTATATCTTTCATCTCGTGAACAGGCGCTGAACAGGGGCGGATCCGAAGCATGTCCAACCGCGAAGCGTCAGACCCCGAACGCGGCAGGCTCGACGCCTGCCAAGGCGACACCTCGGGGTGGAGGCGCTGGGGGCCCTACATGGCCGAGCGCGCCTGGGCCTCCGTGCGCGAGGATTACAGCCCCGACGGGTCGGCATGGGACTATTTTCCCCACGAACTCGCCCGGGCCAAGGCGTACCGCTGGGGCGAGGATGGCATCGCCGGCATCTGCGACCGCTACCAGATTCTCTGCCTGGCCCCGGCGTTCTGGAACGAAAAGGATCCCATCCTCAAGGAAAGGCTGTTCGGCGTCACGGGCAGCGAGGGCAACCACGGGGAGGATGTGAAGGAATACTACTTCCACCTCGACAACACCCCGACCCACTCCTACATGCGGTATCTCTACAAGTACCCGCACGCGGAGTTCCCCTACCGGCAACTGGTGGACGCGAACCGGGCGCGCCAGGGCACCGGCCCCGAATTCGAGTTGCTTGACACCGGTTGCTTCGCCGAAAACCGCTACTTCGACATCGAGATTGAACACGCCAAGGCCGACGCCGAGGACATCTGCGTCCGCATCACGGCCACCAACCGCGGCCCGGAACCCGCGCCGCTGCACATCATCCCGCAACTCTGGTTCCGCAACCGCTGGGGCTGGGATGCGAACGCCTGGGAGTTTCCCGGCCCGGCCGAGCCCGTGATCCGCGTCGGCACCGACCCCGACGGGAACCCGGCGCTTCATGCCGACGACACTCCTTTGGGCCCCGTGCCGGGCCTGCCCATGCGCTATGAATTGGGGCCCAGGATCCTGCAGGCCACCGCCGGAGCGCAATTCCTGTTCACGAACAACGAGACCAACGGCGCCGCCGTTTATGGTCCTGGAAACCTCAGTCGCCGTTCCCATGTGAAGGACGCGTTCCACCGCCTGCTCGTCGGGGGCGAGGCACCGGCGGTGAATCCCGCCGCGACGGGAACCAAGGCGGCGCTGCACTACCGGTTCGCATCCGTCGCCCCGGGCGAGACGGTGGTGGTTCGCCTGCGGATGTCGCCAAACGGGGTGCCGGGGGGCGTGGCGGGCGTTGACGAGGTCATCCGTCGCCGCAGGGCCGATGCCGACTCCTTCTACGCGGGAATCCATCCGCCCAACGCCTCGGCGGACGAGAAATTGGTCCAACGGCAGGCCATCGCCGGCCTCCTCTGGACGAAGATGGTCTACTTCTTCAATGTCCACCAATGGCTCGACGGCGACAATCCGGAATTTCCCCCGCCGCCATCGAGGAAGAACATCCGCAACTCCCACTGGAAGCACCTCAACTCGATGAGGATCATGATTCCCGCGGAAAAGTGGGAATATCCCTGGTTCGCCGCCTGGGACCTGGCGTTCACGGCCATCGCCGTAGCCGTCGCCGACCCCGTATTCGCCAAGGAGCAACTGCAACTCCTGCTCCTGGAACAGTTCCAGCATCCCAACGGCCAGATCCCGGCCTATGAATGGGAGTTTTCCGACCTCAATCCGCCCGTTCACGCGTGGGCCGTCTGGCGCGTGTTCCACATGGACCGGATCAGGAACGGCAAGGCCGACCTGCCATTCCTCGAGCGCTGCTTCCACAAGCTGCTTGTCAACTTCGCCTGGTGGATCAACAAGGTCGACCGCGAGGGCAACAATGTCTTCGAGGGCGGTTTCCTCGGAATGGACAATATCACCGTCGTCGATCGCAGCGCCCCGTTCGGCGACGGTTCCGTGCTGGAGCAGTCCGACGGCAGCGGCTACATGGCGATGTTCTGCCTCAACCTCATGAGGATCGCCCTCGAGCTGGCCAAGACCAACCATGTGTACGAGGGCCTCGCGACCAAGTTCTTCCAGCACTACGCTTACATCGCCGGCGCCATGAAGTGCCACGGGGACAGGGGCTATTCACTCTGGGACGAAGAGGACGGGTTCTTTTACGATGTGCTTAGGCGGCCCGATGGTTCCTTCAGGAAGTTCAGGCTGAGGTCGCTGGTCGGCCTCATCCCGCTGTTCGCCGTCGAACGGCTCGAATTGTCATGGATCGAACCGTTCCGCGACTTCCACCGCGACTTCTCATGGCTCCTGGAAAACCGCAAGGAAATGCTCGAGGGGGTCATCCACCGGGTGGAAAGCGAGGAAGGGGTCTCGTTCGCGCTGACCGTGTTCGACGAGAACCAGCTTCGCCGCATCCTCACCCGGGTCTTCGACGCCGAGGAATTCCTTTCGCCCGCCGGCATCCGCAGCCTTTCCAGGGCCCACCTCAACCAACCGTTCCACCACGACGGCACCACCGTGATTTACGAACCGGCGGAAAGCGACTGCAAGCTCAAGGGCGGCAACAGCAACTGGCGCGGCCCGATCTGGTTTCCCATCAACTACCTCCTCCTGGAATCGCTCAAGAAGCTCGACAAGGCGTTCCATGGCTCTCTGAAACTCGAAGTGCCCGCGCTGCCGGGAAGGCTGGCCGGCTTCGAGGACCTGCGCAAGCTCGCCGCCGACAGGCTCATCTCCGTCTTCACGCTCGATGAGCGGGGCCGCAGGCCGGTGTTCGGCGATTGCCCCGTCTTCCAAGGCGACCCCCACTGGCGGGACCATGTGCTTTTCTACGAGTACTTCAACGGCGACACCGGCGCCGGTCTGGGCGCCAGCCACCAGACCGGCTGGACAGGCCTCATCGCCAACCTGATCGACGAGTTCAGGTCCTGACAGTCGACCCTGCCTCTCCCATCGGATAGCATGGGTATGTCCCACGGATGGAGTCATGGCCGCCACCGCCGCCCATGCCGCAGCCCTGTTCCTGCTGGTTTGCCCAGCCCAGGAAAGCGCGCCCCCCACGGGAGGCCTCTTTGAGGAATTCGACCTTCCCCCGGTGACCCGCAACCAGGTTGACGACGCCTTCTGGACACGCTTCGGCCGGCCCGGCGCGGCCCCATGGGCCCGATGGTTTTCAGGCGGCGGCCCCGGCCAGGGCGCGGGCGGTTTCGATCCAGCCTCGCTTGCGGCCCTGATGAAGCTCTTCGGGCCGATGGCTGCCGGCGGGCAATCCGCCGGTGCCCCGGCGCTGGCCCAATGGTTGGCCTCCCTGGGCATGGGCGCCGGGGGGCTCAAGATCGATCCATCCACCCTTTCAGAGCTCATGTCGCTGGTATCGCGCCTCGATTCCCAGAAAGACGCGCTCAAGGCCGCCTACCCGCAACTCGATTGGGAAAAATTCGCAGAGCTTGCCCGGAAAGTCGGATCAAACCCCGGCGCCGGCGACATGATGGCGCTGATGCGGTTCCTTGAGGTCCTCAAGGCGGCCGGTGGCTCACTCGGTCCACAGGATATCGACTCGATCAAGTCGCTTCTCGATCGGATCAAGTCGATCGATGGCATGTCTCCAATCGACCCCTCCAATATCAAGAACGCCAACTATCCTGGCGTCGCCGGCAAGGCATTGAACCTCTCCCTTGAGGAGTTGGGAAAACTCGGGGAGTTCCTCGGGAAACTGGGCCTGAACCATGATCAGGTCATGCAAGTCACAAGCTGGCTCAAGGCCTTGCCGGCCCCCGGCCTCAACGGCAACCTGGCCGATTGGGCATCAAAGGTCGACTGGTCGAAGCTCACCCCCGGCAAGTGGCGCGATTGGTCTCCCCCGTGGGTGGTCTCGACATTCGATTGGATGAAGCCGCACCTGGGATTTCTCAAGAACTTGCCCGCGCTGAAGATTCCGCGCATTCCGACAGCTTCGATTCCAAGTCTTCCCTCCATTTCGCTGGGCACCCCGTCGATGAGCCGGGAGAATGCCGCGTTGTGGATGCTCGCGGTGCTTGTTCCGTTGCTGGCCATCCTCGCCTACATCTGGCGCGACAAGCTCGCCATGCTGGCGCGTCGGGAGCCCCGGGCGTCGGCCGGCTCGCTGGGCCATGTGGCCGACATCGCCACGCTGGTTCAATTGTTCGAAAGGGAGGCGCTGCGAATGCTCGGCCCCTCCGCGCGTTTCCACAACATCAGGCATATCGAGGCGGAACTTTCAGGGATGTTTCCCTCCGCCCCCCACCGCGAGGCCCTGAACACCTTGGCGGGGCTTTACGAAAGGTGGCGATACCTTCCCGAAAACTGGCACCCCGACCCGAATGAGGTCGCGCGGGGCAGGACGGCTTTGGAAGTCATCTCGGCTGGGCAACAGGCATGATTTCCGCTTGGCTTGTGATAGCCCTCCTTGCCTGCGCGCCTGCTGATGATGCCGAAGCGCCGGTTGTGACGATACCGGCGGCGGGGCATGAGTGGTTCAGCTATGTCCTGGCGTTTCCCGGCTGGCAAGGCGGCGCCCCGGAGTTCCTATCCAGCCTCCAAGACGCGATGGAACATCCGGCATCCACGATGATTTTCTGCCTCGGACCGGCGGACATGCTGGAAGTCGTGGATATCAGGCCTTTTGTCAGGAATGGCGGGGCCGTGGTTATCGCGACGGAAAACAGCGCTCCGCGCACGCTGCGATCCGCGCTCGATTCCCTCGTCGGCGCCATTCCCACCACTGTCGAGGCACGCGCCGAGTCTCCCGACAATCCCGAACACGCCTATGGCGGGCAGGCCGCATGCCCGCTGGCCAAGGGGGTGGCTGGACATCCCTGGTTTTTCAGGCAAGGCAAGGAATATCGCCCAGCCACCAACCGTCCCACCGTGCTCATGCGAGCCCGCGTCGGCCGGGAAGCGGCGGGCTTCGCCGGTCGGATCGTCCGCGACGGCCTTGTTCCCTCCGATCTCCTGGCGGCTTCCGCCGAGGTTGAAAAGGGCCGGGCGGCCCTGCTGGGGGACACGGGCCTGTTCTCAAACCTCATGCTGCAGACGCCAGACAACCTTCCTTTCGCCTTCAATGTGGTGGAATGGGCCCGGGAAAGCCCCGAAGGAACGCGCAAACGAGTGCTGCTGATTGTGGAGGGTGAAATTATCCAGAAACCTTTCATGCCCCCGCTCATGATTCCACCCGTGCCGATTCCGCCTCCTGAAAAGCTGCTCGAGGCCTTGTACAAGGGCGCCGAAGGCGTCGTTCAGGGCGTGGAAAAGGGATTGGCCGACCTCGACGAACGGGACGCGCTGAACCAGGCTTCGGCGAGGATAACCACCCGCGGCTGGATCGAGTTCCTAGGCGCCTTGGGAGTCGTCGGTTTCATCGGGTTCATCATCAGGTTCCTGGCGGGTTCCACGGCGCGGAGCCGTTTCCCCGCCATGGCCATTCCGGCAAAGCCCGCCGCTCCCAAACTCTCCGCTTGGCGCCGGGCGGGTGAGTTCATAAGGCAAGCCGTCAATCGGTTGCGAACCTGGGGGAGTCAGGTGATCCGCACATGAATAACATCGACAATCTCGAGGAATGGGACCGGGCGACGGCTGAAAAACCGGCGCCTCTGCCCGATGAAGTCTGCCGCGAGGCCGCCACCATGCGCGGTCGGGTTCAGGATGGCGTTTCCGGCTGCGTCGTCGGCATGGAAACCGCCGTCGACCAGATCCTGATGACGATGATGGCGGGAGGGCACGCCCTCCTCGAGGGGGTGCCGGGAGTCGCGAAGACGACGCTTTCCAAGGCGTTCGCCAACATCCTTGGGCTCGATTTCCAAAGGATCCAGTTCACGCCCGACCTGATGCCGTCCGACATCACCGGCACCAGCATCCTCGACCGCAAGTCAGGCGACTTCGTCCTTCGCAAAGGTCCGGTTTTTTGCCAGGTGCTCCTGGCCGACGAAATCAACCGGGCTCCCGCCAAGACCCAGGCGGCGTTGCTCGAGGCGATGCAGGAAGGCCAGGTGACCCTCGAGGGGGAATCGATGCCCCTGCCCAGGCCGTTCATGGTTTTGGCAACGCAGAATCCCGTCGAGCAGGAGGGCGTCTACAAGTTGCCGGAGGCGCAACTCGACCGGTTTCTCGTCCGCGTTGAAATGGGCTACCCGGGCCGGGAACGGGAAGTGGACATGCTGCGACTGCTGAGCCGCGCCCCCGCCATCCCGGCCCGGATTCTCGACGCCGCTTCGATCGGCCGCCTTCAGGCCCTTTGCCCGCGCGTGCATGGGGAACCCGCCTTGTTCGAGTACATCGTCGACCTGGCCCTGGCCAGCCGTGAGCACGCCGACCTCATGCTCGGCGCGAGTCCCCGCGGCGCCCTCTGTCTGCTCCGGTGCGCCCGGGCCCACGCCCTTCTCTCCGGACGCGGATACTTCACCCACCTCGATGTCCAGGCGGTGGCCCAACCGGTTCTCGGGCATCGCCTGATCCTCAGGCCCGAGGCCGAAATCGAGGGCCGCCGCACGCGGGACATCGTGCAGGATCTGCTCGACCAGGTTCCGGTTCTCACAGAATCATGATCCAACTCGGACCCTCCCCACCATGCTGACGACCCGCGGATGGTGGTGGCTTTTTCACGCCTCGTGGACAGCGGGGCTTGGCCTGTTGCTTCGCCTCGAGGGGATCTCGTTCCTGGGATTCATGGGCCTTGCGTGGCTGCTGGCGTCCTGGGTGCGGCTCAGGCTTTGCTGCGCCGGCTTCCCCGCGGTGGTGTCGATGACCCGCGAGGTGGCCGACCGGGGCGGCGGGGTCCGCATGCTGCGCGCCGGCCGCAGGGTTGTCGTGAAGGTGCGCCTTCGCCACCGGGGAAGGCTCGGCTGGCCGCTGGTCCGCCTCGAGGACCGCGTTCCCGACGATGGCGCCTGGAACGGGGCGCCGGGTTGGTGGCCCGGAGTCGAGGGCGCCCTGCCCGCCGGAGGCGAACTAGCCGCGCAGTGGCCGCTGGATTTCCCGCTCCCCGGCGTGGCCCGCTTCGAGGGACTCCGCCTCACGGTCGCCGACAGCCTGGGACTGGTGGCGTCAGTGATGTTCCTGCGCGACGGCACCGAGTATCCAGTGCTGCCCGCGGGCGCCGCCGGCGATGGCGATGGCACGGGGGTCAAGCGCGCCAACCTCATGCCTCCGCCCGGGGGACACAGGCACCGCAAGCCCGGCGGAAGCGCGGAAATCCTTGACATCCGTGACTACCGGATCGGCGATTCACCGCGCCGGATCGCCTGGAAGCAATCGGCTCGCCGCGACCGGGTGTTGGTCAAGGAATTCGAGAACGAGGTTCCGGTCCGCTGCCAGATGATCATCGACGCCACAACTCCGGTCAGGCGATGGCAACCGGGAGGGTCCGCCTTCTGCCGCCTTTCGATGGCCGCGGCCGAAATACTGGAGGCGTGCGACGAACTCCGCGACCCTGTCGGCATGATCATCACGAGCGAGGTCGAGGCTTCGGTTGAAAGGCCCAACCGCGGAGGCCGACATTCGCTCCGGATGCTCCAGCGCCTGGCCAGGGAATCCTCCGTGCCGGCCGACCAGCCTCCCGTGGACGAGGATCCCTGGCCGCTCTTCGAACCCGCCGCCAAGCTGGCCATGGAGATTTATCCGGAGCTTTACGGCTCCCCGGATCTGCTGCCCGGGTGGAACAGGCTCCTGATCGGCCCGGGCCGCCCGGGGTTCTCGCGCCACGGCGGTTGGACCGGCTGGATTTTCCGCCACCGGGGATATGTCTGGCTGGCTCCACCAGCGATCCTTGTCGCGGCCTATGCCATGGCAAGTCCCTGGCTGTGCATGGCGGCGACATGGTCGGGGCCCATCCTCTGGGCGATCATCCGAACCATCACCGCCCACCACACCCTCAGGTTCAGGGAGCGCAAGCGCCTCGCCTCCGTGCTCGCGGCGCGGCAAGGCGGCGACCCGGCCTTGGTGGACGCCATGCTCGAGGACGACACACTGCTGGCGACCCGCTTGCGCGCCTTTCTCGCCGAGCATCGCCGCGACCGATTCCTGCCCATGCCTCCACCCCCTCCGCTGACAACCTTTCCCCGCGCCCGCGCCGAACGCCTCGCCCGGGCGGTTCGCGCCGCCGTGGCCCGCGCCCGCGACCCCGAATGCCATTTCCTGCTCACCGACAGTTCAGGGCTTCCGGCTCGCCTCGATGTGCTCGTATCGGCGGCCCGGCTTGTCAGGGCGCGGCGGCACCAACTCGTTGTCATCCTGGATGAGGGACCCGAGCGCGCGGGCGTCAGCCAACTGGTCGAGGCCATGGCGCGGCTGCGGGTTCCCGTCGTCCTCACGCGCACGGGACTCGCCAAGGGCGAAGTCTCCAAGCTCATCACCTCCGTTCGCCGCATGTCGGGGAGGTCATCATGAGCGCCTCCCGCCCCGCCGCCCCCTTGCCCGCCTTCGTCCCCGCCCTGGGCTGGGCCCTGGCCCTGCTCGTCCTTCTTCAATTCACGGGACGAACGACATGGATGCTGGTCCCCCCGGCGGTGCTGGCACTGGCCGGATTCCTGCCCCTGCCGGTGGCTCCGGGTTTCTTTTTTGCGTGCCTGCCCGTTTGCCTACTGCTGGAAACGACGGGCGGCGGACCTGAGGAATGGTTCGATGCGTTGCTCGGGGCGCCGGTTCGCCGCGGCAGCCTCGGCGAAGCCAGCCTTCTCGACCTTCAGGCGGACGAACTTGTCTCGGTTCTCCTTTGGCTCGCGATCGGACTGTGCTGGATCAGCGGCTTTCGGGAACTGGCTCACCTGTCGATGTTGAAGTCGGATCCATTTCCGGGGCCATCAGGCCGGGTCGGCCCCTCGCCCTTGCCAAGGTCGATGCCATCGGCCGGGGGGCGTGGCTGGGCGGCCATCGAGATGCTGGCCCTCGGGGCCGGTATCCTCGTCGTGATCATTTTTGAGACGGCCTTCTTGGGCGAGCAAGCCGGCTACTCGGCGCTCCTGAGGGTTCGCCTTGCCAGCCTGGGAGGTGGATTCCTGCTGATTTTCCTGGGCGTGAGAACCGTGACAAGCTACCTCCACTGGAACGCCATGCCGGTGCTCGAGGCCGGTTTGGTGGCCCAGGAGGCGGCCTGGCGGGAGGGAACCGTGGAACTGGGCGCCCTCAACCGCTGGCTCACATGGATGAGGGTCGGCACCCGGCGGCGCTCCGAGCGCCGCTGGCGGATATTGTCACGGGGGAGGACGAAGCCATGATCGGCCTGAGCGGTTGGATACGCGAGATTTTGGGTTGGCTGATGACGCTGGCCAGCCTCTACGCTTTCTTCGTCGCGCTCGGCCTGATCGTGAACCGCCAGGTGATCGGCGGCGGCGCGCTCGGAATCCTCTCGTTGTTCATGTACCGCTCGGGAGTGGGATTTCTGAAAATGGCCGTCGCGGCGCGCATCTGCCAGCAGGCGCAGGACAGGGTTTATCCTGTCCCGGCCAGGCCGGGCGCCCCCCGGCAACGCCGTCAAGGCGCTTGACCGCCCCGGCGCCCGTCCGGAGAATTTCCTTGCGCCCTTCCCTCTCCCCGAATATCAAGGCGAACCCGTCATGACTTCCCGAAACCTACCCGCCAAGCCGGCATCGGTTCCCGGCCAGCAAATGCTCATCGGTGGCCAATGGCGCCCCAGCGTGTCGGGCAAGACCTTCGAGACCTTCGACCCCGCCACGGGCAGGAAAATCTGCGATGTCGCCGAAGGCGACAAGGCCGACATCGACCTTGCGGTGGCCGCGGCGCGATCCGCCTTCGAAAGGGGGCCATGGCGGCGGATGAGCGCCTCGGAGCGCGGGCGCATCCTGTATCGACTGGCCGACCTCGTGGAGTCGCACAAGGAGGAACTGGCGGCGCTCGAGTCGCTGGACAATGGCAAGCCGGTCCGCGATTCCCTCGCCGCCGACCTGCCTCTCACCATCAAGTGCTACCGGTACTACGCCGGTTGGGCCGACAAGATCCAAGGCAGGACCATCCCCGTCGACGGCGACTATTTCTGCTACACCCGGCATGAGCCGGTGGGCGTGGTCGGGCAGGTGATCCCCTGGAACTTCCCGCTGCTGATGCAGGCCTGGAAGTGGGGCCCGGCCCTCGCCTCCGGTTGCACGCTCGTGCTCAAGCCGGCCGAGCAGACGCCTCTGACGGCCCTGAGGATCGCCAGGCTGGCGCAGGAAGCGGGCGTTCCCGATGGCGTGATCAATGTGGTGCCCGGCTTCGGCCCCACCGCCGGCGCCGCGCTCACCGGGCACATGGATGTCGACAAGGTCGCCTTCACGGGCGAGCACACGACCGGCAGGCTGGTGATGGAGGCGGCGGCCCGCTCCAACCTCAAGCGTGTCAGCCTGGAACTGGGCGGAAAGAGCCCCAACATCATCTTCGCCGACGCCGACCTTGACGCCGCCATCGAGGGGGCCCACTTCGGCCTGTTCTTCAACCAGGGTCAATGCTGCTGTGCCGGCAGCAGGCTCTTCGTGGAGGAAAGGGTCCACGACGAGGTGGTCGCGCGCCTGGTGGAAAGGTCGAAATCGTCCCGCGTGGGGGACCCGTTCCATCCGGGCACCACCCAGGGACCGCAAGTCTCCCGCGAACAGCAGGAACGCGTCCTCCGCTACATCGGCGCCGGGCAGCGCGAGGGGGCCCGCCTCCTCACCGGCGGGAAGGCGCCCCAGGGCGAAGGCTTCTTCGTCGAGCCGACTGTCTTCGACCAGGTCCGTGACGACATGACCATCGCTCGCGAGGAAATCTTCGGGCCCGTCATGAATGTGCTTTCCTTCAAGGACATCGACGAGGTGATCCGCCGGGGGAACGAGACGATGTTCGGGCTCGCCGCCGCCGTTTGGACCCGGGACATCCGCAAGGCGAACCGGGTCGCGCATGAACTCCGCGCCGGCACGGTTTGGGTGAACTGCTACGATGTCTTCGACGCGGCGGCACCCTTTGGCGGATTCAAGATGTCCGGAATCGGACGCGAGCTTGGCGAGTACGCCCTGCAGCTTTACACCGAGGTGAAGACCGTCACGGTCGCGGGGGGCTGAGTGTCGGCACAGCCAGGCAGCGGCGATCCTTGGCCCCTTGGCTGGCTCGAGGGACTCGCCGCCAGGAGCGCCGAGTGCCTGGGCTACCCCAGCCACCATGGCTTCACGAGCCGGGAACTCGCCGACCTGCTGGCCCTTCCCTTGAACAACCTGGGCGATCCGTTCTCCCCATCCCGTTCGGCCACGCACGCGCACGACCTCGAGAGGGAGGTTGTCCGCGCCGTGGCCCGGGTCGCGGGCGCCGACCCCGAAAAATGCCGCGGCTATGTCACCTCGGGCAGCACCGAATCGGTCATGCACGCCCTGGCGGCCGGCCGGGACACGCTGCGGTCCGTCACGGGAATCCGTCCGTTCGTCGTCGCCTCCGACCAGGCCCATGGCTGCGTTTCCAAGGCCGCCAAAATCCTCGACCTTAAACTCATTCCCGTTCCCTCGGGACCGTCCGGCGCCCTCGACATCCCGGCCCTGGTCTCGATCCTCTCCGCATGGCCCGACCATCCCTGCCTGGCCGTCGCCACCAGCGGAACAACCTTCCTGGGAGCCGTCGATCCGGTTGGTCCCATGGCGCGTGCCCTCGAGGCATCGCATCCGGGAAGGCACCGCCTTCACATCGATGCCGCCCTTGCCGGCTTCCTCTTGCCGCACACGGGGGCCTCGGATTGGAACCTGGCCTCGGGCGGCCACAGCTTTTCCGTCAGCGGCCACAAGATGCTGGGGGTGCCGGTTCCATGCGGCATATCCGTCTGGCTCGACGGGGCCTTCTCGTGGGATCGCTCCACCCCCGGCTACCTGGGCGGCCCCGACATCACCCTTGCCGGTTCACGGGCAGGCTTGGCCGCTGGAGCGCTCTGGCTGGCACTGTGCCGTTGGCCGCGGGAACGGCTCTCGCGGGAAGCCGGGCAATGCCTCGAAAACGCCCGGTGGCTGGCCGCATCCCTGCGCGAGGAGGGCTGGACCACCCTGCGCCACCCCCACTCGGCCACCGTGGTCTTTCCCAAGCCCGCCGAGCACCTGTGCCAACGCTGGCAGCTTCATGTGGAAGGCGAGGCCGCGCATGTGGTGGCGGTTCCCCGGGTCTCCCGGCCGCTCCTGGAACAATTCATGGAATCACTGGGGCCGGCACCGGAATTTTCTTGCGATTTTCTCCCGGAACGGACTGATCTTCGCTAATTTGACATTTGGTTCCGCACCGCCGGATCACCCTGATGCATCGCGAGATCTCCCACGCCGATTCGCAACTGCAGGACGAGAGTCCGGCCGGCCTTTACGCCGTCGCGGTGTTCCTCGGCCTGCTTCTAGCGGCCGACCTGTGGCCCGCCCTGGTGGATTGGCTCGGGCCCTGGGGCGCCGGCCTTCCCCGCTGGCCCAATGAAATCTGGGGCATTCGCCTGTCCCTCGCCGCCGCCGTCATTGGCGGGGCCCGAACCCTGTACGGCTCACTCGAGGCGCTGCTGCAAGGCCGGATCGGGGCCGACCTCGCCGTGGCGATCGCGGTGCTGGCCGCGATCCTGCTTCGCGAACCGCTGGTGGCCGCCGAGGTCCTCGTGATCGGACTCGTCGGCGAAATCCTCGAGGACTGGACTTTCAGGAGAACACGCTCCGCGCTCGCGGGCCTCGCCAGGCTCACTCCCCGGAGATGCTGGCGCCTTCTTCCCGACGGCAGCGAGGAGAGGGTGCTGGTCAGCGACCTGAGGGTGGGAGACCGCGTGCAGGTCAGGCCGGGCGCGAAGGTCCCCGCCGATGGCGTCATCCTCGAAGGCTCGTCATCCCTCGACACCCGCGTCATCAGCGGCGAAAGCATCCCGCGGGATGTCACGGCGGGTGACGAGGCCCTTGCCGGAAGCATCAACGGCACGGGTGTGCTGGTTCTGGAAGCGAGGCGGGTGGCCGAGCACACCGTCGCCGGACAGGTGGCGGAACTCACGACGCGGGCGCTGGCCGACAAGGCTCCGCTGGAGAGGCAGGCCGATTCGCTGGCCCGCTGGTTCCTGCCGGTGGTGCTGGCGATGACGGCCGTGACCTTCATCGGCGCCATGGCCGGCCACGCGTGGTCGGGCCGTTCCCAAGGCCTGCCCTATTCATGGACCGACCTGTTCAGGCTGGCGGCGTATCCGTCGCTTGCCGTGCTGGTGGTGGCCTGCCCCTGCTCGCTGCTCCTGGCGACCCCGGCGGCGATCATCGCGGCCCTGGGACGGCTCGCCGGCACGGGCATCCTCGTTAAAAGCGGCGCCGCCCTGGAGCGCCTCGCGCGGGTGGACACCTTCTGCTTCGACAAGACCGGCACGGTCACGGCGGGCAAGCCCGAACTGGCCAGCCTCGCCTCCCTCAGGGCCGACCTCACGGAAGTCGACCTGCTCCGGTTGGCCGCCACCGTGGAGGCCGGCAGCGAACACCCGCTGGCCTTGGCGATCAGGCGGGCGGCCCGCGAAAGGGGCATCGGGGATGGCTCCGGACAACCCGGAACGGCCTCGCCCGGCGGCGGGATGCGCGCCGCGACCGCCGAAGGCCTCATCCGCGCCGGCAACGCCCGTTGGCTCGCCTCAGAAGGGGTGAGCCTGGGAGAGGCAGCGGCCGCGTCGTCGCGGGTGGAGGAACGCGGCGAAACTCCGGTCATCATTTCCCTCGGCGATGCCGCCGTGGGCGTGCTGGGCCTTCGCGACGCGCCCCGCCCCGAGGCCGCCGGCGTCATCGGCCTGCTGCGCCGCCTCGACATCAGCGGCATCGAGTTGCTTTCAGGCGACAGGCCGGCGGTGGCCGGCCGGGTGGCGGCGGAACTCGGCATTGCCAATGAATCATCGCGCGGGGGACTCCTGCCGGCGGACAAGAGCGCCCGCGTGGGTCAACTGAGGGCCGCCGGCGCCAGGGTGGCCATGCTAGGCGACGGCATCAACGACGCGCCCGCCCTGGCCGCGGCGGATGTCGGGATCGCCGTCTGCCCGGCCGGTTCGGGCAACGACCTCGCGGCGGAGGCCGGCGACATCGTCCTCATGGGGCCGCCCCTGGAAAACCTTCCGCTTCTGGTCAGCCTCGCCAGGGCCACCGAGGCCACCATCAGGCAAAACATCACCGTCTTCGCCTTTGGCGTGAACATCGCCGGGGTGGTGATCACGGCCTGGATGTGGCCGTTCATCGCGCCCTCGGGCTGGAAGCTGCAATCACCCCTCGCCGCGGTCATTTACCATCAACTCGGATCACTCTTGGTGCTGGCCAACTCGATGCGGCTGCTCGGGTTCAACCGGCCGGCACCTCGCTGGCTGGGCGGCCTGGCCGCCTCCGCCGGACGCTTGGCCTCGCTGCTCGACAGGCTGGCCCCAGGCGAAATCGTCCACGCGGTCGAGCATCATTGGCGCAAGGTGGTCGCCGGCACCCTTGGCCTCGCGCTGCTCGCATGGGTTTGGACCGGCTTTCATGTGCTGATGCCCTGGCAGGAAGGCCGGGTGCTCCGCTTCGGCCGGCTCCTGCCGGCACCGCTCGGACCAGGGTGGCACCTCCGGTGGCCCGCCCCCGTCGAAAGGGTCGTGGTTGTCTCGCCCGGCAGGCTCAACACGCTGGAACTCGGCTTCCGCTCCGGTGGCAAGGGCACCATCGCCGTGGGAAGGTCGTGGTCGGCGACCCATGGATCCGACGGCATCCTCCGCTTCCCTGACGAGGCCGTCATGATCTCAGGCGACGGATACCTCGTGGAGGTGCAGGCCAGCGTCCGCTTTTCAATGTCCCCTGAGGCACCATTCGCCTCGACCTTCGAGGCCGGCGACGCCGCCAAGGGCCTCCGCATGGCCAGCGAGGCCGCGCTGCGCGAGATCGTCGGCGCCCACCCGTTCGCCGAACTGCTCACCACCGGCAGGGCCGCCCTCGAGGCCGAGGCGCTTCGGCTCATCGCCGGCCGCGCCGCCGATGCCGCCCCGGGGTTGTCGGTGACGGCGGTGGCCCTCCACGACCTTCATCCCCCCCAGGAGGTGGTCGGCGCCTACCACGAGGTGACCCGCGCCATGGAAGGCCGGTCGCAGAAGGTTCTCCAGGCCAAAGCGCAGGGCCTAAGGCGCGTGGGCGAGCAGGTCGCGCGCGACCTGCAGTCGGTGGCGGCGGCGGATGTCGAGAAAACCGAGAGGACGACGGCGGCCGCGGCGAGGGCCGTGGCGTTCACCCTCAGGGTGGCCGCGCGCAAGGGCGCCGAGGCGCTTTCCGATTTCAGGCTCCTGTGGGACGCCGTGAGCCAGGCCCTTGCCGGACGGGATAAGATCGTGATCGACGCCGAGAACATCAGGGGGAGGCGGAACCTTTGGCTGCTGCCGCAGGAATGGTTCCGCCAGCCAGCCGCCCCCCGGACAAGCCGCGTCGAACCGGAGGGCCGGGAACCATGACCTGGAAAATCATCCTTGCAGCGGCCTTGGCGGCGTGCCTCGCCTGGACCTGCCTCTTCACCGTCGACAGGGCCGAGTTCGCCTACCTGACGATCCTCGGCGCCCATGCCGGCACGCTTGACGGGGCGAACGACGCGGAGGCCGGACTTCACCTCCGCTGGCCCTGGCCGATCATGGAGATCCGGAGGATCGACCGCCGCCTTCAGGTGCTTGAACTTCCGGGAATCGAGCAGTTGACCCGCGACGCCCAGAAGGATGGAATCGACAGGACGCTCACGATCGACGCCTACATGGCCTGGCGCATCGCCGATTCGGAGGGCGTCGATCGCCTCTTCAAGGCCGCCGGCGGGCTTGATGAGGCCCGCACCCTGCTCGCCCAGAAACTCGGCAGCGAACTCGGTGCCGCCTGCGGCGGACTGCAGATGGACGACCTGGTCAACAGCAGGGAACCCGGCCGCGTCAAGGAGCAGAGGGACAAGCTCCGCTCGCGGCTCATGGAGCGGCTCTCCGGACCGGCGCTTTCCGAATACGGCGTGCGCGTCGTCGATGTGCGCCTCAGGCGCGTGAGCCATCCGGCGCCGGTGAGGCAGGCCATCTTCGACCGGATCATCGCGGAACGCGAACGCAAGGCCGCCGAATACCAAAGCCTGGGCGAGCAGGAATCCGCGAAGCTGCGCAGCGACACCGACCGCGAGGTCGGCACGCTGCGGGCCAAGGCCGAGGCCGACGCCATCAGGATCCGCGGCGAGGGGGAGGCGGAGGCCGACCGGGTGCGCTCGGGCGCCCAAATGGCCGACCCCGAGTTCTACTCCTTCCTGCGCAAGCTCGAGGAATACCAGAAAATCCTCGGCGACAACCGCACCACGCTGCTGCTTTCCACCCACCGCGAATTGTTCGACGCGTTGTTCGCCCCGCCCCGCCCCGCCCCCAAGCCGGTGCCGTCCCCATGAGCACCGTCGCGCGAGTCCTGCCCTTGCTCGCCCTGGCGGCCTGGATCGCCTCGGGCATCGTGTTCGTGGCGCCGCATGAGCGGGCCGTCGTGCGTCGGTTCGGCAGGGGCCTTCCCCCGTTGCCGCCAGGGGCCCATTGGCTGCTCCCCCGCGGCATCGACCGGGTGGACAGGGTCGCCGTCGACCGCGTCCGCTCCACCCCCGTCGGGTACCTCGAACTGGACGACTCGGCCCAGGTGCCGCCCGGCCAGATGGTGACGGGCGACCTGAACCTGGTGCATGCGCGGGTCGTGGCGCAATGGAGGGTCGATCCCGCGCGCGTGGTGGATTTCGCTCTTGCCGGATCCTCGGCAGAGGCTTTTCTGGCCCAGGCGATCGAGGGCGCCCTGGTCGACTGGGCCGGGGCCCGCCAGGTCGACCGCATCCTTCTCGAGGGAAAGCTTCGGCTGGCCGACGAGGTGCTTCCCGACGCCGTCGCCCGGGTGCGCGACCTCGACCTCGGCGTGGAATTGCTCGACCTGAGGCCCGAGTTGCTGGCCCCGCCCGAGGAGGTCAAGCCGGCGTTCGCGTCGGTCGCCAGGGCCGAGACGGCCAGGCAGACCCTTGTCACGCGGACCGAACAGGAATGCGAGAGCCGCAGGCGCACCGCGCAGGCCGACGCCTATCGCATGGAGCAGGATGCCCGGGTCGCCTCGGAAACGGGAAAGCGCCTGGCCACCGAGGATGCCAGGAGGTTCCTGGCCAGGCTGGAAGGCTACAACCGGGCCGGGCGGTCGGCGGCGTACCTGCGCCAGGTCTGGGAGGATGAGCGCGGCCGGGTCTTCTCGAGGATCAGGCAATCGGGCCGACTCGGGCTCCTCGACCATCACCTCGGCCCGGACGGCCTCGACCTGCACGCGGCCCCGGTGGCGGCCCCGCCCCGATAGCGCCTCACGGAGGAAAGATGCACCAGGTCTTGTTCCGCATCCCGGTGCCCGGATGGCCCGACGGCATTCCCGTGCAGGGCTTCGGGCTCATGCTGCTGGCGGGATTCCTGTGCGCCAACTGGCTCGCCACGCGCCTCGCGCGCCGCGAGGGCGTGCCCGAGGGCATGGTGCAGGACATCGGCCTCTGGCTTTTCCTCGGCGGACTCGCCGGGGCCCGGGCCCTTTACATGTGGGAAAACACGCGCGATCCCGCCGACTTCATCACCCGGTATTTCAGGTTCAACGAGGGCGGGATCATCCTTTACGGGGGCTATGCCGGGGGAGGCCTGGCGCTGTTTCTCGGCTGGTATCTCAAATACCGTTCCCAGCCCGTCACGCCATGGAGGCTGGCGGATGTCTACGCCGCCCCGCTCGCCGTCGGCGTGGCCCTGGGGCGGATCGGCTGCCTTCTCAACGGCTGCTGCTACGGCCAGCCCGTCCCGCCCGATTATGGCACTATCCCGATCCATTATCCGCTGCCGTCGGCCGCGCGCTTCGACCTTTCCGCCCGGGGCCTGCAGTCCCCCGCCGGCTTCACGCTCGACCCCGGGTCGCTCCCGGAAGCCGTGGTGGGCGCCGTGGAGAAGGGCTCGGGGGCCGGGGACCTGCGGCCGGGCGACCGTATCGTCGCCGCCGCAGGAATCCCCGTGAAAACCGCCGAGGACATCTCGCGAATCCTGCTTGAGGACCTCTCCGGCCCCTCTTACCGGGGCGTCAACACGCTTTCCATCTCCGTCATGCGGGACGGGGAACGACTCGATTTCACATATTCCCCACGCACCATCGGGCTTCATCCGGCGCAACTGTACGAGACGGTCAGCATGGGCCTCCTGGCATTGCTGATCCTCGCCTACCTCCCCGTGCGGGCACGGGAGGGACAGGCCGCCGCCCTGTTCGTTGGCTGCTACGGCGCGCACCGCTTCCTCAACGAACTGCTGCGAAGCGATCCGCGCCCCGTCGGGCTGGAAAGCAACACAAGCCTGATGATGGTCACGGGCGGCGTCCTGATGTGGCTCGGACTCAGGTTCCTGACGCTGCCGATCCGAAGGGCGTGGCCCGGCGAAAGGGTCCAGGATGCACCGCCGGCCGGGCCAATGGCTGATGGCGGCAAATCCGGTTGAAACCGCTACTTCCTTGAAACTTCCAAAACCACGACCACCTTGGTTCCGAGCTTGGGAATCCTTTCGGTCCAGGCCTGAAAGTCGAGGTTCGCGTTGTCCTTGGAACTCGCCACGGGAATGTCGAGCATCGCCGTGTCGAAATTGGAAAGGCAGATGACATCACCGTCGTTGGCGAGATAGACCTTGCGCCCCGGCATGTTCATGTCGTCAAGGATCTTGCTGCCGGCGAAAACCCAGTCGGAATCGAGTTCCTTGCCCGTCTTGCGGTTCCTGACCCACGATTTGCCGGGGATTTCCGAAACCTTGCCGTCTTCCCCCGTGAGTCGGACGGAAACCTTGACCTTGCTGCCGCTGGCGGGCTTGTAGACCGGGGCGAACTGCACCGGCGCGCCGGATTCGGCGCCGGCGAGCAGCAGGGCCTTGTGGGCGTCGCGAGCGTCGATGTCGGCCTTCAAAATGCTCTCATGCTCCTTGGTCCGCGACCGGCAGAGGAACTCCTCGAGTTCCCCCTCGCGCTTGACCACCTCGGCCTCGATCAACACCCGGCGGGTGGGCCCGGCCACCTCGAGCCAGACTCCCGGCTTGTCGCCAACCTGAACCTTCCGGACCTGCGCCGCCGGTTCCTGCGACCATGCCAACAGCGCCACTAGCAACGACAATGACAGGATCATGTTGGTTTTCATGCCGATAGTGTATCCTGCGGGTCATGTCGGACAAAGGGAGCGAGCGCATGGGAAACAAGACGGCCGCGTGGGTGGGCACGGGACTGCATCTGCTGATTGGCGCCCTGATGGTGTGCAGCGGGATCATGAAACTGGCGATGCCCGCCGACATGATTCCCGCGGATGTCAGCAACGGCGTCAGGGACCACTTCAGGATCATCGGGGCCGGGGAGATCGCCGCGGCGGTCATGCTTCTTCCGGCGGAGTTCCTGCCCATCGGCATGCTGCTGTGCAGCAGTTTCTGGGGTGGCGCCATCTTGGCCCACATGGCCAAGTCGGAAGGTTACGCGCCGCAGGCCGTGCTTTTGGTGCTGACATGGGCCGGCGGCGCCCTCAGGCGACCCGACCTTCTGCCTTTCGGCTCGGAAAAGCCCCTGCCCACCGAACCCGAAACCCGTCGCCCGGCGGCCTGACCGCCCGGGAGGCCGGTTGCCCGGCCTATGACTAGCAGGTAATCTGGATTTTTGGCCGGGATCTTCCCGGCCCGCCCATTTTCTGAAGGACTTCATGGCCGGCATCCCGCGGGTGATCGACTGCTCCACGGCCGATGGCGCCGGGGAACTGCTGCGCCTCCGCTCCCTGCTGGGCGCCGAGGGACAGGTTGTCTCCGAGCGCAGCAGGCAACTCACCCGGCAGGTCTTCGGGGAGGAACTCACCCCCCAGCAGGTGGTGGAACGGGTCTGTCAGGCCGTCAAGTCCGAGGGCATGGAAGCCCTGCTGCGCTTCACGAGCCAATTCGACCGGCGATCCCTCACGGCCGATGCCGTCCGGGTGCCGGCCACGGAACTCGCCGAGGCGCGTTACGCCAGCCTCAGGGAGGCCCCCGGGTTCCTCGGGACATGCCGCCGGGTGAAGCGCAACATCATCGCGTTCCAGTCGGGAATCCTTCACCGCGACGCGACGATGCGGCAGCCCGGATCCATGGAACTGGGCCTCCGCTACCGTCCCGTCAGGCGGGCGGCCCTGCTGGTTCCCGGCGGTGCCGCCGCTTATCCGTCCACCCTGCTCATGACGGCCTGCCCCGCCATGGCCGCCGGTGTCGGGGAAATCGTCGTGGTCATGCCGCCCACCCCGTTCGCCGGGTACAACCGCGACATGCTCGCCTTGTGCCACGACCTGGGAATCGGCGAGGTCTACCGGGTGGGTGGGGCGCAGGCCGTCGCCGCGATGGCCTATGGCGTCGAGGGAATCGAACCGGTCGACATGATCGTCGGGCCGGGCAACCTTTTCGTGGCGCTGGCCAAGAAGCATGTTTTTGGAACGGTGGGTATCGACTGCATCGCCGGCCCCAGCGAGGTGGTCGTCCTTGCCGATGGCGACGCGCCGCCGGAGTTCGTGGCGGCGGAACTGCTGGCCCAAGCCGAGCATTCCCCCGGTTCCGCCGTCCTGGTCACCTGGTCGGCGGCGCTGGTGGCCGCCGTGGGCGACGAACTCGAGGCTCAGGTGTCGCGGCTATCGCGGGAGTCGCTCACGCGGGATGCCCTTTCCAGCTATGGCGCCCTCGTGCTGGCGCGCGATGAGAGGGAGGCCGTGGGCATCGTCAACCTGCTGGGGCCCGAACATCTCCAGATTGCCGCCACCGACGCGCAGGGCCTTGCCGACCGCATCACGAACGCCGGGGCCATCTTCATCGGGCACCACACCCCCGTGGCCCTTGGGGACTACGCCGCCGGCCCCTCGCATGTGCTTCCCACCGGCGGCAGTGCCCGGTGGGCCAGCGGCCTGACGGCCAACGATTTCCTCAAGCGCACCAGCATGATCCGTTTCGAGCCGAACGGCCTGCGCGGCATCGCGCGCGATGTCGTCGCCTTGGCGGAGGTCGAGGGACTCACCGCCCATGCCCAAAGCGTGCGCGTCAGGCTGGAAGCGCTGGATCGACGGCAGGCGACGCCGTCATGACCAGCATTTCCTCCTACCTTCGTCCGGATATCGCCTCCATGGCCGGTTACGCGCCGGGTGAGCAACCCCGTGTCGCGGACATCCTCAAACTCAACACGAACGAGAACCCGTACCCTCCGCCCGCCTCGGCCATGGCTGCCATTGCGGCAATCGCCGAGGGCGGCGCCGAGCGCCTTCGCAAGTACCCCGACCCGGTGGGCACGGATTTTCGCGCCGCCGCGGCGCGCGTTTTGGGCGTTCTTCCCGGGAACATCCTCATCGGCAACGGATCCGACGACATCCTCACCATCCTCACCCGGGCCTTTGTTCCCCAAGGCGGCGTGATGGCGTCGCCGACTCCCAGCTACCTGCTCTACGAAACCCTGGCCAGGCTGCAGGGAGCGCGGTTTGAAACCGTTCCGTTCACAAGCGATTGGGGCCTTCCCGCCCCTTGGCCCCTCAAGGGCGCCAACCTCACCTTCCTGCCCAATCCGAACTCGCCTTCGGGAACCGTCGTCTCCAACGATGTGCTGCGAAGGCTGGCCGGGGAACTGGGCGGACCGCTCGTGGTGGATGAGGCCTACGCCGATTTCGCGGACACGAACGCGCTCGAACTGGTTCGGGAAGGGCTTCCCGTCGTGGTGACGCGAACGCTGAGCAAGGGCTACGGCCTGGCGGGCCTCCGCTTCGGGTTCGCCGTCGCCGACGCCGCCCTTGTCGAGCACCTTGTGAAGGTGAAGGACTCCTACAACTGCGACGCCCTATCGCTGGCCGCGGCGACAGCCGCCATTGCCGACCATGCTTGGCTGGCGGACAACCGGGCCAGGGTCGTGGCCACCCGGCGCCGCCTCGCCGAGGCATTGGCCCGCCTCGGCTTCCTGGTCACGCCCAGCAGCGCCAATTTTGTCTGGTGCCGCCATCCTTCCAAGCCGGCCGAGGAGCTTTATGCCCGGCTCAAGGAAAGGGCGATTCTCGTCCGATTGATGCGTTATCCCAACCGGGAACCCGGGTTGCGCGTGACCGTGGGCACCGAGGAAGGCACCGACCGCCTTCTCGCGGAACTTTCACGCCTCCTGACCTGACGGAGTCACCGCCGTGCCGCGCACCGCCTCACTTGAACGCCGAACCGGTGAAACCCAGGTCTCGGTGGATATCTCCCTCGACGGCCAGGGCGCCGCCAGGGTGGAAACCGGCGTCGGCTTCCTCGACCACATGCTCCACCTGATGGCCCGGCATGGCTGCTTCGACATCAAGGTCAGCGCTCAGGGAGACCTGCACATCGACAGCCACCACACGGTGGAGGATGTCGGAATCGTGCTGGGTCAGGCGATCCGCGTGGCCTTGGGCGACAAGGCGGGCATCAGGCGCTACGGCCACGCGATCGTCCCCATGGACGAGACGCTGGCCACGGTCGCCGTCGACCTTTCCGGAAGGCCGTTCCTCGCGTGGCAAGCCTCCATTCCGCATGTGATGCTCGGCACCTTCCCCGCGGAACTCGGCGAGGAGTTTTTCCGCGCGTTGGCCAACAGCGCGCAGATGAACCTTCACGCCATCGTGCACCATGGCTCCAACACCCACCACCAGCTTGAGGCGGTGTTCAAGGCCGCCGGGCGCGCGCTGCGCATGGCCTGCGAGATCGATCCCCGCGCCCCGGGCATCCCCAGCACCAAGGGGGTTCTCTGACCCCCTCGATGTGTCCACGCGCGTCGCGAGGCGGCCCCATGCCCCTCGGCATCGCCCGAAACCAGCCAAAAACAGCCCGCCCACGGCCGCTCCGCCGATGGGACCATTCGGTTGTTTGGCTAAGGCGCCAGCCCGGGCCGCCAATTCTGAAAACCGGCCCGATGGGCCGCCCCGGCGTTTGCCGATGAGCCCGTGGTCGCGTCTGTCCCCTTGATTTCCAACGGCAATCCGTCACAATGTGGTATCACCACGAGCCGAAGTGGCGGAATGGCAGACGCGCCAGCTTGAGGGGCTGGTATCCGTAAGGATGTGCAGGTTCAAGTCCTGTCTTCGGCACTCCCCAATCTCATCACAGCCAACCGCGGGACCGGTAAAACCAGTAGGTTATCGTCCCCGCGCCGATCATCAAAAACAGCGCCATCGGGTATCCGAGGCTCCAGTGCAGTTCCGGCATTTGTTGGAAATTCATCCCGTAGATTCCCGAAATCAGGCTCATCGGAAGAATGATCGTTGAAACGGCGGTCAGCACCTTCATCACCTCGTTGAGCCGGTGCGAGGCGTGCGCCAAATGGTTCTGGAGCAGGTCGGATACCATCTCCCGGCTTGTCTCGAGCATCTCGGCGAAACGGAACAGGTGGTCGGAAACATCCCGGTAATAGGCCACCTCCCGGGATTCGATAAGTTTGAATTCACCGCGGACCATCCTGTGCAGCACTTCCCGCTCATGGAGCACCGTCTTGCGGAGGCTGACGATCTTCCGTTTCCAGCCCAGCAACTGGTCGAGCACGATGCACGCGCGGGAATGGAAAAGGGTCTGCTCGATGTCATCCAGTTTGTTCTCGATGGTTTCAAGCAGGGGCACATAGGCGTCCACCGTCGCGTCTAGAACCAGATGAAACAGGTAATCGGGCCCTCTCTGCGCCAATTCGCCATGCCGGTGAAGTTGGCCCATGACCTCCTCAATCCCTTCCAGGTCACAGTAATGAACCGTCAGCAGCACCTGGCGCGTCAGCACGGCCGATAGTTGACCCGCCTCGAGGGCACCCGGGGCGTCGATCTTCCCCGACAGCACGGGATTCGTGATCACGAACAGGTAATCCGAGAATTCCTCGACTTTCGGCAAGTGCGGCGACTGTTCGGGCATGCGCGCGGGCCGGCAAATATCCTCATGGGTGAGGGTGTGCACGGGAAACCAGCGGTTGAACAGGAAGTCGTCCTCCTCGGCCGATGGATTCAGGGCATCCACCCAAACCACATGGTCCGGTGAATTCGCCGGCAAGGGGGGAAGGAGATCCGGGCCCCCCCACTGGCCCACACCAGCCTTGCGGTCGAACAGGTAAACTCGAATCATTCCTGGCCTCTCCAGCAAGCCCACGCAAACGAGACCAAGATACCCGCACCGTGCTGGCGCGAGCCAACGGAAAGGCTAATATCACCGTTGCGGATGGCGGCCCCCCCCCATTCCCGTGAAGCCTCGGGGTCATACCGTCCATCCAACCGGGAAGCACTCCATGCCAGCCTTCATTAGCCGACGCTCGTTTTTCAGCCATGCCGGCGCCACCGCCGCGGTTCTTCCGGCCGTGGGGTACTCACGAGTCCTTGGCGCCAACGACCGACTCCGGATCGCCTCCGTGGGTTGCGGTGGCAAGGGCTGGTCCGACCTGACATCCACGGCCGCCTGCCCCAAGGTGTCCGTGGCGGCCTTGTGCGACATCGACGAGTCGGCCCAATTCTTGGGCCGCGCCGCGGAAAAATACCCGGCCGCCACCCGGAAGACCGACTGGCGCAAGCTGTTCGACAAGGCGAAGTCCTTCGATGCCGTGATCGTTTCCACGCCCGACCACATGCACGCCCCGGTCTCGCTGGCGGCGATGGCGCTGGGTAAACATGTCCAATGCCAAAAGCCGCTCACCCACACGGTGCGCGAGGCCCGGCAAATGCGGCTTGCCGCCAACCGACACAAGGTCGTCACCCAGATGGGCAACCAGATCCAGTCGCACAAGGCCTACCGGACCGCCGTGGCGATGGTGCACCAGGGCGCCATCGGCAAGGTGAAGGAAGTGCATTCGTGGCAGAGCGGCGCCATGGGATGGATCCTCGCGGACGACCGCCCCGTCGGCGGGCAAGCCGTGCCCGAGGGGGTCCACTGGAACGAATGGCTGGGTGTCGCGCCCGAAAGGCCCTACCAGCCCAAAATCTACCACTCCTTCAACTGGCGCGCCTGGCAGGACTTCTCCAACGGACAACTGGGGGACTTCGGCTGTCACATCCTCGACCCGGTGTTCATGGCCTTGAAGCTGACGGCACCCACAAGCGTCATGGCCGAGGCCGCGCCGATGAACCGCGAGGTGTGGTACCGCAAGTCCAAGGTCCGCTATGAGTTTCCCGGCACGGATCTCACCGCGGGGCCCTCGGTGGCGGTGACCTGGCATGACGGCGCCGGCCACCTTCCCGACTTGGCGGCGCTGGGCCTGCCGGCCGGTTTCAAGCTGCCGGGTTCAGGCTCGATCCTGTCAGGCGAGAAAGGGATGCTGTTGATCCCCCATGTGGCCATGCCCCGGTTGTTGCCCGAGGAGCGGTTCAAGGACGCCAAGGTTCCCGAGGTGGAAGCCCGCGACCATTATGTTTCATGGGCCCTGGCGTGCCTGGGAGAGGACAAGGCGACTTCCAACTTCGACTATTCCGGTCCGCTCACCGAAACCGTGCTGCTGGGAACCATAGCCATCAGGCATCCGGGAGCCACGCTCAGGTGGAATCACGCCACCATGGAGCTTTCGGGCGCTCCGGATGCCGGGCGCTGGCTCACCAAGCCGTACCGCAAGGGATGGGAACCGGCCTGGATTTGAGTCCTCCGGCCGGGCACCGAAAAAGAATCAGAACAACTCGTCGACGGGCTTCGCCTGTTCGATGGGTGAAACCGGCCTTCCGGTGGGGTCGGTCAGCATGAGGTCGTTGGGAATGCCCAGCACCTTGTAGACGGTGGCATGGAGTTGGGCCGGGGTCACGGGACGGGACTTGGGGGCTTGGCCGAGCTTTTCGGTCGAGCCGACGATCCGGCCGCCCTGGACACCGCCACCGGCCATCACGCAAAACATCGCGTTGCCCCAGTGGTCGCGTCCCGGGGTTCCCATGCTGCGGGGCGGTCCGCCATTGCCGCCGTCGTTCATCTTGGGGGTGCGGGAGAACTCACCCATCACCATGACGAGGGTCTTTTCCAGCATGCCGCGCTCGTCGAGGTCCTCAAGCAGGGCCGAAACGGCCGTGTCCACCTGGGGCAGGTAGTTCTCCATGCCCTTTTGCAGGTCCCAGTGGTGATCCCAACCGCCGTAGGTGAGGGTCACGAAGGTTGACCCGGCCTCGACGAGCCTCCTGGCCACCAGGGCCGACTGGCCCCAACTGGTGCGGCCGTAACGGTCGCGGAGGCGGACATCCTCGCGGTCGATCTGGAAGGCGGTCCGCGCCGCGGCGCCGCGGACAAAGTCGATCGCCTGCTGGTCGAACTTGTCCATGGCCCGCACCGTCTCGGAGCGGTCGAGCGCGGCGGAAACCTTGTCGAACCGCTGCTGGAGCGAGCGGCGGTCATCGAGTTTTTCCAGCGACAACCCGCCGGCCAGGTCGAGGTTCTTCACCGAATAGCGGGGTGAGTTGGGATCCCCGCCGGGCATGAACGGATCGAACGCCTTGCCAAGGAAATGACCGCCGAAGTAGCCGGGAACCAGCCCGATGCTCGAGGCGTTGGGCAGGCCCACATAGGCGGGCATGCCCGTCCTGCGCGGGCCAAGCTGCATGCTGGCGATGGCGCCCAGCGACGGGAACTTCGGCGCGTTGTTGGCGCCGCTGACGCCCATGTCCTTGGCGGTGAGGATGCGGTGGCCGCCACCGAAGTGGTCGCCGGTGCCATGATGCAGAGACCTGATGATGCTCATGCGGTGGGCCGTTTTCGCCTGCCGCGGAAACAGTTCCGTCATGTCCATGCCCGGGACATTCGTCCTGATGGGCTTCCAAATGCCCCGGTATTCGGCCGGCGCGTCCGGTTTCATGTCGTAGAGGTCCATGTGGCTGGGACCACCATCCAGCCAAAACAGGATGACACTCGTGTCGGAGGCGGAGGATGAGGCCGCCGACCGCGCCCGGGCGATGTCGGCCAGCGAGAATCCCGCCAAACCGGAGGCCCCCAACTTCAGGAACGACCTTCGGCCCATCGGCCCGGCATGTCCGGATTGTCGGTTCAGGCTCAGGGTCAGCATGGCTTGAACTCCATCATCAACAAGGGCGCGGCGGGGGGCCGATTGCGATGCAATGCGGGGCGCAATACAAGTCTCATTGAAGTCATAACCCCGCCGTTGGCGCGGGGCAAGCGAAAAGCTCCCTTGGCGGGCGGGCCAACCCCGAATCAATTGTCCGGGGTGCCGATTTCGCCACCCTGGATCGAACAAAGGCCACGGTAGCTCGCAAGGTTGACGCTTTCGCGCACGAAGCGGACCGAAGCATCGGCAAGGGCGAATTGGGCGCCCCCGGTGTGCATCGATCGGAAGGAATAGTTATTCGGCCAAGCGGTGGGTGTGTAGGGGGAACCATTGGCCTGCTTGGAATTGATGGCGATGCCGCAGGTGCCAACGGCATTGTTGCTGTAAGGCCACGACACATGTGTCACGAGGTTGCCGACATCCTCTCCGACCATCATCGTGTTGCTGGTGCCGTCGGTGATGTCGGAAAGCCTTAATCTGCGAAGATAATCGGCGCGGAAGAACATGCCGTTGCCATTGGTGATTCCCGAATGAGAGCTTGTACCAAGAGGACTGGAGAATGGTCCGTTGGGTGCCCCGTTGAGCCAGCGGGCCTCGCCGTCCCCCCAGTTGCCGCCCGAAACTCCCTTGTAGCTGGTGAGGCCGACCGTCAACGATTCAAGGTTCGCCCGCCCGGTGAGTGTTGGCGGGGTAATGTCGCTCGGGCACCTTAGCGACTTGACAGGCGTGGCGATCGCCGCCAGAACCGTGGCGTTGGCGTCGAGGTTGGTGGTGTCGCTCACATTCGCCTGCTTGAAAAGCGCCTCCTGCTCGATGTAAGGCAGCACCCGCGAAATCCAACTCCATCGCGGGGCGTTGGCTCCGCAGCAGCTTTGTCCCGCATTGGTGAAAGTGCGTGAGCCGTTGTAAGGCAAGCTGCCGTTGGCGTCGCCATAGCTGTGGATGGCGATGGCCAACTGCTTGAGGTTGTTGCCGCAACTCATGCGGTTGGCGGCCTCGCGGACCTTCTGCACGGCGGGAACCAGCAGGCCGATGAGCACGGCGATGATGGCGATGACGACTAGCAATTCGATGAGGGTGAACCCCTCGCGACGCATGGCCTTCATGATGGGAACTCCTTGGGATGACAAACGGATCAAGGCTTGGATGTCAGTGATAAGTCGTAATTGTCCGAGGGGACATCCAGGGACAGGATGGCCTTCTCCGCGTAGCGGCGCGGAATGATCGACTTGGGCGCCGCCGATGCGTTCTTGGGGTCGAGATCCTCGTAGGCCGTGACGAGAACCCCGAACTTACCCTTGGGCGAACCCGGCCGGCCCTTGGTCATCACCTTGAAGGTGCCATCGGCATCGATTTTCGCATACGGCTCGTCCTTGATCGAAGGATCGGTGGACCGGAGGGAGATGTCGCCTTTCGACATGGGAGTGCCATCCAGTGTCACTTTTCCCGACACGGGAGTAAGCGGCGGTTCACTCGAACATCCGGCCAACACAAGCAACAGGGTTGCGGCACCAACATTGCGCGGGGACATGATTCGACCCAACCGGGAATATCTTTAAGATATGATCGACCTAACAATTTATCTTCATGTCTTCATAAATCAAGAAAAAACCAGAGAACCACCCTACGCGTGAAGGCCTCGCCCCTCCATCATGAACCAAAAGGCGATCAACCCCTCATTCAGGATCTTTCCCATGGTTTCCCGCATCACCCGGCGCAAGGCTGTCTCAAGCGCCCTGGCCGGCGCCTCCTCGCTCCTGGCCGTTTCCTATTCGAGGGCCCTTCAGGCCCAAGTCCCCCGTCTGGCCTTCATCGGCACCGGCGGTCAGGGCAAAAGCAACATGGGCGGACTTGGCAAAATGGGCCTAACCATGGCCGTTTGCGATGTGGACAGCGCCCGCCTCGCGGAGGCCGCCGCCATCGTGAACAGGTCGCGTCCCGGCCCCGTCATCGCCGAGAAGGATTACCGCAAGTTGCTCGACCGCAAGGACATCGACGCGGTGGTCGTCACCACTCCCGACCATTGGCACGCCCGCATCACCATCGACGCGTGCGCCGCTGGCAAGGATGTGTACTGCGAAAAACCTCTCAGCCTCACGGTCGCCGAAGGCCGGGCCATGGTGAACGCCGCGCGCAAGCACGGACGGATCGTCCAGACCGGCAGCCAACAACGCTCCGCCACCAATTTCCGCGACACCTGCGAACGCGTCCGCAACGGGCTTTTGGGCAAGATCACCCATGTCGAGGTGGGAATCCCGGGCGTCAACTTCAAGGGGCCTCCCGTCGCCGACGGCATGCCACCCGCCGAACTCGACTACGACCTCTGGTTGGGGCCGGCCCCCCAGCGCCCTTACAACTCCAAGCGGGTTCATTACAACTTCCGGTTTTTCTGGGACTATTCGGGCGGCCAAATGACGAACTTCGGGGCCCATCACCTCGACATTGCCCAGTGGGGCCTGGGCAGGGACCAGTCCGGCCCGGCCAAGATCGAGGGAACCTTCGAGTACCACCCCGAGAAATGGTTCGAGGTGCCGATGAAGTGCAAAATCCTGTACCGCTACGACGATGGCGTGCTGATGACCCTGGCCCAGGGGGACGGCACCATCCGCCAGGGAACCAAGTTCATCGGTGACAAAGGCTGGATCTATGTGACGCGGGGCAAAACCGAGGCTTCCGATCCGTCGCTGCTCAAGGCGCCCCTGCCTTCCGGGGCGATCAAGCTAATCGCAAGTTCCAACCACCACAAGAATTGGATCGAATGCATCCAATCCCGGGAAAAGCCGATTTGCGATGTGGAAATCGGTCACCGCAGCGCCACGGTGTGCCACTTGGGCAACATCGCGGCCCGGGTGGGCAGGGCCATCGCCTGGGACCCCGTCAAGGAACTGATTGTGGGCGATTCCGAGGCCGGCAAGATGCTCTCGCGTCCCTACCGGGCCCCTTGGCAGGATCCGGTTGCCTGAAGAAATTGCAATTTATTGCGAATTATTTAAGCAATCCTTCTTGACGGCACTTGTTTTCTGACGCATCAGCCTCCCCATGTACTTGAACCTGGGGATTGGCGGGATGTTTCTTTGGCTACAAATGGTCGCGTTCGCGCTTGCGGGCATGACGACATTGGCCATGGCGGAGGAACCGGCACCGGTTCCTTTGCCGCCGCCCGTTCCCGTCGCGGCCGAGCCTGCCATGGAAACCGAGGCGCAACCGCCGGCCGAACCTCCGCCGCGAACCGGCCTGCTTGAGCGTTTCCGCGACGGTCCGGCGCCCATTCCGCCGGAAGGCCCCCAGCCGAACCAGTACGGCGAGCCGATGGTTCTGCCACCCCTCATCGGGGGGGACGGCAAATATCCCATCGTGAAAATGGGTGGGGTTTTCCAGATCACCTCGGTGTTTTTCTCCCAAACATCGTTGAACCGGGAAGTGCTCAAGAACGACCTCAACCCGACCGGAGTCGAGCTTGATGGCACGGGAATCAAGCGGGCGCGGCTCACCGCCTTCGGATCGGTGGCCGAGAATGTGGACTACCGGTTCCAGTTCGAGCTGGGAGGCTTCGGCCGTCCCACCATCACCGACATGTATCTCGACATCAAGGAAGTGCCCCTATTGGGCTTCGTCAGGATCGGCCAGTACAAGCAACCGTTCAGCCTCGAGGAACTCACGAGCTTCCGCTTCAACCCGTTCATGGATCGCTCAAGCATCTTCATCTTCCACCCCTTCCGCCGCACCGGCGTCGGTTTTTACGACTGGACGGAGGATGGCAGGTGGACCTGGTTCGTCTCAGCCTTCCGGGGGTTCCAGGATTTCTACGGCAACGACCTGACCGACAATGGCGGCTACGGGTTCGCCGCGCGCGGCACCCATTGCCTCTATTACGAGAATGATGGCGCCGATGTCTGGCATTTCGGCGCCGTTTACTCGCTCATCGCCCCCTCCGGTGGCGGCATCCAGTTCGGAAGGTTCGGCGGCAACTCGCCGGAACTGGGGCTGATCCAGGGCCAGTTCGGAACCGAGAGCTTCCGGCAGAACCAGTCGATGGTGAACACCGGCAAGCAACTCCTCAACACCTACGACCCCAAGACGGGAAAGGGGAACCGCGGCACCGCCTACTACCAGGACTTTCACCTCGAGACGGCCGTCGTTCGCGGGCCGTTCTCGTTCCAGGCCGAGGGCGACATCGTCCCCGTCGGCATGAACGATGGCAGGACGCCCATCTTTGCCGGCGGATACCTGTTCATGACCTGCTTCCTCACGGGCGAACACCGCACCTACGACCGCAACCTGGCGCTGTTCGACCGCATCAGGCCCAAGGTCAACTCGGGCAAGGGACATCCGTTCGGCGGCGCTTGGGAACTCACCGCGCGGCTCAACTACATCACGCTCGATTCGCAGGGCGTCAAGGGCGGCACGCTCCTCGACCCGACCTTTGGCTTCAACTGGTACATGAATCCCTACACCAAGCTCACCTTCAACTACATTCCGGTATACCTGAACTCGCCGGAAAAATACGGCGACGGCAACTCACCTTCGGTCCGCTCGCAGGCGAACGCCTGGGGATTGCAGGCCCAGGTTGATTTCTGATCCTAGAACACCGGCATCACGGCGCCGTGGTAGAGGTGGTGCGGCCGGTTCTCGGCGTCGTGCCAGGCGACCGTCGGCGGCAACCCGAGCGCCTGGAAAATGGTGGCGGCGAAGTTCTCCGGTGATTGGGGCTCGAGGATCGGATAGCCACCCGTCTTGTCGCTGGCACCCACCACCCGGCCGGGGCGGGTTCCCCCGCCGAACAGCAGCACGCTCTGGACGGCGCCCCAGTGGTCGCGCCCGGGTCCCTTGTAAAACTTCGTCAGCGTGCTCGTGCGCGGGGTGCGGCCGAACTCGCCCGCCACCACCACCAGCGTGCTGTCGAGCAGGCCCTTGGCCGTCAAGTCGTCAAGCAGCGCCGAAAGCGACTTGTCCATCGGCGGGAGCAACTTGTCCTTGAGGTGGGGGAAGGCGTTGCCATGGGTATCCCAGGACTCGTTGTTGCCCAGGTTCACCTGCACCAGCGAGACGCCCGCCTCGGCCAGGCGGGCCGCCATGAGCAACGACCAGCCGAAGGCGTTGCGCCCGTACAGGTCGAGGTCGCGGTCGGGAGCCTTGCCGATGTCGAAGGCGGATCGGACGCGGGAGTCGGTGAGCAGCGACACGGCATCCTGCCGATGCCTGTCGAACCCGCCGGCCGCGCCGTCCAAGGCCTTTCTTTGCGAGTCGATGTGGTTGAGGATTCCCAGGCGACCGCCGAAGCGGCCGCCATCAACGCCTTGGGGAAGCGCCAGGTCGGGAAACTCGAAAGCCAGCCTCTTGGGCTTGTAGTCCCTTTGCTGGTGGTCGAATTCGTGGGTGGGATAAGCCCCGTAGGCCTTGGGCTCGAATGCCGAAACCTCGAGGAACCAAGGGTCGTGCCGGCGGCCCATGACGCCGGCGAACTGCCCGGGAATGACCCGGCCGGAATTATGCACGATTCGGTCGGGAAGCACGATCGCGGGCGGAAGGTTGTTGCGCCGGGGCAGCACGCCGCCGGCGAGCGCGGCGATGGCGGGGTGGTCGGCGGGCCTGGGCGCGGAGGGGTTGAAGCCGGTCGGCAGGTCCGACCTGCCCGTGAGCATGATGTGATGCCCCGCCGAGTGGTCGTTCGAGCGGTGCCCGAGGCTGCGGACCAGCGTCGTGCGGTGGGCCCGGGCGGCCAGCATGGGCAGGTGCTCGCTGTAGCGGACGCCCGGAAGCGATGTCGGAATCGTCCCGAATTCACCTCGGATCACATCAGGGGCGTCGGGCTTGGGATCAAAGCTCTCGTGCTGCGCCAAGCCGCCCGATAGGAACACGAAGATCACCGAGCGGTGGCCCCTGGAACCGGCGGCCCGGGCCAGCATGGTCCTTTCGGCGATCCCGAGCCCGAGGATCGAGGACGCGCCGGCCTGCAGGCTCAACCGGCGGGTAATCGAGGGATGATCGAGCATCTTTACAACTCCTCGCGGGGGCTTTTCAGTCCATGAGGGCCTCGACGGGCCTGCCGCCATCGGTGACGGGGACCGGCCGCGTTCCATCCATGAGTTCCAAGGCCGGGTTGACGCCCAAGGAGGCGAGGATGGTCGCGTGGAAGTCGGGGATGGAAACTCCCGCCTCGAGAACCTTCTTGCCGGCGTCGTCGGTCACGCCGTGGGCGCCCTTGTGCCTGAGGCCGCCGCCGGCGAGCACCATCGTGAAGGCGGAACCCTGGTGGCCACGCCCCCCCCGGCCGTCGAACTCCGGCGGCCTGCCGAACTCGGTGGCGACCACGACGAGGGTGGAGTCGAGGATGCCGCGCCTTTCCAGGTCGATCACCAATCCGGAAAGGGCGGTGTCGAGTTCGCGGATAAGCAGGTGCTGGTTGCGGATTCCCTCGTTGTGGACATCCCAGCCGGTGCCGTTGAGGAAGTTCAGGTTGTGTGAAACCTCCACGAAGCGAACCCCGGCCTCGACAAGCCGCCGCGCCAGCAGGCAGCGCTGCCCGAACTCGCCGCCATAGCTGGAGCGGACATCGGCCGACTCATCCTTGAGGTTGAAATGCCTGAGGAACCCGGGGCCGGAAAGCCTGAGGGCCTGCTCCTGGGCCTGCCTGTAAGCGGCAAGCGGCACGCCGCCCGGCGCGTCAGCCGACAGTCCGGCGAGCAGGCCCTCGCGCTCGGAGGCGCGCCGCGCGTCGACCGTCGCCGGGCGGGAAAACCCCGAGGGACCGGCCTCGGTGTCGGTGAGGTAGACATGGTTGGCCCTGGCGCCGAGAAACCCCGGCCCCCGGCTCACATTCGGATAGCCGATCAGCATGTAGGCCGGAACATCGGGGGCCCCGGCACCCCGGGTGTGGGCGATGATCGAGCCGATGGAGGGATAGGTGACATTGCCGCTGATCATCCGGCCCGTGTGGACAAGGTTGGTCGCGAACGCGTGCTCGTCGATCACCTTGTGGTTCACCGAACGCACGGCCGTCAGGCGCTCCATGATGCCGGCGACCTTGGGCAGGTGCTCGCAAACCCTCACGCCGGGAACGGTGGTGGGTATGGAGGGGTACAGGGACCCGGGCTTTCCGGTCCTGGTGCCGTTGCCGACGGCCTTGGGATCGAATGTGTCAACCTGCCCCATGCCGCCGCCCAGCCAAAGGAAGATGCAGGCCTCGGCGCGGCGTCGGGCGGGCGCGGCGGCGCCGGCCACGGCCGCCATGGCGGCGGTTCCCAGCAGGGCGCGGCGGTCGATTTTCGTTTCCATGATGTCGCCTCAGCGCGCGTGCGCGAATTCGGGTGAATTGCAGATCGCCCAGATCACATTCTCAAGCCTGCCTCGCCAACCCGGCTCGAGCCGCGTCGTGGGCGGGTCGCCGGCCTTGGCCCGCGCCTCCTGCGCCTGCCGCGCCACGGTGGCTTCGGGGTCGAGGTGGTTCGACCATGAGACATACGGATCGGGCAGGCGCGGGCCCGTCGGCCCCCGCGCGCCCTCGACCTTTCGCGACTCGAAGCCGGGGGAAAGGACGGCGGCCAAGCGGGCGGCTTCGGCGGGAGTGGGCTTGCGCGTCAGGTAGCGCAGGTAGAGCCGCTCAACCAACCGGTCGAGCGGGGCGTCCTCAAGGGCCATCGCGGTGGCGGCGTGCCCGTCGGTGAGGGTGGTGAGCCACAGGCCCATGGTGCCGTTGGCCAGGATGGCCGGCTGGATCACCTCGGGGCTGTCATCGCGGGTGGCGCGGGGGTCCTGCCGGGCCCCCCGCCAGCCGAACGCCTCGAGCACATCGCAGACGGCCTGGATGCGGGGAAGCGAAAGGCTGGGCCTGTCGCGTTCGTTCGAGGTGGAGGTGAGCATCCAGGCCCTGCCGGGATTTCCCAGCGAGATCGAGTTGCCCTGGTCGCGCACGCCGTCGATGTCGAGGCTGACCTCCTCGAGCCTCATCGGCATGCCGGAGGCGGCGAACAAGCCGTCCACCACCTGCTCGGCGGAAAGCCTGCGGCGGGCTGGGGCGCGGTAAAGCGGGTCGGTGGCGACCAACGACGGATCGGAGCCCCGCTGGTACGCCGCCGAATTCATGATGAGCCTCCTCAGGGAGGTTTCGTCGTAGCCCGACCTCACCAGCTCGCGGCCGAGCCAGGCCAGCAGCTCGGGATGGCTCGGCCTGGCCCTGTCCCAGTCGTCGGGTGGCTCGACGAGGCCGCGTCCCATCAGGTCGCGCCAGACGCGGTTGGCCTGGACCCTGGCGAACCTCTCGTTGGCCGCGGAGGTGAGGAGCCTGCCGAGCTTCTCGCGGTCGGCGAGCGAGTTATCCACGGAACCGGCCGGCACGATGTCATCGAGCCTCCACCGCGGCTTGACCGATGAGCCGGGCTTGAGCGACACGGTGATCAGCGCCTTGCGCCCCCCGGCATGAAGCTTGTCGGCCGGCACGCTGCTGGTGGCCGGCACGGTCACCTCCTTGCCGGCGAGCATCGCGGCCAGCGCGAACAGGTCTTCCTGCGGGCGGCCCCCTCCGGGAGCATCGTGGCAACGGGCGCACTTGAGCTGCACTCCCAGGAATGCCCCCGCCAGCACCACGCCCTTGGTGGCCATCGGCGAATCGTTCTGGCTGGCCACCGCGAATCCCGCCGGGCCCCCGTAGCGTTCGCTTCCGCGCATGCGGACCAGTTCCATGGCCATCAGGTCGAGGGGCTTTTGGTCGAGCAGCGATTCCCTCAACCACCACCGGAAGGGCCCGGTGTTGTTGAGCGTGGGATTGAGGATGTTCGGGTTCTCCGCGAGCAGGTCGAGCCAGGCGGAAATCCCGCGGTCGGCCCGGCGGGGGTCGGCCAGCAGGCGGTCGACGGCCTTGGCGCGCCGCGTCCGGGCGGGCCATGCGAGATAGGAGCGGACCTCGCCCTCCGAGGGCGGAACTCCCACGGTGTCGAAAGTCGCGCGCCTCAGGAAGGTCAGGTCGTCGCAAGGCGGAGTCACGGCGACCTTGGCCGCGTTGGCCAACGGTTCGGCCCAAGGCGCGCCGGCGCCAAGCCAGCGAGCCAGCAGCGAGACCTCGGAATCTTTCAACGGATCGCCCTTGGGCGGCATCCGGTCGTCGCCCGTGGACCTCAACCGCGACATCAGGTGGCCCTTGGCCGGCGCGGCCGGGTCGAACGCGGCGCCCGAATCACCCCCTGCCAGCAGGGCCTGCCTTGAATCGAGCCTGAGCCCGCCCTTGGCCTTGGTTCCCGAGTGGCACTGGAAGCATTTCGATTCCAGCAGGGCCACCGCCTCGCCGGCATCGCTCCCCTGCCCGGCCGCCCCAAGGTTCCAGCGGGACTCGAGGAAACGGTCGATCGGGTGGCCTCCCGTTGCGCCGATCGCAGGCAACGCGATCTCCGCCTGCCCCGCCAGCCAACGGGCGTCGGCTTGCCTCTTGCCGGCCATCGCCTCCGAGTCCGCCTTCCGGCACGACGCGCGCGCCGACGCGTCGACCGCGTCGAGGTGCGTGTTGCGCTCCGCCTGATACGACTCCCATCCCTCATCCGTATAGGGCACGGTTTCGCCCGCCGGACTCAACAGTCGCCAGGAACTGGTGCCCTCGGAAGCCCAGGCCACCACCGTTTCGCCCGGTTCGGGCCGGCGCCGCGACTTGCCCAGGATTCCCCCGACGATCGTTTCCAGCACCACCACCACCGGTCCGCCGGGCAGGCGCGCCTCGATGACTTCCTCGCGGTTCCCCGGGGGGGCGAAGCGGAAGTCGGGCGACAGGTTCAGGTACTGCCCGGGGGGCTTGATGGTGCCGTGGCCGCCGGGATCCGCGGGAGGGAACGGCGTGGTCAGGATGACCTTTCCGTCCAAGGTCACGCGGGAAGCCCCGCGCGCCCTCAGGAGAAACCGGTGCTTGCCGGGCGGCAGGTCCACGATCGCCGAGGCGCGAACAAAAAGCGGATTGGGTCGGTCGGCGCGGATTCCCGTGTCGATGTACCGCTGCGGGAGCCGGAACAGCGCGAAGGCCCTTTCCGGATATTGTTCGCTTCCCGCCGGTGGCGATTCCGGCCATAGGTTCTTGTCGGGCGAAAGGCCCGACTCGCACAGTTCCACAAGCACCATCGCCTTGGGCAGCGCCCCGGCATCCACCTTGGCGGGGGGAAAATCCTTGAGGCCGGGCGCCTTGGCGGCGACCTTCGGATCGGGCGCCTTGGCGGCGACCTTCGGATCGGGCGCCTTGGCCGGCTTGGTGGAATCACCCGACTGCGCCCAGGCCATCTGGACGGCAAGAAGCAACGGCACCATCGCGAACAATGTTTTCATGTCGTGGCTGGCGGGCGGGAGGGAGTGAATCCAATCAATAGTTTGCGGCCTGATCGTCATCGGCGCAAGTCGTCGATTCGTGGGGCAGATGGTTGACATCAGGTGATATCCGCATACACTACGGTTATTGAATATCATCAGGAACCGCACCATGTCCAACATCGGCATTCGAATCCTCCTGGTATCGGTTTTCGCGCCGCTGGCGCTGGCCCCCGACGCCATTGCCCAGCCTCGACGGAATCCGCCGAAACCCGCTCCCGGAGCGCCCTCGCAACCCAAGCCGACCCCCGCCGCCTCCGAGGCGGAGCAGGCGATCCGCAAGGCCGCCGACGATTACGCCAAGGCCTTCAACGCCAGGGACTTCGACGCGATCGGCAAGCAGTGGACCGACATGGCGGAACTCCACCAGGACAACGGGGCCACCCTCCGCGGCAGGGAGGCGATCGTCGACATCATCAGGAAGGCCTCGGCGCACCGCCCCAAGGCCGCCATCAGCATCAAGGTGGAATCGGTGGACATGCTCGGCGCCGGCGCGGCCCGGGTTAAGGGGACGCTGGTCCTCAAGGACGACGGGGAAATCGGCGTGTGGGCCACCCGGTTTTCCAGCCTGCGCGTGCTCGAAGGCGGCCAGTGGCGCCTGGCTGATTCAAGGGAAACCGCGATCTCCACGGCCTCCATCGATGAAATGGCGTGGCTTGTCGGCAGTTGGTCGGCGGAGAGTCCCATGGGAAAGGTGACGGTCTCCTACGAGAAGGCCCTCGGAGACAGGGGTCTTGTCGGCAAGATCTCGGTCAAGCCCGCCGAGGGCCCGGCCATGGAGGTCTTGGAGGTGATCCAGGTCCGCGATGGAGAAATTCGCACCTGGGTCTTCGACTCCACGGGCCTCTCGGGGGAAGGGTACTGGGAACACGACGGCGCCCGCTTCAACCGCACCATTCACGGCGTCACCGAGGATGGCAGGCCGGCCTCATCGGTGATTGTGCTCACGCGCGTCTCCCCGGAAACCGCGCTGTGGCACCCCATTGAGCGCATCCGCGGCGATGTCCGCATGCCCGACCTGCCTTCCATCAAGCTGACCAAGTCGAAATAACCGCGAGCGAACAAGGAGATTCATCATGGGAAATACCCGATACTGGTTGGTCTCGGTCACCCTGTTCGCGGCCGCGGCGCCGCTGATCGCCCATGGAGTGGGGGGCGGTGGCGGCGGATTCAGGCCGCCCGCGGGCGGCATGGGCGGAGGGCCCAGGCCCGGCGGCGGCGACTTCGGCAGGCCCGGTGGCGGCGACTTCGGCAGGCCAGGTGGCGGCGGCGACTTCGGCAGGCCAGGTGGCGGCGGCGACTTCGGCAGGCCAGGTGGCGGCGGTGACTTTGGTAGGCCCGGCGGTGGCGACTTCGGACGGCCCGGCGGCGCCGGCAGACCCGGTGACGATTTCGGACGGCCCGGCGGCGCCGGCAGGCCCGGTGACGATTTCGGACGGCCCGGCGGCGCCGGCAGACCCGGTGACATCGGAAGGCCAGGCGGCGTTGGCAGACCCGGTGACGATATCGGCCGGCCAGGCGGCGTTGGCAGACCCGGTGACGATATCGGCCGGCCAGGCGGCGTTGGCAGACCCGGCGACATCGGCCGGTTTGACGGCAACCGCGGCATCGACGCCAACAGGCTTGGCAACGACCGCTTCCCCGGCGAAATGAACCTCTCCCGCGTCGCCAACAACAACCAGTTCCTCAGCAACCGCGGAAACATCCAGTCGTTCTCGATGAACAACCTGCAAAACCGCGGCAATCTGGTTCGCAACAACTTCTACGGCAACAACTTCGGGGGCGGCTGGTACAACAACCACTTCAATCCCTGGTGGGGCGGCGGATTCGGCGCCGGCTTCTGGCTTGGCGCCACCTGGGGCCGGCTCGTGCCCTTCTGCGGCTTCAGCTCATTTCCCGTCTATTACGACTACGGAACATCCGTTGTCTACTCCGGTGGCTCCGTCATGGTGCAGGGGGAATCGGTCGGCACCCCGCAGCAGTACTCCCAGCAGGCCTCGGCGATCGCCGGCACCGGTTCCGCCGCCATGGAGGATCCCAAGGACACCTGGGAATCCCTCGGGGTGTTCGCCATGGTCCGCGCCGAGGAGAAGGACCCCAGCAACTACATCCAGCTCGCCGTGAACAAGGACGGCATCCTGCGCGGCAGCTACTACAACAGCATTTCCGACACCAACGAGAAGGTGAAGGGCGCCGTCGACAAGAAAACCCAGCGCGCCGCCTGGACCATCGGCGACAAGAAGCAACCCGTCTACGAGGCCGGGATCATGAACCTCACCCGGGAGCAGACAACCGCCCTGGTGCACAAGGGCGACGACAAGGTGGAGCAACTCCTCCTGTTCCGCATCAAGCCGCAGGACGGACAGGAGCCCGAGGCGCCGAAAGGCCACTGACGCGTCGATCCGACCCATCCGACAAGGCCGACCGCCCCATGCCGGGACGGTTGGCCTTGTCCCTTTTTGGCCCGCCGGGACACGATGTCGGCATGGGCGGCAGCCTGAAACCGCCCGGCACGGGAGGCCCGTCATGGCCGACATCACCCGGCCCGTTCCGTGGCCGAGGACATTCCTGGGAGACCTGCTTCATTTCTCCCGGCGGGTTCCCGCCGTCACCTTCGAACGCACCTTCCGGCTGCGATCGCTCCGGCTGATCCGCGACGCGATGCCCGACCGGCCCGGCTGGACGGCGCTTTTCGTGAAGGGTTTCGCCAGGCTGGCCTCCGAGTTCCGCGATTTTCGGACAAGCCATATCGAATACCCATGGCCGCGGCTTGTCGAGCACGGCACCCAGGTGGCCTCGGTCGCCGTCGAGAAGGAGATCGACGGGAGGCCCGCCGTCATGTTCGCCAAGATCCGCTCGCCCGAGGCGCGGACGCTGTGGAACATCGACGGGAAACTGAGGCGCGCCAAGGAGTGCCGCTTGGAGGAACTCGCGCCGTTCAGGGCCGCCAGGGGATTGGCGCGCCTGCCGAGGCCGGTTCGGCGGTTCCTGTGGTGGATGGCGCTCGAATGGTCCGCCCGATGGCGTTCACGCAAGTTCGGAACCTTCGGCGTGAGTTCATGCGGGATGCTGGGCGCCGAGTCGCTTGGCCTGCTTTCGCCGCTGACGGCCAACCTGACCTTCGGCCCCGTGAGCCGCAAGGGCGTGGTGCGCGTTCGCATCGTTTTCGACCACCGGGTCTGCGACGGGGGCGTGGTCGCGCGGGCGCTGGCGCGCCTGGAGGAGATCATGGAGGAGGAAATCACGGCGGAACTCAAGGAACAAGCCGTGATTCCCATGCCCGCCCAAAGCCCGGTCCGCCGCGTGAGGCACGGCCAGATTCGTTTTCCAATGGATGAGTCGGATTGATAAGGCCGATAAAAACACAAGCCGGGTAGATCGAAAAGAGCCCCGAACGGATTGATAAGGCCGATAAAAACACAAGTCGGGTAGATCGAAAAGAGCCCCGAACGGAGGTGCGAAGCACCGGAGTGAGTGGGTCAATTTCAATGCGCCTTAATCACTCCTCCTTCGGCTCCGCCCGGGGCCCTTTTGGTTTCTGCAACGGGATCAGTTGATGAAGTTGAAGCCCGCTCCAAGCCGCGTCGCGCCCGGAACAGCCGCCGGTCATCGGGAAAATTTCTGAATCCCGCCCCTGTCCGTGCGAAACTTGATTGAAGGGGGGCGCGGGCAGGCGATTGAACGCCGCCGCACCTTCCGCGCATGGAAGACCACCTAGCATGGCCGTCACCTTCATCCACACCGCCGATTGGCAGCTGGGGAAACCGTTCGGAGGCATCGACGAGGATAAAAGGCCCCTGATCCGGCAGAAGAGAATCGATTCCCTCACGGCGATCGCAAATCTGGTCAGGGATCGAAACGCGAAGTTTGTCGTCGTGGCCGGCGATATGTTCGACTCCTTCCAACCCACCAAGAATGTGGTTTCGGCGGCATGCCAGGCCATCGCAGTGATGAATGTTCCAGTTTACGTTATTCCTGGAAATCACGATTATGGCGGCAAGGGGGGGCCATTCGACCAAGATTACTTCAGGGAGGAAGCGGCCAAACTGGCCCCCAATCTTGTCGTACTGCTCGAATCCAAACCGGTTCTCCGCGACGATTGCGCCATCTTCCCATGCCCCTTGATGCACCGGCATGAAACAGGCGATCCTACCCTCTGGTTAAGGAACTACCCAGATGCCGAAGAATTCGGCGATCGCCCGCGGATCGTGCTCGCCCATGGAACCATCCAAGATTTCGGACAGCAGGACAGCGACACCGATGACGAGTTCACCCCAGCCCCCAATCTCCTCAATCTTGGGATGCTGCCCGCGAATGAATATGACTATCTGGCCCTTGGCGACTGGCATGGCTGTCGGGAAGCTGGCATGGGAGGCAAAGCTTGGTACAGCGGAACCCACGAAACCGACAGGTTTCCCAAAGGTGACAATTACACCTCCGGACATGTGCTAGTCGTCAAGGCGGCACGAAGGCTGGCGCCAGTGGTGGAGAAAGTCGCCACGAGTCAGGCCATGTGGGAGCGTCTTTCCATCGACCTCTCCGATGATTCGGCCATAGCCAACATCATTCCCCAAGTTACCGAGTTGTTTCCCAAGGGGTTGGCGGGGCACATGCTGCACCTTTCCCTTTCGGGCCCGATCAGCCTCAAGAGCGAAGCGGAATTGGCCAGGGTGGTGGAAATCCTGTCGGCGCGTCTTCTTTTCCTGAAACTTCAAAACAGCGTCTCACCGGCACCGAGTGAGGAAGAGTTGGCCCAACTTACAGACCGGAGTCGCAACCCGCTTTTGGGGGCTGTGGCCGCTCGCTTGCGGGAAATGGAAACCGGTCCCGATGCCGTGAAAGCCAAGCTTGCCCTGCGCGAACTGTACCGCCTAACCACACGCTGAAAACGGAAGGAACCACCATGAAAATCCACTCTGTCAAAGTGAGCAATTATCGCGTTCATCGAAACCTCGATGTCCGGTTTGACGACCGACTGACCCTGTTGGCCGGTCCCAACGAATCGGGCAAAAGCACCCTTGTCGAGGCGATGCAGATGGGGCTTTTTCTGAGGCCCTCGGCATCGGGGGAAATGCGCAGGTCCATGCTCGACACCATCGGCCCGGGTGGTGTTCCCGAGGTTGAGGTCGAGTTCACGGCCAAAGGTGGTCGCCATGTTGTGCGCAAGGTGTTCACCGGGACCGCGAATGCCACAATCAACCTGCAAACGGATGGAGGCAGGCCCTTGACTGGGGCGCAGGCGGAAGCGCGTCTTGCAAACCTCCTGGGCATTCAATCCCTTGCAACGGCCAAGGAAATCGATGGTTTGGTTGAAAAAAACAGTCATTTGTGGGTCAGACAGGGAAGCGCCATGAATGCTCCCCGCCAGTTCGTGCCACGGGGGGATGAACTCCTTCGCCTGCTGCAGGTTGCCGGTGCCGCTGGTGTCATCATGTCGGACAACGATAGAAACGCCTTGGAAAGGCTGACAGAGACGGTTGAATCGACCTTCAACAAAAGCAGAACCCAACCCCTGGCCGCATCGGAATTCGGGCAAGCAAGAAAAGAGTTTGAGGATACCGAAAAACGCAGGATGCAATCCGAGGCCAAGCTGGCGGAATTAAACAGCGCCAGCGCCGATTTGAGGCAGGCGGAAAAAAAGCTGGAAGAATCTGAAGTCGAACTGTCCCGCATCAACGACCTGATCATTGAAAATGAAATGCGATTGTCAAAAATTCAACAACAGACCATGGAGTTGAATGAAATCTCACTCAAGGCCACACAGGCGCAAACCAAGCTGAATGGAATGGTGAAGGAAGAATCCGACCTGAAATCCAAGCAAATCACGCTGCAAAGGGTCAGGTCCGAACTGCAACCGCTTGCCGACAAGGTGACCACCCTCGAGGCCGCCTTGATTTCCGCCCAGACCTCTGTGGCCACCCTTGGGCAACTCCGGGATGCCTCGGTCCATCGAACCCGCCATGCGCGCGCCGAAAACGATACCTGCCGCGCCATGCAAGCCATGCTGGAAAAGGGTTCCCGCCTGCGACAATTAAGGCAACTACAATCGAATATCGCGAACTTTGAAAACGAAATAATAATGACTGATGATACGATCGCGACCCTGCCGGCGATCACATCCCGGCAATTGAACGAGTTCAAGGAAATTTCAGGCGCGATTCGCGATCTTGAGATCAAGCTTGAAGCTGCTGCGGTATCGATTCGCGTCGAGATTGGCAAAACGGTCGGGGTGAATGGATCCTTGCTGTCGGTTGGTGAAACGCAAATCCTGACGCGCCCGGGGTTCATCACCGTCGGCGACGACACAAAGATACTCGTGGTGCCTGGTGGCAACGACGCCATAGCCCAAATCGAGGATGAATTAAATCTTAAATGCGATGAATTAAATGGCGAACTGCGGGCTCTCGCCATCGGTTCGGTTGCGGAAGCGGAAGCGGCTGCTAATCGATTGACCGACCTCAAGGCTCAGCTTAAGCAGCAGAGATCCAGTCTCGACCTGTTGCGCAAGACAGAACCGGGTCTCGATCAGGAACTGCTGATGGTCGTCGCTGAAATAGAAAATCAAAAGCGTGCTTGGCAGCTGGCTGGTGAACCAGAACTCCCTCAGAACGAGATGGAAGCGGCCCGAAGACTCAATAATGCCAAGGCCCGGGTTGAGACCGCCGAACGCGAACGGGACGATTTTGATTCGCAGGTAAACGCGGCGCATCTGCGCGAAAGCGAAACAAGGAATTTATTGGATTTAGCAAATCGTGAGAGGGAAAGGAAGAACGCCGATGTGGGCGGCCTTGAGGCCGTGGTTAATGAGGCGATCAACCGCCTTGGAGACGACAAGGCTCGGGCTAACGCCCTCCAGACCGCGGAGGCGGATCTGGCGGACACGAGGGCCATTCTGGCGGACAAGAAAATCAAATTGGATGAACTGTCGCCGGAAAACGCCGAACGCGACAAAAAAAGGCTTGCTGCCAGCAAGAACAACGCAACAAACATGATCGAACTCGCCAGAAGAACCATAAACACCAACAGGGGGGTCTTAAAAGCGAACGGCGTGGAAAATCCGGAGGAAACCGCTGCATTGGCTAGGGGCGCTCACGAGAAAGCCATTCAGCGGGAAAAGGAGGCCCGGGAAAAAGCTGAAGCGCTCCTGTTGCTGGAATCACTCGCCCGGGAAGCCCAAGCCGCCATCAATCAGGAACATGGCAGGCCCCTCAAGGAGAAGGTTGACCGATACCTCGCCCATGTGTTTGGTCCGCAAGCATCCACTGCCTTGGAATGGGGAAAGGACAATGGCCTTGATGGAATTCTTCTGAACCGGAATGCCCACGGAAAGGGAACGCTACCGATGGAATCACTCAGCGGCGGCGCCAAGGAACAGGCGGGCATCGCTGTCCGGCTGGCGGTTGCCGAGTTGATCCAGGAACGCGATGGCGAACCTCAGATGGTGATCATGGATGACTCATTCGCCTTTTCAGATCAGGCCCGCATCCGCGGTATCCATCCGATGCTGTATGAGGCAGCGGCAAGAAACTTGCAGGTGATTGTTCTCACTTGCAATCCAACCGAATTCGCGGCGCTCGGCGCCACGCGCGTCGACATGCCCGCGCCACCGGTCCGCTAGCCGGGAGCGCGGGCGACCCGCTTCACTTCCATGGCGCTTCAACACCTGGCGACGCCGACGCCCCGGCGTCAGTCGAGCTTGAACTCGAACCGGCCGGCGCCTTCCTTCAGGTCCACCACCAGCGGCGTCGTGGCCGGATCCTTGAACTTCTCGGGTATCACCAAGGCCGGAGCGGTTTCCTTGGCATCGGCATCCACAACCAGCGACGGCGCCGGGGCAAAGCTCACCTGGTACTTGCCCGCGGGCAATCCGGTGGAACCCCTCGGGCCGAACATCTCGAACGAGCCATCCGCGGCGGTGCGCGAATTGCCCACCACGGGTCTCTCGTCATCCTTTTCCCTGACCTTGGTGAACAGCACCAGCAACCCCGGGCGAGGCTTGCCTTCCATGGTGACCACGCCGCGGGCGGGAACAAGGTTGGCGGGATTCACCCGCGGCGGGGAACCCGATTCCTCGGTGACGATCGCCGAGAGGTCGTCGCGGTAAATGCCGTGCAGGCCGATGTGCGAAATCACCGGCCCCTTGTCCTTCATCGTCACCCAGGCCACCTGGTCGAACTCGCCATACTCGGCGCCGCGCATCGAGCTGCCGCCGCCGGTGGTCGCGAGCTGGTAATGGTTGCGGCCGTTGCGGATGAATTTCCTGAACACATGCACATGGCCGCAGAACGCCGTGTATTGCCGGTCGGCGAGCGTTTTTTCGACATCAAGCCAGCCGTTCTTCTCGAGGTCCTTCGCGTTCCAGACGGGGTGATGCATGAACAAGAAGGTGTGGCGGGCCTGGGGATGTTTTTTGACCGCGGCGGCCAGCATCTCCCGCTGGGGCTTGCTCACGCGGGGACTGCGGTAGCTGGCGTCCGCCTTGGGATCATCCGTCCCCTCGTCGTTGGTGTTCATGCAAACAAAAAGGCAGTTCTTGTAGGCGAAATAGTACATCCGCCGGCCGTAATCCTCCTTCCAGGTGTTGGCGGAACCGACGTTGGACGCGTCATGATTTCCGGGCACATAAAAAAACGGCATCTGCAACTGCTTGACGAAACCATTGAACTCGGCCCACTGCTTGCGGTTCGTTTCCATGTCGCGCGAGCCCTCGATGAGGTCGCCGACCGACATGACGAATTCGGGCTGGAGCAGGTTGACCTGCTGCACGGCGCGGGAAAACACCCCGGCGCGGTGCGCGCCGGTGCGGTCGGAGACAATGGCGAACTGGAATTGCGCCGAATCGGCGTTGGGCTTGAGCGATGTCCACGGATTCCTGGTTTCAACCTCGATGTCAAAGCCTTCCTTGGCGGAGGGATTGGCGCCCGGGTCGGTGATGCCGCGGGAAAGCATGAGCGTGGCCACCACGCAAAAACCCGCGACCGCCATGAGTGTGAATCGTCGCATCGGAAACCTCGAACCGGTTGGAATGAAAACCCTGTGCCATTGGGTTCCGGCGAGCGCGCAAGGTCAAGCCCGCAACCCTTCAACACACGATATCTTCATCAAAATCAGCGAAAACACGCCATTGGCTGCTGATGGGCGGCGAAAGGCGTGGCATAACGGCAGTTGGCCACCATGGAATGGTTGTTTCATACGCTTATCAGCATGGGGCAGGGAGTATTCTTCCAGATTAGCAGGCGAAAGTTGTCGCTATCGCTGGGGCGTAAAGCCAGTCGCCCAACCGAGGCCCAAAGGTTCAGGTGGAGCGCTCGAAACGGGGTTTTGAGATCATTTTCGGCTGTGTCGCACCAAGAAATCATGGCCAATCAACAAAACGCAAATATATTATGAATGAAAATGATTGACATGCATCATCATGACCCTTAGCATCTTTTCTTACCCAGTCCATTCATTTTTTCTAGGAGTCGTTCGATGCTGTCCCTGCTTCGCTCCCTCGGCCTCGGCACCGGCAAGGCGATTCGGAAACCAAACACCAACAAACCCGCTCTTGTGTCGTTGGAAGACAGGATCACCCCGGTTGTCACGGCGCTGTACAACAACACCTCCAATCTGCTCACCATCAACTTACAAAATGCCAACGACACGGCGACGGTCACCTTTGATTCAACCGCTAATGGTTATCGCATCAACGCCGGTGGCAGTGCCATCACCATTCTCGGAGGATACAATGACGGCGATGATGTTGACCGCCTTGTCATCCGGGACTCTGGCGATAGCGCCAGGGGCCAAAGCGTGACTTTGGGAACCTCGGGAACTAACAATTTTTCAGTCGATGATGGCGTTTCCGTCACGGGCATCGAGACTGTTACTCTAGCCAAAAACTTAACAGTCGCATTGAGCAACGGCGTTTCCATCACAGGGGCAACGACCAGCATTCAATTGGGCGCCGACATCATTGCTGATGCTCCCGTCGTCCTCGACGGGAAGGTGGTGCTTTCCGCCGATGTGACGATCGACACCGACGACGTTGCTGGCGCGAATGTCTCGTTTACCGGCACGCTGAACAGCGCCACTTCAACCCCGCGAAATCTAACGGTCACAGCCGGTACTGGTTCTGTTTCCTTTGGAGACAAAATTGGTGCCACGCAAAGTTTGGCCAATGTGGACATCACAGGTGACACGATTTCGCTCACCGGGAATGTGACTTCATCAAACAATACCTTTACAGGAGCACCGGGAAATATCACTTTCACAGGTAATCTGACTCTCAACAGAAATGTCACGATCAGTAGCACTTCAGGTGCCATAACATTCACCGGCACAATCGACAGTGATACATCCAGTACCCCACGGTCCCTGACATTGGGTACGGCATCCCAGAGTGGCGCTACGACATTCGTAGATTCTTTGGGCGCAACGAATCGCCTTGGCGCCGTGACGGTGCATCGAACGGGAACCATCAGCATTAATGGCAATATCAGCACCGCCAACGCCGCGGTGTCTTTCAAGGGTGCGGTGGCCCTCACAGGCGATTCCTCCATCATCACAAAAACCGGATCCAATGTGGGGGGAAATGTCTCGTTCCAATCCTTTGTCAACGGAACTGTCGACGGATCTGAAGACCTTACTGTCGACGCCGGAAGCAACGGAACGGTGTCCTTCGGATCCACCGTTGGCGCAACAACCAATTTGGGTGAAATTCAATTAACTGCCAAAACGATCGCCATTGGCGGCAATATAACATCTAACAATAATGACATCACCCTGACCGGTGCCGTCATCCTCAACAGCAGTCCCACCATCTCTTCCACGGGCGGCGACATCACCCTTAACGGGTCGGTCAACGGCAGCGCCATCAACATCCGGTCCCTCACCCTCGACTCCGGCAGCGGGGACATTACCGTCAATGCAGTGGTTGGAAACCTGCGCCGCCTGCTTGGATTCACAATCTCAGATGCTGATGATGTGACTATCAATAATTCCGTCACGGCCACGACGATTGGCATCACAGCCAGTACATCGATCGCCATCAATGCAAAGGCCAACCTCACCGGCGCGACAACCCTCACGGCAACCGCCGCAAGCTCTACGGTGGATGTCTCCGGCCGGTTCAACGGTTCGGTTTCAGTCACCGGTTCAAGCACCACCCCAAATTCAAAATTGACTGCCACCTCGAATTCCAACTTCACCGTGACGGGAACCGATGTCACCGATAGGTCGAAAGGAACTCTCACGAAGACACAACCCGGTCGGCCAGCGGTCATCACCTTCACCAATATCAGAGACCTGGCATTCACAGGCGGCGCCTCCGGCAACGCCTTCACCCTGAACGAATGGTTCTTCCCTGCCGATATCGATGGCGCGGGCGGTAGCGACAGCCTCATCGTGAACAGGGCCCAGGATGCCACTTCGGGACTTGAGTTCACGCTAGACAACAAAAACCTCCAAATCGACGCGCCGACGGGATCTTTCTCCGGCGGCACTACTTCACCAATCTCGATTGATTACGCGCTCACAAGCATAGAATCAGCCAACATTGTCGCGGGCGCGGGCGATGACTCCTTCGTCATGAGTGGTTGGACAGCCAGGGCCACCTTGGCCGGTGGCAGCGGCGCCGATGAACTCATCTGGTTAGCTACTGCCGATTCAGTTCTCACGCCAACTTCGTTCGTGGCGGGAAGCCTGAACGCCAGTCTTTCCAGGATCGAATCCGCTAATTTGGAAAATACCGGAGACAAGTCCAAGTTTTCAATCACTGGATTCGTGGGAAATGTGGACATCAAGGGAGCCAACAATTCAACCGTTACAGCCACCTACAACGCCAATTTTGCTCTCGTGGGCACAAGCGACACACTCGGCACCATCACCACTGGTGGCACGACCATCACTTTCACGGCTGGAAATGTGTCGCTCATCGGCGGCAATCGTGACAACACCTTCAGCTTGATTGGAAGTTACCTTGGCGTTGTCAATTTAGATGGTGGCCAAGGCAACGACACTTACAACATCACTTTGCCAGCAAGTGGCGGCTCGCAAGTTGTCACTGTCAGCGACACTGGCAGCACGACACGGGACACAATCATCGCTAGAAGCATCACTAGCGATTTGCTGGCACGCACTTCTACCTTACCCCTTACGAGTGGCACTATTGCCTATGCAGCCACTCCACAAACCTTTACCACTTTCCCGAGAATCAGTTTCAGTGGCATTGACATTGTTACCTTGCTTTAACTGATTTTCGCACGAAGTTTTGCGCGAGGCGGGAACCTGTTTCCCGCCTCTTTCTTTTCCCATTCCTGATGCCGCATCGCGCCAGGGGCTTGTTGGCCCATGGGCAAGAAATGGAATCGCCATTGGAGCCGCGCGCCGTCAGGCGCCGGGTCCTATCAGTCCCCCGGCACCCCGGCACCCCGTCAGGCGCCGGGTCCTATCAGTCCCCCGGCACCCCGGCACCCCGTCAGGCGCAGATCTCGGAGATCACCCTCGGCCCCTCGGCCGGCCCGATGAGGCGATGATCAAGCCCCAGGTGCCGGTAGGAGAAGGTAAGCGGATCGAGGCCCAACAGGTGCAGGATGGTCGCCTGCAGGTCGTGCACATCCACGGGGTTTTCCGCGACGCGCCAGCCGAGTTCGTCGGTGGCGCCATGCGAAAGCCCCGGCTTGACGCCGCCGCCGGCCATCCACACCGTGAAGCAGTGGGGATGGTGGTCGCGGCCCAGCGACTTCGACCCGCCCCGCGCCTCGTTCATGCTCGTGCGGCCGAACTCCCCGCCCCAGACCACCAGCGTGGAATCCAGAAGGCCGCGGCGGCGCAGGTCGCGCAGCAGCGCCGCGATCGGCTGGTCGACCTCGCGGCACTTGCGGGGCAGGTGGTTGACGATGTCGTCGCCGGGGCCGGTGCCGTGCGTGTCCCAGCCCCAGTCGAACAACTGCACATAGCGCACGCCCTGCTCCACCATGCGGCGCGCCAGCAGGCAGTTGTTGGCGAAGCCGCCCTGGCCGGGCTTGGCGTTGTATTCCTCGAGGATGCGCGCCGGCTCGCGGGAAATGTCCATCACCCCGGGCACGGACGCCTGCATCCGGTAGGCCAGCTCGTACTGCTCGGTGCGCGTGCGGGTCTCGGGGTCGCGCGAGCGCTCCAGTTCCAGCTCGTTGAGCGCCTTCAGGGCGTCGAGGCTGCGGCGCCGGCCGGCGCGGTCGAGCCCCTCGGGATCGGAGACATAGAAGATCGGCTCGGCGCCCGACCGGCACTGCACCCCCTGGTGGACCGAGGGCAGGAAACCCGGGCCCCAGACGCTCTTGCCGGCGGTCGGGTCGGTGCCGCCCGAAACCAGCACCATGAACCCCGGCAGGTTCGAGTTCATCGTTCCCAGGCCGTAGCTCGCCCAGGCGCCGATCGACGGATACCCGGGACGGTTCTCGCCGGTGTGCACGAACAACTCGGCCGGGGCGTGGTTGAACTCCTTGGTGCGCATCGAGCGGATCACCGTCAGCTCGTCGGCGACGGTGCGCAGGTGCGGGAACAGCTCGCTGATCCGCTGTCCCGACTGGCCGCACGGCGCGAAGGAGTAGGGGGAGCCGAGCAGCGTCGGGTGCCCCTTGATGAAGGCGAACCGCTCGCCCTTGAGCAGGCTGTCGGGGCACGGCTTCAGGTGGAACTCCCTCAGCCTGGGCTTGTCGTCGAAGAGTTCCTGCTGCGGGGGGGATCCCGACATGTGCAGGTAGATCACCGACCTGGCCCTCGTCGCGCGGGCGGGCGGAACGGCCGCGGCGTTGGCCAGGCCGGCCAGGTAGATCGACCCCAGGCCCACGCCGCAGCGCTGGAGGAAGTGCCGGCGGGTTCCGGCCAGGGCGATCGACTCGCGATCCGTCATGACGGCTCTCCGGAAGGTCAGTTGCGGGTCAGGAAGGCGTCGAGGTTGAGCAGCACATTGGCCACCACCGTCGCCGCGGCGACATCGGCCTTGTCGGCGCCGGGGGGAATCTCGCCCGGGCCGGCCAGCTTGGCGGCATCGGCGGGGCTGGCGGCGAACGCCACGCGCTCCGCCTCGAGCAAGTCGGCCAGCCGGGCCCGTTCCGCGACGGCGGGCGGGCGCCCCAGGCAGAGCATCCAGGCGTGGTCGATCCTCGAGGCCCATTCCCGGCCCCCTTCCCGGATCATCCGCCTGGCCAGCGCCTGGGCGCATTCAACAAAAACCGGATCGTTAAGGGTGACGAAGGCCTGCAGCGGCGTGTTGCTGCCGATGCGCCTCACGGTGCAGCTTTCCCGGCTGGGAGCGTCGAACGCCTGCATTCCCGGCGGAGGGACGGTGCGCCGCCAGAAGCTGTAGATGCCGCGGCGGAAGCGGTCTTCCCCCGTGCTGGTGGGATAGGTGCGCTCGCCGTTGAACGCCGCCTGCCACAGCCCGGCGGGCTGGGGCGGATAAACCGACGGCCCGCCCGCCTTGGCCGAGAGCAGGCCGCTGACGGCCAGCGCCTGGTCGCGCACCAGTTCGGCCTCGAGGCGCTGGCGGGGAAAGCGGGCCAAAAGCTCGTTGCGGGGATCCACGCGCCCGTGGTCGGCCTCCACGCGCGCGGACTGCCGGTAAACCGACGACAGCACCATGAGCCGCAGGAGGGCCTTGGTGTCCCAGCCCAGGCGGATGTACTCGGTGGCCAGCCAGTCGAGCAGTTCGGGATGGGTCGGCTTGGCGCCCATGATCCCGAAATCCTCCTCGCTTTCGACGATGCCCCGGCCGAAAATGAGCGCCCATGTCCGGTTCACCGCCACGCGCGCGGTGAGGGGGTTCTCGGGCGACACCAGCCACCTGGCGAAGGAAAGGCGGTCGACGGGGCCGTCGGCGGGCTTGTGGAACGCGGCGGGAACGCCCGGGGCGACCGGGTCGCCCTTGGTGAGGAAATTCCCCTTGAGCAGGACCTGCGTCACGCGCTTCTTGCCCTCGGGCAACTCCTGCATGACGGGCGTGCTGACGATCTCCTTGTCGAGCGCCTTGAGTTCGGCCTCCAGTTTCGCGACCCGGGAAACGGCGCCGGGGTCGCGGGGCGCCGCGGCGCCCCATGCCTTGGCCATGGCGGCGCGTTCGGCGGAAGTCCATGAGGCGGCATCGCGCGACGCCACCGCCATTAGCGACTCGGCCGCGGCGACGGGCGGCGGAGACACCCGGCTCACGGAAATCCTGAATTTTCCCAGCACCGCCTTGCCGCCGTAGCCTTGCGAAACGACAAGCCTGTGGGCGCCTTCCCCCAGCGGCCCGGCCAACGGAACCACGAGGGCCTGCCCGGCGTTCAATCCGCCGCCGAGGCCCCAGCCCGACTTCGCCCCGCCCCCGCCCAGCGCCAAAAGGGCCCCGAATCCCTCCTGCTCATGCGTGGCGGACGGCGTCCCCAGGGGCACCGACAGGTCGGCGGAAACGGGTATCACCACGCTCGCCAGCGGCGCCTTGGCGAGGACATGCTTCCAGACGGGGCGCCTTTGGGCGTCGAGCAGGGTGGCCACGAGGCCGTCGGCGCGCGACTGGAGGCCGTTGTCGACACGGTTGAAAACCGCGACCTTCTCGACGGGCGCCTCGGCGCCGAGGTCGACCTCCCACCAGGGGTTGTCCGACTCGAGGGTGTGCGTGACCGACCCGTTGGCGAAACGGCCGTCGGTGTTGCCGTCGATCCCCTTGGAGGCGTCCCCGCCGAAGCCGGTGGACGATTGCGACGCCTTGCCGCCGCGGGCGATGTTGGCGCCGCCGCTGAAGAGTTGCGCCTCGGCGATGTGGATCATTTTCCCCTTGCCCGGGAGGTCGAGGCGCAGGAAGCGGGCCCGGGTTGACGGGGTGGCGCCGCCGGCCTTCTCAAGCCGGAAGCCGTCGATGACGACATTGCCGCCGACGGCGCCGCCCTTGGGAACCTCAAGGCGGAGGGCCGTGGCGCCGGCGAGGCCGGAGCCAAGCTCCAGCGTGGTGACGGTGTCGGCGGGCGGCGGCGAGGCGAGCGAGACCAGTCCGTCGGGCGCTAAGGCGTAGGTGGCGCCCCTGGTTCCCGCCGCGGATTTCACCGCCACCGGGGAGAACCCCGCGCGGTAGGCCGCCAGGCGCTGGCGCCACTCCCCGAAGGCCGGGCCGGAAAGGGGCACGGGAGCCTCGGTGGCCGCCTTCGCCGCGGCCAGTTCATCCCTCAAGCCGGCCCGCCGGGCGACCTGCGCCGGCGTGGGCGTGGGCAGGCGCGGCAGGTCCTCGGGATGGTCGTTGTCGGCGGTCTGGTTGAAGACGGCGAAGACCTGGTAATACTCCTTCTGCGTGATCGGGTCGAACTTGTGCGTGTGGCACTTGGCGCACCCCAGCGTCAGCGCCATCCAGACCTGGGCGGTGGTGTCCACCCTGTCCTTCACGGCGGCCACGCGGAACTCCTCGTCGTCGGTGCCGCCCTCGGTGTTCGTCATGGTGTTGCGGTGGAACGCGGTCGCCAGGCGCGTCTCGTCGGTGGCGTCGGGAAGCAGGTCGCCGGCGATTTGCTCGATGGTGAAGCGGTCGTGGGGGAGGTTGCGGTTGAACGCGTCGATGACCCAGTCGCGGTAGCGCCAGATGTAGGGACGCAGCGGGTCGGAGCCGTAGCCCTTGCTGTCGGCGTAGCGGGCCAGGTCGAGCCAGGGCCGGGCCATGCGCTCGCCGAAGCGGGGGCTGGCCAGCAGGCGGTCGACCTGGCGTTCCAGGGCGCCCGCGCCGGTGTCGGCGAGGAAGTCGGCCACCTCGCCGGGCGTGGGAGGCAGGCCGGTGAGGTCGAGGCTGAGGCGCCTCAGCAGGGTGGCCTTGTCGGCCCCGGGGTTGGGCTTCAGGCCGGCCTTGGCGAGGCGCTGGAGGATGAAGGCGTCGACGGGGGACTTCACCCAGGGGTCGGAGGACGCGGGAACGGCCGGCCGCGCCGGCTTGCGGAAGGCCCAGTGGTCGCTGGCCACGGCGGCGGATGTGTCGGCGCCGTAGGGCGCGCCGGCGTCGATCCATCGGGCCAGCAGGTTGGCCTGCCCGGCGGACAGCGGATCGCCCTTGGGGGGCATGCGCTTGCCCGAGGCGCCCGAGACGCGCGCCATCACCTGGCTTTCGGCGGACTTGCCCGGCACGATGCCATTGGCGCCCGAATCGCCCGACCCGGTGGCCCCGGCGCGGATGTCGAGCCTGTAGCCGCCCCGCTGCCGGGCCGGCCCGTGGCACTCGAAGCAGCGGGCCTTGAGCAAGGGCTCGATGTCACGGGCGTAATCCACGGGCGCCTTCAGGCCCGGGTCGGCGGGGGAAAGGCCCGCCGAGGCGAGCCAGGCCAGCGACGCGTACCACATGCCCCTCATGGCGCCTCCCGGTTAGTGGCCGTGGCCATGACCATGGCCGCCCTTCTGGAACAGCGGATGCTTGGGATCGCCCTTGGCGAACACGAACGACAGGAGGTCGATCACCTCGTCGCGCGTCAGCTTGTCGAGCAGCCCCTTGGGCATCAGCGACACCTTCGATTCCGCGCGCGACTCCACCTCGGCCTTGGGCACCTTGGTCGCCTCGGCCTTGGCGAGCGGGTTCTCCACCACGAGGAGGCTGCCGTCCTTCTCGCCCGTCACCAGCCCGGTGATGGTCTTGCCGTTTTTCAGCTCGATCACCTGGGAGCGGAACTTCTCGTGGATGCGGTGCGACGGCTCGAGGATCTCGCGCAGCACATCGACGGGCTTCCACTTGGGGTCGAGTTCGGCGAGCTTGGGCCCGAAGTCGTTGCCCTGGTCGCCAACCTTGTGGCACGAGATGCACGAGGCCATCGTGAACATCTGCCTGCCGCTGTTGTAGCTGCGGCCCGGCTCAAGGTGCTCGACCGCGGTGGCGAGGTCGTCGAGCTTCCATTCGGTGCGGGGGCGGCGGTCCTTCAGCAGGGCGTCCGCCGCAGTCATCGGGTTCTTGGCCAGGTAGGCCTCGGGGTTGGCCTGGTAAGCGTCGAGGTCGGCGACCACATACAGGGCGCCGTACATCCGCCGCCAGTGCCCGGGGTAGGTGCACACATACGGGTACACCCCCGGGGTCGCCGGGGCGGTGAAGGCGAGTTGCTGCGACTCGCGGGTTTGCAGCAGCCGGCTCGAGAGCAGCACCTTGGCCGACTTGGGCACGAACTGCCTCGCCTGGAACTCGGGGCTGGCGGCGCTCGCCTCGGCGAGCGCGCCCACCTCCTCCAGCGCGCCGGGGCTGGTGATCACGAAATTGTGGGGCATGAAGTCGTCGTTGGTGAGCACGATCTCGATCGGCTTGCCGGCCTGCGCCACGATGAGTTCCTTGTCGTAGGCCATCCGCTCGGGCAGGGTGCCCAGACGGATCACGCGCACGGCGAGGTCGCCCAACTCCTTGCGCAGCGAGCGGGCCCTGTCGTCGGGCAGCAGCGCGGACAGGCCGTCGGCGAATTCGACATAGTCGATGGCGGCGGGGCCGGTGCGGTCCTTGGCCGGGATCGACTTGATCACGCCCAGGGCGATGTCGGCGAGCGCGGGCGCCTCGGCCTTCGACCAGGCGTTGCGGGGCAGGCGCGCGAGGGCGCGCACGGCCTGGAGCCTGTCCTTGTCGGCCTTCACCCGGCCGGCCAGGACGGCGAAGGTTTTTTCCTCCTGGCCCCGCACGGAGACCATGGCGAGCATGGTTTCGGCGCGCAGGGCGCGGTCGGGGGATTCGCCCCCGACATCCACCCTGGCGTTGGTGGCGGGCGCCGGCAGGCCGGTTTTCTCGAAGACGGTCTTCCGCGCCGCGTCGAGCACCTTGATGGTGTGGTTCGAAAGCCTGTTCCCGAGGTTGCCGTCGGTGCGGTTGTGGACGACGACGGAATCGATGGGGAACTCGCCGCCCAGGTCGACCTCCCACCAAGGGTTGGTGGTTCCCTCCTGGGTGTGGGTCTGCGTGCCGGAACCGAAGTCGCCGGCGGTGTTGCCGTCGATGGCCCTCTTGGCCTCGGCGCCGTTGGTCGTGCTGCTCTGCCGGGCGGCGCCCTTGCGGGCGAGGTTCACGCCGTCGGAAAGCACCTCCACCTCGGCCAGGGTGAGCGTCCTCTGCCTGCCGGGAAGTTCCACGCGCACGAACCGGCCGTTCACCTGTCGGGCCGCCTTGGAATCGAGCCCGGCGGGCAGGCCGTCGAGCAGCGGCACCAGGCGGGGATAGATGGCCGAGCGCAGCGAGGGATCGGCGATCATCGGCACGGCGCCCGCCAGGTCGCGGAGGCCGGCGACCGACTTGGACGCCAGTTCCCACACCTTGTCGACCTGGCCGTCCACGGTGAGCAGCATCACATAGCCGACCTGCCTCAAAATGGGCTGGCGGGCCGAGCGGGCCAGCGCCTCGATGTCGGCGCGGGCCGCGGCGAGTTCCGACGCCGGCCTGCCGGGAATCAGGCGCACCAGTTCCACCAGCACGGCCTCGTCGCGTGGTTCGGCGGCGGATCCGGAACCGCCCACAAGCTCGAGCAGCGCCCGCAGTTCGCCGCGCTTCTCCTCACGGGCCAAGTCGGCCAGCGCCGACCGGCGGGCCTCGTCGCGAACGCCCGGGCGCAGCAGGATCTCCCTCAGGGTCACCGGGGTGCGCGGCTGCTTGAGCAGCGCCTCGACGGAAAGCGACCTCAGCAGATACCGCTTGGCGGCCTCGCTGGAGAACTCGACCTTCTCGCCCCGGGCGAGCGCGTCCTTGTAAAGCGGATCAAGGGTGCGCATCGTCTCGCCGCGCACGAAGTCGATGTAGGTGTCGGATCCCCTGGAACCGGCGATGATGGGCACCTCCACCGCCTCGGCCCTGTTGACCCAACTGGCCGCGCGCACCGCCTCGAGGCGAACGCGGGGATGCTCGTCAGCGGCCAGGACCTTCAGCAGGGCCACCACATCGGGAATCCGGTCGCGCCAGGCGCACAGCACGCGGACGGCGGCGGCCCGGGCGCGGAAATCGGGGCTCGACAGCACGGCCTTGAGCCAATCGGCGCGCGGCTCGTCGAGGTGCTGCATCACCCAGAGGGCCTCGAGGTGCCGGCGGTCTCCCGCCGGCTTGGCCGAGGCCCACGCCCGCAGCGCCTTCTCCACCTCGGCGGCGGGCCGCCCGGCCAGTTCCATCCGGGCCAGCGCGCGGAACCGGTCGACCGGATGGTCGAGCACGGCGACGAGCTGGTCCAGGGAAGCGCCCGAGATCACGGGCGCCTTCTGGACGGGCCGGCCCTCGTGCGTCACCCGGTAGATGCGGCCGTGCTCGCGGTCGCGGCTGGGGTCGCGGAGGTTGTGCTGCATGTGCCCGATGATCGGGTTGTGCCAGTCGATGAAGTAAAGGGCGCCGTCGGGGCCGAACTTCAGGTCGGAAGGACGAAAATTCGGATCGGTTGACGAGAGAATCGGCTCAAGCTCCTCGGCGCCGAAGCTCGCGTCCTTGTCGAACACCTTGTAGCGCAGGATCCCCTGGAACCCGATGACATTGGCCACCAGCAGGTTGCCCTGGAACTCCTCGGGGAAATGCTCCGACGAGACATATTCCATGCCGGGGCATGGGCGCGTGCGCTGCTGGTAAACCGTCGGGGGCCTGCTGTGCTTGGCGGGGAACGGGATGAAGCCGCTGAACAGCGTGCCGTGGTAAGGCACCGCCCCGGTGCCGTCCACCACGATGTCCTGGCCCCACTTGTCGAACACATGCCCGTGCGGGTTGGCGAAGCCGTAGGTGACATACACCTCGAACTTCTGGGAGCGGGGCTCGTAGCGGAACACGCCGCCGTTGGCGCAGCGCCACGGGGCGCCGAAGGGTGTTTCCACCTGGGTGTGGTGGAAGGTGCCTTCCTGGAAGTAGATCGCGCCGCCCGGATCGGTGGCGAAGCTGTTGGCGGTGTGGTGGGTGTCGGCGGAGTCGATGCCGTGGATCACCCGCTGGCGGACATCGGCCTTGCCGTCGCCATCGGAATCCTTGAGGAACACGAGGTCGGGCGCCTGGGCCACCAGCACGCCTCCGTTGGCGAACTCGAAGCCGGTGGGGTTGTGAAGGCCGTCGGCGAAGACGGACATCTTGTCGGCCTTGCCGTCGCCGTTGGTGTCCTCGAGCACGAGGATCTTGTCGTTCATCGGTTCCTTGGGCTTCCAGTGCGGGTAGGTGGGCCACACCGCCACCCAGAGGCGCCCCTTGGCGTCCCAGGCCATCTGCACGGGGTTGGCCAGTTCGGGCCATGTCTCCTCGGAGGCGAACAGGTTCACCTTGAGGCCGTTGCCGATCTTAATCTTCTCGATGGCCTTTTCCCCGGGCAGGAAGAGGTGCTTTCCGCCATCCAGCGCGCCCGGCCTGTTGGTCACCACGGGAATGAACGGCGGGGCGGGATCGTCGCCGACGGACTCCTTGCGCCCCCGCGCGGCGGCCCAGACCACCTTGTCGCGGTTGGCCGTCATCGCGTCGAGCACCTCCATCTCGCGGTCCATCACGACGCGGTTGGTTTGCCCGGCCACGAAGCGCAGGTCGGCGCGCCCGCCATAAATCGAGTAGCCGTCGGTGGTGCGGTAGCGGTTGAACCACATGAAGTCCTTGTCGAGGACGGCCTTGCGGATCTCCTCAAGCCGGGCCGAATTGGCTTGCAAATTCCCGCCGAAAAGCTCGCGTTCGATGATTTCCGCCAGGGCGGCGTAACCGGCGTCGTTGAGGTGGATCCCGTTGATCGTCAGACGCGTCGCGGACTTCTCCATGAGGGCCTTGGTGGGCTGGAACAGGTCGACGAACGGAACCTTGACCTCCGCGGCGACCTCGCCCATCGCCTTGGCGTACAGCGCGATGTTGCCGTTGGCCTTGGCGCCGTCGGGAAGGTGGCTTGTGCCATGGTTCTCGAAGGCGATCGGGGAGAACAGCACCACGCGGGGCGGCTGGTTGCCGTCGAACTTCTGGGCGCGGTAGCCCGTCACGACATCGCGGAGGTCTTTCTTGAAGCCTTCAAGGCCCGCGGCGCCGGCCCACGACTCGTTGTAGCCGAAGAACATCAGCACAAGGCTGGCCTTGGTCTTGCCGAGCCACTGCTCGGGCGTGCCGAAGTTCGACGACCTGAGCCTGAGCTTGAGTTCGTCACCCGCGAATCCCATGTGCCTGAGGCTGATCCCGTGCTCGGGAAAGCGCGCCTGCAGCAAGGCTTCGAGGTGCCCGGTGTGCTGCATCCGGTCGGCGAGCGTGTTGCCCAATACCGCGATCCGTTCCCCCTTGAACACCTCGAGGGGGTCGGCTGAAACTCCAAGGAGAACCGATAGCGCGATGCCGCTGATCATGGGGAGGGATTCCAATCAGGACCGTCGGGAATGAACTTCAAGTTTATCATGGCGCCCGGGGGAATCCATGCCGCATGCCCCCGGGGGAAATTCACTTCACGGGAAGCCAGCGCGCCGCGTCGGCGATCACATGGCCGTCGGTGCCATCGGTGAGGATCTCCACCTTGGCCGGCCCCTTCTCGAACCGGAAGGTTCCCAGGGTGGCGAAGCCGGTCGCGCCGGCGCTCTTGCGCTGGTTCACCATCACCCTCGCGGTTCCGCCCGCGTGGTGTACCACCACCGGCACATTCGTGGCGCGGTTGGCGTTGGCGCTGTAAGAAACGCCGACGGCGTACATTCCCGCGGCGGGCAACTCGGCTGACAGCACATACCTCTTCGTTCCCTTGCCCTCATTGGCGTCGTGACGATAGCCATCGCCCACGAAGGGACCGTTGGCGCTGCTGTGCGACCAGTCTCCCTTGGCCTGGCCCTTGGAGTCGTCCGCCACGATGCCGGGGATTTTGGAGGGGTCGGTGCCCTGGGCCGCGCGCGCCGGGCGGGCGTAATTGAGGACCTGCCCGTCCTTGACCAACCGCGACTTGAGTTCGGCGTAAGGCACCTCCTGAACGCCGCAGTTCCGGTCGATCGCCATCGCCGCGGCGGTTCCCGCCGACTGGCCCAGCACGAAAAACACCGGTTCCATGCGGATCGAGCCGTAGGCCATGTGGGTGCTCGACAGGCAGACGGGCACCAGCAGGTTCACGCAGTCGGCGGCCTTGGGAGTGAGGGCCCGGTAGCTGATCGGGTAGGCGCCTCCGGGGCTCACCTGGATGTCGCCCTCGTTCTGCGCGAAACCCTTGTCGGTCACATAGCGGGCGCAGTTGTGCGAATCCATGTTGTAGGAACCCATGCCCACCGAGTCGTCGACGGGGTCAAGCGCCCGGCAATGCCTTTCGGTTTGCACCAGGGCGCCGCGCAAGCGCCTGGCCTCGCGCACATAGATCTGGTGCGGCCAGTTGCCGGTGCCCGTGAACTCGTCCTTGCAAAGCCCCCATGCCGCCACGGCGTCGCGCAAGGCGGAAGGAACCCGGGGATGGTTGGCCAGCGTGTGGAAAAACCCCTTCTGGTACCGCTCGTGGGCCATTTCGATCTCCCTTCGGCGGGCGTAGCTGGCCTCGGGGTAATCGTAATTCTGGCCGATGAAGTCGGTGCTGAAGGCGCCGTTGTTGTTGGTGTCGGTCTTGCCGTTGGGCATCGGGTCGGGCTTGAACGGCACCCTCAGGTCGCCGGCCTCCACATTTCGCAGCAACAACTCGAAGTCCTTCTCGTCGTAGCCCTCGGGCTTGGGCCACTCGACCTTGTTCGCCTTCACGCGGGTCATGCAGAGACGGTAGCAGTAGGCCTGCACGCGCCTGTCGGCGGAGCCTTCGGCGGGCAGCGACTCCTCGATGCCGAACAGCAGGCCGCTCTTGGGGTCGCCCTTCACCTTGAAAGGATCCACCTCACGGGTGAAGCGGTGGTTGTGGATGTTCCTCGCCCGCTGGACGCCGGCCAGCGACTCGTTGAACTCGGTGGTTCCCTCGCGGCCGACATGAAATGGCAGGCCGGCCTCGGCCATCAGGTCGCCCTCGTAGGTGGCGTCGAGGAACACCTTGCCGCGAACCCGCTCGCCTCCCTCCAGCCGGAAGGAGACGATCCGGTTCCCCTGCTTCTCCACCCCGGCGCCCTTGGCGCGCATGAGCCTCTGTTTCAACCGCGGCTCGATGCCCTCGGCGCGCAGCATCGCGAACAGCACCGCCTCGGCCACCTTCGGCTCGAAGGTCCACATGGCGTCGTCGTTCTCGCGGAACAGCCGGTAATCCTCGCGCTTCTCGGAGGTCCAGGCCTCGGGTTTCAGGTAGTGCTTGCGGATGTTGCGGTAGAACTCGCGGGAAATCCCGCCCACCACGGCCTTGTCGCCCGAGTCGGTCCAGCCCAACCCCGATGCCGTGAGTCCGCCGATGTGCGCCGAAGGCTCGTAAAGCGCCACCGACTTGCCCATGCGCCGGGCCTGCAGCGCCGCGGCGATGCCCGCCGGTGTCGCTCCATAAACCACGATATCCTGCCCGGCCAGAAGCGCGCAGGCCGCAAGCACCGCCACCATGTGAATACCCCCTCGTTGAAACGGGTTCCTCTTGCAAGTCCCGTGAAGCCGTCACCGCTACTTCCAGTTATCCCAGATGTTACCGGCCTTTTGGGAAAAGATCTCACGAAGCGGCGGCTGCCGCAAACCGGGATATTTCTGCAGCGGATTGGGCGCCCACAGGTGCGAACCCTCGGCAATGTCGAGCCCCATCGAGACGAACTGGTCCAGGCACGCCGCCTTCTGCCGGCCCGGCCACTTGGCCGCGGCGACAATGAGGGCCGATCCGGCCATCTTCCGGGTCAGGTGGGCGGCCGGCTTGACGGACTTGCCCTTCACCGAGCTGATGTTGTCGCCCGAATAGAGCGCCGCCTGGGCCAACAGCCCCATCGTGCCCGCGTCGCGCAGCACCTGCCGGGCCGGCCCGACCGCCGCCAGGTTCGCCGCCGTCGGCACCCGCACGAACGCCGCGACACGCCTCAGCGACTCCTCGGCTCCCGTTTGCCCCAACAGCCTGTAGGTCTGCCACACGCCCAGCGTCGCGAACCACAGCGAATCGCGGGGCGGAAGCCACGCCGCGATGAACTTCACGGCGTCGGCGCGCCAACCCCTCTTGACGATTTCGCCGACGAACTGGTGCGAGTTCATGCCGCCGGCCAGCGCCAAGGCGCGGGGGCCGAGCCTCGTACGCTGGGCGACGGCCGCGGCCGGGTCCGCACCGGAAACCGCCACCGGAGCCATCGACTTCAGCCAGTCGTCCTGGAATTCCCCGGAATTCAACCCCATGGGCACTCCCCCCGGGCGATGCCGGCGCCCACGCCCAAAAAGTGCCTCAGGTATGTCTTGAACCTGCCGGCATCAAAATGCACCGAGGCCAAATACACCACCACCCCGCACAGCTTGCCGCACAGGTGCGGCCTCGGCTCGACGCGCCGGAGCGGCGTCGGGGAGATCGAACCGCCCGAAAGCCAGACCGCGAAACAGAGGATTCCCGCCATCGAGGTTGTTCCGCATTCGGCGATCATTCGCTTGCAGCGCGCGCGGTTGGCATCGGTCGGCTCGCTCACCCAAGCGCGCGCCGCCTCAAGCGCCGCCACATTGGCGGGTGCCACCCCGCGGTGGCGGATCGCCTCGCGCGCCGACAGGTAGCCCCACCACACCGCGTCCCGCTTGTCGAGCGCGTGGGCCAGCAGGCGGCGGGCCTCCGCCAAATGCCCGCCGCCGATGAACCGCTCCAACGCCACGCCCGTCGGGGGCGCGTCGTCGAGGAGGTCCAGCGCCGCCGGGGGCAACCGGAACAGCAGGCACAGGTCGACGGCCGGCCGCGCCAACGCCGGGAGCGCCGCTGCCGCCTCGGGCGCCTTGCCGGGGGCCCGTTCGACCATCAAACTGGCTTGTTCCATCGGTCAACTCCACAAGGCCACGCGGTTGTCCATGCACGGTGGCGACAGGCCACCTTGCGCGTTCTCAACCCCTTGGGGGATGGCCTGAATCCTTGCCGACATCCGCCGACGACCAACCTTCCCAAATGTTGCCCGTGGTGCGCATGGTCGCCTGCCCGGGAACGGGAATGCCGAGCACCTGCCGGCGCAGTTCATCAGCCGAAAGCAGCTTGAACTCGGCCGCGGCGGGCGGCTTGGGCGGGGCGGGAATCGCCCGCTTCGGGGCGGCCGGCTTCGGCGTTTCCGCGGGCAACCGCTTCGCCAGCATTTCCTGAAAGGCTTTCACGAACTCCCTGAATCCATCTTCCATCGCGAACTGCACCCGGCTTCGCCGCAGGTTGAACGACTCCTTCGCCTTGAGGGCCATCCCCTCCATCTGCTCCATCAGCTTGCGGGTCTTGGACGATTCGCGCATGTCAACCAACAGCGCGCGCCCCATTTCAAGCGCTGGCCCCGCCGGCAACAGGGGCAGCAGGGCCTCCAGTTGGCCAGCGATCGCGGCCTCGACCTCATCGAGGCTGCCGGGACCCTTGGGCAATTCGCCTACTTGCATGCCTCTCCCCCCTTATTCGATGGTTGTCATCGCCGAGGTCGAACTCGATTCCGCGTCGAAGGTGCTGGTCACGCCGGTGGCCTCGTTCTCGACCGTGGCATCGGCCTCGCTCATGAAGGTCGCCGTGGTCGTGGTGATGCCGGTGGCGGCGACCATCATGCGGGTTTCGGCGGAAATGATCTGGTTGGTCTCGGCGCCCACGAGCGTGTGCCCCGTGGAACCCACGGTGCGGGAATTCATGGCGGTGAACATTTCCAGGATGCCGGCCGTGGTGAGGCTGTAGCTGGCGTCGCCACAGGCCAGCGTGATGCCCGTGGCGGTGAGCGACAACTGGGTGCCTCCCACCTGAAGCAGGATCTGCCCGGGATTCACCGAAATCGACGCCTCCAGCCCTTCCCCGGTGGCCTTGATCAGCGCCGAACCAAGGCCCATCGAGAGCACCGAGGCCGCCGACCCGAGGCTGGCGCCCAGGAGCGCGTTCTCGTTGGTCAGGTTCAGCCCGCAGGAGGCCTCGTCGCCGCTGGTGGAAATGGCGATGCTCGCCAGGGGACCCGAGGCGCTGAGGTTCACGGCGCCGGAACCGGCACCGCTGACCAGGCCCAGGGCGCAGGCGTCGGTGAGCACCGAGGCGCTGCCGCTGGCGGAAAGCTTGATCGTCGATTCAAGGCCAAAGCTGACGATGTTGAACATTCCGCCCAAGGCGGACAGGTCGACGCAGTTGTACGCCGTGAACCAGTTCTGCTCGGAATAATCACCCTTCGCTCCCATCCTTTTTTCTCCCCCGGCTTGTTTTTGGCATCCATTTCACAATGATTATTTCCCCCAATTCCTGGGATTCAACAAGGTCGCGGCTTTCCTGCCACCGGCGGCAATCGCCTCAACCCCTTCCCCCAACCTCTTGGTGGTCTTGTGGGCGGCACGCGTCCCGATGGATCGACTGGCCGATTCACCCAATGATCCGGTGCACTGCTCCAACGCCGCGTTGACCAGGACACACCTGGCCTGAATGGCATCGTTCATGGCCGTTTGCTCGGTGGTGATTCCCAGGTTGATCTCATCGAGGATCGCCGCGATCTCCCCCGCGGCGGGATTCAGGTCGATGGCGGCGTCTCCATTGGTGGCCGCCAGGTCCAACCCGGGAACCGACTGGATCATGGCGACATATTCGCATTCCTGGGCCTCCAGGGCCGAAAGCTTCCCGTTCAAGACAGCCGTCTCGGAGCGAATAAAGAGCAATTGCTCTTCCAGGGCCATGATATTCCGATCAACCACGGCCTGCTCAATGCTTCTGTTGAGGACCTTGGCGCACTTCTGCTCCTGGATGGCGACCATCAAATCCTGCTGGATGAGGTAGTACCCTTGCAGCGCCATGTTGATCTGGCTCGCCTTGATCTGGAACAAGGTCCCCACTTGCGAGAGGATGCTCGTCATCTCTCCCTTGGCGACCATGGCCTCGAACTTGGCCAAGGCTTCCTTGTACTGCCTGTTGAGCTCGGCTAACTGGGCGTCGGTGTCGGCCTTCAACTCATCAAGCCTCGCCATTTCGCTTTCAACGATCGAGTTCAATTCGGCCAATTTCTTGTTGTATTGCTCACTCAGGCCGTTCAGGGCCGAGGTGAAACCAAGCCTGTCCTTTTCCATGGCCGCCTGCAGGGTCGTCAGTTCAGTCACCAGGCCGTCGGTCTTGGCCTTGAAGGCATCCTCGAGGGCTTGAAGGCTGGCCTTGAGCGCGTCGACCTCGGCCTGGCTCCGCGCCAGGCTGGCCTTGTAAGTGGCGGCGTCGGCCTTGAGTTGCGCCAACTCCGACTGGAATGCCGCGACATCACTCTCCAAAACACCCTTGGCGGCCTGGAGGTCCTTCAGCGCCGTGGCACTGTCACTGATCTGGTCTTGCAGTTTCTTGCTGTTGGCCTTGAACTCGTCCTGCATGACGGCGGTCTCGCTGTCATCGCCGATGTAGGCGTTCGCATGGGACTTCTCGTTGTAAAGCAGCCTTTTAGACAATTTTGCCTGATAGGCGGGAATAAGCAGGATGAAGATGGTCTCGATGATCTCGACGATGATCGTCGCCGTCGCGCTCATGCTCGCGGAAAACTGGCCGACAATCGTGTCAAAGACGGTTTTCATCAAGACACTCAAACAATAGATATAATAGTAATAACTTTTCATTTCCGAATCGATGTCGTCCCACTGCTGCTGCTTGCCGATGTCCGTCGCGTAGGTGATGCTGTTGACGGCGCGGGTGATCGACATGTTGTCACCCTTGAAGTTCATCTGGGCGGTGTCGCCGAGCATGATCGTCAGGTAGCCGTTCCAGTCGACGGCAAACTTTTCCGCCTCATCCGTGATGGCCAGCCAGGAAAAGCCCTGCGTGAAATATTGGTAGTTGTGCGACCCGATCGCCCTGGCGGCCCCGAGGAACCTGCTGGTGAGATTCTTGCTCTCGAATTCGGCGTAATTCTCGATGTCGTTTTGGCCGAAAGTCTTCTTGGCGAGGGTCATGTCCTGCCAGAGCCTGACCATGTCCATCTGGCAGGTGATCGACGAGCCGAACGAGTTGGTGATCTGGGCCCCGAACAGGTTCTGCCTGGTGCCGTTTCCGTTGTAGCTCTGGTAGGCAGCGCTTTGGTTGTCGATGAAGTCCGTGAAAAGTCCGAGAAGTTCGGATCCGAATCCGCTCATGCCGCCACCTCACTGCCACTCGATGCTGGACTTGGGCCTTCGGAGAACCTGGGCCTTTTCCTGGGTCGTCAACAGGCGGGCCTCCGCGTGGATCAGGATGTTCTCCGCCCCCTGGGAGTCGGACATCACGATCCGGTGGAAGTTCTCCCCCGAGTCGCCCCCTTGCGTCTTGGAATGGAAGCCCGACATGTAGGTCATCTCGGGCAGCGTGTAGGGCGTGATGTTCGTCGAGTTGTAGACGCTGCCGACAATGATCGGCCGGTCGGGGTCGCCATGCTCGAACGCCACCACCACCTCGTTGCCCACCCGAGGCCAGAAGAAGGCGCCATATCCCTTGCCCGCCCAAGGCTGGGCCACGCGGATCCAGCACGAACTGCTGCCGCCGGATGTGTCCGACGGATCCCACCAGAAGCGGACCTTCACCCGGCCGTGGCGGTCGACCAGCGTCTCGGCGCCCTCGGGGCCGGTGACGATGGCCGTTTCCACCCCGCCCACGACCGGCCGCGGCGCCATCGGCCAGGGTTTCTGGGGCACCGACGCCGGCGCCGCGCGAAAACGGGTGGAGCAGCGGATTTCAGGGGTGGCGGAGGTGAATCCCACCCCTTCCTGGCTGGCCTCATGCTCGACCTCCAGCACCACCCAGGCGCCGCTTGAGGTTGGATGATCCACGAGGTTGACCACCACGCCGGGGGCCAACACGGGGTTGCGCGCCCGGCCCGTGGCGACCAGCGCCCGGGACCCGGCCGCCAGGGCCAGCGTTGCCGCCCGTTTCTGCACCGAGTCGTACAGTTCGGGAATAGCCCCGGGGTTTTCCGAACCGCTGCCCGTCACCTGGTCGAAATAGCGAGCCGTGCCCAACTCGGGCGCCTGCCATGTGGCACTGAAAGCCGCGCCGTTCACGGTGGCTGGACCGGCCCCGGCGGCCGGCGCGACCGCGGTCGCTCCCTCCAGCAACCGGTTGAATACCTGGAACTGGGTGTCGACGATCCCCACCGCACCGGTGCGCAGGCTTTTCCGAGTGATCCATTCATCGACCGTGTCGAGGCTGATGGCGGTGCCCGTGGCCGGGTTGTACTGGAGCGGATCCGTCGTCGGGTTCGACCGGGTGTTGTCGGTCACCACCAACTGGTGGGCATCTTGGGAATGGATCCAGAAATGGGAGAACCCTTCCTCGCCGCAGATCCTCAGGAAAAACTCCAGGTCGGTTTCACGGTACTGCGTGCAGTAGTTCCGCGTGGCGCCGGGGTTGGCCAACTCCAAAAGGGCGCCGCCCGCGCCAGCGGCAACTTCCTTGATGATCTGCCCCGCCGACATTGATTGGAAAATCCGCGACCGCCTGTTGAGTGACAAAAGCCACAGGTTCGGCCTGAGCACGAACTCGTACCAGCAGATGTCGCGCGAAGGTTCCAGCGCCGCGACCTCCGCGACGATTCCATTGAAGTAACGCGTCTTGCCCCCGCCGACATCACACGCCACCGTCACCGCTTGCCCCAAAAGCGATTCCGGGTTGGGCTGGGGCCTGGCCAGGTCGGCCGGGCGCTTGATGCCCGCCACCACCACATATTCAAAAAGACCCGACAGGGTCTCCCGGCCATGGAACCGGAGAACCACCAGCGCCCCTTCACCCAACGGGGTTTCAATCGTGAATGGAACCGTGGGCATCAGAGGCTCCTCGCGGACGGGAACGGTCGCGCCGGCGGGGCGCTCATGGGCCGATGAAAACCGTGGGGGCCCCCGGCCCCACCACGGTCCCGCCATGCTCGCACATGTCGCCGACGCGGCAGATGGGAACGCCTCCGGCGGTCACGGTCGGGCTGCCAACAGCCAACGAGTTCATCGGCCCCACGCAAACAGCCTCATCCCCCTCGATGATGGCGGGAAGATCGCAGATGAACACGGTCGGGCTGCCGGGGCCGATGATCGTTCCCCCCACATGCGGAACCACGCCCGTCACCATCGGGCAGACATGGGCATCGCCGATCATCGCCGCGGGCATGGCCATGGCTGGGCCCTTTGCTTGTTGGAGTTCCCATCAATTCAAGCTACGGTTCGCACTTGCCGGGACAACGGAAAACCCCGAAAATCAGCGGGCAAACGGATCAACCGTGCCAACCGGACACATAAGCCGGCACCCGGACAGCCTTTCCCTGATAAAATGCGTGGGTTGAATTCGCGGCGAGTGGGCGCCAAACGCCCTCCTGATGCTGAATCCGGATGCGCTCGCGGCGAATCGATGTCGTGGCGCATGCGCGCCCGCCCGGGAGCCACTCATGCCCTTTGACGCGATCGTGGAGGCCATTCTCGAGGGAAAGACCGTGCCCGAGGAGTCCAAGATGGAACTCTTCAGGGCCGATGCCAGCCATTCCGACAGCAAGAGCCATGGCTTGTTTTCCAATGTCGCCGGCCATCTGGTCATGGTGGTCTGCAAGGACAAGGGAATCACCTTCGAGGGCATCACCCACCTGACCCTGCCCAAGTTGCGAAACGCCCACGCCTACCGCGCCGACTTCCGCGGCCGGGACGGGTCCGAATTCAACTGCATGTGCGTCAGCCAGATAGCCCAGGTCGGCACCGGCAGTTTCCAGTTCCTGTCCGGGTCGCTGGACCACCTGGCTTCCGACGAGGGATGCCCGGCTTGCGACTACCTGGGCGGATGCGAGGCCTGCGACCGGGCGCAAATGGCGAAGTTGGCCCCGCCGGGTTCAGGGTTGGGCTTGCGGGAATCGGAAGCGGGCCTTGCCAAGGCGATGGGCCCGGAGACCTTGGAGTCGCTGCTCGATTTCTACCGGTCTTACCACGATTTCAGGCGCGACGCCCAGGAAAAGGCCAAGGAACCATCCGGCGCCGAAGCCCCCCCCTTGGACATGCCGGAACCGATGCGCCAGCTTTTCATGGCCGACCTGGCGGTGATCGACTACGCCCTCGGCATGCTCCGACGCGTCTCGCGCCGCGCCGGCGATCCCGAAAGCCATCCCGGTAAAAAACTGGCCGATTGCCATCATGTCGAGGAAACCTTCAACCTGCTTCACACCCAGTTGAAGGGGTTCAGGTCGCTTGTCGCGAGGGTGAAGGCCGACCCCAAGGGGATGATGGATCACCTCTCCAAGCAGCAAGGCGACGAGGAAACCGGGGATGATGGCGACGAGGAAGCGGATGGCAAGCCCGAGGCCGGATGAGCCCGAAGGCAGGTGAGCGTTGCGCGATCCGCCGCGCCTGATAAGCTTGGAATTCAGCCGGAGTGGCGGAATGGCAGACGCGCTGGACTCAAAATCCAGTATCCGCGAGGGTGTGTGGGTTCGAGTCCCACCTCCGGCATCGTTCTCCCCATAAAATTTGAATGAACCGTTCGCGGCCCTCCGTCCCGAACCGGCTTCCGTTCGTATTGTTGACTTCGGTACCGGCGATCCCCTTCATCGCAACGGGGAGGAATTCACTTGCGATCCATTTTCTTGACGATATCCGCCGCCATGGCCATTTGGCCGGCTTTTTGCGCAACCGCCAAGGGACATGAGGTGAAGGTCTTCGCGAGCAACCTTCACTTGCCTCCCGGGGGTGGAAAAACCACCATTTACCTCGGGTATGGCCACCGGATGCCCATTGACGACCTTCTCGACGCCAAGTCCCTCGAAAAATATGAGGTTATTTCGCCTGACGGAACATCCCGTCCCATTCCAGCCGAGGGTCTGGGCGTTCACGCCGCCGTCATGCGCCTCGAGGCGCCCGGATTGCACCGTGTCGTGGCGGTCAGGCGACGCGCGGTTTTCACCTATGTTTTTGATACCGATGGCAATCGCGCTCTCAAGCGGGGCGGCAAATCCGAACACGCCGGCGCCAAGGTTGACAACGCCACCAGATACCAAGATTGTGGGGTTGCCATGATCGCGTGCGGCGATGCCTCCAAGGCCCCCTTGCCAATGGGACTTCCTGCTGAAATCGTGCCACTGGCCCCGCCCGCCGAATGGCGGAGCGGACGCGACATCCAGTTCAAGCTCCTGGTCGCGGGCAAACCCGCCGAGTTCGCGCATGTCGTCGCCAAGCCGATGGGCCACAAGCCCGACGAGGGCTGGGCCTTCGCCACCGAAACCAACCGGGCGGGCGTCGCCCGATTCCGGGCCGACCGTCCCGCGACCTGGCTCATCAAGGCGACCGTGAAAACGCCGGCATCGGTGGACGATTCCAAAGATTTCGACTGGAACTCGATCACCACGAGCCTCACCCTCGAGATTGAACCATGAGGCCCGCCCTGCTCGCGATGGCGATCGCCTTCCTGGCGCCCGGGAACGGCTGGTCCCACGGCATTGGAGTCGAGGCGAAAATCGTCGGGCCCACGGTTTTCGTGACTGGATTCCACGACGATGACAGCCCCGCGGCCGGAGCCAAGGCCGCGGTTTTCTCAACCGGGGGCCCTCAAGTGGCCCAGGGCGAACTTGACTCGACAGGCAAGTGGTCGTTCCCCATGCCAAAAGGCGGCGATTACCGCATCGAGATTAGCGGCGATGACGAACACCGGGCCATGGTTCGTCTGTCGGTGCCCGAGGGTAGCCCCGCCGTTGGGCCAACTCCCCAACAATCCGGACAGGCCAGCCAAGCCGCTCCGCGGCATGTTCTTTCCATGTGGATCATGGTCGCCTTGGCCGCGGGCACCGCGGTCGCGGCCCTGGCGGTCTGGCGACCTTGGATGGCGCGGCCGACATCCACAAGCTGAGACTCAGTGGGAATGGCCATGACCGTCGTGACCAGCCATCCCTTCCTCGGCCGTGACAAGGAAAATCTTGGCGTGGTGGATGCCCTTGAGGCCGCTCAATTCGCTGGCAAGCGCCTGGATCTCGGCCGCCGGCCCGCGGAGCGCGATGAGTTCCATGCATAAATCGTGATTCAAGTGCACATGCATGGTGGAGACAACAAGTTCGGCGTGGGCATGCTGGATTTCAATCATTTTGTCGGTGAGGCGCGCCTTGTGGTGGTCGTAAACCACGGTGAGACTGGCGGCAACCTCCACGGTATCGCCCGCCACTGCCGCGGCGGTCAATCGCTCACGGAGGAGTTGGCGAATGGCCTCGCTTCGGGTCGCGAAACGAGACTCGAGGCAAAACCGGTCGAACTGCTCCAAAAGATCGGACTCGAGGGAAACCGAGAAGCGAACGATATCCGGCACGAATCACCTCCATGGAATGGATGGTGTTTTCTTATGCGAATTTCTTCCGATTTTCATCGAGGGGCCCTTGTTGGTGATGGCCCGGCTAGGTAAGAAAAAATAAATATTCGTAACACTCAATTTCTGCCTTGGGTTTTGCCATGCGCGGCCGATTTAACAGAGACGCCTTCACCCTGATCGAATTGCTTGTGGTGATCGCCATCATCGCCGTGTTGATCGGCCTCCTGGTTCCCGCCGTGCAAAAGGTCAGGGAAGCCGCCAACCGGTTGAGTTGCACAAACAACCTCAAGCAGATAGGCATCGCCCTTCACAATTACGAGGGTACGAACGGAATGTTCCCAGCCGCCTCAACGGGTCCGGCGTCGACCTCGGCCCCGACGCCACCCTATCGCCATGGCTGGGTCGCCTACACACTGCCGTGGATCGAACAGGACAATGTTCGTCGAGGCTATGAGATCAACGCCAACTGGTACGACACGGTGAACGCGCAGGTCATCCTGATTCCCATCAAGACCTATGGTTGCCCTTCCGCCGACTTTGGACGCGTGGCCACATCAACTTCCCTCAATGTTTATGGCAGGCGTACCGCCGCCGCGTGGGATTACGCCAGCGTCAATGTCTCCTCATACGCCCCCGGGTATTCCGGCACGGCAAACGCGGCTCGGCGCAGTGGCGTGATGAATGACAGGCAAGGTTCGTCCATTGCCGAAATTCTTGACGGGCTTTCCAACACCCTCATGGTTTCCGAGGACGCCAACAGGCCGCAGCTTTGGGTGATGGGAAGGAAAAGGACCGACATGGTCGCCGACACCAGCAATTTTCCCGCCGGTAATGTCGGCCCGGGCGAAGTTTCCGGAGGCGTTTGGGCCGAACACCAGAAAGCCGTTTCCATCGGCGGGGCATCCGCCGATGGCGCCACCACCGTGGGAGGAGGGCCTTGCGCCATCAACTGCACGAACGATTGGGAACTCTACGGAATGCACCCCGGCGGCGTGAATGGACTGATGGCCGACGGATCGGTCCGTTTCCTGAAGTCGACAATGCCCATTGATGTTCTCGCGGCCTTGTGCAACCGGGCCGGCGGGGAATCCGTCAGCACGGATTGAAACTCCATGGCACAGGTATTCTCCCTTCTTCTGGCATTGGCCGCGCCTCCATCGGTGAATTCCGCTCCGTGGGATGAAGCCGCCGCCCGTCACCTCCTGAGCCGGGCCTGCCTGGGCGGAACTCCCGAACAGGCCCGGGCCATGGCCGCGATGCCACTGAACCAGGCCGTCGATCGCCTGCTCGCGGAAGCAAGCGAGGCACCGGCGGCGCAAAGGCCCCCGTGGGCTCGCGAGGTCTGGGTCAACAAGCTGCGCCGTTACTCCGACATGCCCCGCGAGGAGTACCTCGTCACTTTCCGCAGGGCCAGTTCCCGATGCGACCGCGAGATGGTCGACCTTAAGACGGCATGGATGTCGCGCATGTGCGGCGGTCCGTCACCCCTCCTGGAAAACATGACGCTTTTCTGGCACGGCCACTTCACGACGGCCACCAGCAAGCTGTTCGCCGCCAGCCAGGCCCAGGAACAGCAGTTGGCCACCTGGCGCGGGCACGCGCTGGGTAATTTCCGCCAGTTTCTCGCGGCCGTGACCTTGGATCCGGCGATGATGATCTACCTCGACATGGAAGGCTCTGAGCGAACCAATCCCAATGAGAATTACGCGCGCGAACTGCTCGAGCTGTTTTCCCTGGGTGTCGGAAACTACACCGAGTCCGACATCCGTGGAATCGCCCGGGCCCTCACCGGCTATTCCCTCGACGCGCCCCGCGGCGTGCCGAAGCCCGACCGGCCCACCAGCCCTTCAACGGCCCGGTCAATGGCGCGAGACGGGCTTGTTCCCACATTCGACCCCGCCTCGCATGATGATGGCGCCAAGGCCATTTTCGGCAAAACCGGCACATTCAAGCTTGACGATGTCCTCGACTTGGTGGTTTCCCATCCCGCCTGCGGCGAGCACATCGCGGCACGACTGTCGGATCATTTCGGCGCCCACGATCCCCGCGGGGAATTAAGGCGAAGGATGGCCGATATTTTCCGGAAAACATCTGGGGAAATAAAGCCGATGGTTCGAGAACTTCTCATTTCCCGAGAATTCCTGGCCCCGGAGTCCCGAGGCAACCGGGTGAAAAGCCCGGTGAGGCTCATCGTCGGCGCCTGCCGCGACTTGGGAATCATGGGCGGCATGCCCGCGTCTTTCCCCAGCGCATCAGCCATCCTCGGGCAGGACCTGTTCAATCCCCCAACCGTCAAGGGCTGGCCCCAAGGCGACGAATGGATCACCGCCACCACGCTTTCCCTGCGCCAGCGCCTTGGTTCGGTCATCGTGGATGGCGGAGACTTGGGCGATGCCAAGCCGCTGGGCAGGGTACGCGGAACCCTTGTGCCCCGGGAACCCGCAGAGGCGAGAAAACTCATCGACCGTTTGCTGGCGATTGACCGGGAGAAGGCCGCCTTGTCGGATCCTCCCTCGAAACCGATTGTCGACAAGGCCTCGCTCGGCAAAATCGCCGGAAACGGCGACGCCAGGGAAATCACCGACAGGATCCTGTCCCGGATGCTGGTGATTCCCCCCCGGCAGGCCACCCGCGAAGCCATCGCCAGGGCCTTGGAAACTTGTCCGGCCGCCGACCGGCCATCCTTGGCGGTAACGCTTGTGATCGTTTCCCCCGAATACCAACTGGAGTGAACGCGATGCGGACGCGACGATCGTTCAACGCGGCCACCCTGGCGGCAACGGCGGGAACCAAGGGCTTCCTGGAAACCGCGGCCATCAGCGCCGCCGCCTCGGAAACCGACAGGGTCCTTGTCCTCGTCCAATTGTCCGGGGGAAACGACGGCCTCAACACCGTCATTCCCCATCTTGATCCCATTTATCACAAGGCGCGACCCGGAATCGGCATCCGGGGCCGAGGTGTTCATCCCATTTCCGAGACACTCGCCCTCCATCCCGAAATGACGGAAATGGCGGCGATGGTGAAGGATGGCGCACTCGGGGTGTTCACCAATGTCGGCTACCCCAAGCCCAACAGGTCGCACTTCAGGTCGATGGATATCTGGGAAACCGCGTCCGACTCCGACCGGATCGAAAAGTCCGGCTGGCTCGGCCGCTACCTCGACTCACATCAGGAGTCGACCGGTCCCCTGGCGGTCAGGATCGGGAATAATCCGGCGCTTTCGTTCGCTGGCAAGTCCGTCAAGGCGGCGACTTTCGCCAGCCCTGAAATGCTGGCGTCCCGACCGGGCATCGAGGGCGCGGCGATCGCATCGATGTCACGGCCGCAACTTACCGGAAACGCCGCCCTCGACCGCGTGCAAAAGACGGCCTCCGACGCGATCAACCTCTCGCGCGAATTGCGCCGGGCCACCACGGACAACGCCCCCAAGGCTGAATATCCCCCTTTCTCCCTCTGCCAATCCCTCAGGCTCGTGGCCCAAATGATCTCCGCGGGCTTGTCACCCAGGGCCTACCTGGTGACGCTCGGCGGATTCGACACGCACGCCGCGCAGGCCAACAAGCACGCCTATTTGCTGCAGGAATTGAGCCAGGCCATTTGGCATTTCCACGCCGATCTCAAGGCCAGGGGCCTTCTCGACAGGGTTCTCGGGCTGACTTTCTCGGAATTCGGCCGCAGGGTCGCCGAGAACAAGAACGCCGGCACCGACCACGGCGCGGCAAGCGTGGCTTTCACCTTTGGCGGCGCCGCCAAACCCGGGGTGCATGGATCCGACCCCGACCTGGCGAACCTCGACGACCAGGGAGACCTCGTCTTCAAGACGGATTTCCGCTCCATTTACGCCGGAATCCTGTCGGACTGGTTCGGCGCGGATCCCTCGATCGCCTCGGGCCCGGGAATCCGGCCCGTGACGGTCACGCGTGGAAAACCGCGATGACGATCATCGCGACCCTCCTTGCCACCTTGTGGGCCCACCCCGCCGCCGATCCCGACTCCATCGCCCGCGCGCTGGAGGAACGGGGAGCGCGTGTTGTTCGGGAAGACAGGGGTTCCGGAAAGGTGGTGGTGCTGCTCGACTGCCACCGTCTCGCGGTGGCTGATGCCGACATGGCGGGCATCGCCACCTTGCGTGAACTCGAGATTCTCGACCTCAGCCTCACCGGGCTCACCGATTCAGGATTATTGAAACTCGCGGGACTCAACAGGCTCAAGCAACTCACGCTTTTTGGCGCCAAAATCACCGACAAGGGAATGGCGGTTGTGTCCGGCATGCCCGCGATGGAATCGCTGTTCCTTGCCGAAACGGCGATCGGAGACGCCACCCTGGCCCGTTTGACAAAGCTGTCTTCGCTTCGCTCGATCGAGCTCGACCACACGCGGGTCACCGACGAGGGGCTGAGACTTCTGGGATCGATTCCATCGCTGAGGCGCCTTGAACTGAACGACAACCCCCGGATCACCGACCTTGGCGCCTCAAGGTTGGCCGGGTTGTCCAATCTCACCTGGGTTGACCTTCACGGCACCGGGGTGACGGAAAAAGGCGCCGCCAAACTGCAGGAAGCGCTCAAGCGCGGCCGGGTTGTCCGCTAAGCGGCCTACGCCGGCCTTCTGCTCGGGCGGTGTTTCACCCACAAGCCGGATCAGTTGAAGCTCACCGCTTCGCCGCCGGCGGAGGTGCCGAGCGCCTGCCATGTGGTCGTGGCGATCGAGTTCTGGAAGAACCGCACGCTGCCGTCGCACATCGCGGCGTTCACTCCCCCGGTGTGTCGGCTGCGCGCGCCCTGCCGGCGGCTGAACGGGCTGGGCGGCGCGGTGCTTGTGGTCGAGCACGGGGCGTTGAGGGGATTGGCCGCGTTGCACCAGGCTCCCGTCAGGATGTCGGCGTCGGAGGCGTTGGGGCCGAACAGGGTCGTGAAGCCGGCGGCGCCTCCCCACCAGACGAACCCGCGCGCGTCCAACCCCTGCCCCTGGTTCAACTCGGCCACCATGAGTGTGTTGCTGGTGCCGTCGGTGATGTCGGTGAGCCTCACCGGCCGGCCGTACTCCCGGGTCCATCCCGTGGCGCCGGCGGCGTTGACCGGACCGTCGTCCGAGGTTGATCCGGCGTAGGCGACGAACGGCGCCCCTCCAAAGCGGATGACCGTCGTGCCGACGGTCACATCGGCCTGGAACATCGTCGTATTGCCGAAGTTCACCACATAGTTGTGGTTCTGGATTCCGCCGCTGGGTGAATTCGGAATGTCCGACGGACAGGTCAGGTTCTTGTACCGTGTGCTGGAAACCGTGATGTTGGGGGCGGCGTTGTAACGGATCCCCGTGGCATCGTTGCCTCCCCAATTCGTGTACATCTTGAAAAGGCTTTCCTGCTCCATGAACGGAAGCACGGGCACCACCCAGGTGCCCCAACAGCAACCAAACTTGCCGACTCCCCCCGGAAGGGCGTTCCTTGAATCGTGATGGTTGTGCATCGCCGTGGCGACCTGCTTCAGGTTGTTGCTGCAACTCATGCGGTTGGCGGCCTCGCGCACCTTTTGGACCGCCGGAACCAAAAGCCCGATGAGCACGGCGATGATGGCGATCACCACCAGAAGTTCAATGAGCGTGAAGCCCAACCTTTTCCCCGAACTCATGGCACACCTCCCGTATGAAATAACGATCAAACCTCGGGACACGATGAACAGGAGAGGGCGAAAATCGGCAGCGGCCGGAATCAGGGTATCTGGAAGTCGAAGGTGTTCCCGGTACCCGGCTTGACCTCCACCGATAGCGTCGTTTCCGTGTTGTACTTGGCTGGAATACGCTCCTTGGAGGCGAAATTTCCCGTTGGCCCGGGGGCGGCGTTCGGGTCGGCGGCGGGTGTTTTTCCGTCGCCTGAACTGATGGCGACGCGGTACTTGCCGGCGAAGAGTCCTTGGGCCGCGGAAATCTTGTAGGCTCCGCCGGTGATCAGGGCGCTCGCCTGCGTCGCGGGCGCGCCCTGCGCCTCGGGCACAAACATCACGAATCCTGTCTCAAGAGGGGCGCCTTTGAAGTTGATTTTACCCTCGACGGCTAAACGGCCGCCCGTGTTGTCCGCACATCCGCAGGCGATGAGAGCCAATACAAGCCAACTCATCGTTCGCATGACAGAATCCCCGGTTTCAAGCCTGATCCATTAGACATAAACTATGCGATCAATTTTGAAGTGACAACAACAATCAGGGCCATCCCCTGCTGATGCGGCCACCGACAGAACCCTTCCCCCTTTTCATCGTCCTCCTAGCATCATGAATGAACATGAAAGTCCCGCAGGTACCATGGCCATGCAAGCCGCGCACATCACCGCCACGGGCGGACCCGATTCCATCAAGGTTGGAACGCTTCCCGACCCCGTCGCCGGCCCTGGCGAGGTGCTTGTGCGCGTCACCGCCTCGGCGCTCAATCCGATCGACCTGTACATCCGCGCCGGTACGGTGCCGATGGCCCTTCCCAACCCATTCATCCCCGGTTGCGACTTCGCCGGCACCGTGGAAGCGGCCGGGCCGGGCGTCACCGACCTCAAGCCGGGCGACCGGGTCTGGGGATCCAACCAGGGTCTCCTGGGCAGGCAGGGAACCCTCGCCGAGAAAATCGCCGTCAAGCACGAGTGGGCCTATCCTTCCCCGCCCGGGGTGACGGACGAGGCCCTGGCCGCCACGGCCCTGGTGGGCATCACGGCGCATTTGGCCCTGTTCCGCAACGCCGGACTCAAGGCGGGCGAATTCATCTACATTCCCGGTGGAACCGGGGGAGTCGGATCGATGCTCGTGGCGATGGCCATCGCGGCGGGCGCGAAAGTGCTTTGCTCGGTGGGCAATGATGAGAAAGCCCGCCTGGCCCAGTCGTGGGGAGCTGAAACCGTGATCCACCGCCGCGACGACATTCCGGCTCGAATATCCGCCTTCACGGGAGGCAAGGGGCTTGATGTCTGGATCGAAACCCAGCGGGAACCCGATTTCATGACGATGGTGCCCGCGATGGCTCCCCGGGGACGGATGGTTCTCATCGCGGGTCGCACGGCGCAGCCGGTTTTTCCGGTGGGACCGTTCTATGTGAAGGGACTCACGCTGACAGGCTTCGCGATGTTCAATGCCACGGCCCAGGAACAGGCCGCCTGCGCCTCCGACATCTCGCGCTGGCTCGCCGAGGGGAAAATCAGGACACCCATCGCCGGGCGTTTTCCGCTGTCCCAAGCCGCCGAGGCGCACCGGTTCCTCGAGGCCAGCACCCTGAGAATGGCCGGCCAGGTAGTCGGCAAGGTCGTGGTGAACATCGGCTGAAAACTTGCCGGCCGGACTTCAATGGCGAGCGGTGGGCCGCGACCGTCACTCCATGTCCGCCAGCGTCCAGATCAGTCCCTCGGCGCGCTTTCCGCCCGCCAGGCGCGCCGGATCTCCCAGCGCCATGGCGCGCCGGCCAGCACCTCCCGCCAAAGCCCATGCCGGCAAGGCGGCCACCACCGCCTGCAAGTCGTCATGCCCCAATCCGGCCGGAACTGAAAGCCCGGCGGCCTGTTCGAGCCGTTCGCGCCAGGCCTCCACGCCGCCAACTCGCGCCGCGGCCTTGCCTGGCAACGGGGCCAGCCCCAAGGCCCGCCAGGTGGTCGTGGGAAAGGTCTCCAGCACGCCATAGGCATGGCCCGCCGGGCCATCACCCGCGAGCCACACCCCCGGCAAGGCCAAAAGCGCGTCAAAGACTTCGATGCAGAAACGCGTCCACCTCAACTGCGTCCGGGGCAGCGCGGTTTCCGCGACGCCGGTCTTCCCCTGGGCGCGCGCCAGCTTTTCACACCAGCGCCCCGCGCCCGGCCGGGTTGATGCCGGATCCCTCCAGGCGTGCGGTCCGTCGAGCGCGACCCATCCCACCCCGAACTTCCTGCAATGGGCGTCGATCAACCCCGCGAGAACGCGCGGATCTGGATCACCCTTGGGAAAGACGAGGGCCGGACTGACGGCCCGCGCCCGGATGCCGGCTACCGGCTCCAAGCGGGCGGTGCCGATGTCGGCCCAACGCCGGCAGGCGAGGTCGATTCCGAGCACCGGCGTCACATTCCTTACCATCGGGGCCCCCATGCGGACATCTTGGCCCTGTTTCGCTGGCCTTATCGTCATTGTTTCGCCGATGGTGCCAGCGTATCGTGAAGCTCGGGGAAAGGATTGTGTCCCCGTCCGCGCCAGGAAGGTGTGCCATGTCGAAGCCTCGCGGGCGATCCGTCGCCATTTCCCCTTACCGCCAACTGGTATGCGACCTGATGCATTTCAGCGGGCAGGTTCCCGCGGTATGCGCCGAACGCCGGATGAACCTTTCGGAGTTGGTGCAGGCCCGCGCCAAGGCCGATGTTCGTCCCTCGTACACCACCATCTTCGCCAAGGCCTACGGCATCCTCAGCCGCGACTATCCCGAGTTGAGGCGGTCGTACCTCAAGCTGCCCTGGCCCAGGTTCTACGAACACCCGCACAGCATCGTCGCCCTCAATGTCGAGCGCCGGCTTCCCGAGGAGGATGTGGTGCTTTTCTGCCTCGTCAGGGCCCCGGAAAACCGTTCCTTCCAGGAAATCGAGGCGATCGTCAGGCACCACCGCGACGCCCCCATCTCCGAACTGCGGTCACACCAGCGCGCCGTGGGAGTCAGCCGGATCCCCTGGCCGATCAGGCCGCTTTTCTGGTACTTGTCGCTCAACCTGTTCGGCCGCAGGCGCTGCCACAACTTCGGCACCTTCAGCCTGTCGTCCATCGGGTCGCAGGGCGCGGGCCTGCTGAACCTCAAGCCGATCCTGACCTCGGCCATCCACTACGGGATGCTCGAGAAGGACAACTCGCTGGCCGTGCGCCTCACCTGGGACCACCGCGTGTTCGACGGCGCCACCGCCGCGCGCGCCCTCACCGACCTCGAGCGAATCCTCACCGTCGAGATGGTCCGCGAGGTGGCCGAACCGATCCGTCTGGCGGCATGACCGTGCCGACCCGCGCGACCGGAACGCGGCCAATTTAAAAATTCGGTTTTTCCTCAAGTCCAGGCCCTGGCCGGCCGACCACTCCCGTTTCCGCGGTGTAGGGTTTTCCGTGCGGCGGGCCATCCCGTCTCCGCCGCCCCCACATTCACGGTTGAGATGGCGATGCAAGGCCTTGTCTGGATGGTCTCGCTTTGGGTCGATGGCATCGGCCTGGGGCAGGCTCCCCCCTGGATGCTCGGCTGGCACCAGGTCGAGAGGATGAACCGTCGCCTCCATGGCACGCTGGTGGCGCACACCCGGCGAGGGTTGCGTGACAACCGCGTCTGGTCGCCCGCCCTGGGCAAGAAGCGCGACATGCTCGTCTACCTGCCCCCGGGGTACACCCGGGGCAGGCACTACCCGCTGGCGCTGTTCCTCCATGGCGCCGCGCAGGACGAGCAGTTCTTCATGCAGGCCCTTGTCGAGCCGTTCGATCGGGAGATCGCCGCCGGCCGCATGCCCCCCGTCATCGTGGCGGCTCCCGATGGCAGCATCCACGGGCACGCCACGCTCCACGACCTCGCCAGTTTCTGGGCCGACTCGCGCGCCGGCAATTTTGAAACTTACCTGATGCGCGACATCTGGAATTTCATGCACGCCAACTACTCCATCCGCCCCGAACGCGAGGCCCACGCCGTGATGGGAGTCAGCATGGGCGGCTCGGCCGCCGTGCGCATCGGCATCGAATACCGCGAAAGCATCGGCATGGCTGTCGGCATCATGCCGCTTGTGAACCTCCGCTATGTCGACGGCCGGGGCAAGTACCGCGCCCACTTCAATCCGCTCAACGAGGGGGTGAGGGAAAAGCCAAGACTGCTCGAACCCCTCGGCACCCGCAAGATGTTCACCCTCCGGTTCCGCGACCTCTTCCAGCCGATGTTCGGCCGCGGCGACGAGGTCATCCCCGGCATGGCGCGCATCAACCCGCTGGAGGTGCTCGATCGCTCGGGCATGAAGAAGGGCGAACTCGACCTCTACCTGGCCTATGGCGGCCGCGACGAGTTCAATGTCGCCGCCCAGGTGCAGAGCTTCGCCCACCGCGCCGCTCAACTCGAAATCCCCGTCACCGTGGTGTGCGACCCCGCCGGCAGGCACGACCGCATCACCGGCATGCGCCTGTTTCCCGGCATTGCCGCCTGGGCCTCCGAGCGGGTCCGCAAGCTGGCGCCCGAAAGGGCCCCCGTTCCCCTGGTCGGCATGGGAGAGGAACAACCCGCCGCTCCCGTGCCGGGCGGGGCGGAAGACGACTGATGCGCTAGGATGCGTTCATGGCCCGCCGCTTGGGAGCGGGTCCCTTCCGGGCATGAAGCCATGGACAACGCATCGCTGGCCGCGGCCTTCGAGGAAATCGCCACCCTCAAGGAACTCCAGGGGGAAGACGGCTTTCGCAGCTTGGCGTTCCGCAACACGGCCAGGCGGATCGAAACCCTGCCGCAATCCGCCGCCGAACTCTTCCGCGCCGGCACCATCAAGGATGCCGTCTCCAGCCTCGGCAAGACCCAGCTTGAGGTGATCGGGCAACTTGTCGCCGGCGAAAGCTGCGCCATCCTCGACGACCTCCGCGCCCGCACCCCGCCCGGCCACCTGGAAATGCTCCGCATCCCCGGCGTCGGCCCCAAGAAGGTGAGGGCGCTCCACATCGAGCTTGGCATCACCACGCTCCCCGAACTGGCCGCGGCGTGCGAGTCGGGGAAGGTCGCCGCCATCAAGGGTTTCGGTGCGAAAACCAGCGAGAAAATCCTGCAGGGCATCGCCTTTGTCACCAGCTCGGGCAGGCGTGTCCGACTCGATCAGGCCATCGGCCTGGCCGGCGCCCTGCTCGATCGGTTGCGCGCGGTCGAGGGCGTCTCGCGCGCGGAAATCGCGGGCAGCCTCCGGCGCCGGCGGGAAACCGTCAAGGACATCGACATCGTCGCCACCGCCGATGACCCCGCCGCCCTGATCGCCGCCTTCGTCTCGGTCCCGGGAGTGAAATCCGTGATCGGGCAGGGCGACACCATGGCCAGCATCGTGCTCGAGGCCGAGTCCTCCGGCGGCAGGCTTTCCATGGGCGGGAAAGTCGGCTTGAACGCCGACCTGCGCGTGGTGGCTCCCGGCCAGTTCCCCTTCGCCCTGAACTACTTCACCGGCAGCAAGGAGCACAATGTGCTGCTGCGCCAAAGGGCCATCGACCGCGGCTGGCGGCTCAACGAGTACGAACTGGCCGGGTGCGACGCCGCCATTTCACACGAGGCCGACATCTACGCGGCGCTCGGCATGGCCTATGTCGAGCCCGAACTGCGGGAGGGCACCGGCGAGGATGCCGCCGCCTCGGCCGGAAGCCTGCCGGCCCTCGTGCGCGTCGCCGACATCCGCGGCGTGTTCCACAACCACACCACCGCCTCCGACGGCGCCGACACGCTTGAGGCGATGGCACGGGCCGCCAAGGCGCTGGGACTTGAGTACCTGGGCATTGGCGACCATTCCCAATCGCTCACCGTCGCCAACGGCCTTACGCCCGACCGCGTGCTCGCCCAGTGGAAGGAAATTGACGCCCTGAACGCCCGGCTCTCGGGCATCACCGTCCTCAAGGGCACCGAATGCGACATCCTGCCCGACGGCTCGCTCGACTTCGACGACGCGCTCCTGGCCGGGTTCGACTATGTCGTGGCGAGCGTCCACACTCATTTTGGACAAACCCGCGAGGAAATGACGGCCCGCATCTGCAGGGCGCTGGCCCATCCCGCGGTCACCATGCTGGGGCACGCCACCGGCAGGCTGCTGCTCAGGCGGGAGGCTTACGCGGTCGACCTTGAGGCGGTTATCCAGGCCGCGGCGCGCCACGGGAAAATGATCGAGATCAACGCGAACCCGATGCGGCTGGATCTCGATTGGGTTCATTGCCGCCGGGCCCGCGAGCTGGGTGTGCCGCTGGTCATCAATCCCGACGCGCATTCCACCGATGAACTGGCCTATTTCAGCCACGGGGTGGATGTGGCCCGCCGCGCCTGGCTTTCGGCGCCTGAGGTTTACAACACCCGGCCGCTCCAGTCCGTGCTGGCCGACCTGAAAGCGCGAAGGGGGTAATCGCCAAGAGCCGAGCGCCGTCAGGCGCCGGGTCATCGACCGTCAGGCGCCGGGTCATTCCACTCAAAAAACGAAAACCCGCCAGCTTGCGCTGGCGGTTCGATGTTTTCCTTGAATTTCGCTTGCCGGCGCAACGATCCAAGCACTTGGAGCCGAGCGCCGTCAGGCGCCGGGTCATCGACCGTCAGGCGCCGGGTCATTCCAGTCAAAAAACGAAAACCCGCCAGCTTGCGCTGGCGGCTCGATGTTTTCCTTG
>Ga0172376_10000092_pt1 | contig 104917 bp, 92 predicted proteins | sample Lak35m_FD_121114 | JGI IMG/M metagenome (GOLD analysis project Ga0172376, IMG submission 121114) | Freshwater microbial communities from Kabuno Bay, South-Kivu, Congo - kab_092012_35m | ecosystem: Environmental > Aquatic > Freshwater > Lake | place: Democratic Republic of the Congo: South-Kivu...
TGATTTAATATAAGTTAAATCATGATCTGCTTTTGCCTGCTGAATAGCAGTTTCTGCACTCTCAACCTCGCTCTGTGCTAAAGCTACATCTACATTTCTTACCTCTTTAACACTGTCTAGTCTGGCTTTAGCTTCTTGAATTTGATTCTCTAAAGTATTCTTACTGCTTTGTAGTGTAGCTTTAGCTTCCATTAACTTTTGTTGTGATGTCTTCAATTGTAGCAGTTTGGTATCTAAAATGGCAGCAGAAATTGCCCCATCTTGGTATAGTTTTTGATAGCGATCACTCTCTTTGGTAGCATTCTCCACTTCAGCTTGAATACGATTTATTGTCGCTGTTTGTGTGGTCACTTCACCTTCTAACTGTGAGTATAATCTGGTCACCACTGCTTTTTGAGAATTCACATCTCCTACTTTTGCTCCCGCTTTAACTTGCGCTAGTCTTGATTTAACAATTAATAATTTATTGAATGCCTGTTTGACTGCAGCCTTTGATCGTTCATAATTCTCTAGATATGCTAAAGTTTCCCCAGCTTGTACTTGCTTACCCTCTTCCACTAATAGCTTTTCTACACGTACACCATTAATAGAATTGGGAGCAGATAAATAGGTAATTTCTCCTTGTGGTTGTAGTCTCCCCAAAGCGGTGACATAAAATTTCACTTTGGGTGCTTTTTGGGTTTTTACTGGGGAAGAGTTGATAGGAAAATTGGGTTTTAGTTTTAACTGAGAAAAGCTAGAGAAAGATGCTAAACCAGCAGCTATAGCAAGGGAAGCAGCAATAATTATTTTCCACTTCTTAGCAGCATGTATTAATAATTGATTTTGTTTGCTCGTTACCATACTTGCTCCTGTTCTTTTCTACTTAGGTGTAATTCAATCTTTTCACAAACTCCTAATAAGCGAAAAATTTAATTGTAAATAGATGTTAAACCAACTTCTAATTACAGTTATTTCTATCTTGAATTAGAGTACAACAAAGTAACCATAAATACGAATCACTAAAAAATATCTAAGTTACCGAGATGACTAAAGCATGAGATTATTTTTTCATAGTCTCTCAAAAATAGTTGATCACACTAATTTAAAACAAAAACCCTACTTCTTATTCTGCCAAAGGCTCAGAATTTTGTCAATCTATTAAATTAAGTAAATTAACTCATTTATGATGATTTCTCCACATAATTGCCGAATGTTAACTAGAATCTATTTTTTTCAAAAATATAATCATTTCATCACAACTTCAGTATATTACTGTTAATAGTTAATTACATTCACAAGTTAAGATTTGCTCACTAAATAACTATAGAAAGCCAAGATATGAGATATATTATGAATTCATCAAATATCAAAGATAAATTATCATGTTTTTTTGATAAAATATGAGCAAGTTTATCTGGATTGTGAGTGTATTTGCTAATTCGTAAGTTAGATTACAGATATGATCAAAGCATTGATATCTCAATTTTCCATAGGAGAACAAGGGTGGAATTTACTCACATAATCAGATAGATTTTAGTTCAGGAGTATACTGCCAAATGCAACAGGGAAATACAAATCATTGCCTGAAGTAGAAATATTTGTCTCAATCTAGTGGAAGTAAACTATTGAATTTCTTTAAATTGTGCTATTCTTTAAATTAATTAAACAGGAGAAAGTAGGAAATGAATCATTCTCTTAATCTCTCTAAGTTCCGAGTTAGACCCCCAGACAATAAATATTATTTCTGTAGCAGATGTAGCGGGTTATATTCCCAGAATACCATAAAATAGATTATCCCAACTTGCTTGCTAAATCAATGCCAGCATAAAGTTGAGAAAGCTAGGGTAATTATGAAATCCGCCAATTAATCACTGATAATGTTTCTAAACAAACAAGAAAAGGAAAGACAACAGTGTATAGTATTATTTCATGATTGTTTGATTAATATCCCCGCTATAGAAATTACTGTAGCTGAAAAGTTACCATTCCCCAAAATTACCATATGCCATGATGTCTGCTGATTCAATAAATACTGCCTTAGCAGAGTTAGAGAACCTAATTAACAGTTGTGAAAATGATTTGATTAGATTTATAGAGGCAAGAAAAATGAATTCAGGAAACGAAATCTCAACTAAGAAAGTTAACAGACAACTGCAACAGAACCCCATTGCTATTGTGGGGATGGCTTCTCTACTACCACAGTCAAGAAATTTAAGACAATATTGGCAAAATATTGTGAGTAAAGCTGATTGTATTACTGATGTTCCAGAGAGCCACTGGAGTGTTAAAGATTACTACGATCCCAATCCTAGAACACCGGAGGATAAAACCTATTGTAAGCGGGGTGGATTTATTCCTGAAGTTGATTTTAACCCCATGGAATTTGGCATTCCTCCTAGCATTTTAGAAGTTACTGATGTATCGCAACTCTTGAGTTTAGTAGTTGCCAAAGAAGCAATGGAAGATGCTGGTTATGGTGAAGCTCGTGAATTTAATCGAGAGAATGTGGGGGTAATCTTAGGGGTAGCAATGGCTAAACAATTAGGTATGCCATTATCAGCTAGATTAGAATATCCCGTATGGGAAAAAGTTCTGATAAGTAGTGGTTTATCACCAGAAGATACTCAAAAAATCGTCGAAAAAATCAAAAGTGCCTACATTAAATGGGATGAAAATGCTTTTCCTGGAATGTTAGCAAATGTCGTAGCAGGACGTATTGCCAACCGATTGAATTTTGGTGGTATGAACTGTGTTGTTGATGCTGCTTGTGCTAGTTCCTTTGGTGCTTTAAAAATGGCTATTAGTGAACTGGTAGAATATCGGAGCGATATGATGTTAACCGGTGGTGTAGATACAGATAACACCATCATGGCTTACATTTCCTTTAGTAAAACTCCTGCGGTTTCTCCTGGTGAAAATGTTAAACCCTTTGATGCTAAATCCGATGGGATGATGTTAGGTGAAGGTATCGCCATGTTAGTTCTCAAAAGGCTAGAAGATGCACAAAAAGATGGTGATAGAATTTATGCTGTAATTAAGGGTATTGGAACTTCCAGTGATGGACGCTATAAGAGCATTTATGCTCCCAGAAAGGAAGGACAAGTGAAAGCTTTAGAACGGGCTTATAACGATGCTGGATTTTCTCCTACGACATTAGGACTAATGGAAGCACATGGTACGGGAACTATGGCTGGAGATCCAACGGAGTTTGCTTCCTTACAAAGCTTCTTCAGTAAACATGATGAAAGAAAACAATATATTGCCCTAGGTAGTGTCAAATCTCAAATTGGGCATACGAAAGCAGCAGCAGGTGCAGCAAGTTTAGTGAAAACAGCTTTGGCGCTATATCATAAGATATTACCGCCAACTATCAATATTACTGAACCTAATCCTAAGTTAGATATTGAAAATTCCTGCTTTTATTTGAATACTGAAACTCGACCTTGGATACGTGGAGAGAGTGAATCACCCAGAAGAGCGGGAGTTAGCTCCTTTGGTTTTGGTGGTACCAATTATCATTTGGTTTTGGAAGAATATCAACAGGAACAACAACAACCTTATCGTCTACATGATGTGGCCAGTCAAATTTTATTTTCTGCTCCTAATCCCAGTGAGCTAATTAAAAATTTAGAGACAAGTTTAGAGAATTTACAAGCTGGAGATAGTAACAGATACTATTCTCAGTTAGTTGAGGAATGCAGGAATATTCAGATTCCTCAAAATGCAGCAAGAATTGGCTTTGTGGCTGGGAATAAAGCGGATGCTTGTAAACTATTAGCTCTGAGCATTGATCTATTAAAAAATAAACAATCTACCCTGAACTGGGAACATCCTCAAGGGATTTATTATCGAGCTTCTGGTATTAAATTAAGGGGGAAAGTAGTAGCCCTATTTTCAGGTCAAGGTTCTCAATATTTAGAGATGGGTAGAGAAGCTGTGATGAATTTCCCGGCTTTACGTCGCCTATATGGATTAATGGATAGCCTGTTAATTGAGGATAATTTACAGCCAATTTCCCAAGTAGTTTTTCCCCATCCTACCTTTAACCAAACAGAGAAAGCTGACCAAATTGCCACTTTACAAAGAACCGAATATGCACAACCTGCTATAGGTGTTTTTAGTGCTGGTTTGTATTCTATTTTTCAGCAAGCTGGGTTTAAATCTGATTTCACTGCTGGTCATAGTTTTGGAGAATTGACTGCTTTACTAGCAGCAGGAGTTTTGAGTGAATCAGATTATTTATACTTAGTAAAAGCTCGAGGAAAGGCAATGGCTGCGCCCAAAGATCCTGACCATGATGCAGGTAGTATGTTAGCAGTCAAGGAAGAAATTAGCAAGGTAGAATTAGTACTGAAAAATTTCCCAAAAATTACGATTGCTAATTTTAATTCTCCTAGCCAAGTAGTTTTAGCTGGTCCTAGCCATGAAATTCAGAAAATTCATCAGAAATTTCAAGATTTAGGCTATGGTGCTGTACTCTTACCTGTTGCTGCTGCTTTCCATACCCCCCTAATTGCATTTGCCCAAAAATCCTTTGCTATTGCCACTAAATCTGTCAAATTACTCAATCCTAAAATTCCCGTTTTTAGCAATGTTACAGCTCAACAGTATCCTCAAGAATCGGATAAGATTCAACGGATATTAGAAAGTCATCTGGCCAGTTCAGTTAATTTTACACAGCAAATAGAAAATATCTATGCTGCTGGTGGTTATTGCTTTGTGGAATTTGGACCAAAACGGATTCTGACCAACCTAGTTAAGGATATTTTGGGAGAACGTCCACATATTACTATATCTTTGAATCCTAGCACTCACAAAAGTAGTGATATTTCCCTTAGAGAAGCAGCGGTGCAACTACAGGTTCTGGGTATGGAATTAGGTAATATTGACCCATACCAATTACCAGAAATATTCTCTAAAGAAATCAGCCAAAAAAGTTTAAATGTCAAACTCAAAGGTATTAATTACGTTTCAGAAAAAACTAAAAATGCCTTTGAAAAAGCACTAAATGATGGGTTTAAAATTCAGGGTGTTCCACAAATTCAACCGGTTTCAGTAATTGATAAACCTTCTGAACTTATACCAGAAAAAGAAGTAGTTGAAATAGTACATACTACTAATGGCAATGGTAACAGAGATCAACAAACATCAATTATCAGTTCTTTATCAACAGACTCCCAAATGAATTCTGCTAATCCTATTAATTCCAGCCTTCGAGCTGAGGAACAGTTACCCATATTAACTTACCCAATGGTACAGGTTTTAGGAGGGAAAATGACAATATCAGATAAAAATACTGAGTTTCAACAGGTTTTAGCTAGTCTAGAAAATCTCCTTAGCCAATTTCAAAATAGTCAAAGTGATAACTTACAGATTCATGACACTTACCTCCAGCATCAAATCGAATATGCCAAGACTTTTTTTCAATTAGTTCAGCAACAGAATACCTTGTTTATGAATAATAAATCTCCTGAAACTGGGGAAACTAAAAAATCAATCATGGACAGCTTTGAGCGCAGCATGATGCAATTTCATCATCAGCAAGCGGAAACCCTGCGCATTCATGAACAATACTTACGGGAACAGTTAGAACATACCAAGAATTTTTTCCACCTCATCCAACAGGAATATTCACTGCTAATTGACGGTGCAGAAGAACTAACACCTGTAATTCCCCTCCAACTTACGGATATACACACGGAAAATCTGCGGGAGATTTCGCCACAAAATTCTCAACTAACTGTGTCAGAAATGGTTGTTAGCTCTACTAGTAAAACATTGGAAGTAGAAATTCCACAACCAACAATTATAGAAACTCAGCCAGTTATAACACCCATCCCAGAGACCAGGGTTGAACAACCACCCGTACCAGTTACGGAAATTGCTATAAGTTACCAAACGAAAAAATCCGCAATTGATATTCAAGACATAGGTAAAAGTCTTCTATCTATCACCAGCGAAAAAACTGGTTATCCCATAGAAATGTTAGAATTTGACATGGATATGGAAGCTGACTTAGGAATTGACTCTATCAAACGGGTGGAAATATTAGGTGGGTTACAAGAATTATATCCCGATTTACCCAAGCCTAATTTGGAAGAACTAGCGGAAAAACGCACCATTGGTCAAATAGTTGAATATCTAGAAAAACAAGTCCTAACCAACCCGACTACTAACCAGGTAAATCATTCTGAGCATATAGTTAAGAATGTGGATCCCAAAGTAACATCCGAATTGATCATTCCTTCTCCAGTTGACATTCCCCATTCCCCCCCTACCAGTGATGAATACAGCAGTATAGCTGAAACCTTATTAAAAATTACCAGTGAAAAAACTGGTTATCCAGTAGAGATGTTAGAACTGGATATGGACATGGAAGCTGACCTGGGGATAGATTCCATAAAAAGGGTAGAAATATTAGGGGGAATGCAAGAAGTATACCCGGATTTACCTAAACCTAACTTAGAGGAATTAGGAGACCTGCGGACAATTAGACAGATAGTTAACTACCTCCAAAGTCTGGTGGTGGTTGAAAAAAAAAATCTTGATTTTGAGCAAATAAAAGCCACGGTGGTGGATTTAACCCCACCACCTACTATTGACCCTAATCTTCCCCGTCGTCCAGTTAAATTGAAAATCTTACCGGAACCCGATTTTTGGGAATGCCAATTACCTGGAGGACATATAGGACTAATTACTGACGATGGTTCTCTAACTACCACAAAATTAGTTCATGGGTTGATAGATAAAGGTTGGAAGGTAGTAGTTTTAAGTTTTCCCCAATCAATTGTTCCAGAACGGTCACCATTACCAGTAGGAGTCACTCGCATCAATCTGGCAAATATGAGCGAAGAACATCTACAATTACTACTGCAAAGTATTAGTGTTCAATATGGTAAAATTGGAGCATTTATTCATCTCCATCCATACTTCTCAACTACCAATCTTGCCTATTTAGAAACCGAAAAGGTAATTGTTAAACATATCTTTTTGATAGCTAAACACTTGAAACAATCACTGAATAATGCTGCCAATCTGGAAGGAAGAGTTAGTTTTTGCACAGTTGTTCATCTTGACGGTGCATTTGGTTTAGATCATACAGAAAACTTCGGAATTATTGGGGGAGGATTATTTGGATTGACCAAGAGTTTGAGATGGGAATGGCCAAAGGTATTTTTGAAAGCGATTGATTTAAGTCCTAAGTTAGAACCACACCAGTCAGCAGAATATATTGTAGCCGAACTATATGATTCTAACCGATATATTGGTGAGGTTGGTTATGGTTCTAAGGGAAGAGTGACTCTTGTAGCAACAGCTGATTAGTAGGTGGGTGGAATTAAATATAAGATGAATGTAGGTTAGGTTTCGTTCCTCAACCCATCTTATATAGGGAACCAGGAATTATAAGTTTAGCCAGAAAATATATATTCCCTGTTCCCTGTCTCCTAAGTTCAATAATAGAGTGAGAAATATATGATAACAACTTTTCAAATTCCTCCATCATCGGTGTTTGTAGTTAGTGGTGGAGCTAAGGGAATCACTGCCCAGTGTACGGTTAAATTGGCACAAAGTCAAATTGGTAATTCGAGTAATTCTGGCATTTTTATTCTTTTAGGTCGTTCAGAAATTACTCCAGAACCTGGTTACGCTCATGATTGCTTAGAAGACTCCGTTTTAAAAAAACGCATCATGGAAAATTTAATCTCCCAAGGTGAAAAACCCACACCCATGATGGTACAGAAAATATTCAATCAAATTAATTCTGTTCGGGAAATTAAAAAGACTTTAGCAGCAATCGAACAAACAGGAGCAAAAGCTGAATATATTAATGTTGATGTTACTGATGGGAAAGTTTTACAGGATAAACTCCGTGATGTTTGCCAAAAATTTGGTAAAATTACAGGTATTATCCACGGAGCTGGAAATTTGGCAGATAAATTAATTGAAAAGAAAACCGCTGACGATTTTGAAAAAGTTTATAATGCCAAAGTTCAGGGTTTACAAAACATACTTAACTCTTGTGATCCTCAGCATTTAAAGCATTTAGTCCTCTTCTCTTCCGTGAGTGGTTTTTATGGCAATATTGGTCAGACTGATTATGCTATAGCTAATGAAATTCTGAATAAATCGGCTCATCAATTTAAAAAACATTATCCTCAAACTCATGTAGTTGCTATTAACTGGGGTGGTTGGGATAGTGGTATGGTAACACCGCAATTAAAGAAGGCATTTACCGAACGAGGAATTGATATTATTCCTGTGGAAACTGGTACTCAAATGCTAGTTAACGAGCTCCATCCAGTGTTTAAAAATCAATCCCAAGTTGTCATTGGTAGTCCAATGAACCTACCTCCCACACCCCTGGATAGTGAATTGAAAAGCTACCGTATCTATCGCAGGATGACCTTGGAGCAAAATCCCTTTTTATATGATCATACTATTGCAGGTGTACAGGTATTACCAGCTACTTGTGCTATGTCTTGGATGGTTCATGCTTGTGAAGAAATTTATCCGGGATATCGCTACTTACACTGTCGGGAATTTAAGGTGCTAAAAGGTATCTCTTTCAACTCTAAATTAGGATCAGAGTACATTCTAGAAATTCAAGAAATCTCCAAAGTAGATGGTGAGTTAATTGAATTTCAAACCAAAATTTTGAGTAAAAATTCTCAAGGTAAAACCCATTTTCATTTCTCTGCTATTGTCACAGTGGTAGGGAAAATACCAAAAGCACCAATTTATGAGTCCCTGAATCTAACGGAGGACAATGTTATCACTACTAGGGGCAAACAATTTTATCAAAATGGTGATTCTTCCTTGTTTCACGGTCCAGCATTCCAGGAAATTAGTAGGGTTCTAAATGTAAACCCACAGAAAATCACTGTGGAGTGTTGTTGGCAAACAATTTCCGAAACCGATCAGGGGCAATTTCCGGTCAAATGGCATAATCCCTACACCACAGATATTAGTACTCAATCATTGTGGATTTGGTTAAATCATTTTCATCAGCAGGTCTGTCTACCAGGACAGTTGACTTATTGGGAACAATTTCTAACTATTCCTTGTAATTCACCATTTTATGTTTCCTGTGAAGTGGAAAATAAAACTGATACAGGGGTAACAGCTAACTTTATTTTGCATAGTGAATCAGGAGAAATCTACTCCCGAATTTTGGGAGCAAAAGCGGTTATTTGGCCTATGAAAATGTTGAGCAAGAAGTAACAGATAATGTAGATATAGAAATCTAGTAATCACGTTTGGGGAATCGCGTAAATCCTAATCAAAAACCCAAACGAGGATTTAACTGTGGAAAAAATAGCCATTATTGGATTATCATGTCTCTTTCCGGATGCGAATAATCCTGACCAATTCTGGCATAATCTCAGCCAAGAAAAGGATGCAACTGCCAATATTAGTATTGATGAATTGGGAGTAGATCCCTCAATATTTTATGATGCTAATAAAGGTACACCGGAGAAATTCTACTTTTTAAAAGGTGGATTTATCCGCAATTTAGATTTTAATCCCCATGAGTATAATCTACCCGGGGAATTTATTGAAAGTCTAGATGATACTTTCAAATGGTCACTGTATGCAGCTAAACAGGCAATTATTCATAGTGGCTATTGGGGAAATCAATCTGCTCTGTCGGAATGTGGGGTAATTTTAGGAACTCTAGCTTTACCTACTAAAGCATCTAATCAATTATTTGCCCCCATTTATCATCAAACAATTGAACCCGCAATTCAAGAACTTTTACAGGAGAAACACTTCCATCTAGGTGGTAAATTAACCCTACCTAAAACATCACCATATAATGCTATGGTTTCTGGGTTACCTGCTGGTATGGTTTCCCGTGCTTTCAATCTTTCTGAAATTCATTGCTGTATAGATGCAGCCTGTTCATCATCATTTTATGCCATCAAATTAGCATCCTATTATCTACAATCTGGTAAAGCAGATTTAATGTTAGCTGGCGCTATTAGTGCTTCCGATCCTCTATTTGTCAGAATGTTATTTTCCGGTCTACAAGCATACCCAGAAAATGGTAGTAGTTTTCCTCTTGATAAAACATCACGGGGCTTAATTACCTCTGAAGGTATCGGTATGGTAATGCTCAAAAGATATGACAAAGCTGTCAGAGATGGAGATAAAATTCTGGCTACAATTTGTGGTAATGGTTTATCTAATGATGGTAAGGGTAAACATCTTTTAAGCCCTAATCTCCAAGGACAACATACTGCTTATCAAAGAGCATATCAAGAAGCAAAACTTGACCCACAAGAAATTCAATATCTAGAGTGTCATGCCACGGGTACTCCTTTGGGAGATACTACCGAATCTAAATCTATTCAAGGCTTTTTTGGGGGAAAAAATTCCCAGCCATTAGTGGGATCTACTAAAAATAATGTTGGTCACTTATTGGTCGCAGCTGGCATGGTGGGAATCACTAAAACTATTTTAGGAATGTCCCATAACCTAATTCCAGCAACTATTAATGTCAGCAAACCTATAGGTTGTGAAAATAGTGTGGTATCGCCACAGAACATTGTCACAACAACTAGACCTTGGCCAACTAAAGAAACTAAATACGCAGCTTTGAGTGCATTTGGATTTGGTGGAACTAACTCTCATTTAATTCTTGAACAAGGGGAAGTAAACAAATGAATATGCCAGCAAATAACACTATAAAAATGGCAATTGTAGGCATGGATGCCTTTTTTGGGGAATGTGATGGATTGGATGCTTTTGAAAGTAGTATTTATGATGGAAAACAACATTTTATTACTCTACCACAAACTAGATGGTTGGGAATTAATGAACACCAAGAATTACTGCAACAATATGGTTTAGAAACCGGAACACCACCTCAAGGCGCATACATTCAAGATTTTGAAATTGACACATTATCCCATAAAATTCCTCCCAATGAGGTGACTAAAATTAACCCCCAACACACCTTATTATTAAAGGTGTGCGATCGCGCATTAAAAGATAGTAATATACAGCCCAATAGTAATGTTGCTGTAATTATCGCTGCGGAAACAGAATTATCAGTCCACCAACTAGAACAAAGATGGAATTTATCTTGGCAAATTAAAGATGGGGTAAATGGAGCTGAAATTCCCCTAAGTCCAGAAAAAATCTCCCATTTAGAAACTATAGTCCAGGATAGTATTCACCATCCAGTTGAGATTGCAGAGTATATCAGTTACGTGGGTAATACCATGGCCAGTCGGGTTTCTTCCCTATGGAATTTCTCTGGACCATCTTTTACCATTAGTGCGGTAGAAACTGCTACTTTTAAGGCTTTAGAATTAGCGGAAATGCTATTAGCTACTGAGGAGGTAACAGCAGTAGTTGTAGGTGCAGTTGACCTAGCTGGTGGGGTAGAAAATGTCCTCTTGAGAAGTCAATTTGGCAAAATAAATACGGGTGTAAATACCCTAAGTTTTGATCAAAATGCTAATGGTTGGAACGTGGGGGAAGGTGCAGGTGCAGTAGTTTTGCAAAGACAGGATACGGCATTAAAAAATAAACAACGTATTTACGCAGTAGTTGAAGCTTTAAGTATTGGACAGTCCCCTTCCATGGCTATAGATAGCAGAACTATTAGCGATGTTTGTAAAAAAGCATTTACACAAGCTGGAATTAAACCTGAAGAAATTAACTACTTAGAGGTTTCTGGTAGTGGAATACCCCAGGAAGACACAGCAGAAATTGAGGGAATATTAGCAGCTTATCCTTCTGTTGGTAATGGTCTACACTGTGCCCTAGGTAGCATCAAAGCAAACATAGGTCATACCTTTGTTGCTTCCGGTATTGCTAGTTTGATTAAAACTGCTTTAAGTCTCTATTATAAATATATACCTGGAACTCCCAAATGGTCAGGCGTGAAAACCCCTCAGATGTGGGAAGGGAGTCCCTTCTATGTTGCAACAGAATCTCGACCTTGGTTCTTACAAAAAGAAGTAAAATGTCGAATTTCTGCCATTAATAGTATTGGTTGTGATGGTTCCTTTGTTCATATTTTGCTGTCAGAAGAAATCCAACAGGAACCACGTCCTAGTAAATATTTAGAATCCCGACCCTATCATCTCTTTCCTATTTCTGGAGACAGTGAAACCAGTCTAATTACCGCCTTAAATAACCTAGAAAAAACCCTTGAGAATGGCGAGTGCTTGTCAAAGGTAGCCAGTGAAACATTTAGCGGTTTTCAAAAACAATCTTCCGCCAATTATACCCTATCCATCACTGGACGCAACCAAAAAGAAGTACTCAAAGAAATCAACTCTGCCAAAAAGGGTATAACAGACGCCTTCATAAATAAAAAAGATTGGGCAACACCAATAGGTAGTTACTTCACACCTAAACCCTTGGGAAAAAATGGTGAAGTTGCCTTTGTTTACCCTGCTGCTGTCAACACTTATGTAGGAATTGGTAGAACCTTATTTCGATTATTTCCCAAAGCCTTTGATGACACAGTTATCAAAACTCTATACCGACGAGCAGCGGATGTTGAAAAACTAGTGTTTCCTAGAAGTTTGAGGAAACTGGAAATTAGGGAATTAGAAAACCTAGAAAAGAAATTGCTGGATGATTCCCTGGCAATGTTGGAAGCAGAAATTCTGTTTACTAGATTTATCACCAACATTCTCACAGAAGACTTTCAAATCACACCCAAATATATGTTTGGCTATAGTTTGGGGGAAACCAGTATGATGGTTGCCCAGGGGATTTGGAGTGATTGCTATAAAGCAAGTAATACATTCAACTCATCATCATTATTTGGTGATAGACTATCAGGACCGAAGAACGCAGTGCGAGAGTATTGGGGAATAAACAAAAACTCTCCAGAGCATGAGAACTTATGGGCTAATTATGTTTTAATGACCACTGCTGATCAAGTCAGGGAAGTTTTAAAAACAGAAAATCGGGTTTACCTCACTCAAATCAACACCTCGCAAGAAGTATTAATAGCTGGCGAACCCCTAGCTTGTGAAAGAGTGATTAGTAAACTGGGTTGTAACGCCTTTTTAGCACCATTTGATCATGTGATTCATGCGCCGACTATGGAGTCAGAATACCCGGAGCTATATCGAATTCATAACTTACCAGCTCAGGCAATTTCTGGGATTATCTGCTACTCAGCAGCAGAATATCAACCCATAGCATTAGAGAGCGAAACTATTGCCCATAGTATTGCCAAAGGATTATGTCAACAACTTGATTTTCCTCGCTTGGTAAATCGAGTTTATGAAGATGGAGCAAAAGTATTTATCGAAGCTGGAGCTGGTGGTATTTGTTCACGGTGGATAGATAAAGTATTAGACAAACGGGAACATATTACCATATCTTTAAACCGACGTGGGATAGATGATCACACATCCTTAGTTAAAGCCTTGGCAAAACTGATTAGTCATGGGGTGAAATTAGATCTTTCTTCCCTGTATGATCTTTCTGTAGATACTAAACAAACCAACAAATCAGCACTCAAGAAAATTACTCTGGGTGGTAAATCCATTACCGATCAAATTTTACAGACAGATCATCGTCAACTGTTCTCAAAATATAATCAGCAAGATCTGCAACTCCTTACCAAGGACTTGGATGTTAAAATTATCAACTCTCTCCAACCAGCATACCAAATCTCCCCCCAGGAAATTTATGGTAAACCGGAAAAAAATTCTGTGAAAACTATCATAGATGACCATTTAAATCATGAAGAGCAACTAAACTTTTCACAACTACCTTGCAAAGAAACCCCCAAAGTAACCTCTAAACAAGTGAAGCATATAATTCCCATGAATGATTTAAAGATAGCCCAGTATGAAAAATTCACGAGTAACAACACCAAATTGATAAAAGCACACAGTGATTTTCTAGAAGCTAGAAAAGATTTCAGCCAGCAAATGAGCGAAATAATTAAAATGCAATTAGCTTGTGCTGAAAAATTGTTGATAGATCAAGAAAAATAATTTTTTCAGTATATAGTCTGGATTATAACCCAGACTATGAACTATCCCCATCTATATGTCATAAATTGCCCATTAATTAAGGAAAAAATTACCGTGACAACATTTAATACGGTACTGAACAAACCAAACAACGGACTAGCATTTTTAAAAACCGCTCCCCATCATACCCACAGCTGGAAAGGTTCAACAGACTGCGTTGAATTTGAGCAAACTGCCATCAAGCAAAAATTGCTAACCCTAGAAAAACCCTGTCATATTCTTAAAGTAGCAGGTGAAATAGGTGTTAGTAATGATGGCTATATAACCTCAAATTATAATATTCCATCGGAACCCAACCAGCTATTAGTATCATTGCCACCATTAACAGTAGAACAATTTGGTGATCCCACTTTTTTGAAAATCCACAATGTTAAATGTGCCTATATGACAGGTGCTATGGCGGGGGGAATAGCATCAGAAGAGATGATAATTGCTTTAGGCCAGCAAAGACTTTTGGGTTCCTTTGGTTCGGGCGGACTCTCACCAGAAAGACTGGAAATAGCTATTCAAAAAATACAAGCTGCTCTACCTAACGGTCCCTATTGTTTCAACCTAATTCACAGTCCTAATGAACCAAAAATAGAAAGACGGGCTGTAGAATTATACTTAAAATATGCAGTTCACACGGTTGAAGCTTCGGCATTTTTAGATCTAACTCCCAATATTGTTTATTATCGAATTGCTGGTTTAAGTTTAGATGCTAATCACCAAATTCAAATCAAAAATAAAGTAATTGCCAAAATTTCTCGCCGGGAAGTTGCCACCAAATTTATGCAACCACCTCCTGAAAGAATGATCAAGGAATTACTAGCACAAAATCTAATTACGGAACTACAAGCTCACTTAGCAAGTAAAGTTCCTATGGCTGATGATATTACTGTGGAAGCAGATTCTGGAGGTCATACAGATAATCGTCCCCTGGTATGTCTACTCCCTTCTATTATTAGTTTAAGGGATGAAATTCAAGCTAAATATAATTATGATAAAATAATTAGAATCGGGGTAGCTGGGGGAATTGGTACGCCGGAATCAGCGTTGGCAGCTTTTGTCATGGGAGCTGGATATATCGTTACTGGTTCTATTAATCAATCCTGTGTTGAATCAGGAGCTTGTGAATACACAAAAAAATTGTTGGCCCAAGCAGAAATGGCGGATATGATGATGGCTCCTGCTGCGGATATGTTTGAAATGGGAGTCAAATTACAGGTCTTAAAACGGGGGACGATGTTTCCCATGCGGGCACAAAAACTCTATGAATTATACCGTAATTACGAATCCATTGAAGATATTCCTTTAGCCGAAAGGGAGAAATTAGAAAAACAAATCTTTCGTAAAAGTATTGCTGAAGTTTGGGAGGGAACCGCTGCCTATTTATCTCAAAAAAATCCCGAAAAACTGGGCAAGGCTGTCAATAATTCTAAGTTAAAAATGGCATTGATTTTCCGCTGGTATTTGGGTTTATCTTCTCGATGGTCTAGTAGTGGAGAGAAGGGAAGAGAAACAGATTATCAAATTTGGTGTGGTCCAGCTATGGGTAGTTTTAATGACTGGGTAAAGGCTACTTATTTAGCTGAACCTGACAACCGCCATGTGGTAGATATTGCTCATCACATCATGGTAGGAACTGCCTTTTTATATCGAATTCAGTCCTTGAGGTTTCAAGGTTTACACCTTTCTAGTTTTTACAGTCAATATCAACCTGTTCAACCCATATTGGAGATGAAAAAATGAGTTTAACAAACACGCTAACTACCTATAGTTCAGAGGAAATTCAATCTTTTATGGTGCATAACTTGGCAGAGTTGCTAGGGAAAACATCTCAAGAAATTGATGTGGATGAACATTTGGAAAATTATGGCTTGGATTCTGCTCAAGCTATGGTTATAATTAGTAAGTTGGAAGATTTACTTGGTTTTAAACCATCTCCAGTTTTATTATGGCACTACCCGACTATTGCCACACTGGCTCAACGTTTATCAGAAGAAAAAGCTGGAGGTTCTCAACCAGATAATCAGGGTAATAATGTGGATATTCCCATCCCATTTTTGGATTTAGGCGCGGAAGCAGTTCTGGACTCTACCATTCAACCGGTGGGTAGTTATATGGTTCCTCTCGCTAATCCAAAAAATATCTTGATAACCGGAGCAACTGGTTATTTAGGGGCTTTTATTATTAAGGAATTATTAGCAGAAACCCAAGCCAATATTTACTGTTTGGTACGGGCTAAGAATGTGAATGAAGCACAAGATAAACTCATCCATAATCTCCAACAATATGGAATTTGGGAGGATCAATATCAGGAGCAGTACCTGAAGCGACTTGTCCCAGTTGTTGGTGATTTGTCCCTACCACTTTTAGGAATTACCAAGGAAGAATTTGACCAGTTAGCTGCTAACGTAGATGCTATTTATCACAGTGGGGCATTACTAAATTATGTCTATCCCTATTCTGCTCTAAAGTCAGCAAATGTTTTAGGTACTCAGGAAGTGCTAAGACTGGCTTGTCAAACTAAAGTTAAACCTGTACACTATGTTTCCAGCGTCGCTGTATTTGAATCAAGTGCTTATGCAGGTAAAGTAGTAAGTGAACAAGATAGCTTTGACGATTGGCAAGGTATTTTCTTGGGTTATTCTCAAACAAAATGGGTAGCAGAAAAACTAGTCAAAATTGCCCGCGATCGCGGACTACCAGTAACGATTTATAGACCACCCTTAATTGCTGGGGATAGTAAGACAGGGATTTGTAACACCCACGATTTCATCAACCTAATGATTAAAGGTTGTTTACAGATGGGGTGTTTTCCAGATGTGGACTATATGTTAGACATGTCTCCTGTAGACTACGTAAGCAAAGCTGTTGTTTACCTATCAAGAGAAGAAACATCTATTGGTAAGGCTTTCCATTTACAACATCCCCAACCTGCTTCTTTAAAATCTTTAGTGGAATGGATTCGCACCTTTGGCTTTAAGCTAGAAATGATTAGTTATGAAGAGTGGCAGAACAAACTAGCTAACATAACAGATCAAGAAAATCCACTCTATACTCTTAAGCCATTCTTATTAGAGCGGTGGTCTAAAGAGAAAATTACCATTCCTGATTTGTATTTGCAGTCAAGAAGACCAGTAATTAGTTGTGAGGAAACCCTAGCTGCACTAAAGGGAAGCTCAATTATTTGTCCTCAAATCGATTCTCAATTGTTAATAACTTATACCTCCTATTTAATGCAAACGGGGTTCTTGAGTCTTATTTAACGCCTGAATGCCCGTTTGATTGTGGACAAAACTAGAATTTTCTACCACATCTCATCTTAACGACAATGTGCGGGCAAAATGCCCGCTTTTTTACTGATATTTTTTTCTTTCCGTATTTTCAGACAGAATGATAAAATGGTATATAATAACAATAGCTACCTTAAACCACCTTAAAAATTCTCCCTTTTGGCACCTCTAGCAATTACTCTAATTGCTGTGATATTATAGGTGACTGATGCATACACTTGAAAAAATAAAAGTTTAATCAATCATGGCTCTGACGCAACTGCGCAAACAAGAACTGATCTCTGGATTCCAAGTACACGAAACTGACACCGGATCTGCCGATGTTCAGGTTGCTATGCTCACTGAACGAATTAATCGTCTTAGTCAGCACCTGCAAGCAAACAAAAAAGACCACTCATCTCGTAGGGGACTATTAAAGATGATTGGTGAACGTAAAAGACTTTTGAATTATATCCAAAAGAACAACTCGGATAAATATCAATCCCTGATTTCACGTCTTGGTATTCGTGGTTAGGAACTACCAATTATGTCTGCTCAAGAATCAGAACCCAGTCGTCTACCATTTGAACCGAACAAAAAGCGTCAAAAACCTTCAAAGGTCTTTAGCAAACCAGTAGTAAAGACAGAGGAATCGCCACAAAAATTGCCCGACCAACCCCCCTTTACTAAAGAGGAAATGGCGATTCCCCAAGTAGTAAGCCAAAGAATGATTCGCAGAGTGGCAACCTTTTCTGGCATACCTACAGGTTTAGGTATTGGCACCCTGGTGGTCAGCTATTTGTTGGTTAGTTATGCTCACGTTCAACTACCCCCCATTGCGGTGTTACTGGTAAATATGGGACTGTTCGGGTTGGGAGTGTTGGGAATAACTTACGGTGTGCTTTCTGCTTCCTGGGATGAGGATAATCCGGGTACTTTACTGGGTGTAGGTGAATTTGGCACCAATTGGAGTAGAATGGTTGAAGTCTGGCGCAAAACTCGAAAAAAGAAGGGTTAGACCAACCGCGATCAGGTATCTGGACGGTGCCTGACGCAACAATGCTCCCATTCGCCTGCGCCTAAATGGTATTAATACCAAATGTATAAATCAATAATAGTTAAAATACGGGGCTGTTAAAATGATCATTGTCATGAAAGTAGGTTCCCCAAAGGTGGAAATAGACCGTTTAAGTTCAGATCTAACTGGATGGGGTTTAACACCAGAAAAAATCATTGGTAAACACAAGGTAGTAATAGGTCTAGTAGGAGAAACAGCAGATTTAGACCCGTTACAAATTCAAGAACTTAGTCCATGGATAGAACAGGTTTTAAGGGTAGAAGTACCTTATAAAAGAGCTAGTAGGCAATTTCGTCATGGTGAAGCTTCAGAAGTGGTAGTCACCACTCCCAACGGAAATGTGGTGTTTGGTGAACATCATCCCATAGTAGTAGTAGCAGGACCATGTTCTGTGGAAAATGAAGCTATGATTGTGGAAACCGCTTTGAGAGTGAAAGTTGGCGGTGCCAAGTTTTTGCGGGGTGGAGCATATAAACCCCGTACCTCACCATACGCTTTTCAAGGACATGGTGAAAGTGCTTTAGAGTTATTGGCAAAAGCACGGGAGGTCAGTGGATTAGGAATTATTACTGAGGTAATGGATGGTGCAGATTTGGAGAAAATCGCCCAAGTTGCTGATGTGATTCAGGTTGGAGCCAGAAATATGCAGAATTTCTCCCTACTCAAACAAGTGGGAGCTCAGTCAAAACCAGTGTTACTAAAACGTGGTATGGCCGCAACTATTGAAGACTGGCTCATGGCCGCCGAGTATATATTGGCAGCAGGTAACCCTAATGTAATCTTGTGTGAGCGGGGAATTAGAACCTTTGATCGTCAATATACACGGAACACTCTGGATTTATCCGTAGCCCCAGTATTAAGAAAACTCACCCATCTACCAATAATGATTGATCCCAGCCATGGTGTGGGTTGGGCAGAATTTGTACCTTCCATGGCTATGGCAGCAATTGCTGCTGGTACTGATTCTTTAATGATAGAAGTCCATCCTAACCCAGCTAAGGCTCTTTCTGATGGACCTCAATCCATTACACCAGACAGGTTCGATCAATTAATGCAAGAACTTTCCGTAATTGGTCAAGCTGTGGGACGTTGGCATCAGCCAGTTCTTTCACCAGTTTAACTAGTTTAATTCCAGGGGGGATAAGTCCCCCCACTTTTTTAACTAGCCATAGTTACATCAATACCTAATTTTTCACCGAGCTTGAGCAACTGACGGTATTGTGTAGCTTCTCCTAAGTCGTTGAGGTGATTGAGATATTGAGGGATAATTTGACTGTGTAAACAGCTAAAGTACAGTTCCTGGGATTTATCCAAAGAGATACCCAAATTTAAGTCATTACCAACATCAATTAACTTTTCTAGTCTGGCAATATCCATGTATCCCGTAGATCCATGTAATAATTGCCACAACAGACGCATAATTAATTGTTCTAAAATTTGTTTCCCTTCCGGAATTTTTAATTGACAACGTAAATGTTTTGCCTCCGTGGCGATCGCCTGTAACTGTAGGACATGAGAATAACTCAACTGAGGTTCATTAATATCCTGTTCGAGAGAGCGCAAGATAGTCAAACAACGATAACCGAGAGCAATTTCAGCAGCTACTTGTAATTCTTGGGGAACTGTTAAACCATCTCGATGAAAAGCCATAATTACGCCATAATTTTCCCGATAGGTTTGGGTGTAGAGTTGGTCTAACCTAGTTAAGGTCTCCTGACTGAGCAAGCGCATAATCCGGTGGCGTTCCTCTGCAAAAAGATTTTGTAAACTAAACGCCTGTTCGCCAAACATCTTAGTCATCACAACAATAGCATGAGCTGCACTTGCTTGTTGTAGCGATGCCAAAAGATTTTCCTTGAGGTGACCATAATCTCGTCTTCCGGTAAACTGCTGAATACAGCAGTGGAAATCCCAACCGCCCAAATGCAAAACTGCAAACACCAGATTTTCACTTTCCCATGTAATTTCCGACACTAACTTTAAGTGACCAACTGCCATGGTTAAGGATCCCATCCGCTGCATTTGATAATCTAACTGATCAGCTGTGTAGCAATAAACACGTTTTTGATGACCTTCCAAGTGTTTTCTAGACTCTTGGGTAGGGACAGCACCATTGTGATGATTAAACAAAGAAGTAATAGCATAGTGAGCCGCAACTTGTTTGAAACCGATTTGAGAGGTCAGCACACACTGACGATAAACTTCACCACCATGTTTAAACTGTTCCACATTACTAGGAGCTAGACTCAAGCGTTTAAGGAAACCCTTTTCCAGCTGTACACCCGCAATATCACCAGCCAACTCCAGAGCGCGAGCAGCATAACGAAGGATCTGAGTTCCTTCCGGTCTAGATAACTCCTCAAAAAACCAACCGCAGCTGGTAAACATAAATAGGGAGTGACGCTGCATTTCCAATAAACGCAAAGCATCCACCTGTTCACTGGGAGTAAGTTTGTGAGTTTGATGACGGGAGAGAAAACGATGAACATTAGCAGTAGAGCGGTCTCGGAGAATATCTATATATTCATCTCGTGCCAACCAGGGGTCATGAAATAACCTTCTACCATGATCCTCATAGACTGCAGTTAACTCATCTCGCAACCAATTAAGAGCTTGACGTAGAGGTCGACGCCATTTTTGATGCCATACACCCCCTTCACCACCGCAACCACAATCATCTTGCCAGCGGTCCACACCATGGGCGCAACTCCAAGCTGTGACAGGTTTTAACTCCACTTCCCAGGTGGGGGGATATAAACTTAAATAGTGAGCGAAATTAGTCACAGTCCAACCATGACGGGGGAACTCACCAATAAAAGCGTATGCCAAAGTTTTCTCAGTTCCCTTTTTGTGGTGTCCAAAAGTTTCCCCATCAGTAGCCACAGATATTAACTGAGCAAGACGATGATCGCCACGGATAGCAGCGCCCACCCGCCCGGCAAAATGACTAGAACTATAAACCACATCAGTAAAACCCATATCCCGTGATATAGGTCCATCGTAGAAAAAGATATCAATATAGGGCAACTCATCCGTACTCTGTAGGGAGGTTATTTTACTCACACTTAAAGGTGAAGAAGTGTTTTGGAAACCTGGTTTTAAATAACAACGATAGGGACGGGTAGGATCAATTTGACTACCACCCACCTCATGCCATTCTGGATGGGGATCATGGTCTGTAGGGAAAGGACGACAGCGTTGAGCTTGGGAAGGAGCAAGAATAATAAACTTAATTCCTTCGGAGATCAAAGCTGCTATGGTTGCATAATCTATAGCCGTTTCCGCCAACCAAATACCTTCTGGATCCCGACCAAACCTAGATTTAAAGTCCGCCTTACCCCAGCGAATTTGAGTGTATTTATCCCTTTCATTTGCCAAAGGCATAATTATGTGATTATAGACTTGGGCAATAGCATTGCCATGACCATTGAGCCTCTGACTACTCCTAATATCAGCCTCTAATATTCTTTGATAAACTTCCATGTCATAGCGTTCCAACCAAGACATAAGAGTTGGACCGATATTAAAACTCATGTACTCATAATTATTGACGATCCCCAATAATTCACCCCGGTCATTTAAGACTCTAGCAAAGGCATTAGGACGATAACATTCCCAATGAATACGCTCATTCCAGTCATGGAAAGGACTAGCACTAGGTTGACGTTCAATAGCATCCAAATAGGGATTTTCCCTTGGTGGTTGATAGAAGTGACCATGGACAGTCACATACACACCATGGGGTTTAGTCAGGGGATCATAACTAACTGTGGATTGGTCATTCTCATCCACCTGGAAAGTGAGAGTTGATGCAAGATTTACTGAAGATTCAGCAGCGGATGTCATATATTCTTAACCTAGAGAAAAATTGTGGTTGTAGGGAAAATCTTTGATATCGACTCGATATTTACCTTGATATTTACATTTTTACACCTGTTTGCTACCAAAATCCGGTATAAACAATGTGAGAAACAATCTTAAAAAAACTTAAAGAACAATGGGATTTTACATGGCATAAATAAGATTGTATGATAATTGTGTGACGATTGAAACCAACCAACTAACGACTAGAATAATGTCAACTAAAAATATCATCTTCCTGACTTTGCTAGTTTTCATCCCTATTTCCCTAGCCGCACACTTCTTAGAGTGGGGAGAATTGGTAGTATTTATCACTGCTGGATTAGCAATTTTACCATTAGCCGCTTGGATGGGCACAGCCACCGAAGAAATAGCAGTGGTTGTGGGTCCAGTGTTAGGAGGTTTATTAAATGCCACTTTTGGCAATGCCACAGAATTAATTATAGCTCTAGTCGCGCTAAATGCTGGACTAATAGATGTGGTGAAAGCCAGTATTACGGGATCAATTATCGGTAACCTGCTTCTGGTTATGGGGCTTTCAATGTTTTTAGGTGGAATACGTTATAAAGAGCAGAGTTTTGAATCTGTAGTTGCAAGAGTTAATGCTTCTTCAATGAATTTAGCGGTAATAGCCATTTTACTGCCAACTGCAGTGAATTATACTTCTATAGGAATTAGTGAGAACGTGCTACAAAATCTTTCTATTGCTGTAGCGGTGGTGCTCATTTTAGTTTATGGACTAACACTGCTTTTTTCTATGAAAACCCACGCTTACCTATATGATGTAGGTTTAGCAGATACAGAAGAGGAAAATAACCATCAAAAACCAAATATTGCATTGTGGACTGGTGTCTTATTAGTTTGTACCTTATTGGTAGCGTTGGAATCAGAACTATTAGTGGACTCACTAGAAGTAGCTACATCTAAACTAGGACTAACAGCATTATTTACAGGGGTGATATTAGTACCAATTATAGGTAACGCGGCGGAACATGCCACAGCAGTAACTGTAGCCATGAAAAATAAAATGGATCTTTCACTGTCAGTAGCTGTTGGATCAAGCATGCAGATAGCCTTATTTGTAGCACCCGTACTAGTAATATCCGGATGGGTCATGAAACAACCAATGGATTTAGACTTCAATCCTTTTGAACTAGTAGCAGTAGCTGTGTCAGTCTTAATTGCTAATAGCATTAGTTCCGATGGCAAATCCAATTGGTTAGAAGGCACTTTATTATTGGCAGCATATACGGTTTTAGGCTTTGCATTTTATTTCCATCCATAAATTTGTTTAACCCAAAAAAAGTCTCATGGATGGAGAATGCACAGTTACTTGTCCTGTAAACTATCTGTTAAGTCATTTTTTCAGTTCAAAAGTTCCTTAATATGAGATAAACAGAAATGACCGAAATTGGAATGCTGATTATGGGGGAATTCAACGATAAACAGACGAATTTACCCCAATTACTGGATGAACGGCCGTTAAAAGCGGAAAATGACCAATATAAGACAAAAAATAGCCATTTTTCCCAATTAACTCATGGCATTACATCCAAGATTACAGCTCCCGAATTTATGACAGTGGGTGTCACGGAAAAAATAGCTATTGCCAAACCCCAAGCTTTATCCAGAACGCCTAGCAAAAGGTTAATAGCTGAACAAACTCCGGCTCACATCCGCCCTAGCTACGGCTATAAATGGCAGCAAGCATCTAAACGCTCAAATAACCGCCAATCACGCCCACAATTTCAGTTAGCTGACAGGTCAAATCTCCCCAAACCAAAATTCCCCTCAAGGGACTACTTGGCATACAATAGACCTCAAATGCCAACCCTCCGATTTGGTGATTCTGGTCTATCCATTAGAGTCTTACAGCGTCTATTAATATCTAATGGTTATAATGTGAGAGTCGATGGTGTATTTGGAGCGCTGACTGAAACAGCTATTAAGGCTTTTCAAAGTCAGCGTAATTTGTCAGTAGATGGCATTGTTGGTCCTAAGACTTGGTCTCAACTGTGTAGCGTTTAACGCTATAGATAAATTTAATAGTGTGACTAGTATGTAGCTTCACCATTACGGATAGCTATAAACTAATAGCTAATTTGCAGAGTTACAGATGCTTCTACTTGTTGTTCACCACCAACTATAGGAGTAACTGCATCCGAAGCGGAAGCCTTAACCATTTGGGATCTTTGTAGCATAGGTGGAGGGGGTGCACTAGCATTGTTAATTTGAATGCTAATTATTTCTTTGGTCTGGAAACCTAAACTGCTGAGAACTGCTTCGGCTTGCTTTTTAGCCTCCTGGGTTGCTTTTCTTAGAGCTTGTTTTTGTGCTTCATTAATAGCCTCATCCGTAGCAACAAAACTAATACCATTAATTTCGCTTGCTCCAGTTTTGATCGCTTCATCTAACAAGGAACCAACCTTATCAGTAGAAAAGCGAAAACTCACCGTGTTACTAGCAGCATAGCCAGTAATTCTTTGTATATTGTTCGTATAACTATAGACTGGATTAAGCCTGACACCGGTAGTTTCCAACTTTTCAACTTTACGGGACTTGAGTAAATTCATCACCGCAGAGGATCTGCGAGCAGCTTCCTGTTGCACCTCTTGAGCAGTTTTTCCCTGAACTTCTACGCCCAAACTCACTCTTGTTAAAGTGGTGGCTATGGTTTCTACCCCGCTACCACTAACAGTTAATGTGCGCCATAATTGAGCTTTTTCCTGAGCTGATGCTGGTAAGGCAAATATGCTGGAAATTAGTAAACTGAAATAGGCAATTTTCCCCAGTTGCTTAAACTGAAACCCAGATAGTAGTGAAATACTTCTATATATTCTAGACATTGGACGTGCACTCCTCAGCTACTGGTACATTAATACGTTAATTTGTGAATCAAACCACAAAACATTTTGGGATCTGGATAATTAACAATTTGCCATGATCTGGAGAAAAATTTTCTTTGGTTACACTTTTAGCAACAAAGTCAACCGGTTCAACTTTGTATCTCAAGAATGAGGATGATCCCGCTAGAAACTTGTACAACTAGGATAATAAAAAACATTATGTAGCTGAATACACAGAAAATCCGAGGATTTAGTCACTAACATAACTCAACCAATGTGGGAAAAATAAAAATGCTGCAATTAGCACCTCATATATTTCATATCTTACACCAGCACGGTATAGAACACGCATTTGGCATACCCGGTGATTTTGCCCTTACCTTATATGATGCCTTAAAAGAAAGCAAAATTAAGCCAGTAATTATGACCCATGAACCAAGTGTAGGTTTTGCCGCTGACGTTTATGCCCGTATTCGTGGTTTAGGTTTGGCAGTAGTTACCTATGGAGTAGGTGGCTTAAACATGGTTAATGCTGTAGCAGGTGCCTATGCAGAGAAGTCACCATTAGTAATTTTAAGTGGTAGTCCAGGAATAAAAGAAAGAAGACAGGATAGCTTACTACACCACAAAGTAAAAACTTTTGACAGTCAAAGACGAGTTTATGAAGAAGTAACAGTTTATGCTAGTGCTATTACTGATATAGAAACAGCCGAGAGAAAAATACATCGTGCTATTGATTATGCAAAAACGTTTAAACGTCCTGTATATTTAGAAATACCCCGTGATATGGTATACGCGGAGTTACCGGAGGCGGAGTATGAACGAGTACCAATAAAGCACACGGATAGAGATACCTTAAAGGAGGCGGTATCAGAAACAATAGAAATACTAGAAAAAGCCAAATCACCAGTAATTATAGCGGGTGTGGAAGTACACCGTTTTGGGTTACAAGTAGAACTGTTAGCACTTGCAGAAAAATTGGGCGTACCGATTTGTGCCACCATGTTAGGAAAATCAGTATTTCCAGAAACCCATCCCCAATATCTAGGGATTTACAATGGTGAAGCGGGAGACGAAAATATTAACAAAATAGTGGAAGAATCCGACTGTTTATTAATGTTAGGGGTATTCATGACAGATATTAACCTAGGAATGTTTACTGCCCATATTAACCAAAAACATACCATATCTGCCACCTCAGAACGGATTGCTATTAAACATCATGAATATCAGAACATTTTATTTACCGACTTCATTGCGGGACTATTAAAAAATCCCCATTTACCACATTTTCAATTCCCAAATACTTATAGGATGCACCCGCGAGTAGAGGAAAAAATAGATAATATATCTATGGGTGGATTAATTTATGAAATTAATCAATTTATTGATCATAAAACCATAATTATTACCGATGTAGGAGACAGTTTATTTGCAGCAGATGATATTCAAACCAAACAAGGAACAAGCTATTTAGCTCCCGCTTTTTATGCGAGCATGGGTTTTGCCATTCCGGGAATAATAGGTGCTCAATTAGCAGATCCCTTTCGTCGGGTGTTGGCATTAGTTGGTGATGGTGCATTCCAAATGACAGGAATGGAACTATTAACGGCTAAAAGACTGGGAATGAACCCCATAGTAATTATTATTAATAATGGTTCTTTTGCTTCTTTAAGAGCCATGGGACATGAGGATGCGGACTTCGTAAATATTAGTACAATTGACTATGCTGATTTGGCTAAAGTTTTAGGAGGCAATGGCTTTGTAATTCATACAGGATTAGAACTAAGAAGAGCCTTGAGTGTAGCGAAAGACAGTGAAAATTTTAGCATTTTAGATGTGAGAATTTCTGCAGATGATATTTCACCAGCTTTACAAAGACTAAAAACCCTATTTACTCAAACTTTAAAATAAAACACAATAAGGAGTAAGGGAAATACCATGGAAATATTTTTAAAAATTGCTGAAATGGGACACAAGCAAGTAACATTCTGTTATGACCAGGAATCAGGATTGAAAGCTATTGTTGCCATTCACAATACTAATTTAGGTTCGGGGGTAGCCCTAGGGGGGACAAGATTATTGCCATATTCCACAGAAGAAGATGCTCTCAAAGATGTCCTGCGTTTGAGTTATGCCATGACCTATAAAGCAGCTTGTGCCAATATTCCCATGGGTGGTGGTAAAGCAGTAATCATAGCAGATCCCGAACAGAAAACCGATAAGTTATTTAATGCCTATGGAAGTTTTGTCAATAGTTTTGGAGGGAGTTTTATTACTGGACAAGATGTAAATATTTCCTGGGAAGATGCCCATAAAATAGGTGAAAAAACACCCTATATGATTGGGTTAATATCCACATACGGTGGTTCTAGCTATCCTACCGCAGTGGGAGTAGAAGCGGGGATGAAAGCAGCAGTAGATTTTTACTGGGGGAAGAAAAATCTCCAAGGCTTAAAAGTGGCTATTCAAGGAGTAGGCAAAGTGGGTAAAAACCTTTGTGAAATTTTATCCCACCAGGAAGTGGAAATTTTTGTCAGCGATATATCTAATCATAAACTGGCAGAAGTTGAGAAGTTATATCCGGTAAATATTGTAGATGTGGAAGAAATTTATGAATTAGATGTTGATATATTTGCTCCCTGTGCTTTAGGGGGGATCATTAATAGTTGTACCATTCCCAAATTGCAAGCTAAAATTATTGCAGGAGCAGCCAACAACCAACTGGAGAATGAGGAATTAGATAGTCAGCTATTAGTAGATAGAAATATAGTCTATTGTCCAGATTATGTAATTAACGCTGGAGGTTTAATTCATGTTTACGATGGCATGATAGGGCTAAGTGAAGAAAGTTCCTTGGCAAGAGTGAGGAATATATATAATACATTAAAACAGGTATTTGCAATTTCTAAAGAATACAATATTACTCCACTAACTGCATCAAGACAGTTAGCGGAGAGTCGGTTTTTAAATAATAAAACTCAAAATTAAATTGACATATTAACCTCTAATCACTATGATCGCTCTACCCCCTGGACTGACCACTTCTTCTGTAGTAGTACGTTCTTCAATGGGGGGTAAATCAGGGCGACGATCAAAAATCACTAACCAACCTGTATCCAGTCCTAGTCCTGCCAAATATTTATCTAACTGTTGGAGTCCCTGGGGGAGTGGATCTTTCTTACCAGGTTTCCACACCTTCAGTTCCATGCCCATCACCACCGCACCATAGCGCAAACAAATATCCATGCGACCCGAACCGATCGCGTACTCTCGCTCTAACGTACCGCCCCCATTCACGATACGGTGTAAGAATGCCATTAATACCAGATGGGGGGCAATCTCGTGGTAGGGCACACTTTTCAGTAACGGTTCTCCATGTTGTCGCCAGAAGTCAAGAAAAGCATTTAAGAGTTTTTCAGGATTTAAACTATGGTCGGTGTTTAACCAACTGGGTTGAATTTGGGGCAAACTATCCTGACTACCTTGAGATAACACGCGAGGAATCACTTCCTGGTAAATGGGATTGGCAATAGTTAGTCCACCCAAAGAACTACGCTTCAGTAAGCCTAAATCCAGTACAAAACGGCGATCATCTTCTGGAGTATCCGGTAAGTCTGATCCCGCTAATATAGGCTGAACAATCGCTTTAACCCGATCTTCCCGCAGTCTTTCCGCAAGGCTATCTAAATGGGTATCTTGACGCTGAATAAGGATTTCCTTAGCTCGGTTAATCACATCAATCGTAATAGGTTGATTGACATCTTTTACTAAAACAGTTGTAGCTTGACGAGCTAAAGCATTAACTAACCAGGGTTGTCCATCGGTTAAATAAAAGGCATGATGAATCGCTTCGGGAGTGAAGATTTGTCCCGTGGCTTCTGTATGTTGTAAATAGAGTTCTTGAACTTCATCAAAACTAAAATTAGAGAGGGTTAAGGACTCTGCTTTAATGTTAAAAGGGCTGGCGCTATTTAGGCGTTCACTGCCCCCAGATTTTACTTTATAATCCCGCACATCTCGCATTCCAATTAACCCCAAAGAATGGGGAAATCCGTGAGGACGATTAGGAAAACCAGAACGCAATTGTCGTAATACAAATATTAATGTTTCGTCGCTAAGTGCATCAATTTCATCCAGAAAAACAGCTAAAGGACGATCAGCCGTTGCTGCCCAGTTACTCAAAAAGGTGCTCAGTTGAGAACTACTTTCCGTCGCTGGCCATTCAGTGGGTTGTAAATCTGGAGGTAACCGAAAGCGGAGTGACTGTCGCCATTCCGCTAAAATAGCCTGCTCGGCTTTGTGCGGATCCTGGGAAAAAGGTGCCCCCACCTCTAAGGACAGCATCACAGAAGTATAGTGGCCACTCGCAGTTAATTCCTGGGCAAGGGCTATCATAGCAGTGGTTTTGCCCACTTGTCGCGGGGCATGGATGATAAAGTAATTGCGTCCATCAATTAAGGCTTTCAACTCAGGCAGTCGCGCTGTGGGAGATAGCATATAGTGGATATCGGATTGGCATGGGCCAGCAGTGTTAAAGTGTTTGGGCATAGTTTTAATAATTAATAATTATGAAAGCAGCGATCGTTTATTGACTTTATATCTTCTGAGAATAAATCGGGACGCAATTACTAAATGCCAGTCTCACAACGATCGCTTTTGGGGATCCCGCGATCGCATCCGACTCCAGAAAGGAACACAATTCTTAGTGAAACTTAAGGGAAATCGTTTTTAAGTTTTTAAGATAAAATTCTATTTTCGTAAGACCGACGTGATGATGATCGTAATTGTGGCACTGGCAATCAAAGTAAAGGCAAGTTGCACAACCCACTGGGTGGCCTGTTGATAGTTACTAAAACGATCATTGAATTTCTCATTGTCTGCGGATAGCTTTCCCACGGTGCTGGACAACTGATCTACAGTATTAGACAAGTGATCTAGTTTTTGCTCAATGCGATCGAGGCGATCTTCACTGATGGTTGATTGGGTCATGTTGAATCTCGAGATAAGTTTTAGATCCCCATTCTAACAAAAATGATTGCTCTTCTCACCTTCTAGCGCTTTTTAGGGGATCCCGCGATCGCGTATTTATTATAGGTACAAGACGGTTGAGGGACAAGCATCGCTCCCAATTCCTGAAAGGATCCCCCTTCAACAAATTCAGGATTTTCCCTCAGTATTCCCAATTCTATGCCCATCTCTTGTATGGCATAGTGTCCTCGCCTGTTTGCCTTTATTTCTTTGTATCTTTTTCCCTGTAAATGATATACCTCCAGTGTACCCTTAAAACCATTGAATATAGCATAGTATGGTACTTTTACTGCTTGTTCATACACCCAAAACTTCCCAGCTTTCTTTGGTTTATTAGTTTCTGGATCTATCTCATCTCCTTCTGGTGGAGGGGAACTGTCTTTATCGCATTTATATATATCCTGTTGGTTTGTTGGGTTTCGCACGCCTCAACCCAACCTACGTTCTTTACCGCTAAACCACTTATCTGAATTATTAAATTATATAGTACCTCTTCTAAGAGTTTTTAGAATCTTGCTGATCTTGAGAAAATGTGGATTACGTGACAGCTTGATGATAGTTGGGTCGTCAGTTTCTAGAACAATTTTGTTATAAATGTCAATCACCTGCATCAAATTGTCATAATCCAAAATTAACGCTGTTTCACCCTCCGCAAGATGATCTTGAACCAGATTTGTACTGGCTACCAATTTTTCTCCATTTAAGTTGGTAGCAGAAAAATTATTCCCAGGAATATCTAACTGGGATAGAACTTTTACAAATAACCCTAATAGCGTATCAGTATACAAGGGTGAAACTCCATCAGAGATTAAGGATGATCTGATGGAGAAAATGCCACTTGCTGATAAAGAATCACTACTATTGGGAATCAATTCCTGGATGGTATTTCTTAACTCCCGTAGGTTATTAGCAGAAACCACAACAGTGATTTTTTCTTGATTATTAGTTGGGTTAGAGTCAATACCAGTAGCACTCTCTTGAATCTTGCTAGACTCGGATGTAGAAGTAGCAGTTCCAACCATCTTGGCATCAGGTGAACTAACTTGGGCAAAACTCGTAAGCTGATGAAATAAAACTATTAAAGGTGAAAAAGTCAATGTAATAATCAAGGTTTTGATTTTGAACATGGTTATCCTCTTGCTTGAGTAACAGATGCTTGATATGGAATTTCTACCACTCAATTTTTAAAAATCCCGGAGAGCTGACTAGGTATATAAATATCTTGACCGTTTTTTTACAATTGAGACTTAGGAACTGATTAAGTTTTTACAAAATTAAAGGATAGCGGGTAAATAATAGCCCGCTATCTAATTTGACAATCTTTGCTCAAACAAAAAGAAATTATTTCTCAGTCAATCATCAACAAGTTATATAATACCTGAACGAAGGGTTTTGAGAATCTTACTGATTTTGAGAAAGTCTTGGTTACGTGATAGCTTAATAATGGTTGGATCATCACTTTCTAGGACGATTCTATTATAGATATTGATTGCCTCTGTCAAGTTGTTAGAATCCAAAATTAAAGCTATTTCACCTTCAGCAAGACTATCTTGAGCTATAGTCACAGTAGGTTTGAAAATTTTTGTGCTCGCTACTAATTTTTCCGGATTTAAGTTGTTGGCAGAAAAATTGGTATTAGGAACACCTAGCTGAGATAATACCCTAGAAAAAGAAACTATTAGCTTATCAATATGCGCAGGGGAAACACCATCGGAAATTAAAGATGCTCTCAGGGAAGAATCACTACCGCTAGAAACTAGTTGACCAATAGCATTTCTTAACTCCCGTAAGTTATTAGTAGAAACTATAACGGTAATGTTATCGGAACCTATAGATCCACCACCACTCATGGATCCTGCTGTCCCTAAACTGGGAGCGCTATTAGAACCTGTAGATCCACCACCACTCATAGATCCTGCTGTCCCTAAACTGGGAGCAGAAATGGGATTGTTATCAGAACCCGTAGATCCACCACCGCTTACAGATCCTGCTGTCCCTAAACTGGGAGAACTGACTTGAGCCCGACCTGTTAATTGGGTAGAAAGCACTATAAATGGTGTAAAAGTAAGAACAAAAATTACAGTTTTAAGGTTCAACATGATTAGTCTCCAAATTAAAAAGTTACAGCAATTTGCTTACGTAGCCATAGCTCTACTTACCGACAAAATTGAAACCATAACCGACCGTGAGAACAAGTATCCTACCACCCACACTATTATCAGTAAGATCTGCACCCTGAGCTGTGATTGCAAAGGGAATATTGGCTAGGGGAACTACGGATATACCAGCATTTAAACCCACCCCACTCCAACCTATACCCATTCCTATTTGGGGGTGAACTTGCACACCAAAACCCGCAAATAGTCCCGTAGTATCTTTACCCTGTCGGAAGTCACCACCTCCTGCTCCCAAGGAAAAAGAAAGGGCCATAGGATTAACAGGGTTATCAGGTTGTAAAAAAGAATAACTGGTTACCACACCGTAAACACCAGACGGTCTTATACCTTCAGTACCATACTGAGCAAAAGTTCTCCAACCAGCAGCAACACCTATAGCATGGTTTGTTTTTCTGTAGACAATGCGATGAGCTTTTAGGTCAAAGGTACCATTGTAACCAAAATTTTTGACACTCCCGTTGTTAAATGCTAGTTCTAAACCAATCAGGTTATAAGGATCGCCTAATCCAAAACCAGCAGTCATACTCCCATCTGGATTACCATCACGACTTTTACCTGGTGTTGCAGCACCCGCTCCTATAAATATGTCACCCCAACTAGCACCAAAAGCACTGGGAGCACCAAAACTCAGTCCGGGTGTATAGGTTCGAGAGCTTTTCTGTTGTGATGTTTGTTTTTTGGGAACTGGTTCAGGTCTGGGAATTGTAGGGAGGACTGGTTCAATTAATAGGTCTCGACCCAATTTTTCCGCATTCTGAACAATCTCCATTTTCTCGTCTATCTTTTGTTCAGCATCTACCTGTTGGGCGATAGTTTGAGATTGGATGGGTAAAGGTTGATTAGCCCTTTTTTGACCAGTCTCTCTCAAACTATCAATAAATTCGGTAGTATGGTTTACCTTTATAGATTCTTCATTTGATGGGTCTATTTTTTTGTTCAATAATCCTTGATTATTCTCGCTTATGGAATCATTTGCTGAAACTGCTTTAATCCCAACAGATGTGGAAAAGAAGAGGAAACTTAATAAGTTTAGGGATAACAAACAGAGCCAATAATTAACCATTATTCTGGCTAATCGGTACTTGTACACAATATTTCTCATTAGGTTTTATAGAAGTTAATTATTGAGAAAATAGATTTTTATTCTAGTCTCATTCAGGAGATAGTTTCGATAAATTTCAATGAATTATGGCTGATATATTATGAAGAGATGCTAAATTTATCACCATGGTTATTGATAATGATATTTTTATATAAAATTTACTATATATTATTTGCAAAAAAGTGGGTTTGCAGTAAACTTGCTATTGCTTCTGGTTCCAACTTCTTATATTGCTCCTCTCCTAACATTAATATACAGTTGGGAGCTGTTCTACAAGCTTTCTGGCAATTGGTATGTTCAATTTTAACTTTATCTAATAAACCGCGATCGCACAAAGTTTTTTCTAGGTTAGCCAATAAAGATTTACCTCCATGCTTGAGACATGCAGATTTTTGACAAACCATAATTTTAGCTATATTTTCCTTCGATGAATAATCTAGGGGACAAAATCCTACAGGTCTAACCCCATAAGCTGTAAGTTTAATTTTGCCATTGACTCGATTTAATTTGCTTACTACACTTACACAAATTTGTTCCCCAGTTAATAAATTCCTCAAGGAACAGCGTAAATTCTTGGGAATCTTAATTTTTAGATCTTGGGTAGAAGTTTTTAAATACAAATGTTTGTATTTTATTTTACACTTACCCCCATCATTTCCCTGTGAACTAAAACCTAAAAATTGTCCCTCTATATTCAATTGTGATAAGGTTAGATACTTTTTACCCATGTTAATTACATAAATTAAGTTACCCAAGATATAGATACCTGAATTATATAATAATGCAGGTATCTTTTTGTGTCAGGTTACTGTAGAAGTTTAGCTTCTACGGTTTGAGGCAAATTTTCTCGTGGGGGGATTTGACCAAATTCTAATTGCCAACCATTAGCTAAAGTAAGAACCTTGCCTGCTTCACTATCTGTTTGTTTAACAACTTCTTCTTCTAAGTCCTTTTTCGCGACATAGACAACTAAAGTTCCAGCATCATTTACCCGTAGCATTACTTTCATAAGATATTTCCTCAGCGGATTCTAGTTCTCTTTTGCGACAACCGATAATGTACCCCGTATTTAAGAAATGAACAGCATATATATAATATGCTTGTAGAAAAGTTCCTATACTCGCCACATAACCCACATCTCCAATCCTAGCTAAAACTTCTCCAATTTCTCGACCAGGAAAAGTACCATCATTTTTAATCAGTTTTTTGACTCGTACTTTTTGCCCAATCTCAAATACAGGTGGAGAGTTTAGTTCTATTTCATCTTTTTGCATTAATACCTCTATTAGTTTAACTTTTTCCTCTTAGTTTTTGAGTTGTTAAGATATAGACCTTCCTTAGTATTTATTTAATGCCAAAATCACCACTCTCCTGGTAGTGCAAATCTTCTATATATTTCCGGGTATTTTTACCTACTATAGCTTTCCAAGGTGGAACATTGGATCCCACTGCATTAGCGACTAGTTGAGATAGCTGTGAAAAGTTATCTGTGTTTATTCCTAAATCAACTCCATATATGTATTTTAAAGCCATAACAACCTCTTCTAAAGCTGCATTTCCTGCTCTTTCACCCAGTCCATTAACGGTAGTATTTACAGATAGGGCACCACCCCTAATACCAGCAATAGCATTAGCAGTAGCGAGTCCAAAATCGTTATGGGTATGAATTTCTATAGGAATTGATAATCGAGAGACTAGTCGTTTAATTTTCAGGTGGGTTTTAAAGGGTTCTAAGATACCCACCGTATCACAAAAACGAAATCTTGATGCACCCCATTCTTGAGCGTATAAAGCAACATCTTCCAGAAAACTTTCATCTGCTCTGGAACAGTCTTCTCCTCCCACTCCTACCCAAAGATTATGATCAAGTGCAAAGTGAATACAGTCTTGCAATCTTTGTAAACTAACTCGCCATTGTCCATGGAATTTGCTAGCGATTTGGATTCCAGAAACGGGAATAGCAATGTGTACTCTTTTAATCCCACAGGAGAGAGAAGCTTTAATATCTGAAATAACTGCTCGGTTCCAAGCCAGTAATTTGGCATTTAGATCTAAATCATTAATAGCTCTAATGGCATTAATTTGTTCTTCCCCCATGGCGGGTATACCTACTTCTAATTCCCCAATGCCAATGGCATCCAAAAATTGGGCGATCGCCACTTTTTCTTTGAGTGTAAAAGTAACTCTTGCTGCTTGTTCACCATCCCGTAATGTAGTATCGTTAATGTTAATTTTACCCATCACAAATATTCCTGTAGGGGACTAGTGATTAATTGGTGATCTTTCTAGCTCCCTGGCTATGGCTAGTAATTAAAGTCACTTAATTATGTCTGATTATGCCTCAATTCTTGCGTCATATCTGTATGCTAAACCACCAATTTTAGAGATAAACTAAGATGGTTTATTGGTGGGCTGATCAGAATCTTTTATGAATAATCTATGACTAATATAGCTATTAGTCATTCCCGTAATCACCAAAATAGTTAATCCAGCAATTAAACTAATAATCATGGTATTTGCCTTTTAGGGTTGGAAATAGATATTGATTAAACATTTTCCGCTAACCAATCAAAAATCTTTTCCAGTTGTTGTAAGTCTATTAGTCCATATTGCCAAAGCAACATGGGAATTGGTGCTTCATCAAACTTACGCTGTCGTAGAGCAACAGCAACATCAGCGTGGGAAAGTTCTAACTCATGATAGAGAAAGTGGAGTAGTTTCTTGTCTGTCTTGCAGTTAACCATAGAATTAGTCTAAATTCCAGTTTCTAAGGGAGGCACAATTATTTGTAGGATGGGTTGAGGTTAGATACTTAATCGGATAGTCCAGACCAAGTTTATCTTTCTAGATTAGTCAAGGATTTTGGTGAAGTTGTATGTTCTGCTTATAGCAGTTGACCTTTAACTCAAAAAAATTGCACCTAGGGATTAAATTTATTGAATTTATTAAGATTGTACTCACTAGGTTTAAAACCCTAGTGAACAGAACTTAATCTTTTTTTTGGGTAATGGGGACTAGTTTTTTATGGATGGGGTACTAGTATTTATCAAGTGGGGTTTTAGTTTTGTAGTACTCCATTGAGAAAACCTCCATGAAGGTTGCTCATGGTAGGGCTAAAAGCTATGTATTAACCGTTGCTACTAATAGTTTATATTTTTGATCGGTAAAAGACCGATTTATTTATTTTCTTTTAATATCTCTTACCCATTATCCAAAAAATTTCCTCCTAGTAAACTTGGTTTTTTTAGGACAATACTCAGAACAGTCTATAGCTGCTTCCGTAAGGACTATATCTGGTTTTACTGCGCACTTGAGATAATGGTTATTAGAAAAGAATTTACAGTTCTTACAGGGGACTTGACTAACTCCATTGACAGTCAATGACATTTTCTCCTCTAAAGCAGAGCGAATTTTTTGGAGAATTAATAAAAATACTGCCCAAACAATCACGAAGCCCAAAGGACTTAAACTAATAGCTATATCGGAAATACTCAGCCACTGACTTACCTCTTGTTTTTGACCATTTTCTTCGACACTTTCCCTTTGTTTCAGTCGATAAAATGTCTGATTTGTTGCTAAACTTTCCGGATGTTTTTCATGTTTTGATATTACCCCCATGCAGTTTTTAAAAACCCCCATAGAAATTTTCATAATTTCATGATTTTTTCAATTATATGTTTAGCGCCATAAAAGTTCACCTATATCTTTCGATAGGTTTCATTGTAAATATCCAAATCTCTATCTCAGGAAATAACTTTTATTCCCACCTCGTTGAAGGTGGGAACTCTCGCCCTATTGCTTAATTATTTGACAGACGTGCTTTTACATCCGTTGCAAAGTCTTCATATCTTCTCAGAGGGGTGACCTCCACATGGACATTTTGACCCATTTTTTTCATAATGGGTAAATCCAAGAGGATCTGATCCAGAGTATCGGGTGTGGGAACATCTACAATGGCGATTACCCGACGAGTTCCTACACACTTCCATAGGTCTACCACCACTCCCGCTTGTTTAGCTTGTAGTGCGGTATCTGCTTCCTCGCTCCAGATATTAAACAGCTCCCCCTGTGTCATGTTTGGGTATTCAACATGAAAATCCAAATGGTATAACATATCGCTCCTGTATGATTCGACTTATGCTATTATAACAAAGATGGTTGCCAAGTACCTAGGGCAAAATATTTGTTTTTTGACCAAACTTATCGATTTAAGTAAGTAGGGAGGCACAATTATTTTTGGGATGGGTTAGGTGTAGCGTAACCTATATTGGTGTTGGGTTTCATGCTTCAACCCAACCTACGTTGATATTATATTTAATTCCACGTTGGTGGTTTTTTAACTGGGTGGGATTCCCTCCTCCTCAACAGGACGAATGATTGGTGGAGCGGGGGTAACTTCTGATCTAAATATTGCTTCTAATGCTGCTTCTAAATTTTGTGCCATGACAATACGATTCTCATAAACTACAATCACTCTAGCTAAGGTGGGTAAACTATTTTGAGTTGCTTCTAAATAAATTGGCTCTACGTACAATAAGGATTTTTCAATGGGAATAATTAGAAGATTCCCCTGTACTGCTTTCGATCCCTGACGATTCCATAGGGAAATTTGTTGAGAAATGATGGGATCTTGATTAATCCTAGCTTCTATTTGCTCTGGACCATAAATCAACCTTTCTTTAGGAAAATTATATAATAGTAGCTTACCGTAGTTCTCACCATCAGAACGTGCTGCTAACCAGGCAATTAAATTTGTTCTTTGTTTTGGCGTGTAGGGAAGCAGTAGGATAAATTCTTCAAAGGGAACACTAGGTAAACTGGTTATCAAATAATAGGGTTCAACTTGACGGGGTTCTCCGCTATAGATTTCATTGGGAATTTGCCATTGGTCTTCCCGGTTATAAAATACTTGGGGATTGATTACATGATATGTCATTAATCGTTCCGATTGTATTTTAAACAAGTCCACTGGATAGCGAACATGACTGCGGAGATTTTCAGGCATGTTTATAAACGGTTGGAACATTTTAGGGAAAATTCTTGACCAAGTAGTAATTAAAGGATCCTCTGGTTTAGCTATATAAAATCTGACAGTACCATTATACGCATCAATGATAACTTTTACCGAATTACGAATGTAATTAATACCATTCTTATTCCGATCTGAGTAAGGGTAACTACTACTAATAGTATAGCCATCAATCACCCAATATAGATAGTTTTTGCCAGCTTTAATTTGTTTATCTTTATCATTCAAATTACCATCTGCTGCTACTAAATAGGGTTCACTATCAAATTTTAAAAAAGGAGCGATCGCCTGAATTCTCTGACTAATATTACGCCTGAATAATATCTTGGTTTCCGGTAAAAAATCCCGTGTAAAAATCATTGGCCAATCTTTGAAATACATGGCAAATAACCAACGTTTCCACCCAGTTGCAATTGTAATTCCCCCTTGACCATCGTAGGTATTATAAATATTATCTGCACCGCTAGGATAATCTAACTCTTTAACCCTAGTTCCGGTCATAACATGAGTATTGGAAATTTCTCCATAATAAATTCGTGGCTCACCAATAGGTATACTCTGATCAATAGCTGCATTAGCTGTAGTTAGAGCTTTACCATTACCACTGATGTCTTTAACAAAATATTCTGGCAAGCCTCCAGGTGCAGCTGTATTGACAGGACTAATTGTAAATCCATAACCATGGGTGTAGACTAAACTGCGATTGACCCAAGTTTGTGCTTGGGGGGGAACAGCATCATAATCTAATTCTCGTGCAGCAATTAGGACTTGACGTTTTTCTGGAACTGTCTGTGGTTGTGTTTCTGTGGTAATTTCTTTTTTAATCATGTAGCGGTCAATATCCGCGTCAGGAAACCGGTAATAGGGACGAATTTGCTGTAATTGACGATTAGTTTTTAAAAGTGGTTCTTGATCCCATAGTCGAATATTCCTAACAGTTAAATCATTGGCCTTTAGATCAGACTTAGTCAGGTTTTGTTGGGGGTTAAAAGTTTGAGCGTCAATGGAGTCTAAATCAAATGCTTGACGGGTAAGAGCAACAGTACGTTCTATATAGGGTTTTTCTCTTTCCAGTTCATTGGGTTGTACCACCAGATATTGCATGATATTGGGTATCATCCAGTCAGTGAGGATTATTAATCCTGCATAGATCCCCAACCCATAAATTGCCCATTGATGATGGGGAGATTTGCGATGCCAAAATAAACTTTGCCATAATAGGTAAAACGCTAGAATCACCGCGCCCACGCAAAGTATGGTATTAGCTGGTAACTGAAAATGCACGTCGGTAAAACTAGCGCCAAAACTCACTCCCCTGGGTGAATACACTAGCTGATAGCGTCCTAACCAATAACTAAAACCTAATACCAGCATCATCCCACTAGCTAGGGTGAATAAATGACGTTTCTGTTTCGGTGCAAACCCAGGAAATATACCCTGACTAAGACTATTAGACGATAGTAAATAGGTAAGAGCAACTGATATGATTCCATATACACATAATCCTAAAAACCAAAAACAGAGAATTTCTGCTACTGGTAAATAAAATACGTAAAAGCTGATATCTTTGCCAAATAAAGGTTCTGTCTGGTTAAAAGTTGTAGGATAAAAGTATAATAAGATGGTATTCCATCTTTGACAGACTAACCAGCCAAAACCACAACTGATAATTATGGCGATCGCCCACAGCAAAAATTCCCTATATACTAAAATAGCTATCCCTATCCCTAATGCCAATATAAAATACCTGAATTGAGATATTATCTTGATTAAGATTTGGGGAATTATTTCAGATCTAAATATAATTGTCGAATCAGATAAATCATCAATTCGAGTACCTGGGTTTTGCCAATAGCTGATGACCAATTGTCCATACCAGATTAGTATTATTCCTATTGACAAGCTCAAACCCAAGGTCAATGGTAATAACCAAATAAATTTAATTGGTCGGGTTCCAGTTTCTATGTGATCTGGTTGATATATTTGTGGATATTGGGGACTCAAAAACTTTGTGATTCTGGTGCTTAACTTATTTTTTCCTGTAATTGCTGGATCCATCTTCAACTCTTGAGGATATTGCCACTTTTTCGCTAAGGAAAGGTTCCCCCAAAAATAAATTATGCTCGTCCCAGTAATAATCACCCAGATCATACCCTGAGTTATTAGTCGCACCAGTAAGTTGGGCAAGTAACCCACTTCCTGAAACCAAAAAATTTCTGCTCCCAAGGAACACGCCAAGTCTAAACTTAGCCACAACCCCAAAGCAACAATAATAACTTTAACGCACCACTTCCAAAACATCTACTTTCTAGGAAGAATTCTTTACATCCTACATTTTACCTCTGGTTTTTAAAAACTTTAGACATTCTCGCAAAAAGTTTTGGGGAATCTCTATACTCTCACCCCAGTGTTGATGTATATAAGAAGCGTGCACATTAGGTAAATTCCATCCTTCCCATCCCATATTTTCTTCACAGTCATAACGAAAAGTATTAAATAAGGGATATGTGGTTTCACTATTTAAACAAGAACGATGAAACTCGTGTCCATAAATATTTTCTCCCCCATGGTGTAAAAAACTGTTTTCTAAAACTACTGCGCGACGATAACCTAGAGTTAGTTTTTTATCCATTTTCGCCGATGTTGGTATTATTCCTACCATAGACCAGGGTTGATTATCAAAGTCAATGATGCTTTCACATAAATACATTAAACCTCCACATTCTGCGATGGTTGGTATTCCGGATAAGATTATATTCTTCACCTGGTGAATTACCTGAATATTGGCCTCTAGTTCTTGGGCAAATACTTCGGGAAAACCACCGCCAAAATACATCCCCTGAATATTTTTGGGTAATTGATCATCATTGATAGGACTCCAAAATACTAATTCTGCTCCCAGTTCCTGCAATAGGTCTAGGTTGTCTTGATAATAGAAGTTAAAGGCTTTATCCCAGGCTACGGCAATTCTAATTTTATCATCTAATTCTTGAAGATTACCATTCGCTCCATTTAAATTACCTAGTAAATTACCTAGATTGGCTAATTTAGGTTCCTTGAGCTGATTCACTCGCAACAGTGGTAATAATAATTCCCAATCAAAACAATTATCTCCTAACTTTGCCAACTGGTCAATTACCCTGTCTAGGGCGGTTAATTCTCCTGTGGGCACTAAACCCAAATGACGATCAGGAATGCTTATATTATCTTCCCTTTTTAGTACACCAACAATAGGTAAACCAAGATTTTTTAGGGAACTTTTTAATAAAGATAAATGGCGATCGCTCCCCACCCTATTCAATACCAATCCAGCAATTTTTATTCTGGGATCTAAATGACAGTAACCATGAGCAATAGCAGCTACAGAACCAGAGAGACGACCACAGTCAATCACTAATATGACGGGAATATCTAATAATCTAGCCACATGAGCGGTACTGGCAAAATCCACCGGGTAATTAATCCTATCACTGTTATTATCAATCATTAGTGGCGAAGCACCTACGCCATCGAACAAACCCATTACTCCTTCAATCAAAGCATATTCAGATTTCTCACTGTGAAGTTTAAAGCATTTTTGAATATACCCCTCAGAGGTCAAAACCGCATCTAAATTACGACAGGGTTGATTGGTTACATATTGATGAAACATAGGATCAATATAATCCGGACCAACCTTAAAAGATTGAACACTAACTCCCTGACGACATAGGGATGATAAAAGTGAGAGTGTTACAGTAGTTTTACCTACCCCACTCCGCTCTCCAGCAATAATCACGGTCATGAATTTTGATGATTGATAATCCAAAGTCTCTAAATCATAATACCAATACCACTAAACTAATAACCACTAACCACCTTATTAACACATGTACTTATACCTAATCCGTCATGGTATTGCTCAGGAACATCAATTAGATATTAAAGACGAAGAGCGATCGCTTACTATAGAAGGGAGAAAGAAGACGGAAAAAATTGCCCAAAGACTAATCCAACTCAAATTTAAATTCGATTTAATCTTAACTAGTCCTTTAGTTCGCGCCAAACAAACAGCGGAAATACTTATGCAAGCTGGACTGGGTTCCCAATTAGAAACTTCATTACATTTGAGCTGGGAAGGGAATGTTCACAATTGGATACAAGAATGGTTAGAACCGAGAAGACATGATCAAAAATATGATCAGCAAACTCATTTAGCATTAGTGGGACATGAACCCTGTTTAAGCAGTTGGGCAGAAATTCTTGTTTGGGGAGAAGCAAAAGAAAAACTCATCCTCAAAAAAGCAGGTATGATAGGAATAGAAGTGCCAGATAATGGCTCTATAGTGGGTCATGGTCAAATGTTTTGGTTGACACCCCCAAGATACCTGCTATAACAGTTTTTTTGAGCTTTCGCATACAATGGTTGTTAAATCAACAACTATTAACTGTGAGGGGGATCCCTGGTAAGTTAGCTTGTTGCTGATATTTCATAAGGTAAATGGTGTAGCCATGACGGTGTGCGAGTATAAGCCAGGTTTAGAAGGAATTCCTGCAGCCCAGTCTAGTATTAGCTATGTAGACGGGCAAAAGGGAGTTTTAGAGTATCGTGGCATTAGAATTGAGGAACTGGCAGGTAAAAGTACCTTCTTAGAAACTGCCTATCTCCTCATCTGGGGAAAACTACCCACTAAGGAGGAACTAGTAGACTTTGAAAAGGAGATTGCCAGCCATAGACGGATAAAATACCGTATTCGAGATATGATGAAATGCTTTCCTGAAAGCGGACATCCAATGGATGCTTTACAAGCTTCAGCAGCAGCATTAGGATTATTCTACTCTCGTCGAGATCTCCATAATCCGGTATACATCCGGGATGCAGTAGTGCGGTTAATAGCCACAATCCCTACCATGGTAGCGGCATTTCAACTAATGCGTAAGGGCAATGATCCAGTTAAACCCAGAGATGATCTAAATTATGCTGCCAACTTCTTGTACATGCTCAATGAAAAAGAGCCTGATCCCTTAGCTGCAAGAATTTTCGATATTTGCTTAATTCTTCATGTTGAGCATACCATGAACGCGTCTACTTTTAGTGCACGAGTCACAGCTTCCACATTAACTGATCCCTATGCTGTTGTAGCTAGTGCGGTGGGTACTTTGGGTGGACCATTACATGGGGGTGCTAATGAAGAAGTTATACAGATGTTAGAAGAAATTGGCTCTGTAGATAATGTTGCACCCTATTTAGAAGACCGTCTGCAAAAAAAAGCCAAGATTATGGGCTTCGGACATCGTGTCTACAAAGTTAAAGACCCCAGAGCCACAATTCTACAAGATTTGGCTCTACAACTATTCGATAAGTTTGGATCTGACGAATATTATGCTATTGCTCAAGAAGTAGAAAGAATCATGACCGAGAAAGTTGGCAATAAGGGAATATATCCTAACGTTGACTTCTATTCGGGCTTAGTGTACAGAAAGATGGGCATTCCGACAGACTTATTTACGCCCGTATTTGCGATCGCTCGTGTTGCTGGTTGGTTAGCCCACTGGAAAGAACAACTAGAAGAAAATCGCATTTTCCGTCCCACCCAGGTTTATAACGGTTTACATGGAATAGCTTACACTGCTATAGATCAGCGTTGATGGTGAGGGGGGGAAATCAAACCTTGTTCCCCCCTTGGAACCAATCTCAATCATAAGTAGAAGTTGTTATCTGGGATCAATTGACGAAACCCATCTAAAGATATACTAGACTCAGTAATTGGCAACAAGTCTGCCATTAGCCACTATCTCAGTAAATTTACTTTTATTAATTTACCTAATATTCGTAGATTTACGACGAGTTGACGACTACAAAGAGTAGCAAAAATGAATGTAGGAATAGACCTCCAAGGAACTTTTATTCAATCGGTGAAGGATTTAGGAATCCCAGCCGGGGTAGCCAAAGCTATTTGGATGCCATTGCCGATGATCTTAATGTTGATTGGGGCCACAGTAGGCGTATTAGTTGCTACTTGGCTAGAGCGGAAGATATCCGCTGCTGTACAGCAAAGAATTGGTCCAGAATATCAAGGTCCATTTGGTTTGCTAGTACCTGTAGCCGATGGTCTAAAACTGATATTTAAAGAAGACATAGTACCAGCGAAAGCAGATGCCTGGTTATTCACTTTAGGACCGATTATTGTCGTAATCCCGGTATTTTTGTCATTTTTGATAGTACCGTTTGGGGAAAATATCGTCATCACTAATGTTGGTCTAGGTGTGTTTTTATGGATTGCCCTGTCAAGTATTCAACCCATAGGGTTACTAATGGCTGGTTACGCATCTAATAACAAATACTCCTTATTGGGGGGACTTAGAGCAGCAGCACAATCCATCAGTTATGAAATACCCCTAGCATTGAGCGTTTTGGCCATAGTGATGATGTCCAATAGCTTAAGCACAATTGATATAGTCAACCAACAATCTCACCTGGGGATTTTAGGTTGGAACGTTTGGAGACAACCACTGGGTTTTATCATCTTCTGGATTGCAGCTTTGGCGGAGTGCGAACGTTTACCCTTTGACCTACCAGAAGCAGAAGAAGAACTAGTAGCTGGATATCAAACCGAATATGCGGGAATGAAATTCGGTTTATTTTACCTAGGTTCCTACATTAACCTCATCCTCTCCGCCCTACTAGTAGCAATTTTGTACTTGGGAGGTTGGCATTTACCCATACCAGTTAGCCTCCTAGGTCAATGGTTAGGACTGAGTGAAACCAGCTCGATTTTACAAGTCATCACAGCGGCTTTAGGTATTACCATGACGGTGTTAAAGGCTTACTTTTTGGTATTCCTAGCCATTTTAATTCGCTGGACAGTGCCCAGGGTAAGAATTGACCAGTTATTAGATTTGGGGTGGAAATTTCTACTGCCAATTGGATTAGTCAACCTGCTGTTAACCGCAGCTCTTAAATTAGCCTTTCCCAGTGTTTTCGGTGGTTAAGAGCAATAATTCCTGAACGCCAATCATCATTAAAGGACTACAGAAGAGATAAACCATGCTAAAGTTCCTCAAACAAGTTGGTGATTACGCCAAAGAAGCAGTACAATCGGCCCGTTATATCGGACAAGGTTTAGCAGTAACCTTTGATCACATGCAACGGCGTCCTGTTACCGTACAATACCCTTATGAAAAATTGATTCCTGGTGAGCGGTTTCGCGGTAGAATTCACTATGAATTTGATAAATGCATCGCCTGTGAGGTTTGTGTCAGGGTTTGTCCCATTAACCTACCAGTGGTGGATTGGGAAATGGACAAAGCTACCAAGAAGAAAAAGCTTAAACACTACAGTATAGACTTTGGAGTTTGTATTTTCTGTGGTAATTGTGTAGAATACTGTCCTACCAATTGTTTATCCATGACAGAAGAATATGAATTAGCCACCTACGATCGCCATGAACTCAATTATGATAATGTTGCGCTTGGAAGGTTACCATACAAAGTCACCAATGACCCCATGGTGACACCGCTGCGGGAACTAGTTTATCTACCCAAGGGAGTTACTGAACCCCATGGAGTCCCTGCTGATGCTCCTCGTGCTGGTTCCCTTCCACAAGACTTAGTGGAAAGTGGTCGTGAGTAGTTATTTGTCAAATATCAAAAGGATCGAAAACAGTGAATTTAGGCGAAGGAGTACAATCGGTTTCATTTGGCATCTTGGGTGCAATGATGATTGGTGCAGCATTGGGTGTAGTACTGTTCTCTAATATTGTTTATTCTGCTTTTTTGCTAGGTGGTGTGTTTATCAGCATGGCTGGACTATACCTATTGCTCAATGGCGATTTTGTAGCAGCAGCTCAGGTGTTGATTTATGTAGGAGCTATTAACGTCCTCATATTGTTTGCTATCATGTTAGTAAACAAGCGTCAAGACTTTGCCGTTATACCTAGTGCTGGTTTACGAAAAATAGTCACAGGTGTGGTTAGCTTGGGACTATTTGCTCTTTTAAGTGCCATGGTGTTAGCAACACCCTGGGGTAACACCACCACACCACCAGCAACCCAAAATTCCGTAGTTGTCATAGGTGAACACCTATTTAGTGACTTCCTACTACCCTTTGAACTGGCTTCAATCTTATTATTGATAGCCATGGTGGGGGCAATTATTCTAGCTCGACGGGAATACCTACCAGACCAGGTTACCCCATCTGAGCTACCACAAACCATCCTCACTTTGCCAGAGCGTCCCAGAGAATTGGTATCTACTACTGGTAATCAGGAATAAATTTCCATCAGCAATTGGTCAATCATGCAACTTCAATACTTTTTACTACTTGCAGCAGCTTTATTTTGTATTGGCATTTATGGCTTAATTACCAGTCGTAACGCCGTTCGTGTACTTATGTCCATCGAATTGTTGTTAAATGCCGTGAATCTAAATTTAATGGCATTTTCCAATTTCTTGGATTCAACTTTAATTAAAGGCCAGGTATTCACAGTTTTTGTGATTACCGTAGCAGCTGCAGAAGCAGCGGTAGGTTTAGCAATAGTTTTAACTATTTACCGTAACCGTAATACCGTTGATATGGAGCAGTTTAACCTACTCAAGTGGTAACATTGCGTGCAACTCAAGCAGGTAATCATTGCTTACAAAGCACGGGACTCTCAAAGTAAACGTTGGGCAGAACTCTGTGCAAAACAACTAGAGAAGCGTCATTGTCAAGTTTTGGTTGGACCAAGTGGACCTAAAGATAACCCCTATCCCGTATTTTTAGCCTCCGCTACCCAACCTATTGACCTGGCTCTAGTATTGGGTGGAGATGGCACGGTTTTAACTGGTGCTAGACATTTGGCTCCAGCTGGTATCCCCATTTTAGGGGTAAATGTGGGTGGTCATCTGGGGTTTTTAACTGAGTCTATGGATGAGTTTCAGGAACCAGAACGAGTTTGGGATCGACTATTAGAAGATCGCTACGCTATACAAAGACGGATGATGTTACAGGCGGCTGTTTATGAGGGACCCAGGGTTAACCTGGAACCGGTAACTGAAAACTTCCTCGCATTAAATGAGTTCTGTATTAAACCCGCTTCTGCGGATAGAATGATAACCTCAATTCTAGAAATGGAAATTGATGGAGAAGTGGTTGATCAGTATGTGGGGGATGGATTGATTGTTTCTACCCCCACTGGATCTACTGGTTATACGGTTTCTGCCAATGGTCCAATTATGCACGATGGCATGGAGGCCATTACCGTTACCCCCATTTGTCCTATGAGTCTTTCCAGTCGTCCTTTAGTGTTACCACCTGGTTCCGTGGTCAGTGTTTGGCCTCTGGGTGATTATGATTTAAGCACAAAGTTGTGGATGGATGGAGTGTTATCCACTTCTATTTGGCCTGGTCATCGTGTGGATGTGCGTATGACTGACTGTCGAGCTAAGTTTATTATCTTGCGGGCTAATAATTCTTATTATCAGACCCTGCGGGAGAAGTTACTTTGGGCTGGTACTAGGGTTCACTACGCTAATAACCATCATAATTAGATGGGGAAAAATCTCTAAATTAATCCTAATTCCCTTTGTAGTAAATTCACTGATTGTAGAGCAATATAATTTGCACAGCGAATTAGTTTAGGAGGGCGAATGATATCTTCTGATATTCCCTGTACTGCAGTTTGAATACTGGAATGACTTGTGGTGTCGGTACAGAAAATCACCTCGCATCGCTTGGCGATCGCATTTAATTTATAAGCATCCTTGGGTTGGGCGGTCATGACTAGTAAATCATCACCACGTAACCCATGTAGTATTACTTCTGTAGCTCTTAGAATGCCGGGGCTAAGACTAACTATACCAACACAACTGGATCTAGGCAGGTTTTTAACTACATTTAGTTCTTTATTATAGTCATGAATATCAAGAGGAATAACACGCACTGCTTTGGGAGCAGCAATTGCTTCCACATCTCCTATAAAGTATCTACTTGTGACCAAGGTAGCGGAGGTAGTTTCTTCTAGGACTGCGGCCAATTCTTCCATGGCCACTAGTTCTACGGGAATTTCTAGGGACTCTTCCAATTCGTCAACCATTAATTGTCCAACCCCAATATCCTGTAACGGTACTGCTACCAAAACCCTAGCACTACATCGCAAGCGCCAATCTACCTCAGCTAGGAATAGCTCTCTAGCTTGATTGAGGGAACAACCTTGATTGAGTAGTTCGTCTAAGGTTTGTTGGATGGATTTAAATGCTTGGGGATATTGTTGCAAAATTGGTAGTTGTAAACGACTACCAGTTTCGTGGCCTTGAACCCGAACATAAATTCCTGAACCTGCTAAACTCTCGACAAATCCCTCTTCCTCCAATTGACGATACACTTTGCTAATTGTATTGCGGTGCAGTCCCGTTTGTATAGCTAAGGCTCTAGTACTGGGTAGTTTGTAACCAGAACCATACTGTCCACAAGCGATCGCAAAGCGAATTTGATTAAATAATTGACTAGAAGCGGGAATTTCACTGTCTGGCTGAATACGGAATTGAATCATTACCAATTCTCCTAATGACTGTAGCTGTTGTTAACAGTCTTGAATTTTGTATATCTACTTTCTATCTGTTACTTGTTTAAGATAGCAATGTCAGAATTTAGTTAGAATATTCTTCAAATCAATGCATTCCCTTATATTTTTTTGATCATGACGGAAAATTATCCTCGAGCTATCAATGCCAAAAAAGTTCAAATTCACGGTTTAGATGGTTCCATAGATGCTTATTTGGCACAACCTGTAGCAACTGGTATCTATCCAGGAATTGTGGTCTTGCAAGAGATATTTGGCGTAAACGAACATATTCGCGATGTCACAGAACGAATTGCCAGGTTAGGGTATGTGGCGATCGCCCCTGCTCTTTTTCAACGCCAAGCACCAGGATTTGAAGCAGGATACAGCCCAGATGAAATTGAGATCGGTAGAAAATATGCTTGGTCACAAACTAAAGCTACAGAGCTACTGGGTGATATAGGATCCACCGTCAATTATCTCAAGACCTTGGAGAATGTGCAACCAGGTAATTTTGGTTGTATAGGATTTTGCTTTGGGGGACATGTAGCCTATTTAGCAGCCACTCTCCCGGATATTAAGGCCACAGCTTCCTTTTATGGCGCTGGAATCCCTACCCGCACCCCCGGAGGTAATCACCCTACTCTACTGCGTACATCGGAAATTTCTGGCACTATTTATCTGTTTTTTGGCATGGAAGATGCTAGTATACCCCAAGAACAGGTAGATGAAATTGAGGATACTTTAAAAAAACACCACGTTCCCCATCGGATCTTTCGCTACGATGGAGCTAATCACGGATTTTTTTGCCATCACCGCGCCAGTTATAATGTTAAAGCTGCTGCTGAAGCTTGGGAACAAGTTCAACAACTGTTTAGCCTACTGGTGACAACTAATGATTGATCAATAACAAACTATCTGGAAATTGTCTACCATTAATCCATTAAATATCTTGCCCTCATCTTCAAAAATCATGACTTCTCCATCCGAATCTTCTCAAATAGCTACCTCATCTTTTTCTATGGATGATTTTGCTAAGGCTTTAGAAAAACACGATTACCAATTTCAAAAAGGACAAATTGTACGCGGTAAAGTATTTCAACTTGACCATGACGGAGCCTATGTTGATATTGGAGGTAAATCATCAGCATTCCTTCCCCGAGATGAAGCTTCTTTGAGAACAGTCACGGATTTATCGGAAATTCTTCCCCTAAATGAGGAGATGGAGTTTTTGATAATTCGTGAGCAAGATGCGGAAGGTCAAGTTACTATTTCCCGTAGACAACTGGAAATTCAGCACATTTGGGAAAAAGTTGCTCAAATGCAAGAAAATTCCCAAAGCATCCCCGTAAGAGTTATTGGTGTGAATAAGGGTGGGGTGAATGTGGAGGTTCTTTCCCTACGCGGTTTTATTCCCAAATCCCACTTGGTGGAGCGGGAAAATCTAGAAGCTCTCAAGGGACAAACCCTTACTGTCGGTTTTTTAGAGGTGAACCGCGCTAACAAAAAGTTAATTCTTTCTCAACGATTGGCAACTCGTTCCAGTAACCTCAGTTTATTACAGACTGATCAGTTGGTCACTGGTAAGGTGACTGGGATTAAGCCATTTGGTGTGTTTGTTGATTTGGATGGGGTAAGCGCCCTACTCCATATCAAGCAAGTTAGTCAGAAGTTTACTGAGTCTTTGGAAAAGGTCTTCCAAATCGGTCAGGAAATTAAGGGTATTGTTATTGATATAGATGAAAGTAAGGGGAGAGTTGCTATTTCTACCAGAAAATTGGAAAACTATCCCGGTGAGGTGTTGGAAAATTTAGCAGAAGTTATGAGTTCTGCTGATGCTCGCGCTAATAGGGCTAATAGCAGTCCCGAATAGCTCATTCATTGATTGACAATAAACCAGGGGGAGGAGTAATTTCAATCCGTCTATTGCCTAAATCTACCACGGGGACAATTTCCATCACAAAGGGAATTAAAACCGTCTTTCCCCCTAAGTTCTTATTCCAAGATGGATCACATTTTACCTCCAACAAGTCGTGTCCAGAAGGTAATATATCCGTCACATCCCCTATCCTCTCCCCAGATTCTTGCATAAATACAGGTAGTCCTATCAAGTCTATAACGTGAAACTCTCCTGGACCTAATTCCGGGCGATCGCCTATTGGTACAAATAGTCTACCCTCCCTCAGGTTTTCTGCAGCAGTGCGATCGCCTATACCATGCAATTTAATTACATATAGATTTTTGCCTTCTATATAACGACCATGTAATAACTGTACCGGTTGAGGAGATGGTTCTCCCGGGAGTAATAACCAGCGAGTCCCCGGTTCTTCAAACCGTTCTGGAAAATCAGTCTGGGGATAAACCCGCATTTCCCCAGTTAACCCTTGAGGTGCAACGATTTTACCAATTTCGATCCAATCATCTAGGTTGGGGAATGGGAGACTCTGATTTGTTTCCCCCTTTTTTTGATCTCCGGTTGCTTGTTTTCTCTTTTTATTTTCCCGATTCATTGTGATTCATTCAGTCTGAACACTATTGATGATAAACCTCTTGGGCAATCTTCGCCAAACGCTGCATACCAATACTAATTTCCTCATCAGTACCTGTCAAACTAATGCGTAGACATTGATGTTTGTGTTCCCAATTCTCCTCTAACCCGGGAAAGAAACTACTACCTGGTACAACTATCACACCAACCTTCTTTAACTGCTGGTAAAATTCCCAGTCACTAATGGGTAATTCCTGTAGCCATAACCAGGCAAAAATCGCTCCCTCACCCCGATGTAAAAACCACGGTAAATCCTTGGGCATTACCGCATCTAAAGTGCTTTCCAATACATCAAATTTATGCTGATAAAATGGTCTGATCACAGTTTCCGCAATATTTGCCAAGGCCCCTGATTCTATAGCACGAGTGGCGATCGCCTGACCATATCTAGAAGAATGAATACCAGCATTAGTTTGAAAACATTCTAAAACCTGTAATAATTTTTCCTCACCGATAGCCAAGCCAATTCTTTCTCCTGGCAACCCAGCTTTTGACAAACTGATACAGTGGATAATATTCTCGCCAAATACGGGTTTCATCTCGGTGAAATTCAAAGCTGGGAAAGGGGGTGCATAGGCGGAATCTATGAACACTGGTACATCATAGGGTGTGGCCAGGGCGGCAATTTTTTCCACTTCCTCGTTGGTTAACACATTACCCGTGGGGTTACAGGGACGAGAAAAAATCACACAACCTGTTTCCTGAGTAATAGAAAGCTGGGTAAAATCAGGACGGTATTTAAAACGATGATTTACACCATCAACATCCAGAGTTGGTTTATAAGCAATTAAAGATTCTGGACAGATGCTCACACCACCATATCCTGTATAGTCTGGACTGAGGGGCAAAACAATTTTTTTCAATTTACAGTCCTCAGTATATCCACCGTAAGCATTAGCTGCATAGAAGTAAATAGTTTGACTACCAGCGGTGACTAGAATATTACGTTCTGTCAACTGCAAGCCATAACGCTGATTGAAATCCTTAACGATAGCACCAATAAAGGGTGCATAACCCTGAGAAGAACCATAACGACAGACAACCTCTCCATACTCCGCACTGGCCAGTAAATCTGCTGTACAGTCTCGCCATAATTGCTCTACTTCTGGTAGTATCAAAGGATTGCCAGCACTGAGATTATATAATACCTGCCCTTGATTTGCTCTGAGGGTTTCATTTATATCTTTCATAATTGCTCTAACGCCAGTTAAGTTAGACATTTGAGCGCCAATTTTAGTTAGGGCAGGATTGATCATAATTGTTACAGCAGTTACAAATTTTAAGAGTTGTAGGATGTAAGATGGTATAACCATATCACATCCTAGCCAGTTTAACATTAAAAATAAAGCTCCACCCTGATTATGGTGCTAAAGCACCAGGAGTGGAGACCAAAAAATTGACAGTTAGATCCTCCGTTAGCCAGTGTAAATATGAGCTAATCTTAATCGTCGAATCATTTCTCGGCGCACCTCATTTTTAACTCGTTCGCCACGTCGCCAATGTTCCAGCTGAATATTATCAACGTAGAACCTGACAGCAAATTCCATGGAAGAACCTTGAATATTAGTGATTTGTACTTGTGGTTCCTTCCAAGCGGTAGAAGACTCCTTAAAGCTAGATTCTAGCCATTCGGCAAAATTTTCTACGTAATTGTCCAATCGAGTTTCTTTAACTCCTGGATTAGAAATGATCTGAAATAGTTTATTCAGTTTAAGTTTGAGCAACTCAATTTTCTGTTCCCATTCATCGGGTAAAATCTGACGATCCTCCATAACTAAATCTGGATCTTCTAACCAAGTGCGATACCAGATTCTCACTAAGGAGATGAGGTTTGTTTTTTGGCTAGATTCCTCTTCTAACCTAGAGCGCTGTCGTTTACCCTTGCGCTCTGTTACAATCACCATACCCACCAGTTCCAAAACATCCATGTAAGTTTTTTGGAGTTCTCTCAATTCCTGTGTATCTAAACCACCTCTTTCCAAAACCTTAATTTCTTCGAGTAGTGTTTCAAATGCAGCACCAATCCTTTTCAACTGTAAGCTAATTTCTCTGTCTAATTCTATACGGTTCCGCCCCGCTTCTTTTTTAGAAGGTTTGTTATCCTGGGCTTCGTTCAATCCATAAAATGAATCCAAGTACCTTAGTTTATCATCAAAATTGGCTATGGTGTCTGGATGTCCAATCACAATTTCCTTCAGGATATTGGTTGCTAAAGCAGAATCGGCATCAATTCTCACAGCTACGGGAATTTTATAAGCATAGTGGGTTGTAGGACGACTCAAGTTAGTAATACTCTGATTGCTTAAAGTAGCGTTCGGTACATACTTTTCGCAATGCTCTTCAATCAGATACAATCTGGTAACTCGAATACCGATTTCCTTGATAATTGCCAGAGAACCATCAAAAACAATCACATCTCCGAACTCAAATGGTGTATCAATTAGCAAGACCAAACCACTGAAAAAATTGCTTAAAATGTCCCTAACTGCTAAACCTAATACCAGGGTAATACTACCCAAAGCTAATCCTATTCCCGACAGGTCTACACCCAGAACGGTAAAAAATAGGGAGAAGCCAATAATATAAGTCAGAACTGGGATGAAATTCTTCAAAAGAGGTACTAAAACATCATCCCAAACCGCTTCAGTTTGTCTAGCATAGGATTTTAAGTAGACAACCACCAATTCAGTTAGTATCTGAGTGATCCAATAGGTAAATGCGGCTATGAGAAAAGCTGTAGCAAATTTTTGGATCCATTCAATAATTTCCCCGGAACCGCTAAAATTGACTAGGGAAATCTTGAGACTAGACAATACCAAAACTGCGGACAGAGGAGCTTGAGAAAGACCGAGGACGAGAATCCACGTATCTTGTTCTAACTTACGGACAATAGGTCGCAGGACATAAAAAAGTCCCACATAAATTGCGACGGAAATTCCTGCACATAAGCCCAAAGTTAAAATGAACCTAGTCAATTCTGCACCTGTTGGCGGGATGAAAAGCGCGCCCAATAGGTAGTTTGTCAGCGCAGAAGATGGCAACACTGTTAAAATGTGAGTCATTCTTGATTATTTTGTTTGGTGAGTTTCATCTTATATATCTATATCAGTTTGCTTTGTGAGCAAGGTAAATGTAATCCCTGGAACCTATAATACTATGATCATTCAAGAGAATATTGATCAAAAATTAAGACTTTCTAATTTTTTCCTGACACTAAATGTGTGGTAACTCATACTAACATGTTGGTTAAATTCTAAAGCTATCCAGTAATTTGGTTATTAAGTCACTGTTATGCAAAAACATACGCAGCATTTTGTTATTAGTTTACTACCACTCAATAACCACTTAATAGGTTGAAAATCAAACGTTTGTAATTTTGAAATTCCCAACTTTGCTTGACTTGGTCGTATTCCTCTTCTGGTAAAACAATATTAATTTCCTGGCGAATTTTACCAGGACGGGAAGTTAGCACATAAATACGTTGGGAGAGGAAAATTGCCTCCTCCACATCGTGGGTAATCATCAAAATTGTGGTTCCAGTTTGTTGCCAAATCTGACGCAAAAATTTCTGCATTGATTCTTTGGTTTGCACATCCAAAGCTCCAAATGGTTCATCCATTAATAGTATTTTTGGTTGTGATGCTAATGCGCGGGCAATGGCTACTCTTTGTTTCATTCCTCCTGATAACTGCCTAGGCAAGGCTTGAGCAAATTCACTTAAACCAACTACTTCTAAATAGGGAGCCTTCAAAAAAGTATTAATTTCAGCATAATGAGGTAGTTCACCACGAGTAAATGTGGAAATAGTCCGGTCATTAATGCTTGCTGCTGCTTCTAGTCCTAACTCTAAACTACGAGAGACTTCTTGCTGCCAACCAGTTAGTGGTAGTTGTCTTTCTAGTTCTAAAGCCTGTTGCGCTTCACTTTCGGGTATAGGCGGTTGGAATTCGTTCATAATATCATTAGATTGAGAATTTTGGATTTCAATTTCTAGACCCATAATTTGTATTGGGATTGGATGTGGCTTAAAACCACAAAGCCCAGGAGAGCAAACACAGTGCCATGACTGTCATTTACTTCTCCCGGGCTTTTTTCCCTCCGTGTAGTTACTGTCTAATACTAGAAAATAACTTGCCTCTCTCGAACCTGCATTTTGTTTGGTAATTAAACAAACCGGAACCCTAGAGGCTATTTATTGATTTTTCTTACCTAACAATCCAGTTTAAAATACTAGGTGCAGGATGAATTGGTTGATGAACCTGTCGTACGTTTAGTTGCGATCATAACATGTTAATTGTAACAAACTGTATATAAAACTACAAAATTCCCAAGAATGTTTATACATGGAAACAGAAAAGTCAGCTCTAGAGAAAATCAAGGTCATTTTAGTTGAACCTGCGGGATGTTTAAATTTAGGTTCTATAGCTAGGGTAATGAAAAACTTCGGGTTATGTGATTTAATTTTAGTCAATCCTCAGTGTGACCCTACTTCCTTAGAATCCCTAAGAATGGCAGTTCATGCTCCAGAAATATTAGAAAACGCCCGAATAGTAGATAATCTAACCACAGCACTAGCTGGATGCGATCGCGCTATTGCCACTATAGGTAGGGATTATAATGGGGAGTTACCTATAGAAAGTCCTCGTCATGCTTTACCCTGGTTATTAGCAGAGTCGGAAAAACCAGCAGGTTTGATTTTTGGTAGGGAAGACCGAGGTTTAACTAATCAGGAAATTAATTATGCCCAAAAACTAGTATCTATCCCCACCAGTCCGGAATATACCTCTTTAAATTTGGCTACAGCAGTATCTATCTGTTGTTATGAATTATCACAATCTATAATGACAATGGAACCGGGGAAAATGCCTACCAGAGATATTGCTACCTTGGATGTGCTTGAATCTTACTACCAAGAGTTAGAATCTTTACTGCTCTCCATCGGTTATCTCTATCCCCATACAGCATCTAGTCGGATGGAAAAGTTCCGCCATTTGTACAATCGCAGTGAGCTAACAACCACGGAAGTAGCTATGCTCAGAGGTATTTTAAAACAGGTACAATGGGCAATTAAAAATTTTTGATAAAATGTTACATGTTCGGAAATGAGGATCTAAAATAAGGGGACTATAATAAATTTGGTTTGTATTTAGTAAACACGTGGGCAATTTTAAGGAGTAGCAGTGTCAAAACCTAGCGACAAAATGATAACTGGGTCCGGGGACCAATCTCCCAAGATTCGTCGTCGTCATCACAAACAAAGGTCTCAAGACCACACACAAAAGACAACTGCAAAAACTGCCCAAAGGACACAATCAAAACCGGCTAAGATGCAATCTACGGGTCTAAATTATCAACAAAACGTGAAGGTGTTACCCACAATTGCCTCTGACAATCATGAACGCAATGAAACTGATAGAATAAGACAATCACAACGCTTGGTAGTATCCGGTAATGTGAAACCTACTGCTAAACCATCTGGCAAAATGACCGGGGGTAACCCCAGGGTCAAAACATTACGTGTACCCGGACATCCCAAAAAATACGCCTATCCATCCCGAAAAGCAAGGTTAAAACCAGCAGCTAATATTATTTTGTATGCCTTGCGACTGTTAATTGTGGGGGTGGGTTTGGGTGCAATTGTGGGCACCCTATTATCAGTGTTAGACCCGGCCAATCGAATTACCACTAACTCCATTAATCCACCTGTAAGTTCTTCTCCCCAGTCTCCCATTAATAGTTCTGGACTGGTCATATCTCAGGAAATTACCCCGCTGAAAACCACTATCGAAAACCTGTCAGCAGCTAACCCTAATCTCATCCCCGGTGTGTTTATAGTGGATATAGATTCTGGTGGATATGTGGATGTTAGTGGGAACAAGAATTTCTCCGCAGCTAGTACCATTAAGATACCAGTTCTAGTGGCTTTTTTAGAAGATGTTGATAGGGGTAAAATTCGTCTTGATGAAATCTTAACTATGGAGCAAGAAATGGTCGCAGGAGGTTCTGGTAATTTAAGAACTATGCCTGTAGGTACTAAGCTAAAATCCATTGAAGTAGCCACCAAAATGATGACTATCAGTGACAACACTGCTACAAATATGTTGATTAGTAAATTGGGAGGAAAAGAGTTATTAAACGCCCGTTTTCGTAGTTGGGGACTAGTAAATACCGCCATTCAAAGTCCATTACCAGATTTAGAAGGTACTAATACTACCTCCCCTAAAGAGTTGGCAAGCTTAATTGCCAAAGTTAATCAGGGTGAATTAATATCCATGCGATCGCGAGATTTGATGTTGGATATTATGCGACGTAACCAAAGGGATGATTTATTACCTGCTGGGTTAGGGGAAGGAGCGACAGCATATCATAAAACGGGTGATATTGGGACAATGCTAGCGGATGCTGGTTTGATTGATGTTCCTACGGGTAAACGTTATATTGCTAGTATTATGGTGAAACGTCCTCATAATGAACCTGCTGCAGCAAAGTTAATCAATTCTATATCTCAAGCAACTTATTCTTATTTAAGTCAGAGTAATTTTCCCCCTGATGGTTCTACCAATAATCAACCGTTGAATAATTCTTCCACCCCAGTTCCCCAACCTCAACCGTTTACTCAACCATTTCTCCAACCTCAAGGTGGCAATTCCAATATTCCTAATGCTACAATGAACAATGTACCCCTGGGAAATTATCAGTCTCCTCTGAATAATCCCTCATATTATCCACCACAATCTCATCGGAACTAACAGGGAATTATGACATCTCCATCAATTCAATTTTTTGCGGGTTTATTTGAAGAAATGAGTAATGTAAGTTTACGTCGAGAAGTCAGGACTGGTAAATTGATTGTTGTTCTACAATTTGAGCAATTGAAAGCCATATCAGGATTTAACAGTTTTACTAAACAGTCATTGAACTCCCTATTATTAATTGACGAAGAAGGAGAAATTCGGGTTACTCCTTCGGGAACTAAATTTATTTTCGGTGGGGATGAAGGGGATGAATTAAAAAGAGTTGATTGTAAATTTGTAGTTGATCCTGGCGAAGGTTTTGATAGAATTATGCGCTTTTTACACCGTTATGCTGATGCTAATGGTATGGAGTATGCGGAGAATTAGGAGTTGGCAATTAATAGGACTTCTGATATCGCATTCCAGGAAGTTGGGAAACTAAACCCATCAATTCCAATTGCAATAAATAACCAGAAACCAAACCAGATCCCATCTTAGCCTTTTCCACAATTAGATCAAACGGTAACGCATCCACTGTAAGAATACTCATTACCTGTTGTAATTCTGGCTCCAAATTACCAAGAAAGGGATCGGATTTAACAGCAGGGGTATCAATATGTATCTTAGGAATAGCACCTAACATTGTCAATAGTTCGTTTAATTCCTGACTAATTAATCCTGCACCCTGACTAATTAGCTTTAAACAACCCTGAGAAAGTTCATCATCCACTCTTCCTGGTAAAGCATAAATATCTCGAGAAAATTCGTTAGCATAGGTAGCAGTTATGAGAGCACCAGACTTATTTCCCGCTTCCATGACTAAAACCACACGGGACAAACCCGCAATGATCCGATTGCGACGGGGAAAATGAGTGCGGTGGGGTGAAGTCTTAGTCGGATGTTCACTGATGACTATCCCAGATTTCAGAATTTCTTTATATAAGTCCTTATTACTATATGGATAAATCACATCTACACCTGTTCCTACCACTGCTATGGTTCTACCCCCAGCTTGAATAGCTGCACTATGACTTTCAGCATCTATTCCATCGGCCATACCTGAAACAATGGTGAAACCATTTTGGGCTAAAACAGTGCTAATGTGACGAGTCCATTTTCTGCCATATTCTGTAGGCTTTCGAGTACCAACAATTCCTACCAGCGGTTTTTCACCCCTATTTTCCTCCAAATCCAACTCTCCCCTATAATACAATATGGGGGGAGGCGTGGAAATTTCTCTTAACAATTTTGGATATTCCACATCTGCTGGTGTCCAAAAATGGGGGTTGATTTTTTCATGTTCAATAAGCAGTTTCTCTGGATTAATTTTACCTCTATACTGAACTATTTTTTGCAAAATGTGAAAACCAACACCCTCTATTTTTCCTAGCTCCCCAGGACTCGATTTCCAAGCATTCTCTAAATTACCAAAGTGTTGTTGTAATCTTTGTAGTAGTATGGGTCCAACCCCGGCAATTTGTGACCATGCTAACCAGTATTGACGATCTTCCGTAATAGTAGACATATTGAGTAGAAAGAGTTAGTTACACTTTTACTTGTTTAGTCTTTGCTTTTTGCGTCGTTTTTCCGTAATAGCGATCGCACGATCTACCGGATAACCCGCAACCGGAATCACCTGGTATTTACGCTCCGCTTCTAAATTTTTCAGTTCGGTATAATCAACCCAGTGAATACAGTCCACCGGACAAGTATCTATGGCCTCTTGTATGACCTCTTCTATATCCCCATCCTGACGCACCACCCGAGAACGTCCATAATCCGGTTCAATATAAAAAGTGTTCCTAGCAACATGGGCGCAGTGCTTACATCCTATACAGGTGATTTCATCTACATAAACCCCCTTTTGTCGCAGCAGACCGCCCAGTTCCGGTTCAAATCCAGATATTTCTGGTTGGTCCCGCAAAAGACCACCTAATTCTGGCTCTAAACCGGAAAGATTATTACTTAAATCCTCTGAGAACGGCTGCAATTCAGACATTACGCACTCCAACGCTGTAATACTAAACTAATGGAACCATCAGCATTTTTTTGCTCTTGGCTAATTTGAAAACCCACTTTAGCAGTTTCTTTCATCACTGTTTGGTAAGCATAACGCTGGGTAATCTGGCGTAAAAACCCATCCACTGATAAATTCTGTTGCCAGTATTGAAGATCTGCTACCAGCTCATATTCTTGACCATTCCACTTAAAACCGATGTCATAACCATTGTCTTGTTCAATAGTGACTTCGGCGGTATGGGTTTGGCCACGATAACCGCGCACCTCCCTAGAACCGGATTTCCAATCTATTCCTAAATCGGAAAGGGCGTCCTGTAAGGATTCTAGATTACGGATTTGAGTTTTAATTTGGCTAAAGTGTGACATATCGTTTTTTAATCAATGAAAATATAGTTGATAAAGCTACCACTCACTAAAGGTGGCTTGGGTATTCACCGTTCCAGATTCCTGGAGGTGATTAGGGTTGAAATATTCTGAGGTTGACTCCCGACTTAGCACTCGTCCCAGTTGTGCTTCTATAGCTGCTGTGACTTCCGCACAAGAAACGCCAATGACACCAGTGACTTTCTCCTGTACTCTCCCATCTGGATGAATGATGAATTCTAATGTTTCCATTTTTTCTAGCCAACCTCGAAGTGTATCCTTGAACTTTTCCTACTGGAGCAGGGTTAGTTTTCCGTCAGGAACTTTAGAAATAACCTAACCATTTGTTAACTAATGTTCCATATCAGGAAAAGATATATTGCAAAATCTTTACAAAAATTATTAATTGAACTAGTGTTTACACTCGTCTTGGTTTAGTTTCCCTTAATGTGAGCCATTAGTCAAGCTAAAACCAATTTGGTGATTTCTAAGTCTAAAATCGCCAGACATCAATCAACATCTAGCTTTCAGCTATTATGTGACCAGCAAGAAATTCTGAAAAAATCCTAAACTTGATTGGAAATTCTTATTATTATCATTGAATTTAGGTGATTATGCTTATTAAATAGCTATAGCTCATCACTATATTATCCATTCGGATGCGCGATCGCCTAGTTCAATGGGAATACTAATAGCCTTACCTAGTCGAGGTCTCTCCTTAGTTTGAACGATAAAGTTTTCTACTTGACTTGTTCCTCCTAAAGCATTAAGGTAGTTAGCAATAGTGTTCAAATGTTCTTGATATTCGGACTCGCTCAAAGGAAAAGAAGTTTGTTCCACATACTTCCACATAATTTGGAGAAAGATTTTGCCCTGGGTGCGACGAAACTGAACATCATAGGAGTATCCCCACTTATTCACTAACATCTGACGCAATTCATTTCCTGTCATTTTTAAGTACTCCTTAATCAACTATCTGGAGATCTCCATATCCGTACCATTCTACTATTTTTAGTGGTACAAGATACTAGAAAATGCTAAATACCACACTTGATCCGGAATGGAAATAATGGGATGAATAAAAGTTAAATTGTTCGTGTGCTGTAAATCATTTTGAGGTTATATGTTATCCCAATTGTCATCCAAATTAAATTGTTTAACTTGTGGATCTTATGTAAATGCTGAAAAGGTAAACAGTTATAAGATGGAAGTTCAGGATGAGCACCCCATCTTTAATTCCTGGGGTGGAACAGTTACAACCTATAATGAGTTTACATTTCTTAAATGTCCTCAATGCTTTCAACCTTTCCTAACTTGTACAGAATATTGTAATGGATCAGAGTCTTATAATGACTTTGAGTATGCTCAAGTAAAAACTTTATATCCAATATCAAATACTAGTAGCACATATAGAGTACCCACATACATAAGAAAATCATTTCAGGAGGCTTTCTTGTGTCTAAATGCCAAGGCATTTTCAGCATGTATAGCTATGTGTATAAAAACTATAGAGTCTATATGTGAGGAGCATAAAATTGAGGGTAATTCTCTAAAAGAAAAGCTGGAAATAATGAGACAGCAAGAAATTATTAATCACCATCTTTATAGCTGGGCCAGTAATTTAAGACTACAGGATCTATCCCACGAGGTGGACATAAACTTTAATCAGAATGATGCTCAACAGATAGTTGAATTGACTGATTTACTGATTGAGTACATTTTCAGATACAGGAAGAATTTTGAGTTGTTTAAGAAAACAAAACTTGGTGACAAATAAAAACAAAATAACAAACTAGATTAACTAGCTTGTGACTGAGTCTATACAACACCTATTTAACGTTGACACCTTCTGCTCCTGTATAACCAGTACCAACCCATACAATAGCGCGAAATCCATCACGAACAACCTTTTCTATTGGTTCTGGATCAGTTCTGGAAGGAACAGATATTGGTTTAAGACTAATATCTCTAGTGCCCAAAATAATTTCGCCAACTACACGAGCACGACGCATGTGAAAATCGGACGTAATTAAATAAACACTTTTAATCTTTTTGTCTTGTAAATCATCTAGTATAGTGGTAAAGTTAGTCACTGTGTCTACTGCTTCATAATCTAGATGTAAACGACTTAAATTAACTCCAGCTTTTGCAAACACCTTTTTTGTATGATCAGGCGGACTACCACCAGTAATCCATATTGGTATGTTGGGGTGTTTTTTAGCAAAATTGGCAGCAAATCTCTCTCGCTCTAAACGCTTACTAGAACCACCCAAAACCAAAACAGCTTGTGGAATTGAAAATTGGTTCTGCACTTCTCTGTATCCCCACCAGATAAAAATTGGCAGAATAAAGAACATAATGGGCAAAGATTTACCTTTAAACAATGGCCTAGTGTGTAAATTCCACCTCAATTCTATTTCCTCAAGGGAATTTTTGGTAAGGACGAAAATTACTATTTTTTTAAAAACGACTTATCCGTCTCTACTTAGCGGTTCTGACACAAGTAGGGAGGTAGGGATTAAACCTGTTCCATCAGTGCTAAAACCGCTTTGGGTAATAATTTTTCTTTAAACCAAATAATTTTGGCAGGAACATTATCCAAATTCACCCCAGATTTTTCCAGGTTCAACTTTTCAGAAATTGCCAGAATGAGGTTGTGACAATTTGCTCTTTTCACCTGGGCAAATTTCTTTTTTAAATATTCTGGTCGCCAATAACCAACAATTTCTAACAAAAAACTCCTTCCATCGGGATGCACAATACGAAAGTCTGGTATGATTACACTTCCAGGGATGGGAATTAAATCTACTTCTGTTTCTAAAAACCAACCACTTTTCATAGCATCCCATTTATCAGCAAAGGACTGGTCTAACATACTGTCGTATGGTTTACCTTGGGGATAATGAGAGATTAGACCACATTCAGAATTTAGGGTAAATCTACTGGTTTTCCATTCCTGTGTATATAGGTCTTTTATTTGCAAGGTGGTTGATAAACTCCATTTAGTTACATGGAGCAAAGCTGGAATCATTTTAGCAATGGATAATCCGTATCGCGTACTGGAGGTAAATAAACTTGTTGGACCATCAATGGTGATAGTAAAACCATGGTTCGCATTACCCTCAATATAGGCCATTAACTGAAATAATTTTAGATATCGAAATAATAATTTATATTCTCTTGGTACATTACGGTGAGCATTTAAGATTAATTGGGTAGCTTTATAAAAAATACCTTGCACCTGGGATAAGTTATAACGGTGTAATAGGTCTTCTGGTTTAGGAGCATCAAATGCGGTGAGGATTCTATTTTCCAAGAGATCAGCATAAAGACCTTCAGCAATCTGAATTGGTAAAATTTCCCTTTCCAGTTCTTGACTAAGTTTGGCAGCAATTTGGCTAAAAATTATCTGGGTGTTTTGAGGACTAGCAACTGATTGAGCTGCTAGGGTGAATACCCTTTCCCTTAACATTTGTGGTTCTAAGGGACTGATAATTTCAAAAGTGCAAAAACTACTTTTGAGGATGTAACCTAAACCGCGTTTCATTCTATAGTCTGTGGTCTCACCCTCAAAATCTATAAGTTGTCTTTCCAAATATCCTTGGGTTTTTCCTAGAGTATCTTGAAAAAAGTTAATTAAATCATTGGCTAGGGCTAAATGTTTATCATCCAGTTTCAGTCTCTTGGGAATAATTTCTTCCCCGGTTTGACGATAAATTAGTAGTTCAGTCGGTAACATCTTTTTGATGCTTTGATTTCGTTAATTTCTTGGTCAAGTAGTTAATTTCTACCGGTTGGGCAACTTTTAGTTCCGGTTCTTGATTATCCCCATACACAATGCTTAATTTACCTTTTTTGCTTTTTTCCTCTGGTTTATTTCCAGAGGGTGTTTCCATCCCTCTTAATCCCTTTCTTCTGATTGATGTTCCTTCTTCACTCGTATCTTCTGCTATTACTTCATATAAAATTGCCCGTTTATTTTCTTGATTTCCTTTCCTTAAAATTCTTCCTAACCTCTGAGTATATTCCCTGATAGAACCAGTACCAGAAAGAATAATAGCTACCGCAGCAGCGGGAACATCTACCCCCTCGTTTAAAACATGGGAAGCTACCAAGGTATTATATATTCCTTGCTTGAATTTGGTGAGGATTTCGTGTCTTTCCTTAACTGGGGTTTGATGGGTAATTGCAGGAATTAACAACTCCCGAGAAATACGATAAACCGTGGCGTTATCAGCTGTAAAAATTAACACCATTTCTGGATAGTGATCAGCCAGTAGGTCAGCTAAAACTCTCATTTTCCCATCTGTTCCCAAAGCAATCTCTTTCGCTTGTCGATGCGCTAACATAGCTCTACGTCCATCCTGCGATCGCCCACTGACCTGAACAAAAGTTTGCCATCCTTGTAAACTACCTAAAGAAATTCGGGAATGCTTTAAAAAGTCATTGCGAGTTTGAATTAACCGATTATATTTTTCCCGTTCCGTTGGTGAAAGTTTAACTTTAATTTGGATGATTTCATGATCTGCTAGTACCTTACCTGCTAACTCTTCCACATACTGACGGTAAACCTCTTTTCCAATCAAAATCTCCAAATCCACATGTTTACCATCTGTACGCTCCGGTGTCGCAGAAAGTCCTAATCTATAGGGAGCGATCGCATATTCAGCAATTACCCGATTAAAATCAGTAGGTAGATGATGACATTCATCAAAAATAATTAAACCATATTTATCACCGAGACTTTCAGCGTGAATAGCTGCACTATCATAGGTAGCGACTAAAATTGCCGTTTTATCTCGTGAACCTCCCCCCAGCAAACCTAACTCCCCATCAGGGAAGGCTGCTTTTAAATGTGCATACCACTGATGCATCAGATCCAGGGTAGGAACAATAATGAGGGTACTGCGTGGAGTTGCTTCCATAGCCATTTGAGCTAGGTAGGTTTTCCCAGCTGCTGTTGGTAGCACCACCACACCCTGTCTACCAGCCAATTTCCAAGCCACCAGGGCCTCAGTTTGATGGGGGTAGGGAGTCATCTGCAAGCTGGGAACCAATTCTAAGGGATAAAACTTTTTAGCCTCATCTATAAAATCAGTATCATCCGCTTCTAGAGTTTCCACTAAACAGCGGTATTTAATAGCTGGGATGCGGAACTTTTCGATTCTGTCATCCCAGGTGGCAAAGTATATCCAGGACTTACTACGGGGAGGAGGGTGTAAAATCAATGTACCCCGGTCAAATGTTAAAATGGGAGTTGGACCCATCTCAATAGTTCTCCCGTTTAACTGACTGAGGTTGGAAAAACACTAACGGGACAAGACACATTAGTACCACCTAAACCGCAATAACCACCGGGATTTTTGGCCAAATACTGTTGATGATAATCTTCAGCATAATAGAACTCTGGTGCATCTAAAATCTCTGTAGTGATTTTGCCATATCCTGCATTTGTCAAAGCCTGTTGGTAAGCATTCATAGATGATTCTGCCAACTCTCTTTGTTCTAGGGAATATGAATAAATTCCAGAGCGGTATTGAGTACCCACATCATTACCTTGACGCATTCCTTGGGTGGGGTTATGACTTTCCCAAAAGACCTTTAATAATTGGGAATAGGTAATTATCTTTGGGTTGAAGACCACAAGTACCACCTCATTGTGACCAGTCATTCCCGTGCACACCTCCCTATAGGTAGGGTTAGGGGTATGGCCAGCAGCATACCCTACAGCAGTGCTATAGACTCCCTGTTGTTGCCAAAATTTACGTTCAGCACCCCAAAAACAACCCAGGCCAAACATGGCAGTTTCCATTTCTGGAGGAAAGGGCGGTTGTAAGGGGTTATTATTGACGTAATGGGTTGCAGGTACGGGCATTTTTTGTTGGCGACCTGGCAAAGCTTGCTCAGGTGTTGGCATTGCTACTTTTTTATTAAATCCAAATAGTCCCATTGTTTGACTGTCTTTTTTTAGATCTTTATTTACCACATTATATATTATAATTAGGGGATTGCTAAAATCATTTACAAGCTATAAATTAAAGGTAATAGAGGTCCGAGTTGCTCCTGTCCATTAACTGCTAGATCGCTGTGACATAGGTAAATTTTTTCTGAAACTCTTCCTAGTAAATCCACAATGATTCTCTCTAGTCTTTGGGTTTCAGCTGTGTCTTCATCTGCTGCTGTCCATGATTTTCCTCTTCTATCTTGTAAAAATACATGGGATCCGAATAAACTGGCTGCACCACCTTTAGACCATAGTGGTGAACCTATATCCATCCAAAAGTGCCATTTGTGATATCTATAACTGGCGCGATATTGAAATACTGTGGCTAGGGTAATGGCTTTTTTGCTTTGTCCTAGGGTGCGCACCGGATAGGGATTAGCTGTAATTGTCCCCTGACGCAATAGGCTAATGAATTCATTGATGCTGTTGGTTAGTCTCTTTTGGTCGTGGGGGGGATATTCAGTTTGCCTGACTCTTTGTTCTATTTCCCAGTAGTGTTGGGCAGTTTCTAATAGTTCTCTGAGTTCTGATAGGATGCCAAATGAGGGAGTTTGGTTTTTAAAAATGAATTTCTCCATGGCTGCATATAACAGAAAAACTGGTGTGCTGGATTGGGTTTGTTGATTTTGCTGCTGCTCTATCCATGTTAATATCTCTCTATAAGCTGTGCTGGCTACATAGCCAATTCTATCCCAACGATCAAAGACTCTAATATCCAATAGGCGCGGGTTCTCTGGATCGGGAACAAAACAATTATCCACTATTATTCCCGCACGCACTGGATCAATCTGATTCTTTTGTTCTTGATTCTCTCCGTCTTCTTCTCTTCTATGTTTATCACTATAATTTCTACTCAGCACTACTAACATTTCGGCTACTTGGTCTCTATTTACCAATCTCCCTAGTCCTGGATAAACTAAAGTTAGTAATGTTAATAATCCTCTAACATTAGCGGAACTAATTAATGGTCTCTGTTCATTTAGGGAATCTACTTCGATATGGTGTTTGGTAAGAATTTCTATGATCTGATAACGGGCGATCGCATCTAATCCAGGTGCGATAATTGCCACCTCTTCTGGTTGGATGTTACCTGCTGTAATTTCTCTAATTATTAGCTGGGTTGTTTGTTGTAAAAGTTCTGCACGAGAAATTGTTTGAATACTCTCTACTGTTTTAGGCAATGTGAATATTATCATCTCTTCTCTGACTAGTTTAATCATTGGTTGAGCTAGTTCAGTGACTAAATTTTCTTCTCCATCACAGACTAAATTTTCTACTTGACAACGGCTTTCTAGTTTTTTTAAAAATTCTGGGTCAGCTCCCAGACCCAATCTGACACACCCATAGGGGTTATAGCCAAAAGCTCCCACTGCTCCTTCGTCTAACAAAAACTCCAATAGGTAATAATATATGGCTGGATAATTGTCCACATCATCAGCTATGACTAGTTGATAACGCTTTTTTAAATGTTCTTGATACTGAATATTTTTAAATAAATACTTGTAATAAAGTTCTGTAATTAAACCATAAGTTAACAATCCTCTTTGTAAACACCACTGACGCCAACCTACTAACAAAGATGTTAAAAGTTCCGCCTCTAAATCTAAAGTGTGAATGTCTTTTTCTAAACCTTGGTAAAAAATCTCTCCAATATCCTCACCAGCAATACCAGCATAAGTCCCCAATTGCCATAAATCTAATATCCGTCTCACTAAACGATATTGACTGGTTCCCCCATTCGTTAGGGCGTTCAATTCCGACTTCCACAGCTTTGTAGCTAGTTCCTGCTCTGTCTCTGGACGTAATATTAAGGGAAATTGAGCTTTGATTTCTAGCATCTCTACTATTAAGGGCCAAAATAACATCACTTCATCTTGTATAAATCCCGATGTGGTTTTTGTTTCTAGTATATATTTGCTTTTGTTCAAGGTAGCAATTTTATTACTTAAATATACGCGACCATCATGATTAGATGTTAAAACTAAAACCCGAGGTTCTCTCCATAAAGGATTTAGAGTTTGAATTCTGTTTTCGCACTGGTTGGAATTTGAATTTTTCGTATAAAATGTCCATATCTCTGGTTTGCTTTCCACCCAATCAGCAAAATACCGAGCTAAACGAGTAGTTTTACCACTACGACTTGCACCCACAACCCAGATAGAATCAAAAACCACTAATTTACTCCTAATCACTCCCTTTCCCCCGGTTTCTTAAATCTCATCAGTCACCAATGAATGATTCTGTGTTTGGTCGAAAAATATACTTGTCTTTACTTTCTACTTACCGCTGGTACTTACTAACACCAGAGCGTGCTTTAGAGGAAGCATATAAATCAGCATTAAAAATTCAGGATATTGAACGTCAACATTTTAATGGTAATAAAATTTCCAGAAATGCTGACCTTTATAGCAGTAGTGTAATGGACTACTTTCAGTCTGATTTAAACAAACTATTGAAAAATGTGCGAATGCGCTTAACGGAGTTTAAAGCCAGTCGGTGGTTTTCCAATGAAAGTAAACAAGCAGCAGCGGACAAAGCGGGTATAGAATATTCTAGTCTCACCATAGTTTTACAAAAACTGGATTTTATAGATCAGGTGGTTAACAAGTACAAAAGTGAGCAATTAGACACTTCTGTGATGAGTTTTGTCAACGAGTCTTCTAATAAAGCAGGAGGTAAAGGTCCTAATCAAGAAGAAATAGTAGGTTCCAGTAAGAACCATGGGGAGAAACCAAAAAGAAAAGCAGACTCCACGAGCATTTTACCACGATCTATTTTCACCACCATTAGTCGTCTGCAAACAGAATTAGATCCCAATGCGGAAGTGGAAGTGGTGCGGAGCTTTCGTCAAACTCAGAAAATGACAATTATCTCCATCAGATTTATCTTACTATTAATTATCATACCTTTACTGACACATCAAATATCTAAAGTATTAGTGGTAGGTCCCATAGTTGATAGTTTAAGACACGAAGAATCACAAGAGATTTTCATTAACGAAGAAATGGAAGAGGAAGCATTAACAGAATTAGAAAAGTTTGCAGAAAGGATTAAATTTGAAAGCATGATTACTAATACACCACCTTTATCATCAACGGTATTAGAAGCTCAAATGTCCGAAAAAGCCCAGGAAATAGCCAGAGAATTTCGCCGATCTGGGTCAAATGCGATTAAGAATGTATTTTGTGATATGCTATCAGTTTTTGCGTTTATCTGTTTGCTCCTGACTAGTCGCTCTTCTATTTTAGTTTTAAAAGACTTTTTTGATTATGTAGTGTATGGATTAAGTGACAGTGCCAAAGCATTTATCATTATATTATTTACTGATATATTTGTCGGTTTCCACTCCCCCCATGGATGGGAGGTAATTTTGGAAGGATTATCACATCATTGGGGTTTACCCGCAAACCGTGATTTTATTTTTCTATTTATTGCCACATTTCCAGTAATTTTAGATACAATATTCAAATATTGGATTTTCCGTTATTTGAACAGGATTTCTCCGTCTGCTGTTGCAACTTACCACAATATGAACGAGTGAGTTGATTATTTGTTGATTATTTTTTGTTTCCATCTCTAGACTTAATTGAATCATGAGAAAAATATTTCAAACAACCGTCAGTTTACCATTCTTTTTAACGATATTTTTTTTAGAAATTCCGTCAACTAAAAATATCGATACCAACCAATATAGAGTCCCTGCTGGTTGTGAAACCAGTAAATGGGATTTACCTCCAGATGTCAAAGCTGAAAATAGCAGCAAACTACCAACACTCGTAAAAAGATTTGCCATTAGTTGTTGCCAAAAAGATCCCTCCTGTTTAGATGAAAGAATCTTTGGTGGTGAAGGGGAAGAAGTAGCTGATAAACAACAACTTTTAAAAGCTATAGATGAGAGCTTAAAATTTTTAAAAACTCGTCGAGCTGCGATCGCCTATCAAAAACATAAGAACCCAGGGATTACCAGATACAGAGTCTATCATAGCTTGAAAAGATTTAGGGAATTATTATTATCCACCAATTCTGCTCAGGAATTACACCAAGCCATTGCCAAAGAGTTCATTTACTATCAATCAACTGGTAGAGATAATCAGGGTACAGTTTTGTTCACTGCTTATTATGAACCATTATATGTGGCGAGTCGCAAACCCACACCAGAATTTAAATATCCCGTTTATAGATTGCCACCTGATTTAGCATCATGGTCTAAACCTCACCCCACCAGACTAGAATTAGAAGGTGCAGATGGGTTACAAGCTTCCCAGGGCAAATTAAAGGGATTAGAATTATTTTGGTTAAGAGATAGATTTGAACCTTATATTATTCAAATTCAAGGTTCTGCTCGGTTAAAATTAACAGATGGCACAGAAACAAGTATAGGTTACGCAGGGAACACAGCCCATAATTATAAAAGCCTAGGTCGTACATTAATAGAAGCAGGAAAGCTACCCGAAAAGGGTGTAACCATGCCGAAAATTTTTGAGTATTTTCACAAATATCCACAAGATTTAGACATTTACCTCCCCAAAAATAATAGCTTTGTTTTCTTTAAAGAAACACACGGGGAACCTGCTTATGGTTATGTGGGTGTACCTTTAACTCCAGAACGTTCCATAGCTACAGATAAATCCTTAATGCCTCCAGGTGCTTTAGCATTAATTCGTGCGCCTTTTCCCTTTGTAGAAAATGGTAAGTTAGAAAATCGCATTGTTAGTCGGTTTGTTCTAGACCAAGATACGGGTGGTGCGATTAAAGGACCAGGTAGGGTAGATTACTATTTGGGAACTGGTGATATTGCGGGAAGTCGTGCAGGTGTGACAGTAAGTGATGGGCAGTTATTTTATCCCTTACTGAAATCTCTACCACCGGTAAAACCCTAACTACTGCATTAACATTAGTCTGTGAGGGTCTAAATATATATACCAAGGGAAATCTTGGTCTTTTATTGTCGCCCATTTTTCTTTATAAACTTCCGCTTGTAGGTGATAGTCATGGATATTTTTTCCTGGTGAATATAACTTTAAAAATAAAGTTACCCGGTGGGGAGTTTCACTACTTCTCACCAACCAACAGGGAAAGATATTTTTGCTGGGGAGATCTTTTTGTGGGAGGTTGTTTTTAAAAACTATTTGATGGGCCCGAATACCAACATGAGATGGAACATCAGATAGTTGATTGGCACAAAACTCCTCAACTTCCAAAACACAACCCCAATCTACTGCTTCCACAGTTTGAGAACTGGTGATAATAGCAGGAGAGAAATTTTTACAACCGGTAATTTTAGCAACATTAATAGTTACTGGGTGTTGAAAAATCTCAGATTTGGGCCCATATTGTGCTATTTTGCCTCCTTCCAAAACCAGTAAATTAGGACAAATCCGATAAGCTTCTTCCATATTGTGGGTGACAAATAAAGTCACGCCAGCATAATCAGCTAAAGTCTCTGTCATTTGTTGCTCTAAATGACTGCGTAAATAGGTATCAAGAGCGGAAAAGGGCTCATCTAACAGTAGTGCTTCTGGGTGACTGGCCAAAGCTCTAGCTAGAGCTACTCTTTGTTGTTGTCCTCCAGAAAGTTGGTGGGGATAGCGATTACCTAAACTCCATAACTGCATATCCCCTAATTGTTTTTCTACCTGTAATTTAACCTGATGGGAGGATAATCCTGTAGGTAAACCAAAAGCAATATTTTGAGCCACATTCAGATGGGGAAACAGGGCATAATTCTGAAATAAAAACCCAATTTTTCGGTCACGACTAGGAAGATTAATACCTTGCTCTGAATCAAATAAAACTCTACCATTGAGGATAATTTTTCCCTGAGAGGGTGTTTCAATTCCTGCTAGACAACGCAAAATCATACTTTTTCCCGCACCGGAACCACCCAGTAAACCCAAAGGTTGATTATCGGTGGTAAAATTCACCCGTAAATGAAAACTGGGCAATTTTTTCTCGATATCTATGAATAATTGGGCAACACTTAAATTATGAACTGGATCAAAAGAAGTATTTTGTAATCCCCATAATTGTGAAGATTCTGAAACTTCCGCAGGTTTTTGAAAACCCTCAGCACTAACCTGGGAAGTAATCTGAGAATTGACAAAATGTTTCCTTTCTTGCCAAAAATTAGTCAGCATTACCCCTGACAAAGAAATTGACAGAATAAAGACAGCCCAAAACCACGCTTCTTGTATATCTCCAGCTTCCACAGCAAAATAGATTGCCATTGGTATATTCTGGGTTTGTCCGGGAATATTACCCGCTAACATTAAAGTCGCACCAAATTCCCCCAAAGCACGAGCAAAAGCTAATATCGCACCAGCCAAAATTCCAGGAAAAGCCAAAGGTAAACTAACTCGCCAAAATATCTTCCACTCCCCAGCACCTAGGGTTCTTGCTACTCGCAATAAATTAGCATCAATTTGATTAAAAGCACCCAAAGCAGTTCTATACATTAATGGGAAGGAAACCACTGTTGCAGCTATAGCAGCACCATACCAGGTAAAGACAACTGTAATGTTAAAAGACTGTAGTATTCCACCCGCAAAACCATGTTTACCAAAAAAGAGTAACAACAAAAAACCCACAATCGTAGGTGGTAAAATTAGGGGGGAAATCAATATTCCCTCAATCAGAGATTTTCCCTTACCCTGATATCCTAACATCCAGTAAGCAACAGCAATACCTAGAAAAAAGGTAATCAGGGTTGCCAAACCGGAAGTTTTTAGAGATATCCAAAGGGGTGATAGGTCCTGTGGCATAATTTCAAATTGTATTAATTCCCACAATGACTACCTGATAAAATTACTCAAAATAGCACCATGGGGAAATGCTAAGCATATTTTTAATATACTCCCCATGGTAAAGATGTGGCTATTTTAAGTGGCTATTTTTAATTTGGTTAGATTATTTCTGTATACTTGACTCCACTAAATCACGACTAAACTCCTCTGCTCTAGCACTGGGAACCAAGGTCCAACCTGCTTTTAAGAGTTTTTGATAGGTTGCCCATCCCTTAGACCCACCAGGTATGGGATAATCAGGAACGGAAAATTGTGGAAAAGCTGTATAAGGTCGCCATGGTTGACCTGTAGCAATTTGCAGGTGCAAAATTTTCTCACCATCAGCGCTAAATTTAGATAACCAACACATTTGTCGAATCATCGCCAACTCCTATTTAATTGACAAAGTTAATTGACAAAGAACTTTAAGACTAGTTGGAAACTGGAGGTATGGAAAAGTTGGTGTCAAAATGCTTTCTCTTAGGTACTAGGTTTTTTTCATGTTAACCATGGTTTTTTTAACTTGATGTAACAATAACTACTATTTCACCTAAATTCGCTAACGGATGTACTTCCCATATTTTAGTGATGGTAATCATAGACAATCATGGACCATAACTACTGGACTCAATTTTAGGATTGTGGTATGTTATCAGGGACATTTAATTTACTCTATAATATGCAACCTAATTCCTGGAAGAATTTACATACCAATATTTCCGTCACTGCTGCTGCGATCGCATTGTTGATTGCTGGTCCAGTTGTGAACTCAAATGTAGCCAATGCCCAAACTAATACAACTAATACCCGCCCAGCTGCATCCATTGAAAAACCAACAGTAATTAATATATCTATTACTGAAGCGCAAGTTTTAGCTGCTCAAAAAGCATGGGGGGATGCATTAGTTAGCATCAGCACTACTTATGAACAAAAGGGAATAGCTGCTGCTAAGGAATTAGCAGGAAAAATCATTGACCAAGCTTATGGATACCAGTTTGGGACAGTATTGTTTAAACCAACTTTAGCAAAACCACCACAAACATACCGCACCACACGCCAAGGTGCTCTTGCTTACTTTGTTGGTGGTGATCCTGCATTCCCCTCCGATAGTGGTTTTGCTCTTAAAGGGTGGCGTAAAGTAGAAATCCGTAATGCTGGAATTTTCATTAATGGTGACACGGCTATGAGCCTGGCAACTGTGGTGTTGACTGACAAGTCCGGTAAGGTTACAAGCGTGGACAAAACCTGGGGTTTCATAAAAGATAGTAGCGGTAAGCTACGTATTATATTGCATCACTCATCCTTACCTTACAGTGGTTAAGAAGTGAAAAGATGGGAAGATTGCAACTACTCTTGTTGAAAAGCCAACAACTGCTGTTGATTAATTCTTCCTGCTTCATGTAAAGTATTAACAATTTCGGAAATAGTTAATACTGAATGACCACAATAACCGTTTTCTTTTAGTTTGTCTTTCACTCCCTTTTCGTGGTCAATGAAAACCACAATATCATTGACCCTTAATCCCACAGATTTAATTTTTTCAGCTCCTTCCATCACACTTTTACCACTAATAAGAATATCATCAACCACTGCGATGGTTTCTCCGGGAAGAAAATTTCCTTCAATTGCTTTGCGTGTGCCATGTGCTTTCACCTCCTTGCGGGGAAAAATCATGGGATAACCTAATCTTAATGACAACCCAGTTGCAGTAGGTAGAGAACCATAGGGAATACCAGCTAATCGGTCAAAAGTCAAACCAGCTAGTATTTTCTCATAAGCACCAATTACCTGACTAAATACCTGGGGATTGGAAATAATTTTCCGCAAATCAATATAATAGGGAAATATCGCTCCCGATGCTTGAACAAATTCCCCAAACATGATACAACCAATGTCAAAAAGTTGTAGAATTAAGTCCTGATGGGGGTGTTTATCCTTAATATTGACATCGGGAAACCACACATCACAACTAGAAGTAGAATTAATCAAATCGCTTCTAATTTGGTTCAATTCCGTCCTTAGAGAGCGAATTTCCTGGGATAGGTTAGTGCTGCTTAACATATCCTGGGGAACCGGAATTAACAATCCATCACCATGATTGTCTAAACCCGCTGCCAAAATTGGTTGAATACTATTCTCTTGTGACCAAATACTTCGTACCATGATTATTCTTTCTGGTGCGACAGCGCGAATAGATTTTAAAATTTCGGGATTGGTTGTTCCTACTTCCAAACATAACTGTTCAGGAGTTCCCCAAGTTTTGGACTCTTGGACTACTTGCAAATAAAAGGGAGAAGTAGTAGGGTATTGTTGTAAAATAGCTGCACTAGGATTAGAAGTACAGCATAAAATAAAGACAGCTTTATCGGGATATACTAAAAATGGTGCAATATGGTCTTGTCCAGCATAAGGATTTAATGTTACTGCGTCAACTTCCCAATCTACAAATATGCAATGGGCAAACATGCTGGTAGTATTGAGATCGCCATGTTTAGCATCTAAAATAATGGGAACTTCCCCGGGAATAGATGCCATTATTTTGATTAACAGTTCTATACCTCTGACTCCTAGAGCTTGATAAAAGCCCAGGGTAGGTTTGTAAGCACAAACAAAATCTGCAGTTTCCGCAATCACAAATTGTAGCCAGTTCTCTAAACTGGTGAGCAAATCAGAGCCTTGATAACGCTCTGGAATCATTTCTGGGTTAGGGTCAAGTCCTACAAAAAACAGACTCTGTTTGTCAGTAATATTTTGGTTTAACTTATCTAAAAAAATCATTTTTCACCCACCATTGTATTTTATTTGAACTATTCTTACTTACAATCCTGCAAACCACTCATAACCTTGGTCTTCCCAATAACCTTTAAAATTTGTTAGTTTAGAAGTTAAGGTCACTCTTGTTACCCATTTACTTTGTTTATAACCTAATTTCACTGGTGTGGCTAACCGCAAGGGCGCGCCATTTTCTCTGGGTAATTTCTCGCCATTTTTTTCGTAGGCCAATAGGGTTTGTGGATGGGTGACAGAAGGTAAATCCCAACTTTCATAATAACCATCCGCTGATTCAAAATAGACGTACTTGGCACTTGCGTGAGGTTGAGCTAAAGCAATTAAATCACCCAGACGAACTCCTCCCCATTGTACAATAGCCGCCCATCCCTCTACACAAACATGACGAATAATCATGGATGTGTAAGGTAAACTTTGAATTTCCCTCATATTCAGGTTTAGGGGATGATTAACTTGACCGTCAATAATCAGACGATATTTTTCTAGGTCAATAATCGGTGTACCCCGAAAGCTGTTAATGATTAGGGATTTTGGTTCAATTTGATTGGAGCTAAATTCCGGTACTGGTTTTTGTGGTTGAAATATTAACTGCTCAACTTTTTGATTCCATGGTTCTGATATTTTGCCCACTAAGTCTTCTAATGCTGGTGTACCACAACCAGTTAGGAAAAAACCCATACCTGAAATTCCCCATGTTTTTAAAAACTGACGGCGGGATACTTCCGGATTGATGACCTTAATTAGCTCTCTTTCTATTTCCTGTTGATTATGGTTCATGATTATGGTTCAATGATTTTCAATTAATTAAAAATACCAGTCTACCAAAACATGGATTCAATTAATTTATCTCCTCCTGCTCTTTTACCTAGTTGCCAATGAATGACCACAAATATAATTATCAACGGTACGGAAGCAAAATGCACAATTCTTAATCCTTGCCAGTTGCCAAATATATCCACTAGCCATGGAAATTGGGCTGGTTTATACATCCCCATACCCGTGCATATTGCTAACAAAAGAATGGGAATAATAGCTGTGTAAACAATCCGATGCCAGCTATAGGTAAGACGTTTAATATTGTCGGTTTTCTGCAAGGCTTTAATGTCATTATTCCCCACAAATCTGTGTTGCCAACGTCTGGTCAATAAAATGTACATTCCATAGCTAAAAAGATTCACTGAAAATAGCCACATAGCCGCAAAATGCCAGTGTCTCCCTCCTGCTAACCAAGCTCCTAAGGTAAAAATAGGGGGAATGTGTAATCCTCCACGACCACCAAAAACTGGGTTAGCATTGTAAATTTGTAGTCCACTAGTAATCATCAGAAAAAGACTGACTATATTCAAACTGTGAAATATTTTGACCGCAAGATCTTGCTTGGGCAATTTCTGAGGTTTTCTGGTGGAGTTCCTATCTATATCCATATTCAAATTTTACTGCCTCATGTTTATATTAGTCATCTGTTAATTTAAATGCAGCGGTTAAAGCTAAAGCTAGGGCATCTGCTGCATCATCGGGTTGAGGAATTTCTTCTAAATCTAACTCCCGCATCACAGCCTCTTGTACTTCTATCTTTTCAGCTTTGCCATAACTGGTTAAAGCCTGTTTAATTTGGGGAGGAGCAAACTCCAAATAGGGAAGTCTCCGTTGTCCCAAAACCAACATGATTACACCTCTTGCTTGTGCTACTAAAATTGTGTTGGCCATTCGGTAAAAAAACAATCTTTCAATAGCAACTACATCTGGTTGTAGTTGGTCTAGGAGGGTGTGTAAATCATCAAATAAGGTAGATAGTCGTTGGGTGATTTCCATATCAGAGGGGGTGCGAATCACACCAAAATCAACCATTTTTATGGTGGTATCCGACAATTTGGCTGACCTTTGCTCCAGGGAAATCGCACCAAACCCGACTATTGCTAATCCTGGATCTAATCCTAAAATTTGCCGTGTCATAAATAATAATTCCGGTTTCTGGATAGAAATTTGGTTGACCCAGGACTTGGTTGGGAGTTTCCGGTTAGCAATGGCCAAATCGTGAAGGATTAAACACCAGATAGTATATAATTTTAAACACTTCCTGTACCATATTCCCTTTTTAGGTATGTCCATCGGTTTTCTGAAACAGGCTATTAATGCTATACACAACCAACCATATAGCAGCACTACCCATCGGGTCAACCAATGGTTTAAATGGTTATCTCCTGGAATATCGGTTAAACGGTGGTTTATGGTCACTGTCAGCGGTGTCCTCCTAGCCATTTTAGGTTTGGCCATTTGGATGAAGCTAACCCCCATCTTTTGGATCTTAGAGTTACTCAAGGGTTTATTGGCCCTTTTAACAGACATTTTACCCCATTATGTGAGTGGACCCTTAGTTTTGTTATTGGGTGGACTCCTAGTGCTGTGGGGACAATCTCGCACGGTAGGTTCTATTACTCAAGTTTTAAGACCACAGGGATCCCAAGAGGAACTCATAGATGTGATTTTAGCACATCATCGTTTGTATCGAGGTCCAAAAATTGTGGTTGTTGGCGGTGGTACTGGACTTTCTACCCTACTAAGGGGACTAAAAACCTATAGCGCCAATATTACTGCGATTGTCACTGTTGCTGATGATGGTGGATCTTCCGGTAGGTTACGTCAGGAATTCGGTGTTTTACCACCCGGTGATATTCGCAATTGTTTAGCTGCTCTTGCAGATGAGGAAAAGTTATTAACTGAATTATTTCAATATCGTTTTCGAGCTGGTGATGGACTTACAGGACACAGCTTTGGTAATTTGTTCTTAACTGCTATGAGTGACATCACTGGCGATTTAGAACGAGCAGTGGCAGCTAGCTCTAAAGTATTGGCGGTTAGAGGACAGGTTCTACCTGCTACTTTGAGTGATGTTCGCCTTTGGGCGGAAATGGCTGATGGTCGTCGTATAGAAGGGGAATCTAGTATTCCTAAGGCTGGAGGTAAAATTGTCAAGATTGGCTGTATTCCCGCTAATCCTCCTGCCATACCCGCAGCTATTAAGGCTATTCGCAATGCTGATTATATTATTATTGGACCTGGTAGTTTATATACCAGCCTCATCCCTAACTTGCTAGTACCTGAAATCACTCAGGCGATCGCCTCTGCTAATGTACCTCGCATTTATATCTGTAATATTATGACCCAACCAGGAGAAACGGAAGGCTACAGTGTATCTGAACACATTCGGGCTATTGACCATGCTTGTGGCGATCCCAAACTTTTCGATGCTGTTCTGGTACATAGAAGGAGTCCCTCGGCTCAAGCTTTAATCCGCTATGCTCAGCAAAATTCCCACCCGGTATTTCTGGACACGGAAGCTATTTCCCAATTAGGAAGACGCATTGTCCCTGCTAATATACTATATGAGGATGAAACGGGTTTTGTTCGTCATGACCCCCAAAAACTGGCTAGGGTTCTATTAAAATGGTATGGTGCTGCGAGTAAAAAATAGGATCCACAAATTATTCTTATGACTAGGATCTACCTGCAAGATGCAAAAGCTACACGGGAATTTGGCATTAATTTGGCAAAAACCCTGAAGCCAGGTACGGTAATTTTATTACAGGGCGATTTAGGTGCAGGTAAAACTACTCTGGTGCAAGCTGTAGGGGAAGGTTTAGGTATCAGTGACCCAATTGTCAGTCCCACCTTTACCCTAATTAATGAATACACTGATGGCATTCTACCTCTTTATCACCTGGATTTGTATCGCTTAGAACCTCAGGACGTAGCCAATCTCTATTTAGAAAACTACTGGGAAGGAATAGACACTACCCCGGGAATTGTGGCTATTGAATGGCCTGAACGCATGCCATACCTACCTCATAGCTATTTAAAGCTGATTCTGACTTATGAAAAAGATAACTCCCGTTATGTAGAAATTATTAGCTCTGACTACCTTGACAAGTGAGCTAGAGCAAAACGCTTAATTCCAGCTAGGTCAGTATGAATAGAAATATGGGAATAATTGCCATTATTTATCAGCATTTCTCTAACTGCTTCGTCTTGTCCAGCCATCATTTCGATTAACCATACACCGCCCGGGAGCAAATAGTGGGGAGAAACTTCTACTAGATAACGAATTGCTTCCAAACCATCCACACCTCCATCTAAAGCTAAATGGGGTTCGTGCTTGACTACTTCCGGTTCTAGGGTTCCTATCATATCACTAGGAATATAAGGTGGATTGGACACCATACCACTAATTTTACCCTGGAGGTGATTTAGAGGTTCCCACCAGCACCCCTGGTGGAATTCCACCCGCTGTGCAAAACCCAAATTCCTTGCATTTGTCCTAGCAACTGCCAAAGCCTGTTCGCTTATGTCTGTAGCATAAATCTTAGCATTTGTCAATACCTCTGCCAAACCCAGGGCGATCGCTCCACTACCAGTACCTAAATCCACCCAGATTCCAGATTGCAGGTCTTGGTTAGCAGCTTCCATCACCAAGTCAATGAGTATCTCCGTTTCTGGTCTAGGGATTAAAACTGCGTCGGACACAGCAAGGGTAAATTTTCGCCAAGGGGTTCTACCTGCAAGATACTGAATTGGCACTCTTTGTTGTAACCGCTTTTGCCACAGACTATCTAATTCAGCTAGGGATAGCACCATGGTCATTTCCTGGTATTCTTTAAAAGATTCCAACCGCAGTGTTAACTTATCTAATCCTGCTATCTCTTGTAATAGCCAATCCACCTCTCGTGGAGAAACCCCCTTACCTAAAGCAGTGGTTATAGCGGAATTTCGCCATTTCCATAGTTCAATTCCACTAGTTAGTTGATTAATCATGAGCGTGGTTTTGGGGGTATGGTTTTTGGCTGGGCGCTATTGGAACGCAGATTATTAAGGTGTTGTCTGGATTCGGGAGATGGAATCAAAACCAGCTGTTTTAACCAATCATCGTTCTTTTGAGTCAAGGTATTAATTAATCCATCCACACCTACAACTTGAATATAAGCCTGGGGGAACTTTCCTTTGACCTTAGTCAGTAAATTTTGGGCATCTTGCTGGCTAAAAAACAAAGGAATTATGGTTTGAGGTTTTTCCCCACCTACTTGAATAGTAATGTGACTTTTATCCTTCCCAGATATGACCGTAAAAATCGGCACACTTTTTAACTGCTCTACCCGTTGACCACTAGCTTTCATCAGCTGTGCTGCTCCCGTCATTTCTTGGGACACCGGGTTAAAAGAAAACAAAAGTTGATTGGGTTGATTTTGTTGTTCTTGCTGTTTTTGATATATAAGTCCCAAAGGTACGGTAGTAACCTGCAACTTTTTGAGCATTTCCTGGGTTTTTCGATCCTTGTCTTTCCCTCGGATTTGCCTAAACTTTTGCACAAAGTTTAAAGCTTCTTGACGGCTCATGTATACATCCGTTATTGCTCTCTCCTGTTTTCCATCTTGGGAAGACATCATGCGACTTAAAGGTGTACCCTGATCATTAGTTATCAAGTACACTGGAACTGCATCTAATTTACCCTTAATTTCTTGTGGTGGTAAGGCAAATACGGTGCCACTATGGCTTAAAGTAAGCCCTAAAGTACTTGCGATCAAACTCAAGTTAATACCCGGACCAACTAATGACTTGATAAATGATTTCATAACTAATTTTGTCTAATTGCGCTTTATTACCAAAAACGGGTGGAGGAAAATCCTCACACCCCTTGACATTAATTTCCTGACATTAGTTTCATAGTCAAGATATTTATATCAAGTTACGCCAAAAACAATGACTAAGCCCAAAACAGCTCCGAATACAATCAGAGCATAAAACTGAGCGCGACCATTTTCTAGGTACTTGAGACCTTCACCACTGACTAGGGCGAAAAACCCAGTTAAATTAACTGCACCATCCACAACTCGAAAATCAACTTCCATAACTTGTCGAGCTACACGACGCAAACCAAGAACAAACACCTGATGATAGATATCGTCAAAATACCATTTATTCAACGACAACTCATACAGAGACTGGAACTTAGCAGCGATCGCACTGGGGTCAATTTTCCTAGCCCAATACATAAGAATTGCCAAAGTAATGCCCACCACGGAAATGGCCACAGAACTACCCGCCATGAGATAAAATTCATGGGGGTCAAATTTTGCCGCTTTTTCCATTACTTCTGTTAGAGTTTCGGTTGGGGAAAAAATAAACTGCTCAAAATAGTTAGCATAGGGAGTTCCCACCAGTCCAATCAAAATAGAAGGAATAGCCAATACTAGCAAGGGTAGAGTCATCGTCCAAGGAGACTCATGGGGTGAGTGTCCATGACTTTCCAACTCGCCTTTTTTCATTGCTCCTGGTCCAAAATTAGGTTGTAATTCCCCGCCTAACTTAGCAGTAGCTTGTTTGAGCATGGTTTTGATTGTTTGGTCATTACCCCGGAATTGACCCTCAAATGTTGAGAAATACATTCTAAACATGTAAAAGGCGGTGATTCCAGCAGTTACCCAACCAATCAACCATAGTAGAGGATTTGCAGCAAAAGCTGCGCCCAATATTTCATCTTTAGACCAGAACCCAGCAAAGGGTGGAATCCCAGCAATTGCCAAACAACCTATTAAAAAGGTAATCCCCGTAGCTGGCATATATTTCCTTAATCCACCCATTAAGCGCATGTCCTGAGCTAAAACTGGGTCGTGACCCACCACTCCTTCCATACCATGAATCACTGACCCAGAACCCAAAAACAGCATTGCTTTAAAATAAGCATGGGTCATTAAGTGAAATAAACCCGCACTGTAAGCACCCACTCCCATAGCCATCACCATATAACCCAATTGAGAAATGGTGGAGTAGGCCAGTCCCTTTTTAATGTCATTTTGGGTAATGGCAATAGTCGCTCCCAAAAATGCTGTAAATGCTCCCGTAAAGGCAATCACATTCATAGCAGCTGGAACGTGTTCAAACACCGGATACATTCGCGCAATTAAAAATACACCCGCTGCTACCATTGTAGCGGCATGGATAAGCGCGGAAATCGGTGTGGGACCTTCCATAGCATCTGGGAGCCACACATGCAGGGGGAATTGGGCTGATTTAGCTACTGGACCGAGGAACACCAAAATGGCAAGCAGAATCGCCAATGCATTGCTAATAGTACCTGATTCTACCAATTCTCCTAGGCGATCGCCCATGATGGTAAAATCAAAGCTACCTGTGGCCCAAAACAGTCCTAAAATCCCCAGCAACAACCCAAAGTCGCCTACTCGGTTAGTTACAAATGCCTTTTGACAGGCATCTGCTGCTGGTTTGCGGTCATACCAAAAACCTACCAGTAGGTAGGAACACATCCCTACCAATTCCCAAAAGATGTAAACTTGTACCAAATTAGGACTCAGTACCAACCCTAACATTGAAGAGCCGAATAAACTGAGATAAGCATAAAACCGCACGTAACCCGGGTCATGGGACATATAGCCATCTGTGTAAATCATCACTAAGAAAGCTACCGTGGTCACCACTACTAACATCATAGCTGTCAGGTGGTCAATAGTATAGCCCATACTTAGGTGAAAGTTACCTGCTGATGCCCATTCCAGAGTAGTTGTGTAGGGAGCATGACCTTGGTATTGACTCCATAATAGGGACATGGAGAGACCCATGGCAATTCCCATGAGGGAGACAATTAGAACAGCATTTAGCTGTCGCAGGCGATTTGTTGTTTGATTTAACGAGATTAGTCCTAGACCTACCAGCATTGCTCCTAAGAGGGGTAAAACTGGAATTATCCAGGCATACTGATAGATTACTTCCATCACTCACGCCTCAAAATTTTGACCATTTGAGGACAATAATGCCACAACTTTCCCGTTGATGACTGTGCATTAGGAAATGAGAGCAAATCAAAATTTTGTTTTTTTCACCTCTCCTATATCCAGGATGCAACAACTGGGCGGGAATTGCCTCTCTCATATTCTAACGCGTCTCCAGCTTGAGAAAGAATTGCTAGGTGACTTCCGTTAATAGGACTTTCTTATGGTCAAGATACTTTATATGGGTACGCCTATTTTTTTGCCTGTTTCCCCTTTTCTCTTCCCCACTCCCCTGTTACTAATATATCTGTATTTTATTTCTCCCAGTGCTTGACGTAAATCATCCCGACTGCGAAAACCTTCTAAACGTTCCCGGACAATTCCCTTTTCTATTAGTAGTAGGGTTGGTAGGGATTTCAGCCTATAGGTCGTAGACAACTTAAAATTTTGGTCGGCGTTAACCCCCACCAGTTTCACACCTACCCCGCATTCAGCTTGAAACTGTAGCAACAATGGGTGGATAAGACGACACAATCCACACCAGGGGGCCTCAAAATTAACTAACACAGGTACTGAGGATTCTAAAACTTCTTCAGTAAATGTTCGATCACTAACCGATAACACCATGATGCCTCTTGATTTATAGGGTTTTTTATCACCAGCAACTATCACCGACAGGTCTAACAAAGTCAGATTTTTATGTGAAACAAGATATCTATCGGCTAGTCACCATGCATTAACTATGTTTTGGGTTTGCTTCATTGATAATCCAGGTAATAATTAGTATGACACAATTTGGGGATCATTAACCACTTTTAAGAAAGGCGGATAATTTAACCCATAGTCCAGCCAACTTAGTGAAATTAAAATCTTATGGCAACAGTAGGGATCGCTGCTAACTACCATAATACCATATTGCTGGCCAGGATTAACAAAGGATGAGACCACCAAAATAAACCTACAAAAATGGCTACCCCCAAGTAAGCAGGACGAATAAATTCCTGCCACTTTAGCGATTGTCGACCATCCAAAATTGCTTGAAAGGGAATAACAGAAGTGCGCTGTTTGACCAGTTCAAAAGCTTCACCATATCTTTGACTCAACCGGTGATCTCCATGCCAAACTCCAAATAAATGGTGTAAAATTAAACCCAGTGATGTCACCAAGGTGAAGCTGGTGCCAATCCAAAGGGTGTGAGCAATACACCAGATCACTTGTCCTACCATTTGTGGGTGGCGAGTAATCCGAATAATACCTGTTTCATAAAGGTGAACTTGAGGCTTTTGAATGGCAGCAATTTCTAGTAAATTGAAGGTAGCAGGATATAAAAATAAAAAGGAAATCGCTGATAATACCCAAACGGTTAACTTTACTCCCCCCATATCTTGTAATTGCCATAGTTGCCAACCATCATAACGATGATTAAAAAAGTAGCTAATTAAAACCGCTGCTAGGGGTAAGCTAACAAGTGCAAATGCGATTCGATACAATCTAGGTCCAACCTGTTTTTCTGCCCAGGGACGCAAAGCAGCACCCCCACTGTGGGCGATCGCAAAAATCAACTGTAAACCCAACATGATAAAATGACTGGTGGTCAACCAAGAATTGGAGATCATAAAGTACAACTCGAATCCAACATTTACAATACCTCAGTGTAGCTAAGTGCAGGTAACAAATATAGAGTTAAAAATAGCTAACCGCTAAATGATATAACAGTCGTATAACAACTACCCGCGCCAATTAATTTTGCCAGATGCTCTTTCCCTAGTTTATAGGTTAAGCCCTATGTCTGACCTTCCTTTTACTTTAGACCAGTTACGCATTCTCAAAGCCATTGCCCAAGAAGGGAGCTTTAAACGTGCTGCTGAGAGTCTTTATGTCTCTCAACCAGCTGTCAGCTTGCAAGTACAAAACCTGGAACGTCAGTTGGATGTTCCCCTATTTGACCGGGGTGGGAGACGGGCCCAACTGACTGAAGCTGGACATCTCCTCCTTAACTATGGTGAAAAAATCTTGGGTTTATGCCAAGAAACTTGCCGTGCAATTGAGGATTTACAAAACCTTCAAGGTGGTACCCTGATTGTGGGTGCTTCTCAAACTACGGGAACATACTTGCTACCACGTATGATTGGTATGTTTCGTCAAAAATACCCCGATGTGGCGGTACAACTTCATGTTCACTCAACCCGTCGTACAGCATGGAGCGTGGCTAATGGACAGGTTGATTTGGCAATTATTGGTGGTGAAATACCCACGGAACTGGCAGAATATTTGGAGGTTCTTCCATACGCTGAAGATGAGTTAGCTCTGATATTACCCACCTTCCACCCTTTTACAAAACTCCATACCATTCAAAAGGAAGACCTATATAAACTACAGTTTATTGCCCTCGATTCCCAATCTACTATCCGTAAAGTTATTGACCATGTGCTAATACGTTGTGGTCTTGATACTAGAAGATTTAAATTTGAAATGGAGCTAAATTCCATTGAAGCTATTAAAAATGCTGTTCAATCCGGCTTGGGCGCGGCCTTTGTTTCTACTTCAGCTATTGTTAAGGAGTTACAAATGGGCATGCTCCATCGCTCAACCATTGAGGGTGTAATTGTTAAACGCACACTGTGGTTGATTTTTAACCCCAATCGCTATCGTTCTAAGGCTGCAGAAGCTTTCAGTGAAGAAATTCTTCCTCGCTTTGCTAATCCTGGATGGAATGCAAATGCCTTAAAAACCTCACCACCTACTACCAATCTGTTAGATATAGACACAGATAATGACAGTTTATTTGCATAAGATTCGGAATAATTCACATTAACTTACATCCTGGGCTGCTTAATTACTTTTATGGAAAACTGGCAATTTCTAATCCAGAAACAGGGCGATCGCCATTGGCAAAGTCTCGACTCCTCCCGTTTGGAAATTTCGCTGGGTAGATATAGGGTCTTGGCTCGTTCTCATCTTGTTAATCAGCAGGTGGAGGTGCTAGTAACCCATTCTCTTCCCTGGGCAGATCAATCTAAAAAGCTGATTGTTCAGGGCACTCGTCGATCTAATCAGGATGGTTTGATCGCAGTTTTACCTTTTACCGATCTCCAGGAGGGAATTTGGGAATTACAATGCTGGGGAAGGGTAGGGGAGGATGAATCTTGGCAATACAGTCTGGTACTGGGGGTTTCTTCCCCTGATGAAGATGGGTTAACGGAAAATAACAATCAAATTCATGCTGAAACTGAGTATAGTGAATATGGATCTGACGATGCTAGTGGTGATCCTATTTCATCCACTATGGAGGATTTTATTAATCAACCAGCTAGTCCTGTGTTCTCTGGAGGAAAAACTGCAGAAGAAATTTTCCAAAGAGTCATAGATTTCACCAGTCCCCAATCCCAGGGTGAATATTTATCCGGGACATCTGTTCCTCAGTCCCCCTCTCTACCTCTGGAACTGTTTTTGGAACAGAATACCTACATCGTCAATTGGGGTAAGCCGTTTAGTATTAACGGTTATGGAATTTTATCAAGCAGCAAACAACTCACATCTCCCTCATTATCTTCCGTTAAAATATATCAGGTCCATCTGTCTGTTCAGGTGCGATCGCCCGGTGAATCCAAAATTCTCCTTGATTTCCCACAGCACCTCTCTACGGAAGAACTATTACCTTTTGCTTTTAGTCATAACCTTACTATTCCCCATGACTGCATATCACAATTACTTTTAGCTACCATAAATCTGTATGGAAGTTTTACTCCCCATGATCAGGTTATCCTACTGGCCAGCCATCCCTTTACCATCACAGCTGAATTTGACCAGTTACTACCCCTAACCTCACAAACTTCTCTGGTATTGTCTACTTCACCGGGTCATTATACTGGGATTTTATCCCCTCCCTCATCTTCTCCATCACATCTAGGATTGGAACTGTTTAATCTAGTCAAAAAACCTGAACTAGCCCATTTTCACGTTTTGGAACCAGCTCCTCACCAACCACTCCCTCCCAAAATTCAACCGGTATCTAAAGAGAGTAGGTTATCACTTGTACCAGTGGAAAGAGAGGAGGAATTTTATCCGGTAAATATGGAGCTAGAAGCAACCCCGGAAGTATCAAAACAGATGTTAACGAACACTGTCAATTTACCAGGTGATGAGATAGTTATTGATGATTTAAATATTGATACAATTATTAACCCGGAAGAACATGGTCAGTATGATGGTGCTAATCAATCCCTGGAGTTGGAAAAACAACCATGGAACGATGTAAACACTGGACAAGAGATGCTATTACCCACCCCCGGACTGTTTTTACCCAGTGGTGAGTTACTAGCTGGATCTTTGATTAAAATTCGCTTAGAAGTTGATCAGATGTATCCAAGTTTAACTATTAAACTATGGTTAGAAGACTGCCAAAGCCGGGAGTTATTAGATGGTCCCCATGTACTGAGAGATTTCCAACCCCATTCCCCAGGAAAGTGGCAAACAATTACCCAGTTGGTTGTACCCCTGGGTTGTACCCAAATTCTCCTAGGGGCGATCGCCGTGGAGTCTGACAGTCAAAGGGAAAGTCATAAGGTCACAGCTATCAGGAACATAATGGTAAATCCACAAGCTCCTGTTCCCATATCAAATCACGATCTTTGTTAAAAATCTTGACCATTTGTCAAAAGGGTGAAAATTGTGCAGTAAACTCCTAAGATGACCTCGATTTTCAAGGATCCTTACTATGTCAGGTTCATTATTGCCCTCTATTTTGGCTTATTCTTCATTTTTGCCTTCGATTTTCGTTCCTTTAACTGGTTTAGTTTTACCAGCAGTTGCCTTCGCTTCTTTGTTTTTATATATTGAAAGCGAAGATATTGGCTAGTTGAGGCTCCTACCGACTTTTCGGTCGGTGGGTGTGCTTTAACGGAGAGGGGGAGATTCGAACTCCCGGAGGTTTTAGCCTCATCCGATTTCAAGTCGGACGCAATCGACCACTCTGCCACCTCTCCAGATTATTAAGATATAACACAAGACATTATAACCAATAATTTAATTTTTGGCAATGGTTGGTTTAACTTTTGATTCCCGTAGATCCAATCCCCTGGATCAATTGCTTTTGTCCCACAAAGAATAATACTAATACTGGAACAGTAGCAATGGTAACTGCTGCCATCATTAATGGCCAGTTATTTGTAAACTGCTCTTGAAATCCTGCTAAAGCTAGTTGTACCGTCATTAATTCTGGTCTGGTAGTAAACATTAAAGGTTTAAACAAATCGTTCCACTCACCAATAAAAGTAAATAAAAATAAAGTTACCAAAGCCGGACGGGATAAAGGTAGAAGGATATACCAGAGGACTTGTAAGGGATTAGCTCCATCTAAAATAGCAGCTTCCTCTAATTCTAAGGGAATAGTGGCAAAATATTGGCGTAAAAGAAAAATCCCAAAACCATTGGCGGCGGTGGGTAAAATCATTGCCCAGTAAGTGTTAATCATATTTCCCCACTTCAATAGGAGGAAAATAGGAATAACCAGGAGCTGAAAAGGAATAACCAAAGTTGCTAGAATTAGAAGCAAGATGGCCTGTTTACCTCGAAATTGTAACCGAGATAGGGCGTAACCAGCTAAAGCAGAGGTAATAATCTGAAAAGCTGTAACTGCGATCGCCACTAGGGTAGAATTAGCAAAAGCCAGTAGAAACCGACCTCTTTCCCAGGACTCCAGATAATTGGCCCAAGTCCAACTTTTCCCTGTCAACCCCAGACTTTCACCCGCTGAAGAAAAAGAGGTGAGAAAAACAACGATCAAAGGTAGTAAAATGATAAGTGATCCAAGCAATAAAAGGAAAAAACTCCAAAAATGTTTGACCTTACCATTCCAGATCAGATGCAACAACATTGTTTATGACTCCATTTATGACTCAAAAATCATTGGTTTTTCCTAGTCTTACCATAGAAGTAAGGGTGGGGGCACAGAGTTGTTTCTGTCCTTAAAATTTCAGTCTCAATATATATAGAGTGATGGAGTAAACATATCATGCAACAGCTAGTTGAACAAATTGAAAAAACTGATTTTCAGAGCGCGAAATATAAAGACGCTTATAGCCGAATTAATGCCATAGTAATTGAGGGTGAGCAAGAAGCACACGAAAACTACCTCACCCTAGGCCAACTACTACCACCAAATCAGGAGGAACTGATCAAGTTATCTAGGATGGAAAGTAGACACAAAAAGGGTTTTGAGTCCTGTGGGCGGAATCTGTCTGTTAACCCGGATATGGAATTTGCCAGTCGGTTTTTCTCCCCCTTACATAATAACTTTCAAATCGCAGCTCAACAAGGTAAAGTTGTCACCTGTCTATTGATCCAATCCCTAATTATTGAATGCTTTGCGATCGCTGCCTATAATATATATATTCCGGTAGCAGATCCATTTGCACGTAAAATTACTGAGGGAGTAGTGAAAGAAGAATACACCCATCTTAATTTTGGTGAAGTTTGGCTAAAAGAGAACTTTGAAGCATCAAAAGAGGAGCTAGAGGTAGCGAACCGTGAAAATCTGCCTATAGTATGGCAAATGCTCAATCAAGTGGCTGAGGATGCCAAAGTATTGGGGATGGAGAAAGATGCTCTAGTGGAGGACTTTATGATTCAATACGGAGAAGCATTAAGTAATATTGGGTTTACCACCCGTGATATTATGCGTCTTTCGGCTTATGGACTGGCAACCATATAGCCACGTCAAATCCTCGGTTGTAAAACCGGGGGTTCAAATAATTAAGAGTAAGGTGTTACTATAGAAAAATTGGTTCTGATTTCTAGCTTTTAACTGCACAATCTTATATCACTAATGTTTGGTCTAATTGGACATCTGACAAGTTTAGAACACGCCCAGTCCGTGGCTCAGGATTTGGGATACCCGGAATATGCCGATCAAGGGCTGGATTTCTGGTGTAGCGCCCCTCCACAAATTGTGGACAGTATCACAGTGACCAGCGTCACGGGTCAAAAAATCGAAGGAAAATATGTGGAATCCTGCTTTTTACCAGAAATGCTAGCCAATAGACGTATTAAAGCAGCAACCCGAAAAATATTAAATGCTATGGCTCATGCCCAAAAGCATAATATTAACATTACAGCTTTAGGCGGATTTTCTTCTATAATTTTTGAGAATTTTAATTTAGAACAGTTTAAACAAGTTCGTAACCTGACCTTAGAGTTTGAAAGGTTTACGACGGGTAATACCCACACAGCTTACATTATTTGCCAACAGGTAGAGGTGGCAGCTAAACAGCTAGGTATAGAATTGAGCAAGGCAACTGTAGCAGTGTGTGGAGCAACGGGTGATATTGGGAGTGCAGTTACGCGCTGGTTAGATAAAAAAACGGATGTGCAAGAACTGTTGTTGATCGCCCGCAACCAGGAACGTTTGGAGAAACTACAAGCGGAACTGGGACGAGGGAAAATCATGGATCTACAACAAGCTCTACCTCAAGCGGATATCGTGGTTTGGGTAGCAAGTATGCCCAAGGGGGTGGAAATTGACCCAAAAGTTCTCAAACAACCATGCTTACTATTGACGGAGGTTACCCGAAAAATCTGGGGACAAAAATTCAACATCCAGGGGTACATGTGTTAAATGGAGGAATTGTGGAACACTCTTTGGATATTGAGTGGAAGATTATGAAAATAGTCAATATGGATGTCCCTTCACGTCAGTTGTTCGCCTGTTTTGCTGAATCAATGTTATTGGAATTTGAGAAGTTATACACTAACTTTTCCTGGGGAAGGAATCAGATTACAGTAGACAAAATGGAGCATATGGGTCAACTATCCCTCAAGCACGGTTTTAGACCATTGTTAGTTTATTAATGATGGAAAATACCCGATAATCAATAACTGATAACCGATAACTGACAGACCATGGCAAACACTGAACGCAAACCCCTACTGTTGGATTTTGAAAAGCCTTTGGCAGAACTAGCCAAACGGATTGACCAAATTCGCGAATTGGCAGATGAAAATGGTGTGGACGTATCCGGGCAAATCCGCCAACTGGAAACTAGGGCAATGCAACTGCGAGAAGAAATATTTAGCAGTTTAACACCCGCTCAAAAACTTCAGGTGGCTCGACACCCCCGAAGACCAAGCACCCTGGACTATATCCAGTCTATCAGTGATGAGTGGATGGAATTACACGGCGATCGCTGTGGAGGAGACGATCCAGCTTTAGTAGGTGGTGTGGCGCGTTTAGACGGACAGCCAGTAGTGATGTTAGGTCATCAAAAAGGTCGGGATACTAAGGATAACGTGGCCCGTAACTTTGGTATGGCAGCTCCAGGAGGATATCGCAAGGCCCTACGACTCATGGAACATGCCAATAAGTTTTCTATGCCTATTATCACTTTCATTGACACTCCCGGTGCTTGGGCAGGTATAGAAGCAGAACACCAAGGACAAGGAGAGGCGATCGCCTATAATTTGAGGCAAATGTTCTGTTTTGATGTACCAATTATTTGTACAGTAATTGGTGAAGGTGGGTCCGGTGGTGCTTTGGGTATTGGAGTGGGAGACAGACTGTTAATGTTTGAACATTCAGTGTACACCGTTGCTACTCCAGAAGCATGTGCAGCAATTTTGTGGAAAGATGCCAGCAAAGCTCCACAAGCTGCGGTAGCACTGAAAATCATTTCTCAAGATCTGAAAAATTTAGGTATTATCGATCAGATTTTGCCAGAACCTCTAGGTGGAGCTCATGCAGATCCCCTAATGGCAGCGAATAATCTTAAACAAGCCCTGTTAAATAGCCTAGACGAGTTAAACAGACTAACACCATCGGAACGTCGTCAACTGCGCTATGACAAGTTTAGAAAAATAGGTGTGTTTCATGAGGTGGGTCACTAGGAGAAATCCATACAATAAATTTTCTCCCAAAAATAACAACTAACTATATTTAACACTATGGTAACATAAAAGAAAGTATGGACAATATTTGGAGTTGATCCAGATGGAGTTTGACTGCGTCAATTAGAGTACGCGAACAAAAACGGTTCTAATGAATCCCCGTCTCTTTAGAGACAGGGAGAAGTCAATTTTCCAAATGCTAACCCATCTCTGACAAAGCGCGCAAAGAGTAACCCTGTGTTGACCCTGTCCAACAGTGGTTGACACACACAATCTTGTACGGAACTAATTAGGGGTAGGGGGTAGCCCCTAGCACCGGCAAAAATTGGAGATAGAATGAGTTTTGAGAAGAAAAAACGGGCTTTGATTACTGGTGCAAGTGCTGGAATTGGCAAAGAAACAGCTATAGCCTTTGCTAAAGAGGGGATAGATGTTGCATTAGTGAGTCGTTCCCAAGAAAAATTACAGGGGGTAGTAGCAGCAGCAAAAGCAGCAGGAGTGGAAGCAAAAGCTTTCGCGGTTGATTTAAGTTGTGTTTCCCAGGTAAAAGCCAAAATTCAGGCGATCGCTGATGAATTTGGAGACATAGATATTTTGGTCAACAATGCTGGTATGGGATACACTGGCAATTTAAGTGACACTTCCCTAGAAGATTGGAGGAGAGTAATAGACTTAAATCTCACCAGTGTATTTCAGTGTACGATGGGAATTTTGCCCAGAATGAGACAAAGAGGAAAAGGGACAATTATTAACATAGCCTCTATAGCAGCTAAACAGGCCTTTGCTGGATGGGGGGTTTACTGTGTGAGCAAAGCTGGTTTACTGGCCCTATCTCAGACTTTAGCCCAGGAGGAGAGAGTTCACGGTATTCGAGTGAGCGCAATTTGTCCTGGGGCGGTCAACACCGAAATTTGGGATACAGAAACAGTAAATGCCAACTTTGACCGAAGTAAGATGTTAACTGCACAGACAGTAGCACAGACAATTCTACATAGTGCTTTATTACCCCAGGAAGCAGTAATTGAAGAATTAACTCTGATGTCTAACGCCGGCGTGCTTTGACTCGACAATAAACAATGACCAATTATCAAGACTAATACCATGACGATTGCTAGTTCTAACGGTTCCAGTCGCTTACAATCTCCGCTGATTCCTGATTTATCACAAGCTATCAGTACTAGACCTGACCGGAACACTCATAATGGTAAGCAGCCAGATCTGCACGAACCTTCGGAAGAAAGCATAGAGCAGATGAAAGCAGCTGTGCGAACCATGCTCATAGGTGTAGGAGAAGATCCGGAGCGAGAAGGACTTCTAAAAACACCCAAGCGTGTAGCGGAGGCGATGAAATTTCTCACCAGTGGTTATAATCAGTCCTTAGAGGAACTGGTCAATGGTGCGATTTTTAACGAGGGACACGAAGAGATGGTGTTAGTGCGAGATATCAACTTCTTCAGTCTTTGTGAACATCACATGCTACCATTTATGGGTAGGGCACACGTTGCTTACATTCCCAATCAAAAAGTAGTTGGGTTAAGTAAACTAGCTAGGATTGTAGAGATGTATGCTCGTCGTTTACAAGTGCAAGAAAGATTAACCCGACAAATTGCAGAAGCGGTTCAAACTATTCTTGAACCCAAGGGTGTGGCCGTGGTGATGGAAGCCACCCACATGTGTATGGTAATGCGAGGGGTGCAAAAACCCGGTTCCTGGACTGTTACCAGCTCTATGATTGGAGTATTCCAAGAAGAGCAAAAAACCCGGGAAGAATTTTTGAACTTGATTCGTCACCAAGCAGCATTCTTTTAGGTTGAGGGGAAATGGGGAATTTGGGGGAATATAAGGTAAACGGGACTGGTGCGACTTGAACGCACGACCTGTCGCTTAGGAGGCGACCGCTCTATCCAACTGAGCTACAACCCCAAAGAAGTAAAAAATTACTCCCCAATAAACTCCCCACAAATTATAACCTAGTTTTATTGAAATTGCCAACTATTTTCCCAACTATCACCGCCCACTTCCAAACCACAAACATCACTACTGGCTTTGACAATAACTGTGGAGTGGTTTTGATGTAAACGACGCAATTCCAGACTCACTTTTCCTTGCATGGTATCCCGACAACAGATAGCTAAGCCTTGATTAGTAGGAGCCCGCAGCAATGTACCCGGTAGGTCAGTTGTTCCCGTCACTGTCACTTCATACTTATAGTTTCTAGCTTGCATTTGCCAACTACCCCAAGGTTCAATTTGCCAGGTGACCTGGGAATTCCAGGGGACAAACTCATAAAAATGTCCTTGATAATGAATGCCAATCATTCCTACCGATTCCATCCACCATAATACACCACGCTTTCCCCCACCAGCAGTCAAAGCTAAATCCGTTTCGTAGTCAAAACAGTTACAATTGATCCAAAACCATTTCTGAGGGAAAGCTCCCCCCCAGTTTTTCTCTCCATAAGCTGGTGAATTTGTGAATTGGTATATCTTACCATTCCAGTCTATATAACCACTAGCCAAACCATGAGCCATTAAGATCTGCCACCCTGGTTCAAAGATTTGTAAAAAAGATAACCATCCCGCTGTAGACTGTTGGGGGTAATTAGGCTGACCCCAACCATAAATAGGTTTGATTTCATACTGCCAGCGACAGTAATTACCGGTTCCAGGATCGGTGATTATGCCTTGATTGAGAGTAGCTGTAGCTTGATAACCCTGTTGAATATGGGTTGTAAATTTATGGGGGGTAAGATATTGGGGTGTAATCTGTAGGTCAGTTTTTCCCCAATGTCCTAAAGCTAAAACATCTCGACTAGCCCAAAACGCTTTTATATCGGGAAACGTGCGCAATAAATAGCTATCATCTGGACCCAGAACTTGAGCAGCTCCCCCACTATGAGGTTGATTGGATATTGGGTCTTCAATGGAATACATGAAAGCAAATGTTTGACCAATTTCTGGGAGTGTCACACGATTATACCACCCTTCAAAAAATCTTCTACTTGTACCATCCCAGTGGTAACCGCTGTGGGGTGTTTGGGTTTTGAATAACAATAGGTTGCTTATATTGAGCATGATCTTCGATAAAATTGGCGCTAAAATTGCTCTATAATTCACACAGTAGGAGGATAAAAAACTAGGATTCGGAATTTTCTAGGGATAACCAACAACAATGACACAAATACAACCATCTATTGCCGAATACTACCACGAACAGACAAAATATGATCCGGAGAGCTTACGACAAAAAAGCCAATATTTAGATTGGAATAAACAACCAGTCCCCTTCAAAGAGTACAAAATAGGATCCGACTTTGAATTAAAGTACTATCTGAACAAGAAACTGGAGGATTTTAGCAACAATTCTTCACAGCAATGGTGGTGGAGACTGTCAGAATTGTTATTTTGTAGTTATGGGCTAACAGCAAAAATCCCTTCTATGGGTAGTACAGTATACCTACGTTCCGCACCAAGTGCGGGAGGATTGTATCCTGCAGAATTATATGTCGTTTCTCGTGGGTTACCCTTACTACCTGCAGGACTTTATAACTATCAATGTCGGACACATTCCCTAAAACAATTTTGGGACAGCGATGTTTGGGAGAATTTGCAAGCTGCTTGTTTTTGCCATTCTGGTTTAGAAAATAGCCAACTAGCAATAATCACAACAGCTGTTTTTTATCGTTCCGCATGGCGTTACCAAGATAGGGCTTATCGGCGTATTTTTTTGGATACAGGACATCTTTTAGGTAACATTGAATTGGCTGCGGCAATGACGAACTATAGACCCTATTTAATAGGGGGTTTTATGGATGAAGCAGTTAACAATCTATTATATGTTGATTCTCGTCAAGAAGCAGCAACAGTAGTTATAGGACTATTAGATTTATTAAAGGAGCCAAAAAAATTTCCTTCACAAAAAATCGCCCTTCCATCTTTGACTACCAGGGATTATCCTCCCATTCCCGACGGAGAAATATTAAATTATTTGCATTTACATACTCAAATTAAGTCAGATTTACAAACTGAGAACCCAGAAGGTAAAACTACCATCAGCGATTATCAAAATAATGATAACTATTTAGATGACAAATATAATTTTTCCTTTTGTGATAAATTTTCCACGCACAGTCTACCAATTAATTGGGGTGAAAATTTGGGATATCTAGCTGAAACCATGTATAAAAGACGTTCTACCCGATCTTATAGTGGCGAAAAGCTAAAATTCGATGAACTGAAACTTCTCCTAGATTTTACCTATCAACCACAAAATTATGTTGACCAAAATTTGGATAGTCATCCAGATTATTTCGATTTAAATTTAATTGAAACATTTATCGCTGTTTCTGGAGTCGACGGATTAGAACCTGGTTGCTATTATTATGCACCAAAGGCTCAAGAATTAAGGCAAATTCGCTTCAAAAACTTTCGCAGTGAGCTACACTTTCTCTGTTTAGGACAGGAATTGGGTAGAGATGCAGCAGCTGTCATATTTCATACTGCTGATTTAAAAAAGGCAGTGGATAAGTATGGAGACCGGGTTTACCGTTATTTACATCTTGATGCAGGCCACCTAGGACAAAGACTAAATTTGGCAGCAATTCGTCTTAATTTAGGTGTTAGTGGTATTGGTGGTTTTTTTGATAATCAGGTTAATGATATTTTAGGTATTCCTATTGATGAAGCAGTTGTCTATATTACTACATTAGGAAGACCAAGATGATTTAATCTGTACGCATCAGACTGTTTTTGCATCATGGCTAATTCTTCAGGAGGAATTCGATCTAACTGGGATAGGATTAAATTTAATCGCCCTTGGGACTGGAGTTTTTGTCGGTGACGGGCTAAAAAATCCCAATAAAGGAAGTTAAAGGGACATGCACCCTCACCGGTTCTAGCTTTGGGATTGTAGACACACCCACCACAATAATTGCTCATTTTATTAATGTAGTTCGCTGAAGCGGCATAAGGTTTGGAAGCTAATAATCCCCCATCAGCAAATAAACCCATACCTATGACGTTGGTTTGCATAACCCAATCATAGGCGTCAATAAAAACAGCATGAAACCACTCCACCACGGACTGAGGTGAAGTTCCTAGGATTAGATTAAAATTGCTTAATAGCATCAATCTTTGGATATGATGGGCATAGCCAGTACGGTATATTTGCGCCAGGGTTTGATGTAGGCAGTTTAAATCTGTTATTCCTGTCCAAAACCAATGAGGTAGAGGTTGATTGTGGTTAAACCAGTTATACTGAGTATAGTTAGGGTCTCTTTTAGTTTCATACATATATAATCCGCGCATGTACTCACGCCAGCCCAAAATTTGCCGGATGAACCCCTCCACGCTATTGAGATTTAGCTGGCGTTTGTTGTATTCTTCTTGGACAGCTTGAATCACCTCCATGGGGTGAAGTAAACCCAGGTTCAGATAAGGGGATAGGAGGGAGTGCCATAGGGTATCTTCTCCCGTTACCATGGCATCTTGGTAAGGCCCAAAGTCCGGTAGATGGGTTTCCAGGAAGTGGGATAAAACCCTGCGGACCTGGGGTCGGGTTACTGCCCATCTAAAAGTGTCCACCTCTCCATAACCATGGGGAAAGTGGTTGTGCACATGGGTAATTACTCCTTGGGTGGTAGGATCAGGAGGGAACCAAAGAACAGGGGGAGATATGAGGCCCTTCTTAGGTGGTTTGCGATTCTGTTTATCTAAGTTCCATTGCCCACCAATAGGTTTTCCCTCTTTCATTAGCACATTAAACCGCTTGCGCCCTTCCCGGTAAAAGTCTTCCAAAAGTAATCGCTTGCGTCCCTGGGCCCACTGGGTAAATTCTGACTCTTTCCATAAGAATAGGTTATTGGGTAACCAGTGGATAGAACAGGTTAGGTTGAGCTGATTGATAAATTGGATGAAGGGGCGATCGCCCGGTTCCATGATCCATAGTTCGGTAATACTATAGGTTTGTTGCCAGTTAGTCAGGGCACTGGAGAACTCGGGAGCTATCTCATAGGTAACTTGCCATCCCTCCTGACCCAGTTCCTGAGCAAAATGGCGCATTGCTGACCATACCAACACCAGTTTTTGACGGTGGTAGGGACGTTTCTGGGCATAGGCCATGGATTCGATGAGAATAATCGAGATCTGGTCACGTTCCATGGTCAACTCTTGTAAAGCTGGGTGGTGAAAACTGAGTTGATCTCCTAAAATCCAAATTCCAATGGTCATTTTTCAACCTGCTTTCATAAATTTGTCCATTATTAAGAATTTATCTCCCCGCAGAATTGCTGAACAACTTTTTCTAATCCAACGGAATGAGCAGCTTTAAATAATAAGCGATCGCCTGGTTGTACGTAGGTTTTTAACAGGGAAACCAAATCACTATGGTTATGACAACGTTCGCAGGGTATCCCCTGAGCACTAGTAGCAATTGTTTCTGCATCTGGACTATCAACTAAAACTAATAGACCATCCAGGTTCAATTTTTTCACTGTTTCCCCCACTTGTTGATGCAGTTTAGTAGATCTTTCCCCCAATTCCTTCATAGCACCTAAAACAGCAATTTTTCTCCTTCCAGGAGTCTGTGCCAATAGCTCTAAAGCTGCTAACATTGCTTCTGGTGCAGCATTATAGGTTTCATCTAAAATCATAATGTCCCTGGGCAACTTCCAACTTTGCGATCGCCCTTGTGGCATAGTCACGTTTATTCCAGCTTCTAACAGTTTCCAATCCACACCTAATACTTTAGCCACTGCTAGTGCTGCTAAAAAATTACTCCCATTATGAACTCCAGCTAGAGGTAGGGGTAAAGTCATTCCCCCTACCTCTACCTTTTGATAATCTACTAACTTCCCTTGAATATCTCCCCCAGAAAACCCATAACTAATTACTTCACCTGACCACACCTGCTTAGCAGTAGCCATTAATAGCGGATTATCATAATTAAGAACTGCCACACTATCATTAGGCATTTCTGCCAATAGCTCACATTTAGCTTCAGCGATCGCCTGTTCCGAACCTAGTAATTCAATATGTGCTGTTCCCACATTAGTAATTACACCTATATTCGGTTTAGCGATATGGGTTAGTTCTGCAATTTGCCCTCTCCCTCGCATAGCCATTTCTATCACAGCAAAATCATCCCCCTGAGATAATTCCAACAAGGTTTTAGGAACACCAATTTCATTATTGAAATTTCCATGGGTTTTGTGAACTTTTCCTCTTGTCCCCAATACCGCTGCAATTAACTCCTTGGTTGTGGTTTTACCCACTGACCCAGTCACTCCAATTACCGGAATCCCAAACTGACCTCTCCACCATTTAGCCAGTTCCTGGTATGCATTTAGAGTATTTGATACTTTTATTACAGGTAAATCAGGATAACTGTAAGTATAATCTACAATAGCGGCAACAGCACCTCGGGCGATCGCGATTTCGACAAACTGATGCCCATCAAATTTTTCACCTCCTAGGGCTAGAAAAATTTCACCCGGTTGCAACACCCTGGTATCTGTTTGAATACCCACAATAACCTGAGAAAGGCTGGATGAAGGTATATTGACGAGAGAAGCTGAGAGAACAGCAGCTAATTGGGACAAAGTGGCCGTAACAGTCATAGGGACTAGGAGTATAACCAGCAGTTAATTGCGTTGATCATACAATATCATGTATCCACTTTCCCAATATATCTAGCTGGGATTTAGTATTGAGCTAAATTTAATGTTCTGCTGTTTTCTCGATGGTTTCAATCAGTGCCAAACCTATACTAGAAAGCAGAATTAAAGCAATTACCGAAAGTAAATAGGCATTAGTTAACATATATAGGGCCCTATCGAAGAAAATATAGGTGGTCATGGGTTAACCTTCAGAAACATTATGGGATTACTTTTGCCATGTAGTGCTATTTACGGATTCACACTCTGGTAGCCAGATTTTGCTAATTAAGTTTCCCAGTAATCATATCTTAACAAAACTTTAGCTAATTACCTCTTTTGTGAAGAAATTTATCTTTTTTGCCAAAAGTTCCCCATTTTTGAAGTCATAGCCTACATTTATATCCATCTATTACAATTACAATCGATATAGTAAATCATAGACAAGCAGCAATGGTAGCATTAACTGATTTAGACAAGGATTCCAAATCATAACCACCTTCTAAACCAAAGAGAATTTTTCGGGTAACGCTTAGGCAATACTGAGTAAATAAGCCAAAATCTTCCGGTTGCAACCGGATACTGGCCAGGGGATCATTTTCTACTGCGTCATAACCAGCACTAATAATTAATATATCGGGGTTAAAACTTTTTAAAAACGGTAGGATTTGAGATTTCCATAGGGGTTGATAATCATTAATATCACTACCGGGTGCCAAGGGTAAATTTAAAACATTTTGATGGAAGCCAGTTTCCGTAGCTTTCCCTGTTCCTGGATAAGCAGGATACTGATGTAGGGAACAATAGGCAATTTCTCTATAGCCCTCCACTATGGATTGGGTACCATTGCCATGATGTACATCCCAGTCTAAAATGGCAACTCGATTAATTCCTGGTTGTTTTAAAGCATATAAGGCAGAAATAGCAGCATTAGAAAATAAACAGAATCCCATACCCATACTACTTTCGGCGTGGTGTCCTGGTGGACGTGCCAACACAAAAGCGGGATTTTTCTCAATCAATACCTGATTTATCCCATCTAACCAGGCACTGACGGCTAATAAAGCTATATCATAACTACGGGGAGAGATGGGAGTATCTCCATCCAAATAGCCTCCTTGACCAGCTATCTGTGCCAGTTTATGAATATAATTCCGACTATGGGCCATTTCTATCCAAGACATTAACTGGGGATTAACCGGTGTGGGAGATAACCACTGGATTTTCTGGGCAAATTCTGCCGTTTTCAAGGACTGGACAATTGCTGTTAACCTTTCTGGTCTTTCTGGGTGATAGCTCCCAGTTTGATGGTCTAAAAATTCCGGAGAATAGATGACTGGTAACATGGATGGGGAAAGAAAAATACTCAGGTTCTATCATTTAAGATTAACTTACATAGCATGTTTTTTGGTGAAATGTAGTGCATTCACCCTCCCAACTCTATACTAGCCAGGAGAACTGTTTGTTTAACTGGGATTTTTCCTGGCATTAAAACTCAATTTCCTATAGAACAACATTCTAATTATAAACTCTTAATAAACTCTACATTCCGAAATTATACGGTTAAAATTAACGAAAAGTAAATATAGGGTTTTTCCGACTCATGGGCTACACCTATTCTTATGCCATGTTCGCTCTTAACTATTCCCTATCGTTTATTATTACCCTTTGATGATGTTTAGTGATATAATATCTGGGTTGAGCCATTTTGACCACAAATTTTAGCAACAATGTGTTAGAATTGTAGCTGAAACATGACAACTTTTCAAAATTAGTTGGAAGTAATTTTGCATTTTGTCAACTAACCAGGTTAAAATCTAGGATTTTTGGAGTTTTAAAGTCTATGACAACCTCACAGGAGAGGATTATCCCGACCGATTTACGACAAGAGATGTCACAATCTTACCTAGAATACGCTATGAGCGTCATTGTCGGTCGGGCGCTACCAGATGCTAGGGATGGTCTTAAACCTGTACACCGCCGCATCCTCTATGCTATGCACGAACTAGGTTTATTACATGATCGCCCCTTCAGAAAATGCGCTCGTGTGGTGGGGGAAGTACTGGGTAAATATCACCCCCATGGTGACACCGCTGTATATGATGCTCTGGTGCGAATGGCACAAGATTTTTCCATGCGATCGCCTCTGATTAATGGTCATGGGAACTTTGGATCGATTGACAATGATCCACCAGCAGCGATGCGATATACGGAATGTCGTCTTCAAGCTTTAACCAGTTCCTCTCTGTTACAAGATATTGAGTCGGAAACTGTTGATTTTATTGATAACTTCGATGGTTCCCAACAAGAACCAACGGTTTTACCTTCCCGAATTCCCCAGTTACTACTCAATGGTTCCTCGGGAATTGCTGTGGGAATGGCGACTAATATTCCTCCCCATAATTTGGGAGAACTGATAGATGGATTGGTAGCACTGATTCATAATCCAGAAATAACAGATACTCAGTTAATGCAGTATGTTCACGGTCCCGATTTTCCCACAGGGGCGCAAATTCTAGGAACTTCAGCCATTAAGGAGGCTTACACCACCGGTAGAGGATCAATTACCATGCGGGGTGTGGCTACAATTGAAACCATTCAGCAACGTAATCGACCGGAAAGAGAAGCAATCATTATTACTGAATTACCGTACCAAACTAATAAAGCAGCATTAATTGAAAAAATCGCTGAGTTGGTTAATGATAAGAAAATTGACGGAATTGCGGACATTCGAGATGAGAGCGATCGCGATGGTATGCGCATTGTTATTGAACTAAAACGCGATTCCTATCCTCGTGTAGTATTAAATAACCTTTATAAACAAACTCCGTTACAAACCAATTTTGGTGCCAATATGTTGGCTTTGGTAAATGGAGAACCTCAAATACTAACTCTCAAGAATTTTCTCACGGTCTTTCTGGATTTTCGCATAGAAACAATTAATAGACGTACTCGTTACCAACTCAGAAAGGCTGAGGAAAGAGACCATTTATTACAGGGTTTATTAATTGCGCTTGCTCATTTAGATTCAATTATTAATCTAATTAGAAGTGCTCCAGATGCGCCCACTGCTAAAGGAGAATTAATTAATAGCTATGGTCTATCAGAGGTTCAAGCAGATGCGATACTACAGATGCAGTTACGAAGATTAACAGCTTTAGAAGCAGATAAAATTCGCTTGGAACACGAAGAATTGCAGTTACAAATTACTGACCTACGGGATATTTTAGACAGACGAGAAAGAGTACTAGAAATTATCGAGACTGAAGCTGGGCAAATTAAGACCCAGTTTGCCACACCCAGACGCACAACTATTACCCATGCAGAAGGGGAAATAGATGATATTGATCTAATTGCCAATGAAAAGGTTCTAATTCTGCTGACGCAGCAAGGCTACATCAAGCGGATGCCAGTTAGTACCTTTGAAGCGCAAAATCGAGCTACCAGAGGTAAAGCGGGAGCTAAAGTTAAGGATGATGATACTATTGAGCATTTCTTAACTTGCTGTGATCATGATAGTGTTTTATTTTTTAGTGATAGGGGTGTGGTGTATAGTCTCAAAACCTATCAAATACCAGAGGGTTCACGCACTAGCAGGGGTACACCCATTGTTCAGATGTTACCTATCCCCAAGGAAGAGAAAATTACTTCGATTGTATCCGTAAGCGAATTTAGCAGTGAAGAATATTTAGTTATGTTGACTAAGGGGGGTAACATCAAAAAAACCGCCTTGGAAGCATTCAGCAATATTCGCGCTAATGGATTAATAGCTATATCCCTAGAAGAGGGAGATCAACTACGATGGGTAAGACGAGCTAAACCGGAAGATAGTGTCATGATTGGTTCAAGACAGGGAATGGCCATTCACTTCCGCTGTGATAATGATCAAATGCGCCCCCTAGGTAGAGCTACCCGTGGAGTTAAGTCCATGAAACTGAAAACAGGAGATGAATTGATTGGTATGGATATATTGCCTGCTGCAATTCTTAACACCTTGAATACAGATACGGAAATGGAAGAAGAACTCACGGAAGTTGAGGAAACCAGCGACAATATTGAAGAAACCTCTAATATTGAGATAGCTACTGGTGAACCAGCTAATATCTTAGGTCCATGGGTACTAATTATTACCATAGGAGGTTATGGTAAGCGAGTGCCAGTGGGACAATTTAGACTTCAGAACCGAGCAGGTCAGGGACTTACAGCGACGAAATTCAAAAACCGCAAAACCAAAGACCAACTAGCAACTTTGCGTATAGTTAACCCTGACGAGGAAATCATGATGGCCACCAATCGTGGTATAATCATTCGTCAGTCAATCAATGCTATTTCCATCCAGTCCCGCACAGCTACAGGTGTGAGAGTGCAAAAACTAGATGAAGATGACGCAATTACTGGAGTAGCAGTGGTTCCCCCCGATGCTGGAGATGGTGAAGAGTCCGAGTAAACAAATACAAGAAAAGTTAA
>Ga0172376_10000094_pt1 | contig 104079 bp, 92 predicted proteins | sample Lak35m_FD_121114 | JGI IMG/M metagenome (GOLD analysis project Ga0172376, IMG submission 121114) | Freshwater microbial communities from Kabuno Bay, South-Kivu, Congo - kab_092012_35m | ecosystem: Environmental > Aquatic > Freshwater > Lake | place: Democratic Republic of the Congo: South-Kivu...
CCTGGAATGATGAAAGGCATTAGACCGACGGCAATAGCTTTATCCGGGCTCATATATGCGCAAAGCCAAAGAATACCACACACATACAACGCTGTTTGGCCAGCGAACGCGATAAGCAACATTTCTTTAGTATTTGTAGTTGAGAAGCGCTCGCGAAGTGAGCACATCAGCCATACAGCAACCAAAAAACCAAAATAAAAACCACCGGCTGGGCTGATTAACTTTGCAAGGCCACCGCTGAAGTTTGCAAAAACCGGAGCACCCAGTGCACCAATCATGAGGTAACTGGTAACACTGCGGGTAGCATCTGCTTTTGAAAACGTAAGACCAATAACAAGCATAGCAACTGTATGCAAGGTGATAGCAACGGGCTGAAGAGGGATACTTACCTGAGCGCAGAAAAATAGGAGGCTAAAACCGATGACGGTTGTAAGAATAGAGGAATTTTTAATGTGTTGAAGAGCGATTTTCATGAAGGACTCTCTTTAAAATTGAATACCCTTTTTTCATAGCCTGTTTTTAAAAAGTTCGCCAGAGACAATTGAACAATTTAGATTTTGGAAAGTATGCATTGGATCCTCACTCTTGCTTACGCAAGCTCAGGATGACAAAAGAGGAAATGAAAGATTTAATAGGGAAAACTGGCTACTTATGTTATCATTCGGCTTTATATTTTTAAGATTTTCCTATGCTGGCACTTCAGAATTTAACACGACGTTTTGGTGGACGAGTTGTTTTAAATACCATCTCGTATCGTTTTCCAGAAGTTGGATGCGTAGGGCTTGTGGGTGTGAATGGTTCAGGAAAGTCGACGCTTTTAAATATTTTGTGTGGCCTTGATGAGCCTGATGATGGAACGGTAACAAAGCCGCGCAACACAGTGATTGGGTATTTGCCGCAGGAGCCTAATCCGAATCCTCTCCCTACCCTTTTGGAAGAAGCGTTGAGTGGCGCTGAGCATGTGCTTGGCTTGCAAAAGCAATTAGAGGACGTACTCAAAGAAATGGAGCATTCCTATTCGGATGCGGTAGCGAAAAAATACGATGAAATCATGCATGAGCTGACGTATTTAGATGGATTTTCTATTGAATCGGAAGCGAAAGAATTGCTATGCGGTCTTGGATTTAGCACGGATGATTTTGGCAAAAACCCGAAAACATTGTCGGGTGGATGGCGCATGCGCCTTGAGCTGGTGCGCTTGTTTTTAAAGAAGCCAAACTTTTTGGTGCTAGACGAACCTACCAACCATTTGGATTTACCCAGCATGGAATGGGTGGAAAGATTTTTGAAAAGCTTTAAGGGATGTCTGGTGTTTGTATCGCATGATCGTTCACTGATCAACCGGTTGGCGACCAATATTTTGCACCTGCATCATGGCGAAATTAATGCGTACGTAGGCAATTACGATAAGTTTTTAGAAGCTTATGAGCTGGAGCAAGAACAGATTCAAGCACAGAAGCAGAATTTAGGGGCTAAAGCGCAGCAGGTGCAGCAATTCGTTGATCGCTTTAGGGCATCGGCAAGCAAGGCACGCCAAGTACAAAGTCGCGTGAAGATGCTGCAAAAATTGTACGATGCGGATATGAATTTAAAAGTAGATGAGAAAAATCCACCGATGAGTGTAAAGTTGGTATGCGAACGCAAAAGTGGTCGTGTGGTGCTACAGGCAAAAGATTTATCGATTGGGTATAGCCAGCCTTTAGTGAGAAGGCTGAGCTTTAAGGTGGAGAGTCAACAACGCCTGGCGATTGTTGGAGCGAATGGCATTGGAAAATCCACGCTGATTAAGACATTGCTTGGTATGGTGCCGAAGTTAGAGGGCACGGTTGAGCTGGGGCACGATGTAGACGTGGCATATTTTGCGCAGGATCAACTTGATTATTTGATGCCCAAAGCCACGGTTCTTGAAAACATGATGCAGATTAATCAGCATCTGAGCATGGGTCAGGCTAGAGGAATGCTTGGAGCGTTTTTGTTTAAGGGCGATGATGTGTTTAAGCCGTTAAATGTACTTTCTGGAGGTGAGAAAAACCGCGTGGGGTTGTGTTGTTTGCTGGCCAAGAAAGCGAATACAATTATTTTGGACGAGCCTACTAATCACCTTGATATGCAGAGCATTGATATTTTGGCGGAGGCACTAAGTGCATTTGAAGGCACGGTTTTGTTTGTCAGTCACAATCGTAGTTTTATTGATGATGTGGCCACGCACATTTTGGGGCTGAATGCGAAGGGCCAAACATTGCTTGTAGAGGGTGATCTTGAGCGGTTTGAGGCGAAGGCTGCCCAGGTGGAATTTGGTTGGTGTTAGGAGATTGCCGCAGCCCACGACAGGCCTTCGCAAAGACGATTTTTTCTATGAATCCCCGAACTGCGGCGCATATGCGCCTTCGTCAGGGACGACAATAGTGTGCGGTCCTTCGCTGAGACGACAATTTGCTGTATTCACTAGAGCCTGGATCAAGTCCAGGAAGTCTATTCACTTCGTTTGCCATCGTTTAGTTTTCCCAGCGAAGGCTGGGATCCACAATAGATGATTGATAGTATTCACTGAACCCCGCTATCACGTAGCGGGGCGTCCATACAGGGTGCATTAGATCAGTAGAAATCCACAACACCAGCTTATCAATTAAGCTTTATAGGTTGAAACAAAATCGCTCGCATCACACATATCATGAAGAGTGCCATTTGGCTCCAATAATTTTAATCGCGCTTCTTGGATAAACCATGCACCGCTGTTTTTTATGTGGATTCCTGGTGCTTCTATTGGGTAGGTTTTTTCTACGTCTGTTGGTTTGCCATAGTTTTGCCCATAGGGAAGCTTGACTCCATCATCATCGTAGCTAAAAATACATTCGCGATTTACTGTATCATTGTACCCAGATAAAAAGTAAATTTTATTATCTTGGGCATATACGGTTCCTTTTGGAGGAAAAGCTAGAGAATGAGACCCCTCGCCTGCAAAAAATATTCTTGCGATTTCTTTACTTAAATGACTAAGCTGATCACGGGGAGCCAAGCGACCTTCTTCTGAGGATGGGCAAACTTTACATGCGCTAATGCCTTCATTTTCTCCTGCAGAAAAATTAACAATTTTTCCACCAGATAATCTAGCAGGTAAATTAGCAGCTCTTGCTTCTTGAATTCTTATGTCGTTAATAATTCCAAGCATTGTGTATTCAGCACATTTTAATTCACCTATGATTAATGTGCATAATATTAGGACAAATCGTTTCATTATTTTTTCCTCCAATTTTAATCGCTTAGTTAATGCTGCTATTCGTAATCGTTCTAACAAATATTTTTTAAGAAGACGAGAAGAAAAAATCGCAGACTTAAAAATGCAAGAGCTTAACAAAAAATTTAAAATGAAAATTTTATATAGTTTTTCTATCATTTTCTACGTTAAATAATGACCTTGATTGACGTCACTTGAAAAACCTAGACTACTAAAAAATAAGACTATTTTAGAGGTAATTAAAGAAATATAGGCAATATTCAAGAGTGCAATTGCGTCAAAAATTTTTTGTTTTTCACCTTTATTTAATTATTGGATTTGGTTCATTCGCTTAGCTTACTTGATGAAAATGTTTATTTTTAGCTTAATCATTCTTTTATTTTCTCTAGCAGAAGGGCAATGTTCTTCAGGTTTACACGGTAATGAATCACAAAAAACCCGTCGGTTATATGGCTCAAAAGAGAATGAAACGCTTAACAAGACATCTACTCCCCTTTTTTCAAGGCTCTCGTCTAAGTCACAAGACGACATCTCATTATAGTCCTTACATTGAAGCTTTTCCTGAGCACATCCCAACTATTAGTGTTGATGATTTTTTGCAACGATGCGCAACACAATTAGGAATTAGGGTGGATAATCCATCGAAATCAGCCTTTTTCTTACCTTTAGGCTGTGATGAGGAACACATTGTCACTGTGAAATTACCCTCTCTCACTCACAGTGAAAGCGTGGAGACTTTTCGTGTTTATGACCCCAACGAAAAACTTATGCGAGGCCAAATCTTCTCTCCTAGCGATAAGGCAGAAGGAGGGACACGACAGGTTGGATTTTACTCAATTAATGGTAAAAGGGCCTTGTGCGCTAAAAAAAATCCAGAGGCACCTGGACAAGAACGCGCTGTTGAGATATTGAACAAGCTTCTTTTCGAAGAAAATGATTTATCGTTAGTGCCAAAATCCATGACAATTTCTATGAGCAATGAAATCTTTTTGATTTCTGAATATATAGAGGGTGAAACCTTAGAAGATGCCATGAATGAAAATTCCCAAAATTCTCATTACATGAAAGATTGCAAATTCAATACAAAATATTTTCAACAGGCAATCCTTCTTTCTTTCCTGATTAATCCTGAAGATGGGCGTGCACAAAATTATTTGATTCGAGAAATAAGGCCTGGTGAGTGCCAATTAATACTTATTGATAATGATCGCAGCTTAGGAGAGGAAAGTGTTCAATTCATTCATCCAACCGAAGGATTAATAGAAACACGCGTTCATTGTGCGCTACTGAGTTTTCATGAAATGTTTGAAAAGAACGTGCAATTAGAACTTCTTACGCGCTTTAATGAGCTGACAAAAGACGATATCTCTAAATTAATGGGTCTATGGGCATTGGCATGCCGTTCTGAAGATATATATCAACGGAATTTACAAAGAGAACTTACCTCCACAGTTCAACAAAAGAGCATTTTAGGAGTTGCTTACGATAATAAACTTATTAAAAAAATTAAGAAGAAAATATTCAACATCAAAGAAGCACTTCATACTAAAAGTTTTGGGGAAGTTCTTCACAGAATCAGCCCAGAGCTTGCCCATATTTATCAAATACCCACTAACGTTAGTGAAGATAATCCTGTTTATGTTAATTCTGATGTAGAGAAAAGTAGCACTGATAATGAAGACCGTGATTCTTTTATTTTTGATACAAAAAATGCTTTTTCAATCCAGATTGCAAACCAAAACAGTAGTTCTGATGATAAAAATGATATGCAGAAACAAACCCCACGAGCCAACGTGGTTTTATATAAAGCTACACAACGTTTATCTATCATTGATCCCGGCAGAAGCTTGGGGGGAGAAGCTCCACTTAGCTCTTATGTTCCACTACTTAATGGATATTTTAGCGCACCATCGCTAGCTAGTCCGCATGGCTCTTCCTCTCGCCCGCACAGCGTATCTCCTAGTACCAACAGTCCTTCCTCTAGCGCGTCCGCAGCTTATCTCCCAGTACCAAGAGTCCTTCCTTTAAAGAAAATAGTGGCCTCACCCCTTTTAATGTTGAGATAACTCATAAAGGTTCGGAGCAACGGCTATCCAGTCTTAGTGCTTGTAACTCTACTATACGAAGAAAGTTTCCGCGTTTTGCAAATAACATGGAATAAGAAATCTATTTTTCCTGGTGTGGGCCAAAATGAATACCGGTATACCTATACATATGGCAATACATATAACGGGCATAACGCTCAGATTTAGTAAGTGGTTCAATGAAAATATATTCCATAAGTGATCCAACCATTTGAGCAAGGTCTTCTTTACTTACCAATCGAGGCTGGCAATTTAAAATAATTGCTGTTTTTTCTCCCTCATTTTGCGTTTTAAAAATATACTCATCCTTATTTTTAAGAAGAATTTCAGTTTCAAGAATAAGCATGGCATTCAAAATTTTTCGCGAGATATGCACTGAGGGACTAATCAATCTCTTCATAATAACAGCGGCAAGCTGTTGACGCTGTTTTTCTGTTAGAAAATATTCGTCACTATCTACTTTTTTACGGTTTAAAAAATGTAAAGCAATTTGCTGTTGCTCTGTCTGTGTCACATAATGTTCTCCAATACCTTGTAATAAAATAGAAATTGTGTGGATGCAGCTAATATCTATAGGTTTCTCACACAAAAAATGAAGTTGCTGTAATAAAGATGCGTGAGATTTAGACTCAAGGTCTTCACCAATCAAAACTCCATATGTCGCTTTAAATTGCTGTTCACTAGGAGCTTGTGCTTCGTCGATACTAACATATTGGAAGTCACCATCATCAGCAGAAAAAATTTTGTTGAAAAAGACCACACACATAAAGATTAAAAAAGTATTCATCTAAATTCATTTTTTGAGGAAGCTTTTTTAATGTTTGCAAAAATCATTCCAGTGAACAATGTATAACCAGAGGAGAAAAATTAGGTAATTTTTGCTTGATTATGCTAAGGTTATCTTACTAATTATCAACTTTTTAAGAATGAAATCCCTTCTTACAAAAATTTTACGACATGCTTTTGTACAGAGTTTCATTGCGCTAATTATCTCTTCTTATATACGGCTTGTGTTTGTAACGGGGAACTGGACATTTAAAAATGCACACGTGATAGACACGTATGTAAAGCAGGGAAAGCCATTCATCGCATCCTTTTGGCATGGGGATTTACTCATGGTGGCGTGTATTTGGCAGCAAAAAATGCCAGCGTATGTTTTAATTTCTAACCACCGTGATGGAAAAATTATTTCCAAAACCATGCGGCATTTTGACATTAACACCATTGTTGGATCAACTAATAAGCAAGGATTTGAGGCAGCACGGCAAATACTGCAAGCTTTAAAGAAAAATTCCATGGTTGCCATTACACCAGATGGACCAAGAGGACCAAGAGAGCAAGTTTCAGATGGAATTTTGCAAATGGCAAAGCTAGCGCAAGTGGATATTGTTCCGATAGCCTATAGCTGCAAACCAATGAAACGCTTGCGTACGTGGGATCAATTTCGGATTGCGCGACCATTTTGCAAGGGCGTGTTTGTGATAGGAAAGCCAATTCAGCCATCTAAGGATATTGAGAAATTACGGCATGATTTGCAGCATGCCATGGATGACGTGGTAAAAGAAGCAGACGTAGCCATTTAACTAATAAACATCGATTAATTATTTCTTTAAGGTCTTTCTTTAAAATTTATTTAGCCCCCTTACAAAGCAACGCACCAAATGAATCGTATTCCTTTCGGCATGCTTTTTATTTTTTCTTTCTTGCAAGCATCAATTCCCAATGATCCCTTTCTAGAATATCAAAAATATTTAAGCCGTATGGGAGCGTGCTCTGAAATTCCGAATCGCCCCTTCCTTTTAAAGGCTGCACGTAATCAAGCACAATGCATTAGCTGGGAAGATTACAAATTTTTAAAAAGACCTTCGGGCTTTTCTGCATCAGGTGCAGAGTGGGCCCATCGAGTCGACGTATTAGGACATAATTCTGGTGTTCTTTTATTAGAAAATTCCGGCATTAATCATGCTGATATGCAAAAAATTGTAGAAAAAAATTCTTTAAAAATACCTATAGCTAGCCACTATGGATCTGTTGACCATGGTTCTGCCATGGCAAGCTTTATTCATGCAATTGCTCCCATGGCAAAGATACATGTTGTTCCATGTAATAGCTTAGATATGTCTTTAATGGACATACATGTTATTAATGCGTCGTTTGGTGGAAGTCAGCCTGAAGAATTTGCAGAACATTTTGAAAGCATAAAAGCATCAGATGACGTACTTATTGTGCAAAGCGCTGGTAATGATCAAGAGAATTTATCGACAGATCCTTACATGCAAAACTGTGATAGATTGCTACCTTTTACCATTTTTGCTGGTAATCTAGGTCAGGATTATAAAACGCGGACATCTTCTGGATTTCCTGGGAAAGATTCAAAAATTCAAAAGAGTTTTTTATGGACGGTAGGTAGCAATATACTTGCAGCTCGAGGACCTGATGGCTCTACTCAATACGCACCCATAAGCGGAACTTCTTGTTCCGCTGCACTCATATCAGGAGCTGCCAGCTTATTCCCTTCTTTAACTGCAGCCGAAAAAAGAGAGGTCCTTTTGGAATCCGCTGATCGAGATATTTTTCAGGAATTCGGATCTGGGTACCAAGTTATCCACATCCCTGATCCCACGCTTACATACTATCGTCAGCAGTCACAAATGGAAAAAGGTTTCGTTCCTCTTGATGCTTTGCCAATAGAGCACGTATCGATTATCCCTTACGATAAATGTTTATGGGGGATGGGAATTTTAAATATTGGCAATGTGCTTTTATACGCAATGCTGAAAGAAAATTTTCCAGAAATGAATCCATCTAAGCTTCGTGAATGCATGCTAAAACTGATTAATAGGAAACAACAAGTCAAAGCTTCAATTATTCAAAAAGCTTTTCGCAAACATCAACGTTCCAGGAAATTGCCAGCTGATGATTTTGAGATAGTTTATGCCTATAAGGGAATGACTATAAATACGTCGCTTGAAGATAGAACCTTTGCTGAAGCACCTGCTTCTCAGCAATACTATCAACCTGCTAATTTTATCAGAAAATTAACAGATGAAGAACGTCTTCTAATGCTTGGAATCACTCTGTTAAAACCCCCACGAAGACTGCGTATAGTAAAAACTTCTTACCCATTTCAAATAACCGATAGTAAGTGGAAAGCATGTCGCGCTCCCAACCATGTGCCAGAAAAATTAAAAGCATTTATTGAAGCATCTGAACATCGAGTCGTGCAAACTTTTAACACTTTTTTTCGTGAGGAACTTTTACCTATACTAAGGCTAGGGCCATCCCGAGCTACCGATAGAATTTTAGAAAACTATCAAGAATTATTAAAACCATTTAGTGCAAATAGGGTACTTACATTAGGCAAGGATTGGCTAGAGGAATGTGGCAGCACAAGCTATCTCAGCAAAATTTTTCATTCCACAGCATCTATCATTAGCTTAATTCACGATGGAATAAGGAATAAAGATCTGGTCGAGAAATATCAACTTTTTGCATTCTCGATAAATTTGTATGAAAAAATTGAACAGGCAGGGCTGATGACGGACTACACTAAATCGACCATTTTAGCTTTGCTTAAATACACCAAAGGAGAGATAGATGAACGCTTCTTTTCTTTTGTGAAAGAAAATGATTTATTTCTGCATTATTTCAATATCTTTGAAGTTGAGGAGAATAGAGAGACGGACATGATGGAGCTACACGGACGTACATTTAGAGGCATCGATTTATTTAATGATAAAGAGCGAAAAAAATTTAAAATTTTGGTGATTGGAGAGGAATAAAAAAATCTGCAACTGGAGTGATAACACTAAGATTAAGAGGATATTAAAAGAAAAGCGTTATAATGATCGAAAATGCATATGTTAATATTTCATGAAAATTGCCTTCTTTGATTCAAAACCTTATGTTCAAAAAATCTTTGAAGATGCTAATCAGGGGAAACATGATTTGCGCTTTTTTCCTGTTAAACTTACGCACGAAACGGTTGAGTTAGCTAAAGGATTTGAAAGCATTTGCGTGTTTGTAAATGACTATTTAAATGCAGCTGTTCTTGAAAGCTTAAGTAATTTAGGAGTAAGACTTATTGCTTTAAGGTGCAAGGGCAGCGATAATCTTGATCTTAAAGCTTGCAAAACGCATGGCCTAGAGGCAGTTAGAGTTCCTCATTATTCACCACATGCTGTAGCTGAGCATGCGGTCTCCCTTATGCTTACTCTTAATCGTCATACCCATAAGGCATACAATCGGATTCATGAGGGAAATTTTTCTTTAGATGATTTAGTGGGCTTTGATATGCATGGGAAAACCGTAGGTGTTATTGGAGCAGGTGATATTGGTAAGATTCTTATAAAAATTATGCTTGGTTTTGGATGCACTGTTTTGGTTTATGATTTGGTTGATAAAGCAGGGGAACTAAAAGATTTTGCACCTGATAAGCTTAAGCTCGTAGATTTAGATACTCTTTACGTTAACGCTGACATTATTTCTTTGCATATTCCTTTAACAGATGAAAATCATCATCTTATTAATGCAGCTGCCATTGCAAAAATGAAAGATGGGGTGATGATCATTAATACAAGTCGAGGTGGATTAATTGATACTCAAGCGCTTATTGCAGGAATTAAGTCTAAAAAAATCGGCCATGTTGGTCTGGATGTTTATGAGCACGAAGCTAAGTATTTTTTCGAAGATTTTTCAAATTCTGTCATCACGGATGATGATCTAGCACGATTAATTGCTTTTCCAAACGTTTTAATTACAAGTCACCAGGCATTTTTAACAAATGAGGCCTTAAGAGATATTGCACAAACAACGCTGCTGAGTATTACAGAATTTGAGCAGGGCAAGCGCGGTAGTGAGCTCTCCTTTGGGATACGCTGACAGCCTATAATCTCAAGAGATTGCTTCGTCGCTTCGCTTTTCGCAATGACGAGGAGGATTACCATGTCGCGTTGTTCCTAATTACAGGGTGTTTGTCCTTTCGCTTCATCATAAGAACGCTGGAAGCAATTGCAGCGATATTTTTACTAGAGATCTTTCTCGGTCATAATTTCTTCAAGCTGCTGTTCACTAATACCTAGAATGTCACAAATATCATCGGGTTTCATTTGCTTATTCTGCATCCGTTGAATCGCTGCACGTTTTGCTTTTTTTTCACCAACTTTTTCGCCTTCTTCATGTCCTTCTGTAAACATTTTATCAAGGCGTGCGTTGTCCTCTTCAACTCGTTGCTGAAATACAAGCAAACGATCTTGGCCGATATTACTTGTATGTAGCTCTGTATAGAATTGTTTTAAAGGCTCATTTGCAGAGGCTGTTTTAACAATATCAGGTACTTGTTTGAACATTTCAATTTTAATTTTACCTGAAGCCATTCGTTCATCTTTCAAAGCATATAGCCAGCGATCCATATCGTCTGCAAGCTGATCAGCGGTTTTATTGAAGTTGGCTAGCATGACAAGCACAATCTTTGTATCCAGTGTACCCAAATGCCTGTTAGGATAGGCTGTATGCCGCATTTCGTAAGTATTGATAATATCAGGCTCAGCCACCGCTTCGGTTGTGTAGCGTTGTTTCATAACAGTGGGATTGAATCGTTTGTTACTAAGAACTAGCACACAAACTTCTTCGATTTTTTGCCAAAATTCTTGAGCTTGTACATCAGTTTGCCCAACTTTACGGCGCTTACGATCCCCCATAGGTAAATCTGAGATTTTCTCTGCATCAATGCTTGCCAAGAATCTGGCAAACTCCACATGAGCTTTATCAGCATAATCTTCAGTATAGTCATTTTGCATTTCAATAAGGAAATAGCGGTCATTTTTTGTTCTACAGACAATGTCGACTCTAAAGTCTCTTCCAAGATGATCGAGGCTTTGAAATTCTTTATCTAGGTAGCTTAATTCGGCAATTTGGTTGTCGCCTTGATAATTAAGAATATGGTTTAAGAAATCGATCAATATAAAAGAATTAGAAAAGGCTCGTTTAAATCCAAAGTCGGTACAAGGATTAATGATATCAAAGGATTCCCCTGGTTGTGGTAGAACAAGTCGAACAGATGAAGAAGAATGAGAGGCAGGACGATCTTCCTCCATCGCAAACCCAGAGGAAATAAAGCTTACGGCTAAACAGAAGATGAAGAATCCCGATAAGAATCTTTGATTTTTTTGAAAGAACATGGGGCTCTCCAGGGTAATCATTTCTGCTTTCCTCCTACAGTATTTCTGCTATTTTTTCAAGAAAAAAGAATAAAATTGCTTTGGAAAGGAAGAATAAATTAATGAGGAGCTGTTAATCAGGCTATCTAACTCTTCTGATAAACTTCTGCGACATTTTTCAGCATGGAGAGCGCTTCCTCGTACGAACGCTGAAAGCAGTTTCGACCAATGATTGAGCCAAAACCACCAGCATTCGCAATGGCTTTTGCATCGTTCACGACATCTTTGGTATCTTTCTTTTCAAGGCCAGAAAATATCACGATTCTTTTGCCATTAAAACACCCGCGTACAACAACCTTTATACGGTCTTCCAAAGTTTTAATTGGAATTTTATTCGCTTCAAAGGCCTTCTTATTTTCTGAATTTTCTAGGTGCTCGGTTGGCAATTTAACCTTAATAATATGCGCTCCTAAAAGCGCTGCCATGTGAGCACCATAGCTTATGATATCAACCGCGCGCTCACCATCTTTTGAAAGATTGCCTCTGGGGTATGACCACACGACTACGCCAAGGCCGACGGCTTTTGCTTCGGCAGCGAGTTCGCGTAATTCTTCAAACTGATCAAGACTTGCGTCTGAACCTGGATAAATTGTAAAACCAATGGCGCTACAACCAAGGCGTAGTGCGTCTTCAATAGTTGCGGTAATTGCTTGATCAGGCGCTAAATCCTTATTCATTAAGCTATTGGAGCTGTTCATTTTTAAAATGAGGGGCACTTGCCCGCAATAGGTGCCAGCACCAGCTTCGAGCCATCCTAGTGGTGCTGCGTACGCAGACATTCCAGCATTAATGGCAAGTTTATATAAATAATGCGGGTCATAAGCTGCAGGGTTGCTTGCGTAGGAGCGATCTGGACCATGCTCAAACCCTTGATCAACTGCTAGGACCAATAATTTACCTGTGCCCCCTACTCGGCCATTCATTAACATTCTTGCCAGATTTGCTTTTGAACCTGGGTTATCAGCTTCATAGAAGTTGAGAATTTTTTGAACTTTTCGAGAAACGCGCATGGAAATTAATTTTACTATCAATAAAAATAATAGTACACGAAAATGGCTTCAATATCAAAATTAAGGGGTTTTGAACTGCCCTACTTTTGATATTTTTGCATCATTTTCAGCATTTCTGCTTGCCATTGGGAAGAATCTTGGTTGCGTATTTTTTTAAGAAAATCAACTCGCTCTTTGGGTAAAACATTGATGAGTTGTTGTGCATGCTCTGTGGTTAAATTATTAAGTGTTGTAAGATGTGTCACGGGTAGTTTCATCACCGCACGAATCACATAGCCCTTTTCATAGATATTCATTTTTTGGAAGAAACGCTGCACGATGGCGATAAATTCTTCGGTTAAATATTCTTGAGCGGCAGGAGCCAGTGCAAGTTGTACGCGTTGCTTGCTAGAAGGGAACAGGCCTGAGCATAGCCTATTTTCTACTTCCTGATGTGTCATGAAAGATTGCGTGGATTTTTCTTGCTCGTTATCAAATTCATCACTTGCCCAGAGCGGATTCTGCGTTAAGGCGACGACCAGCATCAAAAATATGCGCCATTGTTTTTTCATGAACGTGCTTGAAATACCTTTCTTCATACATTATTGCAAGTTTTGTTTAATATTACATTAAACCTTTTTTCTAGTCTTTACTGAGGCTTTGCGTATTGTTGCATCTTCAACTTTTGTTGAAAAAGTAGTTAATATGAGTCCTCATCGTAGGGCATAAAATTTTATAGATTATTAATACTTTTACTCATAAATTATGCTATAGTAAAAAAACAATATATGATTATTTTTTATTATAAATATGACGATTTTCCTAATTTTATCACTTTTTATTGCAGAACATAGTGTTTTTTCGGCGTTCCATGATGATAGTTGTGAAGAGGAAGAATCTGTTCATTCTCCTACTGTGCAAGATTTCAATGGAACTGCAAGAAGAGATACCATCCCAGAAGATCCTGAAAGTCAAGCTTACCAATTAAAGCATCTTTTGTACCCAGCTTATGACTTTCCAGAAATAGAGGGAAATTTATTGAAGCAAAAAGTTAATCATCTTACTCAGGAAAATTCAAAAGCGATCCAAACTGCATTGCAGATGACAACTAAATGTAAACGAGTGTTTCCCTTTGCCTGTGATCAACGAATTTTTGCATGGTACCTTACACCAAGTAATTCGGAAATATCTATTAAGTCTTTTATTCCTGCCTTTAGAGAAACACCAGATGAGCAGCTTGTCGAAATTGATGAGGCGCTACGTACCCTGCCTTTATTTTTTTCAAGAAGTGCATTTAATCAGGTGCTTGATGGGTACCTAGAAGGTGATACACTATTTCCTCAAAAATGGCTAAATGTGGCAGCGACTTGCCGTGCTGTGAACGACGAGGTTTTGCAACTTGTGGATGCGGATGAGGGCTTTGAGGTGGGATATCATCTGATGCATTTCATGCAGTATCGTTCAAAAGATTTAATTAGGTACTATGTTGAAGCGCTTGCTGAAAATGTTCGGAAAATTGAGGATCGTTATTATCCCTTATATTGCTTGAGTCGCCGTTTGAAAGAGCACGATGAATTGCAATATACACTTTTACGAGCACTCAAAGAAAAACATGACAGAGATTTTGAAGGGTTATTTGCAGAAGCGACGGAGCTTATCGATACGATCAAAAGAAAGCGATACGATGGCGCAATGGCTTCTTTATTTATTAATCAGTTTGTTGAGGAATCCTCAGGAGCTTTGTTTGTCAGTGAGTTTGTGGAAGAACCTACTGGAGATCCCCAAAAGAAGTTAATTGAGCTAGCGCCCGATTTATAGAAACTATTCCTTCTAAGCGGTTGAGTAAAATACATTACCGTATTAAGGTAAGATGGAGGGTTAGGTTAGGAGGTTGAATTATGAAACGGATTTTTGCTCTCTTAATCTCTAGCTTTAATGCTTTTGCATTTCCTATCCCTGAAACACATAAGAAAATCTATGGAGATGCTTTAGCCTATGCGACCCATATGCATGCGGGACAAAAGCGAAAAGTAACAAAAGAACCGTACATCGTTCATCCCATTGAGGTATCAAATATCGTTGTTTTATATGGCTTGCCAGAAGATAGCGATGTTGTCGTTGCAGGACTTTTGCATGATGTTCCAGAAGATACAAAAGATAAGCCACCATATATGAAAAGTTCAATGAAGACACCTAAAAAGTTTATGATTTCCAGGCGATTTCAAGAAATTTATCAGATGTTTGGCCGCAATGTGGCAGAGCTTATTTACAAGGTTACACACACTTCCATGCTAAAGGATGGAGAAAAGCAAGGAGATTGGCTTGATGATAACCTTGATTATGCAAAACAGTTAAATACATGTCCTGAACAGGTTATTTTACTTTCAGCGGCCGATAAGCTTAGCAATTTACGCTGCATGATTATGGAATTAGCGCAAAAGATTATCGAAAATCCTGATAATTTGATTCAAGCAAAAGCTGAGTATTGGGCAAATTTTGGACGCAAAAAATATCCCGACTATGTGGTGTTGGGTAAATTTATCAATCTTTTCGGCTTATACAAATTGCATCTTCAAGCGAAATATCCGGATTTGATTAAAGATCTTCACCAAGCAATGCTTAGTATTTGGGAGTTACATCATACGACCTCCGTAGAAGATGCCGAAAGAATTTTGCAAGAAAATGCAGCTTTTCAGGCGCCATACCTGCAAAAGTAAGTCGGTTATTTGTTTGATTACAAATTAACAAGACATTTCTCTGCCTAGATAAAAATCTTTTATCACCCTATAATGCGATGTACACACTGTAGGATTTTTATGTCGTTTCCTCTTATTGCTATTCCTCTTGATTACCTTGATAAAGACGTTGAGCCAAAGGCTTCGTGGTATTCTCAGTATCCATGGTATGCAGTGCGTCATCGCTATCATGATTCATTGGCTGAGTTGGGTGCTATTGCGTGTTTTATTGGATATGAACATAGTCTTATTCCAGAATACGTAAAAAAATTTGATGGGTTGATTATTGCAGGTGGCCATTTTGATCATGATCCTGAACTGTATGGTCAGCATGACATTCACTCGACAATCAAGCGTAAAAGCAATCGCTGTCGTTTTGAAAAGGAATTACTAGAGGCCTTTCTGCCAACCAAAAAGCCTGTACTTGGCATTTGTGGTGGACATCAGCTTATCAATATTTTGTATGGGGGAACACTGTATCAAGATGTTCCGAGCCAGCATAAAAGCGATATTAAGCATACGCAAACCGTACCCCCCACTGAAGCAGCGCATTCGGTTGAAATTATTTCAGGCACCAAGCTTCATGGATGGTACCAACAAGATGCCGCGGGTGTGAATTCGTCCCATCATCAGGCTATTGATCAGCTCGGAAAAGGGCTTGTGGCGAATGCATTAAGTGAAGACGATTTAATCGAAGGCATTGAGGATCCGAATCATCCGTTTTGCGTAGGTGTGCAGTGGCATCCTGAGTATTTATTGGGACCGCTTGATCGTCTTTTATTGCAACAATTTGTGGCGGCGTGCTAAGGCGTGTCTGAAAAAGTTCGTTTAAATAAATACCTTGCCCAATGCGGAGTTTGTTCTCGGCGCGATGCGGATGCGTATATTGACCAAGGTCGCGTCTGTATTGATGGCAAAATAATCTCGCAGCCAGCACCGCTTGTTGATGGTAGCGAAGCTATTACAGTGGATGGTGAGCCTATCCGTGCAATACATGATGTGAAAGTGTGGGCGTTTTATAAGCCGGTGGGACTGGTGACAACGCATAAGGATGAGAAAGCGCGCAAAACAGTTTTTGACCATGTGAAAGAGCAAGGCATTAAGGAACGCGTTATTTCAGTGGGTAGGCTTGATCTTAATTCGGAAGGGCTGTTGCTGCTTACTAATAATGGTGAATTTGCCCAGTTTGCAGAGTCGCCGAAAACGTTGTGGAAGCGCGTGTACCGGGTGCGCGTGTACGGAGATGTGTCAAAAATTGATGCGGAACAACTACAAAAGGGCATCACGATTGATGGTGTGCAGTACCGTGAAGTTGAAGTGGAGTTTGAGAAAGATTTCAAACACAAAGGCCAAAACGTGTGGCTACAGGTAACGCTGGTTGAAGGTAAGAATCGAGAGATTCGCAAAATCATGGAACATTTTGATCTGCAGGTGAATCGCCTTGTGAGGCTAAGCTATGGACCGTATGCGTTAGGCAATCTTAAGATTGGTGAAGTGAGGCCGGAGCGCGTGTTGAGGGGGTAGACAGGCTATCCTTAGGTTATTTCTTATTACTTTTTTTTCTTTTAATTTTATCTGGGTTTTCATAAATCTTGTGATAGTAGCGGTGCATGCACGCATCAATATCTTTGTCAGCAAATTGCTGAGCAATTTTTCCCCAATCTATTTTAGAACCGTTGCCATTTTCGTTTGCTAGTAATTCTACGAGTTGTTGATGTTCCTCAGCTGACCAGCATTGATAAACGCGTCGTTTTCTTTGTTTTATTGGGGAAATAGCTTCGCTTTTTTGAGTCACAGATGATGCAGGCTGAACGACAAAGGATGCAGCACCAGGATCTTCTGGTAGTTTAGGCTGTTCTTGTGATAGAAGGACTCTCGTACTTTCAGATTTTTGCTGTTCTTTTCCTTCTTCTTGTTTAGAGGAAGAAAGATTCTCGTCGTTTTTTTGTTGTGATTCAGTTTCTGATGTACGAGAAGAAGTTGATAAGAAATATCTAATATCAAAATTATCATCTTAGAGGTAAAAATCTTCAGGATTCCATTGAAAAAAGTCATGTTGTGCTGAATGTAGCCCATAAGGATCCTCTTCTTGATCCATACCATACAAAAAGCAAAAGGACATAACATAAGCAAAAAATTTCAGCATAAACAAGATCTTTATTATTTAAATACACATATGAGTGAGTGTACTTCATTTTAAAAATATGATGTCAATGTTTTATCTTGCTTGAACTTAAATCAGCTAAATCGAAAAGGATACTTGCATTATTCGCTTAGCAAATTTTCTAGTTGTTGTTGGTTAACTTTTTTTAGCGGAGCTTTTAAGCTGTGTAAAAACCGTGCAACTTTTTTTCTTTTAAAAAGAACAGCCTCATCTAAGGGAGTTTCTCCTTCAATGATTTTTTCCCCGCGGTGCTTAGTGTAAAAACATCGAATGGAATCTGGGTTATACTCAACAATTGCTTTTACAATACTCACCTGACCATAGCGCGCCGCAAGCGTTATAAGATAGGCATTGTAGCTATCCGAATAAGGGTTTGATGCTCCTCGATTTTCTCTAATCAGCCTAATAATTTTTGATTCCCTTAAATGCAGCTCTTTAGCATATTCCGGAAAGCATGTGACCATAGTGATGAGTTTTGTTGCTATATCGCCGTATTGTAAACGCGACAACGCGATAGAGTCATCCATATGTATTGACCGCCGCGCTGGTAAGAGCAACAAGCCCTCTTCAAGTTCACCATTAGATTCCATACCATAAATATGAGATAAAGGAAGAAGAAGCAAAAGATTGGAAAATAAAACAAAACGCATAATAAAATTATTATTTTAATTATTCGTTTTATTAAATCACTGAATAGTTAATAAAATGATAAATATGAGATTTTATGTTTTATTGCTTTAAAAAAACTAATTACCCAACTTGCGCTTTTTGGAATTTATCAAAGCTTTATATTCTTCTTTTGTGGTCTTTGATTGAGAGGCTCCCAAACTATACAAATACAAAGCTATTGCAGAATTTTCAGAAGTTATAGCTTCATCTAAAGGAGTATTACCCATTCCATCTTTGCAGTTTTTAGCTTTCTGATCATTTAAAGTAATGGCTTCAACAACATCCAATGCTCCTTGATGAACAGCAGCTGTAATAAGTGGTTTATGATGCTTCTTCAGGTACGGATTTGCTTTATCCGGATTTTGGGCCATTAATCTAAAAGCTTTTGCCTTTAATCTTTTGTGTTTTATGGGGTATTTAAGATAGTTCGTAACCATTGTGGACAATTTGCGGGAAAAATCAGCTTTATGTTGTAATGCAGCTTCATCCTTTTTAGGGTTAATCGTCAGCATTCTACGTATTTTTATTCTTTCCCCTGGAATCTCATTATCCGTTGAAAAAACTGCTGAGATTAGTGTAAGAGCTAAAAGAAGCACGGCAGAAACTTTCAACATAGGAGTTTTTCCTTATAGATTTTTTGGTCAGGGAAGATAGTAAATAGCATAATTTTAGGAAAATTTAAAATTAATTTCTTATTTTAATTTCGCTTAGATAAAAAAGATGTAGAATAAGGTAGAAACAAGCTTTAAACATGCTTACTTTTAAGCCGTGCTAGCCATATGGTCGCCTCCCCGCAGTTTGGGTCAGCAATTTTGTGCACGATAACCTTAAAACCATGCTTTTCTAGTAGCTGATTATATTCATCCGATGATAGGGAAGCGTGATAAAGATTTTCTCCGCCATTTTCACTCCAAACTTCCCCAGCATCAGGTCCCGTCGTGAACAACAAAACTCCATTAGCATTCAAAGAATGAGTGAAATTTTTAAAGATGGCTCTTTGATCGGATAGAGGAAGATGAAAAAAGCTATGCCACGCTATGGTGCAATCAAACTTTTCCTCTATGCTACTGCGCATATCTGCCAATATGAATTTAATCTTTGGGCATCTACTTTTTGCAATTTCTAACATTCTTGCACAAGCATCAACTCCTGTTACTTGAAAACCAAGATCCGCAAAATACTGACCAATCGGTTCGCCTGTACCGCACCCTAAATCAAGCACCTTAGCATTTGGTTTTAAATACGAGATGGCTTGGTCAAGATAAGGTTTTTCAAATAACTCTCGGGAGCGATGCACGTCCATCCAATCCGCAATTTTTTCATACGTTTCATAGACATTTTGATCCGCTTCCATACACCCGTTTAACACAGACTTTCTAGTTCATCGATCATGTTTGAAATCATTTTCAGACCACCTTCCCAGAAAGTAGGTTCTTTGAGGTTGAAGCCAAACGGTTGAAGAAGATCTGCGTAGCCTTTGCTGCCTCCCGCTTTGAGAAGGTTCAAGTACTTTGTTTCGAAACCTTCCGGATGCTTTTGATAAAATGCGTACAGAGAGTTTACCAAACAATCGCCAAACGCATAGGCATATACGTAAAATGGTGTATGGATGAAATGGCTGATGTAAGCCCAGAAACTATGGGTTACAGGATCAATATGAACTGAGCTTCCGAGCGCTTCTTCTTGGGTGCGTTTCCAGATATTCGCAAGATCATCGGTAGTAAGTTCGCCTTGGCTGCGCGCTTGATGTACGTGCTGTTCGAAATGATAAAAGGCAATTTGGCGAACCACCGTGTTGATCATGTCGTCAATTTTTCCAGCAAGCAAAGCTTTGCGTTGATCAATATTTTTGCATTCACTGAGAAGGTGCTGAAAAGTGAGCATTTCGCCAAAAACAGAAGCAGTTTCGGCCAATGTTAATGGTGTATCAGCGAGTAAATAGCCCTGTTCTCGTGCAAGCATTTGGTGCACCCCGTGACCAAGCTCGTGTGCCAGCGTCATGACATCACGACGACGACCTTGGTAATTTAAAAGGATATAAGGGTGCACGCTTGGCACCGCAGGATGCGAAAAGGCGCCTGAAGTTTTACCGGGACGCGTTGGTACATCGATCCAGTCTTTATCAAAAAATTCCTGAGCAATGTTTGCCACGGTGGGTGAAAAGCTATTGTAGGCGTTAAGCACAATGTGGCGAGCTTCGGGCCAAGAGATATGGGCATCATCATCCACCGGGAGTGGCGCGTTGCGATCCCAATATTCAAGACGATTCATGCCTAACATTTTTGCTTTGAGTTTGTAATAGCGGTGCGAAAGATTCGCGTAGTTTTGGCGCACACAATTGGCAAGCGTTGCAACAACTTCAGGCTCAATTTGATTATCTAAATGACGGCTACTCTCCGGCGTTAGAAATTGACGCCATCTGTCTTCGATTTCTTTATCCTTCGCCAACACGTTAGTAACAGTTGCAAATAAGGACAGTTGCGTTTGCAGGCCATTATTGAGGGAATGCGCCGCTTTTTTACGCACATCAGCATCTTTATCTCCCATTTTGGTAACCACCGCTTCTAGAGGGAGATTTTCGCCCTCGAAGGAAAGTTGCATGGACGCTAACGTTTCATCGTACAAACGAATCCAAGCCTCTGCTCCAGTGACGGATTTTTCTACAGCATAGCGTTCAAGTTCTTCACTAAGTTGATGAGGTTGGTATTGACGTGCAACTTTTAGGTAGTGCTCAAACTGAGCCAGCTCTGGTGTTTCTTTGATAGATGCGTTGACAGAAGTTTCGGGTAACTTTGAAACAGCAAGGCTAAAAAAGACGAGTTGAGCTGCAAGCAATGAAATTTTCTCGCGCACTTTTTGAAATAAGGCAGCAAAATCAGGGTTGTTCAAATCCCCATAATACTGAAGAACTGCAAACGTGCTGATTTTTCCCAAAGCTTCGCTGATTTGTTGGTAGGCTTTGATCGCATTAAGCAGTGTTGTGGCCTTGAGCTCGGCGTTTGTATATTTTTTAACGAAGTCATTAATTTGATTTTCAATGTTGGTGAAATCCTCATTGATTTTCGGGTCATTCACGCCTTTGTACAAATCATCTAAATTCCAAGTTGGGTAATCAACAAATCCTTCAATTGCGCTTGCCATTGTTTTGCTCATTTTGTGTTTTCAAGTCCCAATTTAGAACAAGGGATTAACTTTACACAAGCTGCCTACTGCTATTTTCTTACTTCAGAGCAATCGTAGCTTAACTCATAAAATTAGCTGTAGAAATTATGCTTGGCTACAGCGGCGCGCATATCAAAGACTTTGATAGTGAATACACTGCCTTGAATACCAAATTTGACTTCCATTATTGGATCGTGAGAAATGAGATTGCTTGGATGAGATTCTTGATAGATGTCGCGAGAAGTTTGTTCAACTCGGTGCTTGTCTAGAAAAAAATTCTTTTTAGGAGGTATTCTTAAAAATAGCTCCTGCTGATGTGGATCAACGTGCAAAACAAAAGGAATATTTTCTGGAAAATGTGAGAAATTTTCTTCTACCCCTTCGTCTCTATCTGCTAGAGAAAAAGGCAACGTATTGGAAAGAATGATGTGAAGCTTTCCGCCATCAGGATACGTATTTAACCTACGGCGCACTCCCAATTTTAAATCAAAACATGTTTCTGTAGAAATCCACTGTTGTACTGAATTTGGAACTAATTCTTCTTCATGACTATTGCCGAATAAATACAGGGAGTTGGCTTTTAAGAGAGCATCAGCTTCATCCTTATATGTCATTTTACGATACTTTCCAATGATTTGTCCTCGAGTATAGATAAATGTTTCATTTGCAAAAGTGCTGTATCTTACATCAGGATTAATTCTACTAAGAAGTTCTCTGGAATCACCTACGCCAACAGCTTCAAATATTTCATGAGAAAATACATCTCTCCAACGTGTTGCTAAAGATTGGAATCCAGTTATAAATTCTTGACCAGATATTTGCTGAGTGTGGTTGTGCAAGAAATTTACATAAAAAATCGTTTGTGGTTTGTGTCGAGAAAGTGAGTAAAAAAGATCGAAAAGTTCAGTTAATTGCTCTTGTGAAAGCGGAGAGTATGCTTCACTCGCCCCCTTACAATCCTTATTCCATGCCTTCCCGAAAAACATTTCATTAAAGACAACTATGCAATTGCTATCTCTAATTTGGGCCGCCACTTTTATTAGTTGTTTGATTAAGTTTATGTTTTCTTTATGTAACATCTCAAAGAAATCAACTTTTCCCAAAACTTGTTCCAAAAACATAGCTTCTTCATAATTATGTAAAAGATGCTGCTTCATTTTAGATTGCAACTCATCATCAAAGTATTTTGATATTTTTGTAACATCAATGTACTCAAGAAGCTGCTTTTGGAGAACCATATTTCCCTTGGTATTTCTCTTTAAATCATCTCCAGCAACATAAGTGCTTTTTTTATTAGCTGGCACAAAAGCAGCAATTTCTCTAGAAGAATTAGCTATAACAGATGATATAAGTACTTTTACGTCTTCTATTGTTTGGCAACGCAATAGATCATTTTGTATTTGGGGAATTGTAAAGAAGAAATCAAAATCACTTTTTCTTTTTAAGTACTCATGTAAAATACTAGCATGGCTTGGCATCAGAGCATTCAATGAAAGGCTGAAGCTGCGCATAGAACTGATCTTTAATCGTACGGTATTGATTAAAGAGCAGTTCTTTACTTTCAACATATTCCATTAAGGTGCGGTCTAATTCGTTTGGTAAATCAAAAATTCGGTATAAAGCATTAAAGACTAAACTTTTCTGTTCTTCGGTAAGTTGTGGATAATCAATATCTTCTGGAGTTTCACGCGCAATGGTAATGATATAAAAAGGTTTAGTATTTACAGATTCAAAAAAATCTTTTGAAATCTCAGCTGCATAAACACCGAAATAAAAGAACCAAAGCAACAAACTTTTTATTTTCTTCATGCTTTGTTCTAATTCTATCTTTTATTTCGGTTCACTCAATAGAACAAAATGAAAAGTTGAGCGCCCATCATTTGTCTCTTTATCTTCTCTAATTATATAACCTGGCAAAGGAGATACTTTGGCAGAGTCTTTATCCCAAAAGATTGAAAATTCTTTTTTAGCCTGAGAAGCTTCATCTATCACTTCAAATGTGATTTTGTTGAGCCCTTTGTGATCAAGCTTATCTTTAAAGTATCTATTGAGTAAAATAGAAACCCCGCAATGCATTGAATCTTCCGGTTCAATTTCAGACTCTTCTCCGATATCTACGTTGGATAATATCGAGTAACTCTCATCTATTCCTGTTATAATTACAAGATGGCCACTCTTGTTTTGCAGATCAATTTCTAGGTCAGTAGAACTCGCATGCAGGTAAGTAGCAAACCCTAAAAAAATTGCTAGAGTTTTTAACATGGAACACTCCTAAATTTTATTGCTAAGGAATTATGCACCATTACCAAGAAAAATTGATAAAAATATTTGTAATAAAATATTTTTTTTTGCTACTTAAATAATATGGATCCACAAACACAGGATTATGGGATTTTGTGTTTAATGTTCTTGCGAATATTATGATTCTTCGCTATATTTTTGCAACAAGTATAATTTTTTACCTGAAAAGCTGTAAGGAGCTTTAAATTAAATGGCTGTTCCTAAGAAGAAAACATCCCAATCACGTCGTAATATGCGTCGTTCTCATGATGCTTTAACGTCTGCTAATGTACAAGAATGCCCTAACTGTGGTGCGGCGAAATTATCGCATCATGTGTGCTCATCATGCGGTCATTACAAAGGGCGCCAAGTATTGAAATTACGTAACGCAGTTGTGGATACAGAAGAGTAATCATACCGATGAAAACTTGCATCGCTATTGATGCCATGGGGGGCGATAAAGCCCCTAAAATCGTTTTTGAGGGATTAGAGCTTTTCATCAAAAACCATCCTAATGTTGATATTGAATTTTTAGCTTTTGGTCAGGAATCTGTGATGACTTCGTTCATGACGCCTGAACTTAGTAAACATGTTAGATTACACCACGCAGAAGAAGTCATTACTGGGCAATTAAAACCTGCATTAGCTGTGCGTATGGGGCGTCGCTCCAGTATGGGAATGGCTATTGATGCGGTGAATCAAGGTATTGCGCATGCGGTCGTTTCGGCTGGCAATACCGGCGCTTTCATGGCGCTTTCTAAAATTATTCTTAAAACTTTCGACGGTATCGACCGTCCTGCGATCCCTGCCCTTATTCCAAGCGATAAAGGCTGCACATTGGTGCTTGATTTAGGAGCGAATATTGAATGTAGCGCTGAAAATTTGGTGCAGTTCGCGGTGATGGGTTCTGCGTACATGCGCAAATTGATGAATATTGAAAATCCAAGCGTTGGCATTTTAAACGTGGGTAGTGAAGATTTAAAAGGCAACCAAATTGTCCAAGCAGCTGCACATTTCTTGCGTGACCATCCGCTGGTAAATTTTCACGGGTTTGTAGAAGGCGATGACATTGCGAAAGCCACTGTTGATGTAGTAGTGACTGATGGATTTACAGGCAATATCGTGCTTAAAGCGATTGAAGGAACCGTGCGACTTTTTGCGAAACAATTAAAGAAGAGTTTAAGTGGAACGGTTCTAGGTAAAATTGGCGCCCTGATGGCAAAACCATCGTTGGTTGATTTCAAGCGATTCATTGATCCGCGCCTTTACAATGGCGCTATGTTTCTGGGATTACGTAGCATCGTGATTAAAAGTCACGGCGGCACTGATGGGGTTGGCTTTGCGAATGCCGTGCAAGTTGCCGATGAAATGGTACGTCGTAATGTTATCCCTGATTTACAAGCTGGACTTGAGGGTATTCAATAGTGCGGCGCAGCGTTGTTCGTGGAGTTGGTGGATACTTACCGCCGAAGCGCGTCACCAATGCTGATTTAGCAAAAAGCATGGATACAACCGACGAATGGATCGTTGAACGCACCGGCATGAAACAGCGCCACTTACTGGCAGAAGGACAAAATACCTCTGACTTAGCCGCAGAAGCTGCCAACATCGCCTTAAAAAATGCAAATATAACTGCTGATGATATTGATTTAATTGTGGTGGCAACATCAACACCTGATCATCCCTTTCCAGCAACTGCAGCCCGCGTGCAAGCAAAAATTGGGGCTAAAAAAGCTTTCGCTTTTGATGTGAATGCGGTATGCTCTGGCTTTGTGTATGCCTTATCGGTGGCGGATCAATTTTTAAAAACAGGCCAAGCAACGCGTGCCCTCGTGATAGGGGCAGATGCCATGTCGAAAATTGTTGACTGGAATGACCGGGGAACGGCTGTATTATTTGGTGATGGCGCCGGCGCCTTGGTGCTGGAAGGCGTTGATGCGACGCATCCCGACGTTGAGCGCGGCGTGCATTCGACACATCTATTTTCGGATGGTTGTCATTATGATTTGTTGTATGTGGATACTATCGCTGCCAGTGCAAAGCAGCCTGGGCATGTGCGCATGCAAGGACGCGAGATTTTTAAATCGGCGATTAAGTTGATTGGTGAAGCAGTTGAAAAAGTTTTAGCGCATAATGCGATAACGATTGAAGACATCGATTGGTTTGTACCGCATCAGGCGAACCTTCGCATTATTGAAGGCATCAGCACGCATTTTAATATTCCGATGGAAAAAATGGTGGTAACCGTTGATCAGCATTCGAACACATCGGCGGCGACGATTCCACTGGCGTTGTGGGAAGCAGCGCGCGATGGGCGCATTCAGCCAGGACACCGCGTGGTTTTAGAGGCCATGGGTGGCGGGCTAACGTGGGGCTCGGCGTTGGTGGTGTGGTAAGTTAGATTGCCGCGCCCACGATGTGGGATCGCAATGACGGGAACCGTTCAGACTTATAATAGAAAAACTATTTAGCTTAAGCTTAGAACCAGTTTTAATGTCTTATCAATTTCTTTAATTTCCTCAATTGAGATATTCCCAAGCTTATTTCCTAATCGTGAAATATCGACCGTTCTAATCTGATCGAACATCGCTTTGGCTAAGTTACCTTCAATTCGCACAATTGTTTCAAAGGGATATACTTTTTTCGTGTTAGAAGTTAGAGGAGCAATAATTAGCCTCTTCCCAGCTTTGTTTTGAGCATCATTTGAAATAATAATGGCGGGTCGCGTTTTTTTGATTTCTGTACCAATTGCCGGATCTAGCTCAACCCAAACAACATCCCCTCTTTTCAGGACTTTTTGATTTCCCTGCTCTGTCATTTAGTTTTTTCTTTTTTTAAAGAATTTTCCATGGGCCATGGCTCAGCATTGAGCGAATGCCACTCTTCAATTTCTGCTTCTCGGTCTACGTCTTGATTGGCTTCTAAGTATGACTGATAAAGTTCGTTTAGATTTTCGTCTAATTTCACAACAACCGCTTCATTCACAAATTTAGAAATCTTGCGAGGAGGAACTGCATGAATAAGACGAGCATACACATCATCAGGAAGGGTGATGCTTAACGTACGCATTTGTTTTCTCCATGTTTATAAATACTTTGGACATTATACAATATACATTGTTCAATGTACATTAAAAAACATATTGAACATGACCATCCCTTGCTTTGAGGGCTGTGGGTAGTGTGCTAACGTGAGGCTCAGCGTTTGTGGCGTGGTAGGTTAGGTTGCTGCGCTTTCGTTGAAAGCTCGCAATGCCGGAGAAAATTTATGACTGAATACCGCGTTCAAGCCGCGGTACGTCATTCTTTAAAATAGGGATATGCTACCTTTTTAAACTGAAGCACGTCAGCAGCAAGCTTAAGCTAAGCTAAAAGCCAACTTGAATATTTTATCAACTTCTTTAATTTCTTCAATGGAGAGAGGCCCAGGCCCCTTCCCTAATTGTGGAATATCGACCCGCTCTAATCTGATTAATTACCCTAGCTTACTTAATTCTTGACGCAATTCAGCTATTTCTCTATTTCCCTTCATTGTGGTGATGTTACCCAATGCCATCCCTGTCTCAATCTCTGCAATTCTAGTTTCTATTTCCACTTTTCTTGCAGCTTTTTCTTCTCTGGATAATGTTCCGCCACCAGCAACAGAGTCTCTTCTACTTCTACCTCCCCCTCCTCCTGGAACTGCAGCAGCCTTTTTAGGATTTGGATCATAAGCTTCGCCTTCATATTTAGGTGGGAATTTATTTAGTGCTGTGCGGGCTGCTTCAGGGGTTTTTTCCTTCTTATCTCTCCAGCCCTGGTAGAGAGCTTTCTGTGTAGAATTTATTTTCGCCGCATCAATTTCTGCATCGTCAAGATATACTTCTACTTTAGCAGCTGCTGCGGTCAGAAGGGATTTTGGCGCTGGTTTAGCCTTGGGTTCAAGCTCGTCTATTCTCGCTTCTACTTCTTGCAACTTCACAAGGAGACGCCCGGCATAACTAGAAGGAATTTCTCTTTTGTCTTCAAATTCATCTTCTTCATCAAGAGCATCACTCAACTCCTTTCGTTGTTTCTTTAGTTGATGAATGCTCAATCGAGAAACATCAATTTTTTTAAGATCTATTTTTTCATCGTCTGAATCATCATCACTATTATCATTTTTCATCGCAGTACTTCTCGCGCTCATTGCCGAAGCAATCACTGCTTGTAAGCCCCCTCCACTTGACACAACAGCAGGAGAAGCAGATGCAACATTAATAGTAGGCGGAGGAGATGCAACAGTAGCTTTTGGTTTAAGATCCATACGTAGTTTACCAACTCTTGCTTGTGTTGCTGGAGCTGAAGGTGGATTTTCTAAATATCCAAAAAACTCAACTAAGCTATTATATCTTTCTGCTTCATCATCATTTCTTACGATAGCGCCTTTAGCTAATTCATTTTCAAGTTCTGTAAGGATGGCAACATCGGCGATGTCGTTTGCTTTTGTGCTGCTCGCTATTTTCGCTTTATATTCTTGTACTCTTACTAGAAGAGATTTAGGCGCTGGTTTCGCAACCGCAGGAGAAGTTGCAGCTGGTTTTACTGCGTTAGCATCCTTCTTTTTAAATGCAGGAACCCCACCGGCAAATAGACCACCACCCATGCCTCCTCCGCCTGCAGGGGCACTTACAGCGCTTATCGCTACAGGATTGCCAGAGATTATTCTCTCTATAACAATTTTTTGTATTACTGGAGGATGTTCTTGCGCAGCGATACCAAAGACGGTATGACCAGAGCGAAGGTATCTATCATAACGAAAAACAGTATAATCAAATTGATTTAGGGCAGCCTTCTTCTCTCGATCAAGGCCATGCGGCTCAAAAACTGCTTTACTATGAGGATTTGATGCTGTGCGCAATACATCATAAATATAGGTTGCTTCGTCCCCAACAACCGCCGCAGCTGGGGAGTGGCGAATTTCTAACAACCCAGCAATATAAGGCACTTCAGGAGCCAACCTTGGACCACCTAGGTCTTCATTTACTTGCGCTACTAGCGCAGGCATTCGATCTTGTAAGGCCTTGAGATTATCAAACCCATTAGCACATAGAATTTGAGTAGCAAGTAAGGCAATCAACAATAGATATTTTTTCATCATCAATCTCCTTATTTGCCTTCGCACTTAGGGGGGAATTTCCTTACCCATTCTTTTTAATATTGTTCGTATTTCTTCCGGGGGTACATTCGCAATTCTCTTTGTTTTGTATATTCCAGCATGAGGCATACCAACTGCTTCAAGCTCAGCGTCGGTGTAATAACGCTCTTCACTCCCAAAAGCAAGAGAGGAAAGATTCGCAACAGGAAGGTCATCGTCTGCTTCTGTGTGCTCAGTTACAACTTCACCAAGTATTCGCAGTGCTTCTGCTGGACTCTTTCCGAGAGTCTCCGTTAACAAAATATATGCTTCTGAATCTGCTACAGTAGCCACTTTTAATTTCAAACTGCGCGCACTTCTCATACTCATACTTCGGTCAGTCATTGGAGTATCTGCGCCACCAGACCTAGAACTAATATTTGATTGGGTAGATGGTTGGCTGGGTAATTCAGCTCTTCTCTCATGTATTTGAACAAAATCATCAAAGCTAAAAGGTTTTGAGGTGCTTTTGATAACGTCCTCGAGGCGGTTTCGATATTCGATAATATTTCCGCGAGAGTATACCTGAGCACAAATGCTTGTGAATTCATAATCAAAATTCGGCTCAAGAGGCAAGGCGGTAGCAATTAAAGTTTTTAAATCTGCATAATCCGGAGCACTGTACCCGATCATGTAAAAAGCGTAGGCAAGTTGAATATCAAGTCTTTTATACCCAGAAAATTTAGTGATCTGATCACGAAACTCAGCTTCTTTGGGAGAGAATCCATATAGGTGATCAATAATACCAGCTGTAATACAGCCATCAACCATGAGGTTGATTTGCTCTGGCGTTGCTTTTTTCGGCAAAATACCTTCGCTACCTAGCATTAGGGCCATGTAGTTGCTGTTTGCCTGCTTTAGCGGCTCTTTATCTGCAAAAAGGTTTTGCACCAGAAAAAAGCTTACAGCAAGGTATATACATTTTTTGAGCATGCAACGCTCGCATTGGTACCATTGTTAACAGTGTCTCAAAAAAGTCTTAATTTTTTGTAAAATTTTGAGATTTGTTTGCCACAGCCCTTTGCAGGACTTCGCAATGACGGACTTTTCCCCGGGATCCCAGCCTGCACTGGGAAAACTTTCAGAGACTCCCTGGCGAAATCCAGGGTCTAACTTAAGGCCTAAATTCACTGGACCCCGATTGCCATCGGGGAGTCTATTTTTTTTATGCTTTCACCAGAGACGACAGTAAAAGTTAATGCTGTGTTGACGCACTCATTTGGGTGATCCACTTTTGTAAGGCTTCTAACGGCACATCGTTGATATCAAGCTGCTTGAGGCGCTCAATAGGATCTTGGTCTTGGCTTTGATGAATGAGTGCGTGAAGTTTTGTTTGAAATTCCAGTGCTTTAAGAGTTTGAGTATTCGGGGTATCGCCAAATTTATGATAGAGAGCCTTGGTTCTTCGTAAGGTTTTTTTGTGGTTTTTAAATAGAGATTGAGCCATTCACGTTTTCCAAATTTTTTTATTGTTTAAATATACCATAGATCGACGTGTTTTTAGCCAAACTAAAATAGCCCATGACTTACATTATGAGTTGATTTTCCCTGAAAATTGCGGGAGGATTTTTGTCGCTTCTTTTAAAATTTTAATGAAAATGATTAAAATACGGATAATCGTGTGGGCATGTTTGCTCTTACCCCATGTTGTAACAGCTAATGGACCTACAGAATATGATGAATACAAAGATTTTTGCACATATCGGAAGATTCCCTGCCTACCTCTCAGCAAATTTGAAGAAATGCGGAAAAATTATGAGAAAAGCCGGCAAACACTACTTCAAACATACAACAATTTAGAAAAGCAGGAAGACTTAGACAGACTTATAATCGCTGCTGAAAAAGAAACTAATTTTAAGAAAAGGTTGATAATATTTAGTGTTTTAGGCGACTGCAGCTTACTTACAAGAACTCTTATATATCCCGATGTGTACTTAACAACAGGTAGGGCTAGTTCTTTTATCATTAAGTTAACCAAATCTTCTGATTCCTCCATCCAAGCATTGGCATGGCATATTGATTATTTCTTATCAGAACCTCCTACCTTTGCTTTTCTGAAATTAACGCAAAAATAAAATTTTAATAAAATTTTAATAACTCTCTTTTCATAGTAGCAGTATCAATTAACTTTTGGCCGGCTGACTTTTATGAAAAAACTATTAGCTACTTTACTTTTAACAACGGGATTTCTTTTTGCTGCGGAGGAAGTAAATCCAAGCAATGACCTAACCACTCAGGGAGAAGAAACGACGAATCCTGTTCGTGCAACTTTAACTTTTCCAAAAACTACTGTCCAAATACCTGTTTTACAGATCTCAGAAGAGGAGAATAGATCTCTCGCACAATTCTTAAATGGTACAGGAAACGAAGAAGCGGCGATTGCTTTGGTGAATGTCACAAATGATATTATTAAAGATATAATGATAGTGGTAGTACCAGTGATGTCAGCTCAGAGCAAATTGTTACTGCCTCCGATTATATTAAATACTTGAGAATTGTTGATCATTTTGAAGACCCAAAAGGAATAATTAGAAATATTTCTGATGAAGAACAACGTGCCCCCGAAAAGCTAGCAAGTGCACTGAAAATAAATCTTTCTTACATTTATTTTAAGGCCGGTGATAATAATTTTTTTGAAATACCAGTTAGAAGCTTGAGTCCTTTAGAACATAGGGGATATATGGTTTTTTGGAGATCTAAAAATTTAGATCGAGCACGTCAATTAGTACAAACAGCCAGCGACTTTCTTACGAGCGAAACTATTCCTGGAGCGGATTTCCTGAAATTCTTACGAATTGCTGATCGTTATCCAACTGCTGAAGCGGCGCAAAAAATCTTTAATGGAATTAATAAAGCAGACATAGATAATGATCCTGAGAAGCTGGCTAGTACTCTTGACATGCACCTTTCTTACTACGTTTTAAAATTTCAAGGGCTTAATGATGTTGAAATTCCAACTACCGAGTTAACAGCAGAAGAAATACAACAATATCAAGGGTTTTTCAGCTTAATACCACCGCAAAAAGCTATCCAATTAATAGATGCGGCAAAAACTAGAGTTACCACCTCACTTATTTCGGGTACTGATTTCCTAAAATTCATCAAAATCATCGATCGCTTTGCTAGCATAAAAGCTGCCGAAGAAGCAATCAGTGGTGTTGCAACTGAAATACAGAATGATCCAGAAAAATTAGCAAGAGCTTTTGGCTTTGATCTTTCTCACCAAATTATGAGAATTCCAGGTCAAGCTCCCGTTGAAATGCCGGTTCAAGCATTAACGCGAACTGAAGTACATGCGTATCAAAATTTCATGGGAAGACAAGAAATGGAATTAATCCCAGGTTTAATAACAACTGCACGTGGTATGTTAACTGTTAGCGATGTTACTGCGGAAACCTTTCTAAAATTCATGAGGGTTTTTGAACGCTTCCCTACTATAGAAGCAGCACAACAGGAGCTTAATAGACTTGCTGCTGAACGCTTCCCTACCATACAAGCAGAAGAAGCCTTTAATAGACTTGTTAAAGAAGAAATAGATAATGACCCTGAAAAACTAGCAAAAGCTTTTGCTTTTGAGCTTTCCCATATGTTTATAAAATTTCCTAAAGTAGGCTCTATTGAATTACCTATAGATGTAACCATGCTTCCAAAGGAAGCGATGTTATATAAAAATTTCGTTGAAAGTTTTAGCGCCACCATTCAAGAAAATTTTGACCGCGTTAAATCTTTGGTTGAACTAGCTAAAAGTGTTTTAACAGCGCCAACCGTTACCGCTACATCATTTTATAAATTCTTGCAATTATCACAGGAATTGGAAACTGTTGAAGGGATAAAAGAGGTATTTTTGAGTGTCCCTAAAGAAGATATTCAAGATAATGCGGATGCATTAGCATTTACTCTTTTGAGGCTTAGCACAAACGAAAGTATTGAAAACGGCTGCCGTTCATATTTTGTGAAAGAACTTGAAAGAGGTGCTTATTCTAGCGATGCAGCAAACCTTGAGCTCTTGGAAATAGCATTAGGAAAAGATGACAGCCATGTTAAGACATTTGCGACTCTTGTGGAGCAAGCTGCTGAAAAAGCAAAAACTGCAGCCGAAGAAGAGGTGACAGAATATTCTTAATGTGTTGAGACCTATTTTGTTCTGGATACCGCGGTCAAGCCGCGGTACGTCATAAAAAACAAGCCGCGAACATCGAATCCCCCACGATTAAATCGTGGGGTTTATTTTTATGGGATCCTCACACAAACCCCTTGATTTTGGCTGGAAGTTTAGCTAATGTGCTTGAATATTAGATGGAGGAATTCTAAATGAAGCGCACGTTTCAACCCAGTCGTTTAGTTCGCAAACGCCGTCATGGTTTTCGTGCCCGTATGGCAACAAAGAATGGCCGTAGGGTCGTTGCTGCACGGCGCTCAAAAGGAAGAACAAGACTCTCAGCTTAAATGTACACGTCAATGAAAGCGCGCAAAGATTATGTGCGCTTGGGGCGTACGGGGAAGCGATTTTTTTTTAGCAGTTTTATAGCCCAGGCCTTACCCATTCATGACCGAGTTGGAATGATTGGAATTACTGCTACAAAGAAGTTGGGAGGATCTGTTCTTCGTCACCGGGCAAAACGCTTGCTTAAGGAGACAATCAGACTCTGGGACAAAGAGAATCTCAAGCCTTTAAACTTTGATATAGTTCTTGTTGCCAGGAGTCGAATTTTTGACCTAGACTTTACAGACCTCCAGAAGGAGTGGTCTCAAATGCTAGGAAAACTAGAAAATAATCAGGAGTGGAGCCATGAAGAAATTCGTCGTTAGTTTTATCTATCTCTATCGCTGGTTGATTTCGCCTTTTTTACCCCCGGCTTGTAAGTTCACCCCAACCTGCAGTAGGTATGCGATATCAGCCATTGAATGTCATGGCGTGCTGAAAGGCTTATGGATGACGTTAAAGCGATTGTTGCGATGCAACCCATACAATAATGCAGATGCTCATGATCCAGTACAACAGACTCAAGCAACACAAACTTCTACCCCAACACTGCCTTTTTCTGAACCATTTTCTCACACCACAAAATCAACCTTCCGCTTTGCTAGTTCAAAAAAACCAGCAAACTCTCATCAATCAAAATATAAAAGAGCACATAACGCATGAATGAAAATCGTAACTTTATAATAGCTTTTGTTTTAGTTGTAGCCGTCTTTACCGGCTTTCATTTTCTATACGAGAAGCCTAAATATGAAGAACTTGCAAAGCAAGCACAAGAGCAAGCTCTAACTCAGCCTGCACAGAAAGTGGCAGAGCAACCTCAACCTGCTGCTGTAGCAGTAATATCACCCGAAGAAGCTGTTAAGCAATCAGCGCGCATTTCTATTGAGAGTGAAACAGTAAAAGGTAGCATTCGCCAAGTAGGAGCTGTGGTTGATGACATTGTGTTAACAAAATATAAGGAAACGACAGCCCCTGAAAGCAAGCCGATTCGTTTATTAGACCATCAAACATCTGAGAATGGATATAGTGTAGTAAGCGGTTGGAAAGCAGCGAACAACTGTGATGCTGGCTCCATGCCTGGCGAGACAACTCCTTGGCAAATGCATGATGGAAATTCAGCATTAACGCCCGATCATCCAATTATTTTGACATGGTTTAATGAGCGCGGCATAAAGTTTGAGCGCACTATTTGTGTGGATCATGAATACATGATCACGATAACGGATAAAATTATTAACAATGGCGAAAAAGAGATCCAACTACAGCCATGGGGCCAAGTTTTACGTAAAAATCCACCAAAATCACAAGGTTTTTTCATCTTACATGAGGGGCCAATTGGGTATTTCAACACGAAGCTTTTTGAGGGCTCTTACGAAGATTTAGCAAAATCGCCGGTTACGCAACAAACAACCGGCGGCTGGGCTGGATTTACGGACAAGTTCTGGTTGGTAAGCGTTATTCCAGATCCAAAATCTGTATCGCACGTTGAATACGCACAAAAAAATGACGCGTATTCAGCACAATTCAGCGGTGCAGCAATTACGATTAAAGCGGGAGAGAGCACAACTTATACGCACCACGTGTTTGCCGGTGCTAAGGTTTTGCGTATGCTAGATGATTATGAAGTAAAAATTGGTGTGCCCCACTTTGACTTAGCAGTTGATTTCGGCTGGTTCTACTTCCTAACGAAGCCTTTATTCTACGTACTTGAATTCTTGCATGAGCTTTTGGGCAACCTAGGCGTGGCGATTTTAGTATTAACGATTATGTTTAAGATTTTCTTATTCCCAATGGCTACAAAATCGTACCGTTCGATGGCGCGTTTGAAGAATTTGCAACCAAAAATTCAATATGTTCAAAGCATTTATAAAGATGACCGCCAGCGCATGAGCCAAGAATTGATGGCGTTGTACAAAAAAGAAAAGGTAAATCCAGCAGGTGGTTGTTTACCACTGCTTATTCAAGCGCCGATTTTCTTTTGCTTGTACAAAGTGTTGTTCGTAAGTATTGAGATGCGTCATGCACCATTTTTTGGGTGGATTCATGACTTGTCGGCGCCAGACCCAACGTCGTTTGTGAACTTGTTTGGGCTGCTACCATTTAACCCGCCATCGTTTTTAATGATTGGAATTTGGCCGTTGTTGATGGGGCTTACGATGGTTGTGCAACAACGTATGAACCCGCAACCGGCAGATCCTATGCAAGCGAAAATGATGATGATCATGCCAATTATGTTCACGTACCTTTTCGCGAGTTTCCCTGCAGGGCTTGTAGTATACTGGACATGGAATAACCTTCTTTCAATGGCACAGCAGTGGTACATCACCCGACGCATGACCCACAGGTAGTGCAAGCCGCGAAGGCCTTGTTTAAGAGCCCCTGCACGTTTGTGGCGGGGGCTTCTGTCGCTGAACGGATTCCGCAATACCCTTTTCTTGAAGTGGCGTTTTGGGGTCGTTCCAACGTGGGCAAATCAAGCTTGCTGAACGCACTGATCGGAAGTGGCATTGCGCGCACTTCAAACACACCAGGGCGCACGCAGCAACTAAACTTCTTTAATTTAGGCGATAAGCTTATCCTAGTGGATATGCCAGGATATGGCTTTGCTAATGTACCGTTGAAGATGAAACATCAATGGGAACAGCTGATTTCAACGTATTTAACGATGCGTGATAAGCTGAAGCGCGTGTTTGTATTGATTGATGCACGTCACGGTTTTAAGAAAAATGATCTCGAAATCATGGATTTTTTGGATGAGAGGGGGTGCATATACCAGATTGTGGTGACAAAAACCGATAAGATTCCCCTGCCCTCCCATGCAACGTTAAAAACGGAGCTGGAGGAAATCTTGCAAAAGCACCCAGCGGCACGACCAGAGGTATTGATGACGTCAGCGGAACGTAAGGTAGGAATTTTTGAGCTACAATTGGAAGTGGCTGGGTTGTAAACTCTAGGTACCTCGAGACCGCGGTACGTCAGAGACGACATGACCCTATGTCTCTCTGAGCTGGACCCCGACTTTCGTCGGGGAGTCTATGTTTTTTTATGAAGAATAAGGAATAATATTACTATTGGTCTACATCCCGGTCATTTGTTTATACACAAGGTAACCGGGATAAAATGTATTTGGATATAATGTAGCTTTTACTTGTTATGAATTATCGTAAATGCCTATCATTTGATGAAGTCCATAAAGTCCACGTTGGCCGAAATTACTACGTCGAGAAAAATCTGCTCTTCGTTGCGCTAAAATTTGTACTTGTGTAAACGTTTTCTGTCTTTTTAAATCATCAGATTCTATTATTTTTGAATCAACATAAGGACGGGTTATATAATGAAACCACCACGATAATTCCCCCGTTTCAGCGCTTACAGATAATGACCCTGCAATTTGGTAAGCGTATTCATCTAGTTCGTTAGAGATTTCTTGACTTATTTTCAGCAAATGCAGATTTTCAGGCACTACCGAAAGTCTTAAAAGTTGAGGTGCAACTCCTGCTTTTGTGAAAACATCCATCAGTATGCTGATATGTTCTTCGGCTGTTTTTTGGTACCCGTTCGTAAATTTGTATTCAAATTCCCGTTCATTAAGAGCACTATCATTTACCACGACGCGTACACTGATTGGGTCTGCTCCTGATCTGTAGGTTTCCAGTGTTTCTTCAATGCCATTCAAGTCAAAGAAGTAATCCACGTGATATAATCCCGTTCTTTTTGTCACTTCATTGCGAATGATAATTGCTTGACAAACAGAAATGCCAGCAGCACGAAGAATCGTTTTTCCTCTTTCCGTTGGTGTAAGAATTTTTGCTTCTGCTTGGTACGCTTCTACGCCATTTGTTATGGGATCTAAGCAAAAAGGAATAACTTGACCATCAGATGATCGCACGATAGGAACAGAATTAAGTCGTGTAGCCATTTCTTCTGGAGACAGCTGAAAAGAAGCGGCAAAAATAGTAGAAAAACAAGAAAGAAGACAGAGAATTTTTAAAATTTTCATATGTATCCGCCGAAAAATAATATTTGTGGAGTATACAGTACAGAACTCCAGTGTCAATATGTCGTGCTAGCGCAATACTACATTACCTACGAATCTAAACTTGGGATCCAGATGCGCATGAAAGATCTAAAGCCAGATCTTAGGCACGTGACAATGCTACGAACACATTCTTTGGCAAATCCAAACACTTTGTAATAGAAGAACAATTTGATTTTGTGATCCGCGTCTATTTCTAGTTTTGTCGGGGTAAAATCAATACCCATTTCGTTGACGATTTTTAAGTGCGCTGCATTTACGTAACGTTGTTGCACCATGTTCAAGTAATCAACTGGCTGATTTTCAAAAATCGTCAGAAAGCTACCATATAATCCTTGGCTTCTAAGGTTGCCAGCAACTTCGAAATCCCAAATATTCTCACCTGGTTTTAGCGTATGCGCCATATCTTTTGTGCGCCAAATGCATGCAAAAAGGGATGTTCTCCAAAGTTCATAACGATCTTTTTCAGCAACGCCTGGAAAAACTTCGGCCTTTTTACGGATAGCGATATCTGTACCGTTATAGGCAATTTGGCAATATGCCACATCGTGAGACTTCATAAAATTAAATACATCGTGCAATCTTTTGGTATCAATGCGTGTGAAAAAATAGTCTTCTAAAAGAATGAGCACGTATTTTGTTTTTACTTGCGCAAGTACTGTTAGGGCGTTATCTGACCAGCTTTTTTCGTTTTCAATGTTAACCGTAGTGATGCGAGGATCATTATATTTTTGGCTGTTCGCGACAAGGTAAATGGGAACGTGCGCATTTTTGGTTTTAAGTGAAGGCCAGCTTTTGAAAAGCATTTCAAAAAACGGTTTCCATAATTCTTGGTACTTATCGCATGAAAAAACAACGATGCTAAGATCGCTGAAAATTTGTGTATCGTTATTCTGAGAGGATGACTGATGAGAAGAATTTTGTGCAAAACATGCTTGAATACACAAAAAGAAAAAAACAACGGCGGTTTTCAAAAAAAACTCTATTAATTGACAACAGAGTTATTGGTAGCATTTTTTTTTAAGAGGAACAATAAGCAGATAACTCCCGTAAACTTTCGCTACTTTCATTCATTTAGAAGTATGGAGAAAAGAAAATTAAGACTACTTATCGTCTTAAACATTCATCTAAATGCCTTGCAAATTCACATTTCTCTGCACTTGGTAATGCGCTAGACATAATGACAGTACTTATAGCCATATGCGCCTTATAATTTTTATTTTCGCTCATGTATTTTGACAAAAAATCTTTCAGAAGAGATTTAGCAAAACTTGCCTTAACATCTCTATCAAGAGTGCAGTCTTTATCTCCTCGAGAAATAGGTATCACGTAAGCATCTCTAACATACTTATGAGGAAGTGTTTGCAAGAATTCACAAACTGCGAGAGCATAAGCAAATTGCTCATCACACTTATATGAATACCTACTAAACGTATAAGCAATACCTAAATATAAATCCATTAAGCAATATTGTAATTGAGCAGCCTGTTTCTCGACTCCCTGACATTTAGGCCACTGAGAGAGTACTTCTTTTGCCGTCGAAATAAGGCTTGTATAATTAGCAATAACTTCACCGATGTTTTTTTCTGTAATTTCCACGTTTGCTAATTTTTGAAATTGAAGGGTAGCTCTTATTAAAAAACTTGCGCGTTGACAGAATTCGCTAACTTTAAATAGATGTAATGATCTTGAGGATACATACCCGGTAGGAATGTGTTGAGTATTCTCAATTTTTGAAAGATTATACTTGGCTAGCTCCGGTGGTTTTGCATAAAAGCGTAAAACTGTAACAACTGAAGATTCATCACTTCTATCATTCTCTTCAGCGCCGTGAAGCACAAAAAATAACCAAAATGATATCAAAAATTTAATATTGAGGAAAAATTGCATGGATTACAGAATTGAAAAATTATAATCACGAAATATTATCGCATTTTATAATATATTTGCAATATTTTGGTAGGGTGACAATGGGAGAGAAGGTGAATAGCCCTGATGAAATGACGGGAGTATAGGTCACCCCTTTAAAAATGCCTCAACGACCTCTAGCCATTCTTGAGGTTTTTCGATGAATGGAGCATGTCCACATTGCTTTAGGACAACAAGCTTAGAACCTTTAATCGCCTTGGAAATTTCTTTAGCAGTATGCATTGGCACGACATCTTGCTCACCTTGAATAATGAGGGTTGGAATTTTGAGCTTTTTCAAGCTGCTGGTAAGATCAATGTACTTGGTGAAAATTTCTTCCTCTAATATTTCAGATACGACAACGCCTGTAGCCGTTCCTTGCGGTTCGAGTTGCATATTAATTTTGGCTAGATCCTGCGGATTATAGATGTAATGTTTGAAGTAAAGGCTGTAATATCTAGAAACTGTATCTGGATCACCTGCCTCAAATTCATCTGAATCTAAGGTTTTTTCTATTTCTTCGGCACTTGGTTTGACGCGTTCTTCAACGGCTTCAACTAAATCATGGATACCCGAACTCGTAATAGGTAGTGAATTCATCACGACTAATTTATTGAGATTCGTTGAGTATTTGATGGCGTATTTCATAGCAAGAAAACCGCCCCACGAGTGCCCTACAAGGGTGATTTTTGCAAAGCCTAGAGCTTTTCGAAGCGATTCAAGATCTTCGACAAACTGATCGGTGGTAATGTGCTGTTCGTCTATGTGGGCAAAGGTTGAACGACCAGAACCACGTTGATCATAGAAAACAACTTGGTGTTTTTTCGCAAGCGTTGCCATGTGAGGAAGTAAGTAGCCTTGATCAAGTCCAGGACCACCGTGGAGGATGATGAGAGGATAACCTTTACCAACAATTTGATAGAAGAGTTTGCCATCTTGCATAGCAACATAACCCTGTTTTACAGGAGCCTCAGGAAGTTTGTAGGTGGATGTGGCACAGCCTACAAGAAAAAGCAGAATTACGACGAAAAAAGAATGCATGATTTTTTATATTTCTAGTGCTACAGCAGTCGCTTCGCCGCCGCCAATACAGGCGGCTGCGATGCCGCGCCTGAGGTTTTTTTGGCGCATCACGTTTAAAAGAGTAACGATAATACGCGCACCACTCGCACCGATAGGATGGCCAAGAGCGCAAGCGCCGCCAAACATGTTAATTTTTGTGCGGGGAATATTGAGCGATTTCATCACCGCCATAGGCACCACCGCAAAGGCTTCATTAATTTCAAAAGCATCAATCGAATCGAGTGACCAATTGAGGGAGTCGCACAGCTTTTTAATAGCGCCAATAGGGGCTGTGGTAAAAGTTTCAGGTGTTTGGGAGAAGGATGTATAGCCCATAATTTTAGCTAATGCGTCATCAGTTTGGGATGAGAGAACCAGCGCTGCCGCGCCGTCGGCTAAGGATGAGCTGGTAGCCGCAGTAACCGTTCCATCTGAACCAAAAGCTGGGTTTAGTACAGCGAATTTTTCTGGTTTGACGCGGCTGATTTGCTCATCCTTATCGATAAGAGTTTCGCCCTTTTTATCGGCAAAAGTGATCGAAGAAATTTCAGCATTAAATGCTCCGCTTTGTTGAGCAGCTATCGCGTTTTCGTAGGTTTGGTGAGCGAAATCTTCTTGAGAAGATCTGCTAAATGCGTATTCTTTTGCGGTGTTATCGGCAAAGACGCCCATGGCACAGCGGCCTCCTTGGGCATTTTTGTGGTAGGCATCTTCAAGGCCATCATGCAGCATGAGGTCGAGTATATTTCCATGACCAAAGCGATAGCCGGAGCGGGCTTTTTCCAACGCATAGGGCGCATTCGTCATGCTTTCCATACCACCTGCAACGGCTGTTTGGATATGACCTAGACGAAGGCTATCGCAAGCAAACATGACCGCGCGCATACCAGAGCCACACACTTTGTTGATGGTAGTGGTGGGCACGTGTTCGCCAAGACCTGCCTTAATAGATGCTTGGCGTGCGGGCGCTTGACCAAGACCTGCTTGGAGAACACAGCCCATGAAGACTTCATCAACCGTTTTAAGATTGGCTGATGCAAGTGCTGCGCGAATGGCAAAACTGCCAAGGTCTGTTGCTGAATATGAACTTAACTGGCCTTGAAAAGAGCCAATGGCTGTACGCGTTGCGGCGTGAATACCAATCATGTTGTTACTTTTTGTTTTAAGTGGTTATAGAGTATTTCGTAAAAAGCGATTTTGGGCAAGAGCTGAGAAAAGTCTATTTAAACAATATGTCTTGTTTCATTGAGGAATACGTATTCTGATTTACACCACTTTCTTTTTCAAGATTCTTTGCTTTTGTCATTAGCCAAACGCAAAGCACACTGCTGCCGATGATGATAAGAGATAACGGATATATCGTAACGGCCTCAAACATTTCAATGATGAAAATACATATAGTACCAGCTAAGAGTTCGCTTGCACCAATGAGAGCTGAGGCACTGCCAGTGTGCTCAGTTTCTTGATCAATCGCTAGTGTGCCTGCGTTGCCAAACAAAAGTGCGAAACCAATACCTGCTGGGAAACGTAAAGCAACTATAATCCAAGGCGATATAAAATTAAGATATTGTGCTGCGCTCATCGCAAAAGCTGAGAAGAAAAATAGCATGATACCTATCCATACCAATTTTTTTAAACAAACGCGGTGAACTACATACTGATTGATGAATGTACCTAAGATATATGCAAGCATGAGAATGCCTAAATAGATACCAAACGAATCAGCAGCAATACCGTAGTAATCTTGGAAAAGGGCGGGAAAAAAAGCAAGCTCTGACCAGAACCATCCAAGACTTAGAATTTGCACACCTGCATAACATAAAAATATAGGACGTGATAACAAGTATTGATATTTTTGGGCAAAATCAATCGAGTATTTTTTGTGACGCTGCTGAGGAGGTAACGTTTCCTTGCCAAAAAACAGAATCGCTATAAACAGAACCAGCGCAATAATGCTTAAAGTATAAAAAATCCAAGCCCAGCCATAGATAGTGCCAATGATACCGCCAATAATAGGTGCAAAGGCTGGTGATAAGGCGATCACGCTTTGCATGCGTGAATACATTTGAGCACCTTTAGCGCCACCTTCGTACAGATCTCGCACGACAGCAACGCCAACGGAAAACGCCACACCTCCGCCAAGCCCTTGGAAAAAGCGGGCAACAAGAAGCTCATAGACATTCGTTGAAAAACCGCAGGCAAAGCTAGAGACGATAAAAAGGGATAAGCCACCAATAATTACGGGCTTTCGCCCTATGCTATCAGAAAGGCTTCCATAAAAAAGACCCGATAAAGCAAGGCTAATGAGATTAATACTAATAGTAGCCCCAACCCAAGATTCACTAACTTGGAAAACACGACCAATTTCAGGAAGAACAGGCACGTACAAATCAGAGGCCATATCAACAAGACCGACAAGCACGCTCATGAGACAAAACATCAAAGACGTATGAACAGGCGTGAGAAGGACCTTAACTGTTTTTTTCAAGATGGCCTAAAACGATATTGTTTAGATAGGTATACTGAGTTTTAGGCCAATACGCAATAATGTATGTAAAACCATACGTTGGGGATGTTTAGAAATATCTTGATGGACGATGTGTTTTAGAACCTTTTTTATGTCGTCCTTTTCCTTTCCCTATATTTCTTTGTCGATTCGCGCTCGTTACTGTAGTTGGTTCCAAATCAAAGTAGCTACTTCTTTCTACTGCTTGTTGCTCAAGACGTTCTTGTTCAGCCATTCTCTGGGCATAGAAATACCCACTAATATTGCGCTTCACTAAATATAATCCATGCACCACATCATGCATCATTTGAAATTCTTTCATTCCTCGCTCGTCTTCTGTTGTTGGTTCTCTATACTGGAAACCACATTTTGAAAGAAGCGATCCAAATCTAATTTCTATTTCGAAATTTAGCAAAATCGTCTTATGGCTTAACTTAATATTTTTTGGGGTATTATCAAAATTAATAAGCCTTAGGATTTCTTGATCATCTATCTCCACAGCTTGGCCAACTAAACGAGTAAGAACCTGTCGATATGAAATACGGCATCCTTGTTTATCCAATAGATATTCACAACACTCATCCAAGTTTTTAGCACTTGCATACAATATTGACCCTATACTTAACACAACTACCATTCGCAGGAAGCCACATTTCTTCATCTTTAAAATCCCTTTCGTGCTAGTTTCTCTATTAAGCTTACAAGGCTATTGCTACGCTGCATATGTAAAAATATCATTTTAGTTATGCTTTTTTAACAATTACAATTCTTCAAGATTTTGATCTATCGTATTAGTAGGTAATTATATTTGATGTGATGAATGCTCGTACTGCCGTTTAAAGATATTTTATTAGCTATCGGAGTCGCGGTATGTTGGGCCTTTAATTTGGTGGTTATTAAGTGGACCATTCAGGGAATTTCCCCCTTAACGTTTGGTTGTTTGCGTTTTGTTTTTGTGGCATTTCCCTTGGTATTTTTCTTGCCTCGGCCCAAAATCCCTTTGGGGAAACTTATTGCTATTGGGCTTTTACTTGGAGTTGCAAAATTTGCCCTGATGTTTAAAGGGCTTGAACTTGGGATTAGCATTGGAATGTGCTCCCTAACGTTGCAAACTCAAGTGATTTTTACCGCCATTTTTTCGTATTTTATGTTTGGATATCATCTATCAAAACGAGAAATTGCAGGCATATTTTTAGCACTTTGCGGTATTGCGATGCTTGCAGCACAAACACAAAGTACTTCATCTTTAATGGGTTTTGTGCTTGTGCTCTGCAGTGCTTTATCGTGGGGATTATCCAATAACATTTCACGCACCTTAAAAGATGTGAATATTTTGCAACTTACTGTATGGATGAGTTTGGTTCCACCCCTTCCCTATTTTCTGCTCTCACAAATATGGGAAGGCCCTACTGTTTTCTTTAATTCGTTGCAAATTTTTGGGTGGAATGAAGTTTTAGCTACGGCTTATATTGTGATTGTGGCAACGTTGTTTGGATTAACAGGATGGACATGGTTGATGCGCCAACATAACCCTGCAAGGATTTCGATTTATGGGTTGCTTATTCCTGTGTTTTCATTGTTCTTCGGCTGGTTATGTTTTGATGAGACCTTAAGTTCTGTCTCCATGATTGCCTGCAGCACCATTTTTGTGGGCCTTGTAATTAATCAATGGCCAAAGGGATCAGCATCTCGCGTAGAATTTCTAGCCCAAGAAGCAGCTTAAATAATGCATCACCAAGTATTAATTACAATTGCTAAAAGTGGCTGCTTAAAATCCAAGCAACCTTCTCATGATATTGAAGCCGTTGAATCATGAAATCCAAAGTTCCTTGATCTTTAGTCATACTTATTTTTTCAATTGCAGCACGAAGTATTCTAATCATAGATAAATGATCCGCTTTTAGTTCTTGCAACATCGTATTCCCATCATAAATTACTGAAGTAATTTCTTTAAGATTAGCCAATTTCAGGTACGCCTTCATAGATGCAGGGGCATACCCATCAAGTACGCGGATACGCTCAGCAATATCATCAATTGCTTCAGCAAGCTGATTGTACTGCTGAGAAAAAAGATCATGCAACATATGAAAGCGTGCATCCCTTACATTCCAGTGAAAATTTTGAGTTTTAATGGCAATAACGTAAGTATTTGCAAGCATACTTTCAAGATGCGAAAGAATATCTTTTATATTTTCTAAACCAAGATGCATTTCGAGATTTTATGATTTTGATAGATTAATTAAATCACAAGCGCGTTAAAATTTTCCTAATAAGAATGCGATCTTTTCGTGCTATATGCTGCAATTTATGATATAGGTAATTCTAGGAATTTAGGGAGTATAAAATGATGAAATACATTTGTTGTTTGTTGTTAGGGTTAGCGCCAGCTGTATGGGGAATGGAAGAAGCAACAATAGGCGGAGATGCAAGACGACCTTTGGGTGAGCGTCGAATTGATGTAAATCGATTTGCTGAATTAAAAGTGTCATACGCAACCTGTTTAAATACAGATGCAATAGATGGATATCCCTTGCAATCCACCTTGGAAATAAGACGCAATTGTTTGAAGCATTTTGTAAATATTAACACTGATAGCATTAAAGAATTAAGAACTCTGGGACTATTTAAAGGACAGATCACTTCCTATAATGAAGAAACTATGACGATACTTAGCCACATTTTCGGTAGTGATGCAGATAAAGAAAATCAAACTAGCGCTATACCCACAGATTTCCGCCATCATACTGAGGATTTTATAAATGATTTGAATGATTTAAGAACACTACTCAAAAATCAAGGTACTCAATCTGAATCAATACAAAGCATTCTAAAGGAAATGTATTCTAACTTTTGCTACGTAAATTGGATGGTAACCTATTATTTAGATCATCTTACTGAATATAGAAGGCTTCACCCAGTAAGGTAATATTATGTTGCACCTTTTTTTAGCTGTATTAATTCTTTGCCATTCCTTATGGGGCGCAAATACAGAGGAGTTTTTAATTCTGCCGATGGGGCAAGGCTGCGGACAACTGACAATTTATAAGAGAGGCAGTAAAAATATAGGTGTTTTGGGTGATTTAGGTAGTAAATCGTTACAAATGCATCCAAAATTTGGCTCACGAGGAGAATGGGATAAACCGTTTTTTATTCCTATGCAAATAAATACCGGAGCTTCTCACCACGATGAGGAGGAAATGCTATTACCTCCGACACCTCACAAAGTCAAAGCAGCAACAAAAATCCAAACACCCATCTCTACTGAAAAAAAGCTATATGATGACCAACGAGAAACAACAAAGAATGAATTAAAAGAACTTATCCATAGTCAATTAGTATCTCTAGATCATCTTTTCATTCTTTTATCGCACTCAGATGAAGATCATATTAATTTTATAAACAATGAAAACATCCCTGCGCATATACCTATTACGGTAATCTTAGCGGGAGATTGGTTTGGCGATATCGGCGCTAAAGATGGAAAAACAAATTTTACTGAACCAGCGAAAGAAGTTTTAATATTTTTAAGTGAGCGTATAGCAAGTGGAATATCTACCCAATTTTATTTCCCTTTCTATTCTCCAGAACTTAATCATCAAATCCTTGAAATACTGCAACCTAACGTTTTATTAGAATCGATCAATGGTCGAAAAATATCAGATGCTCTTAAAATCATTGATGATATTGCACAACCTATCATTCAGCAATGTTTAAAAATGAATCCAGCAGCACCTACTCCTGCATTTTTGCATGGGCCTTTTTTAGAGGTATTTGGACGCCTATTACCAATTAATCCAGAATTTCATGACATTTTACGTAACGTTTATATTTGGAGTCTTAATCAACCAGCTGATGATACTAATAACCATAGCATTGTGGTTTCTTGTACGTTACCTAACCTTAATGTGTCAGTCATTTTAACAGGTGACGCGGAGAATAGTGTCTTTCATCGCATATTTGCAGAAAATCATGGACGTACTTTTCGTCAGCTTTTGTTAGAACGCGGCACTTTCGAACACATTGCTGCAGAAAAGCCTGACAGCAATCCTAAGCAACTTTTAGAATCACACCTTGTTATGCTAATGCTGCCTCACCACGGATCTTTGAAAAATAGATCTGGCAGCATGTTGCGTTTTTTCACACCCAATGTTTTTGGTATTTCTGCTGGTGATGGAAGACAACATGGGCATCCTTCATCAGAACTTATTCAAGAGATTCGCAACATTTACTTAAGAAGCTTTCCTGAACTTTTAGAAACTTTTTATAATCGATATGAATATAAGGGTAAATTTCATTTTATTTCCTTAAATAATGAAAGCAGACATATGATTGATAAAGTGGAACCAGGAAGACTTTTATTTTTATGCCCTAATATTTATGGCTGCATAAAATGGAATCAAGAAGGCATTCGTACAAACTTTAGCAACTCTATTGTAATTGATAGAAAGGAATACTCTATGCTATACGCTGCTCATGTTCTTGAAGCAGATGCACTGACCATAGAAAGTAGGACTAGTTCAGTAATACCCGCTATATATTCTGAAAATTCAGACCAAACTGCGCTAATGCTGAGAGAACTACCCGCTGAGTTTCCTTACGATTATCTTGCTGCAGATGCAAGTGGAGAACTTTTTGTCGGCGTTGGTGTTGTTGATCCAGGAGAAAAGAAAACAACAAAGCCTAGCAGAGTCTATTTTTATAAACTGCTTGCGGCTGAATAATTATCCTTTCGCTAAAATTTTTCAAAAATTTTCTTTATCGCTACATTTGATTAAGGTATCCTGACAGCTGCGTTGTTTTATGATACGAGCCATGGCTGAAAAATTTCCCTATAAACTTTGGAAACTATTCGTTCCAATTTGCATAGGTATTGCCATTTATTTACTTCCTAAACCTGAGATGATTGATCCTAAAGGATGGAAATTACTTGGGATTTTCGTCGCAACTATTATTGGTATTGTCTTAAAACCACTGCCAATGGCAGCTATTTCGTTAATTGGTATGCTGGCCTGCGTTGTAACCAACACTCTCAAATTAACAGAAGAAGCGCTTTTGGGTTTTGGATCACCTATCGTCTGGTTAGTCGTTTTCATTTTCTTTATTGCGCGCGGCTTTATCAAAACAAAATTAGGACATCGGATTGCGTATAATTTTGTGGCACTTTTAGGCAAACGCACTCTTGGTCTTGGCTATGGAATTATTTTAACCGAACTGGTAATGGGGCCCGCTATTCCCAGCAATTCAGCACGTGCTGGAGGCATTATCTATCCTATTGTGAAATCAATTGCAGAAACGCTAGGAAGCCGGCCAGAAGATGGTACGGCACGAAAGCTTGGAAGCTTTTTAACACTCGTAGCTTTTCAGGGAAATTTGATTGTAAGTTCGATGTTTTTAACCGCCATGGCCGCCAATCCAATGGTGCAAGCGATTGCTGCGAAGCAAGGAGTGTATTTCTCGTGGGGAGACTGGTTTATTGCAGCTCTTGTGCCTGGGATTTGCAGTATTATCGCGGTGCCTTTGGTACTTTATTTGGTTTATCCGCCTAAACTTAAAACCTTACCCCAAGCGGTTAGCATTGCGCAAAAGAACCTTCGTGATATGGGATCAATGTCGTTGCAAGAGTGGACGATGACCGCAGTGTTTTTGATCATGATTGCAGTCTGGGTGATTGGAGAAAATTATGGCATTCCCACCACGAGTGCTGGCTTATTCGGGGTATGCGTATTATTGCTAACAGGGATTTTAAGTTGGGAAGATATTTTAGCGGAGCACGAAGCCTGGAGTACGGTTATTTGGCTCTCTATTCTTATCATGATGTCAGGATTTTTAGAGAAGTTTGGGCTTACCGCCTGGTTCAGTCAGGCTATTGGTGATATTTTTAAGGGATACCATTCCCTTATAGGCTTGTATGGATTAGCGATTGTGTATTTTTATAGTCATTACTTTTTCGCAAGTAATACAGCACATATTGGCGCCATGTATGGAGCGTTTTTAGCTGTTGCCTTAATGACAGGAGCTCCGCCAGTTATTTCTGCGTTACTACTTGGTTTTTTTAGCTCTTTATTTTCAAGCATGACACATTATTCAACAGGGTCTGCCCCTATTTATTTTGGCATGGGATACGTACAAGTGAGCGAATGGTGGATGTATGGTCTGGTTGTAAGCATTGTCAACATCGCCATATGGCTAGGTATTGGGTATTTGTGGTGGAGCTTTTTAGGGCTGATGTAGCCTTTATTATTATATAACTCCACCTTAAATTTTACGCAACCACGTTAACAGGTTGCGTTACACGCGCTCCGTTACCAAACTTTAATGTAACACCTGAATGTATAGTTGCGTTTGATAATGCATCGTTGGGAACTTGCACCCCTTGCGGCACAAAAAGAGTTGATCCAGTTTTAAAATTTGATGTTCCTGGAACCGCCCCATGAGTAACCGATGAGCCAACATCACCTAGCTGCAATACTGCTCCATTCTCAACTGAAATTGCTGCATTTGGTAATTTTCCATTGGTACCACTAACTTCTAGTGTCCCTTCTAAAACAGCTATTGGCGTTGTGGAAGAGCTTAAATCCGAGGTTGCTTCTATTGAACCTGGCCCTACCTTTGACATTACACCTGAACCAGCCGGAGGAACACTAAGATTTGCCACGACTTCCGCATTAACTTGCACACTTCCTGCAGTAGCAAAATTGTAGGCGCCTGTATTTGTACTAGCTGTCACTTGAACAACAGCTGATCCTCCAGGAGTCGCATTAAAAGTAACGGGAGCACTGCTGCTTACCTGCAAGGTACCATTAGCAACTTCCACGCTTGTTACTGAATTGGATGGAGGAAGAACTGCTGTACCACCACCTATAATCACCGGCTGAGTAGCTGTATCTGATATTGTTTGGGTCGATCCAGGTGGCACACTGTAAGTGTTATTTGAGAAAAGCATACGAATACGGTTATTGCCAGTATCTGAAATATAAATATCTCTTGAGTTATCAGCAAAAACAAGTCGAGGAGCATTTAATTTAGCAGATGTAGCTGGTCCGCCATCTCCTGAAAATCCGGCTATTCCTGTTCCAGCAATAGTTGTTATATTGCCACCCAAAGAAAATACTCTAATAGAGTTTGTTAGATAGCCAGCTATGTACACTTTACCCGCACTATCCGTACAGACACCCCATAATGAACCCAAAGAAGCTGCCGTAGCTAATCCTCCTTCGCCTGAATAACTAGATCCCCCATTACCTGCGACTGTATAGATATTTCCCTGTGTATAAGTAGTATTGCTTGCAGCATTCCAAATCATTCGAACTCTAATATTTCCAGTATCTGCTATGTAGATATTTCCAGTATTATCAATGCAGATTCCCCATGGACTATTTAATTTAGCGGAAGCAGAAGGCCCACCATCTCCTGAATATCCAACCGTTCCAGTTCCCGCAACTGTTGTGATAATTCCTGTGTTGATATCAACTTTTCTGATACGAGCATTGTTAAGATCAGCAAAATAAATATCACCTGAACTATTAGGCCAGATACCATACGGTGTATTAATCATAGCTGATGTTGCTGATCCTCCATCCCCTGAATAGCCAGCTGTTCCTGTCCCCGCAATGGTTGTTATAATGCCTGTATTTATATTAATCTTTCTAATACGATGGCCATTACTTTCTGCAACATAGACAACACTCCCTGAAGAATCTAAACATACGCCATATGGCGCATTAATCATGGCAGCCGTAGCTAAACCTCCATCTCCTGAATAACCAGCACTACCTGTTCCCGCAATGGTTGTTATAATGCCTGTCGTAGCATCAATTCTTCTAATGCGATTATTACTGGTATCCGCAAAATATGTGTTACCTGCAGAATCGCGGAAATTTCCTCTAGGATTATTTAATAGTGCTACACCAGCAGGGTTACCATCACCTGTGTATGTAGTGGTTCCATTTCCAGCAATGGTAGAAATATTGCCTCCTACTTGGAACCTACGTATGCGATTGGTGTTTGTCCACTCAGCGACATACACGTTTTGGGAATTATCAACATAAATTCCAAATGGTCTTAACTGAGCAGATGTCGCAAGAATTCCATCACCGTTATAAGTAGATGTGCCATTACCGGCAATGGTCGAGATATTTCCGCCTTCTGTAAACATTCGAACACGATTTCCATTCCAATCGGCAACATAGATATTGTTTGAAGAATCTTTAAAAACATCTTGAGGAAGAATAAATAAGGCAGAAGTTGCAAGACCACCATCTCCTGTAGATCCTGATCCACCAGTTCCAGCTACGCTAGAAATGTTACCACCTAATACAAATTTTCGAATGCGACGATTATTGCAATCAGCGATATAAATATTATTAGCGCTGTCTACAAAAACGCCTCCCGGACTGTTTACCGCAGAAGAGGTTGCAAGGATACCATCACCGTTATATGTTGCTGAACCTATTCCCGCAACGGTGTATATATTGCCTTGAGTATACGTACCATTACTCGCCGCGTTCCAAACCATACGAATACGATGATTGTTTTGGTCAGCGATATATATGTTCCCTGTATTATCTACGCAAAAATTAGTTGGGGCATTTAGCGCAGCATTTGTAGCAAGACCTCCATCGCCAATGTAGGTTGTAGAGCCTGTTCCAACAATCGTTGCAATAGTTCCTCCCACTTGAAATTTACGAATGCGATTATTTGTCCAATCCGCTATGTACACATTTTGGGAACTATCCACATACACGTTAAATGGACGTATCTGAGCAGACGTTGCAGCTATTCCATCGCCATTGTAGCCTTGCGTTCCTGTTCCCGCAATTGTGGAGATATTTCCACCCACCGTAAATTTTCGAATACGTGCACCACCGAGTTCGGCGATGTAAACATTATTAGATGAGTCTACAAACACATTCTGTGGTGAAGTAACTAATGATGAAGTCGCAGCGACTCCGTCATTAAAAGCAGCTGCCCCACCCGCAACAGTGGAAATAGTTCCGCCAAGAGTGAACATTCTAATTCTGTTGTTGCCTTGATCGGCCACAAAAATTCTACCCGAACTATCTACGCAAACACCTGCAGGGCTAGAGCTTGTAGCATTACCGAATGTAGCAGCTGTAGCAGCTCCGCCATCACCTGAAAATCCTGCACCACCTGTTCCGGCAATGGTGTAGATATTGCCTGCTGTGTATGTAACACCATTAGCTGTTGTCGTAATATTAGGCACTAAGCGAATGCGACGATTGTTTTGATCGGCAATATAAACATTACGCAAGGCATCAACGAAGAATGCTGTAGGGCCATTTAACAACGCAGCTGTAGCAGCTCCCCCATCACCAGAAAATCCTGAACTTCCTGTTCCAGCGATTGTGTAAATACTTCCTTGCGTATAAGTACCATTGCTTGCAGGCCCCCAAATCATGCGAATACGGTGATTATTTGTATCAGCTATATACGTTGTGTTGTTGCTATCGACAAAAACCCCTGCTGGGGATGATACCACGGCAGAGGTTGGGAAACCACCATCTCCTGGGTACACACCTCCACCGGCAATTGTTGATACGTCATAACTAGCGGTCAAATATTGATAGGAAAAAACAATAAAACTTAAAAATATTATCAAACATAATTTATAATTTTTATACATGATATTTATAATTATATTAATTGATAATATAATTATCTGTAATAATTATTAAATTATTATTAATAATGGTAAAATATTATTTTTTTACGCAACCACATTAATACCTTGCGTCACCCGCGCTCCATTACCAAACTTTAATGTAACACCTGAATGTATAGTTGGGTTTGATAATGCATCGTTTGGAACTTGGACTCCATTTGGCAAAGAAAGGATTGAACCGGTTGCAAAATTTGATGCCCCTGGAACTGCATGATGAGCAACGGTGCCTCCAGGCGTTCCAAGTTGAAGAGTAGCACCATTATTCACAGCTGTTGGTGCTGTTGGAAGCCTTCCGGTGCTACCAGTTACTACTACTGCGCTGCCACTCCCGATACTCATGGGTGTCGTTGATGAGCTCAAATCTTGTGTTGCTTTTAATACACCTGGACCTGCTACGTTCATCGTTCCTGTTCCTGAAGGAGGAACGCTAAGAGTCACCACCACATTCGCATTAACTTGAACAGTTCCCGCTGTCGTAAAATTGTACGCCCCGGTATCTGTATCACTTGTCACTTCAACAACCGCCGCTCCTCCAGGCGTTGCGTTAAAAGTAACGGGAGCACTGCTGCTTACCTGCAAGGTACCATTAGCAACTTCCACGCTCGTTACTGAATTGGATGGAGGAAGAACCTCTGTACCACCACCTGTTACTACCGGCTGAGTCGTTGACTCTGATATCGTTTGGGTCGATCCAGGTGGCACACTGTAAGTGTTATTTGAGAAAAGTTTTCGAATGGCGCTGCGTCCTTGTTCGGAAAAATAGATGTTGCCTGCGCTATAACCCCAAATTCCATAAGGAATAGATAAAGAAGCGGATGTTGCCAGTCCTGCAAAATTCATATTGGTATCACTACCTCCCCCCGCTATAGCTGTAGGTGTACTACCTAACAAGAAACGTATAATGCGGTTATTGCTGGAATCAGCAACAAAAATATATCCTGAACTGTCCACATAGATGCCAGAAGGGCGATTCAACCCTGAAGCAATGGTATAGATTTGGCCTGCTGTATATGTTGTGCCAGCATTCACAAAAGTAGAACCTGCAATCATCTGTATTCTATTATTCAGTGCATCAGCTATATAAATATTTTTGGAGCTATCTAAGAAAATTCCTCTTGGTCCGTTCAATGTTGTCAATACAGTCCCGCTAGGTGACGCTCCCGCAATTGTTGACATAACTCCAGCTGCATCAATTTTTCGCACCGCATTATTTGCTGCATCCGCAAAATAAATTGTCGGAGGCGTTGTTGAGCTATCAGCGTAAACTCCGTTAGGTCCACTTATTAAGGCAGCAGTAGCTGGACCCCAATTTCCTGAATATCCACCTAGAGAAAGTACACCCGCAAAAGTTGATATTGTTGATCCAGAAGAGAATTGTCTAATAAAGTTATTTCCACTATCTGCCACAAATACTGTTGCTCCATTTAAAGCAATACCTTGTGGTGCATTTAACTGTGCTGAGATTGCGGACATGTTATCACCATTATATCCTGCTATAGCTGTTCCCGCGATCGTTGAGATTGTTGACCCTAAAGCAAACTGACGAATGCGATTGTTTCCACTGTCAACGACATAAACTGTTGATCCATTTACGTAAAGACCTTTAGGTGTGTTCAGTTGTGCCGAGGTAGCAGGCCCCCCATCACCCGAGAACCCTGCAGATCCATTACCTGCAATGGTTTGAGCTCCACTTGCAGTGAAAATTCCTGACGAGAAATCTATAGTAAAAGAGCGAACCAGATGCTGATCATAGCGTGAAAAATAAAGAGTATCTGGGCTTCCTTGCACCCCGAAAATCCCAAAAAAGGCATTCTGCACGGTGCGCAATGAAGAAGGAGTGATCAAGGACACGACGAATCGCGTTATTCTGGGTGTCCGCAATATAATACATTGGCCCTTGAGGAGTTGCAGCAAAGCTAATTGCTTGCGGACCATTTAAAGCCGCTGAAGACGCTGATGAGCCGTCCCCTGAATACCCTGCATTTGTGCCAGCAATCGTTGAAATAATACCGCTTGAGTTAATTTTTCTGATACGCTGTCCACTTCCTTCTGTAAAATAAAAATTTCCTGAATTATCTTTTATTACGGAAAGAGGAGTATTAGTAGTCGCAGAAATAGCAGATCTGTTATCTCCATTATAGCTAGCCGCTGTTCCTCCCGCTGTTCCATTAGCTGTTCCTCCAGATGAAGACGCTATGCCAGCAATACTTGAGATAATTTTTGTTGTACCATCAATTTTTCGAACAAAATTATTATTCGTATCGGCGATGTAAATATCACCCGTTGCGTTATCAATGAATATGCCTCTAGGAGCATCAAATCTTGCTAATGTAGCAGACGCACCATTACCTGTGTATACTGCAGAGCCTGTACCTGCGATGGTGGAGATATTTCCTCCCTCTCTAAATTTGCGTATACGGTTGTTATTCGGTTCGGTCATATAGACATTGCCAGCATTATCTATATAGAAGCTGTATGGTACTATTTGGGCCGATGTTGCTAGGCCTCCATCACCTGAAAACCCTTGAACTCCTGTACCGGCAACAGTGGAAACGTTACCTCCTACTCTAAAACGGCGAACTCTGGCTGATTCAGCAACATAAATAGCGTTGGAAGAGTCAGCAAATACACCCTGAGGACTACTTAGAAAAGCTGATGTTGCAGGTATGCCATCACCATTATATCCAAAGGTACCTGTTCCAGCCACTGTGGAGATATTTCCTCCTATCGTAAACATCCGAATTCTTTGAAAGCCCTGATCTGCTATAAAAATTCTGCCAGAACTATCTTTGCAAATTCCTGTAATAGTTCCTAATAGAGCACTTACTGCTGGGCCCCCATCACCTGAAAATCCAAATGAACCTGTTGTTCCAGCAATCTTATAAATATTACCTTGGGTATAAGAGGTATTACTTGACGATCTCCATATCATGCGGATAGTTCGATTATTGGTACCGCAATATAGATATTGCCATTGGTATCTAAACAAAAACCATAAGAAAAACTTAAAACAGCCGACGTTGCAGATGCTCCATCTCCTGTAAAAATTGTAGCACCATTTCCTGCAAAAGTAGAAATATTGCCACCAAGAATGGCTTTTCTAATTCTGTTGTTATTTTGATCCGTAATATAGATGAAGCCTAAGTTATCAACACAAATATCAGAAGGGAAGTTTAATTGTGCTGATGTTGCTAAGCCACCATCACCTGAAAATCCGTTCGCACCATTTCCTGCAATCGTATAGATATTTCCAGCAGCATATGACGTGCCATCTGCTAAATTCATGGAAGATCCAGGTATCATGCGGACTCTACCAGTACTGGATTCAGCTATATATAAGCCACCAGAAGAATCGAGAAAAATATTTTGGGGGCCTGATAGATTAGCATCGGTTGCAAGACCTCCATCTCCTTGAGTTACACCTCCTCCAGCGATAGTTGAAATATTACCACCCAACCTAAAGGTGCGGATCCGCCCAAAAGAAGCATCCGCCACATAAATTAAGCCAGTATTATCCACCGTTATTCCTGCGAGAGAACCAAATTGAGCGCTTGTTGCTGGACCACCATCTCCAGAAAATCCAAAGGCCCCGCTTATTCCAGCAATGGTATAAATATTTCCCGCAGTGTAAGTAGGCCCTCCCGTCACGCTAATTGTGGTTGCAGGAACCATTCGAACGATTCGATTAGACGAATCAGAAATATAAATATTTCGCTGAGTATCAACAAAAAAGTTACTAGGCGCAGATAACCCTGCTTGTGTAGCAGACCCACTGTCTCCACCAAAGTAAGTAGAAGAACCTGTGCCAGCAATAGTTGAGGTTGAGCCGCCTACTGTAAAACGACGAATACGATTAAGCTGTTCTGCTACATAAACGGTATTTGTGCTATCAACGTAAATGCCTTGAGGTGCTGTCCAAAAAGAAGTTGCCACTCCTTCCCCGTTATATCCATTTGATCCCGTCCCAGCAATCGTTGAAATATTTCCCCCTATTGTAAAACGACGAATTCTTCCTGATTCTGCAACGTAAACGGCATTAGAAGAATCCACAAATACTCCTTGAGGATTACTCAGTGAAGCTGATGTTGCATTCATCCCATCGCCGTTGTATCCGCTGGCGCCAGTTCCAGCAATTGTCGAAATATTTCCTCCTATCGTAAACATCCGAATTTTTGAAAAACTGTTATCGGCAACAAAAATTCTACCAGAACTATCCATGCAGATTCCTGTAATAGTTCCTAGCTGCGCACTTGTTGCAGCAGCACCATCGCCTGCGGAACCAAACGCTCCTGTCCCAGCAATTGTATAGATGTTGCCTGCTGCATACGTGACCCCATTAACCGTTATATTAGAACTTGGCACCATACGAATTCGTCGATTGTTTTGATCAGCAATATATACGGTGTGTAAGCTATCCAAAAAAATGCTCGAAGGATTAAACAAAAATGCTGATGTTGCAACACTACCTTCATTTGAAAACCTGCTACGCCCGTACCAGCAATTGTCGTCATACTGCCACCAAGTGTAAATTTTCTAATAGCGTTATTTCCTGTGTCTGCAACATAAATACCTGTGCTATCAACATAAAGGCTGCGCGGGTTTCTTAGAGACGCTAACGTTGCAAGACCGCCATCTCCTGAAAAACCTGCTCCACCCGTGCCAGCAATCGTGTACATATTTCCTTGCGTATACGTGCTATTACTTGTTGCCATCCAAAGCATGCGAATACGGTTATTATTTGTATCAGCTATATACACATTATTTAACGCATCAAGAAAAACCTGAGATGGAAAATTTACAGCAGCAAGAGTAGCTGGCCCTTGGTCTCCAACTCCTCCACCAACCACCGTTGCAATATTTCCACCGAGCGTAAATTTACGAATACGGAAATTATTGGAATCTGCCACGTAAATTGCACCCGTATTATCGACACGCACACTTCTTGGGAAAGATAATTGCGCACTTGTTGCAAGGCCACCATCTCCTGAAAAACCTGACACCCCTGTGCCAGCAATCGTATAGATATTTCCTTGTGTATAGGTGCCATTGCTTGCAGCACCCCATATCATGCGAATACGCTGATTACTAGTATCAGCTATATAAATATTATTTGCATTATCGATGAAAATACCACTCGGAGACGCAATTGCAGCAAGGGTCGGAACAACATTATCTCCAACCGAGCTGCCTCCACCAGCAATCGTTGAGACATTTCCGCCAAGTGTAAATTTACGCACACGATTATTATTAGAATCCAGCACAAAAATATTACCGGCACTATCTACTTGCACACCCCGTGGAGACGAGAACATTGCACTTGTTGCAAGGCCTCCATCTCCTGAAAAACCTGCCACTCCTGTACCAGCGATTGTGTAAATAGTGTCCGCTAAATAAGAAACACCATTGATTGACGTATTGGAACTAGGTACCCAACGAATTCGATGGTTGTTTGTATCAGCAATATACGTGTTATTCAAATTATCAATAAAAACTTGAGATGGAGAAGAAACAGTGGCAACAGTTGGAGGAACATTATCTCCTAATGGATTATTGCCCCCTGCGATTGTTGATAGGTCATAACTAGCGGTTAAACTGAAATTAAAAAATGACATAAAACTTATAAATATCATTAAACATGCATTTTTATTTTTCATAACATTAATTATATTTCTTATTAATGTTACCAATAATAAATATAAATAATTAAATAATTATTAAATGTAATAAAATATTATTCGGATATTTTTATGAATTAATACGATATATCAACCATAGATTCTTGCACTCCAACCTATGGTTCTTCGCAAGAATGACGCTTTGTCGTCCTTGTGAAAGGCCGAGGCTTGGATACGAGGACCTATTAAGAGTATGTATTTTGATAGACGTCATGAAGAGAGGTTACGGAGGTCGTTCTGTTTGCGCATTCCATCAAATAGAGGAGCGTTAATTTATGCAGGAGGATCTCTGCATTCGGCCCTAAGGCCAGCAGAGATGACCAAGGTAAATCCAGCGACAAAGACCGCGGTATGTCAAAAAGAGAGTTGAGACTTAGTGGCCTCGCAGGGTTTCGCCTACCAAATCACCAAGTTGTGCGAATTCCCTAATCTCTCGTTGAAGAGCTGCCATCGCTGACTGCTTAAGCACTTCAAGTCTGGCCGATTCCGTAATAGCTTCTGGTAAATCCGCATCTCGGACGCCAGCAAGAGCATCGCTAAGCCTTAACACTTCATCCGCCATGTTTTCTTCGATATGCTCAACCCCTATAACGACATTAGCGATTTTTGTTCTTTCGGTAGATATTTTATTAATTGCTGCATCAATGGCTGCCAATGCAGCTTCAGCTCCCATTTGAGAGGAGATATCTGGAAGGACGGAATCGAAAAGAGCTTCGGCTCGCATATCAGCAAGCGTAACAGTTTTTACCCCTGAAGCTTGCGTTAGACCACTTGTGAATCCAGCAGCATCGGGAGTATTCCCACCAATGGTAATTGATAGCACCGAGGATAAAGTAATCGAACCAGCATAGTCGCCAACGCTGGGCCCCAATACATTTTGTGCCGTAATATGTTGATACCCAATACTTAAATTACGACCATCTGTTGCTCTAATTTGCAAAAATCCGTCAACATTTTCAGCAACAATATGTTCATCGACTAAGTCATCAAAAGCATTAATGGCAGCCACTGCCTGGTCAACAATTTGGCCTGATGATTCCGTGCCTGCAAATTCACCAAGCGGCACAGTAATACCGTTGATCAAAATGGATGGATTAGCAACGGTTCTACTGACAAAATTTCCAGACCCTGTAGCTGATGTAGAGGCAGAAGCCGTTACTTGAGTTGTGCTTGAAAAGTTGTTAATTGCAGCTGCTATAGCACTCGCATCACCTGTAACGGTGCCGATATCCTGGCCATTAATTGTTAAGTCTCCAACAACAAGATCAGAGGTTACAAGAGAACCAGGTACGTTTGCTTGTTTAATGGCTGCGTTTGTGGATAGGTAATTAACCGAAAATGTTCCATCAAGCAAGGTTCGTGAGCCCCATTTTGCCTCAGCATTTTCCGTGATAAGAGCAAGCTTTTCCTGAAAGCTTAAATTGATATCTCTTCTATCAGTATCTGTGTTAGTACCGTTGATTGCCGCAACGGCCTGTGCGCGCATTTGCGTTAAGATTTCTGCATTTGCATTTAAAACTGTATCGGCAATTTGGAGCGTATTATTTAATTGTTGAGCAATACTAGCAATGCGTCTCGTGATTGTTAGACTACCTTCAATACTTTTTGATTGTGTAGATGTTGAAGGATTGGTTGCGGGATTGGGGTTTTCCAGTCCTGATGCAATTTTAGCATTAACATTTCTTAGCGCTTTATCGTGACGAGTATTTATATTTATTATATTTTGAGAGTTGCTAATGCTTAAATTACTCATAAAGTTCTCATACCCTTCTGATCTTAAATCATCATCATGCAATTTTCGCGCCAATAGCTATATATAAGTGATTTGATCAAATTTTTTAAAAATTACTTATAATTTTAAATTATTACTTAAACCTTAAATATATATTAACTTTTTTTGCCTTTAATAATCTTAAACATTACTCGCTTTGGCGATCACTCAAATGTTAAGGAGATTCCATCATGGCACACATTAAATATGTATTATTATCTATTTTGACCTTTTTCACGTATGCTAAGGCCGCGCAAGATTTAACTCATTATATAGCTGGAGGAGAGACTATTATTAATGGATCAAAAGCAAAAGTTACTTCCAGGTCTGATAGTATTATTATTGGCGGCGCTGGCGGATTCCATGGGTATACCCCACCTAGCCCCAAGTGCACTGTTCTTTACATAAACTTTTCTTGCTCTGCAGATGCTGTTGAGCCTAATACAATGTTAACATCTTTCCCTTCTTTTCCACCAACAGTCCAAGAAATTTGGCTTCAAGGAGACGCTAGAGGATATGACACTCTTGTTCAAAACGGCGCTGAATTTGCATTGCCCGATCCTGCAACAGAAACAATTGTGCGCTTTAATCTCAGCAATGCTCCTACAACGAGTCCTCGTTCTTGGTTTAAAACCCCATCTCTAGCAGCCGGGTGTTGGTTATGTATCGAGCCTTTTTCTCAAGATCCCCATATTGATAATGTGTTACCAATAAATGGAGCTCAACCAAATAAGCCTTCTCGAGTGATGATAGGATCACGTGTTACTCCTAGCGTTGGTTTTACGGTTCTTCTTGCTGGAGCAGTCTCTCCGGTATATTTTCAAAGACATCCTAATCTTCCTTACCATGACTCTTATTTAGCTCCTCTAACTCTTCAAGAAGAAACAACCTTTTATGGTCATGTTAATGGGTTAAGTCTTGATTGGGTGGGTGATTTACCAGAAATGAGTGATTCTTCTCTCATAAAATTCATGCTTCAAACTGACATTGTGAATCCAACAGCAGAAGCAGGGCTTGCCGGATTTTTCATTGCCTCAAATAGAGTATTGCAAATTTATGATGCAAATAAGACTGGTCTACCACTATTAAAACAAACACGTGGAGCTGGAGGAGCGAGCAATATAGAAGTAGAAGTGCTTGACACTCCCGAGCACAAGAAGTCTCCACTTTCTCCTGTCATGATACCTCAACGTTTACCAATTACAAAATTTCCAACATATTGATAAATACAAGATTATCTATAAAAGCCATCTATGAATTCTATAGATGGCTTTTATTATTTCGTAAATATACTAAGCTCTTCAAAATTTAGCTAAACCAAACTCCTAAAGATCAACACAAAAAGAGAGAAAACAAGAACGTTTTCTCTCTTTTTTATTAGGCCTAAAACTCTTTATACAAGCCAAAACTAAATAAAAACAAAATATAGTTCAAATATTTCTTAAATATTTATTTATATATTAAATCTTGATTAACTATTAATTGATATAAATAGAAATATTAGCAATATTCGAAAGAATAAATATTTTGAATTTGAATAATATTTTGTCGAATCCTGCTTTGCAGCAAGAAACCGTACCCAACTGATTTTTTCAAAGGCAGTTCTTGTTGAACTTAACAACAATTTAAAAATATTAGGGAGATTCTAATATGAAAAAGCAATTACGTTTATTAGCCACAGCAGCTGCGCTTGGTTCATGCCTTCAAGCTGCAACACAGTATATCGTTGGTCAAGAATTCGATTCAGTTCGTGTAGATACAGTTAGAGTAGGAACTAGTGGAGGTTTCCATGGTTACCAAGCTCCTTCTGCTGCCATTAAAACATTGATTGTAAACTTTGTTAGCTCTGGTGGAGTTGCTGAAAGAAACACGATACAAACAAATGCATATACAGGAAGCGGACCTGTTCCTTATTTACCAGCATCTGTTAAGCAACTTTATATAACAGGCAATGCTTCAGATTACGCAACACTTGTGTTAGGAAATTCTGATACCCTATATGCTGAATTGAAGGCACCTTGTGCATATGCATTAATTACCCCTGCAGCAAGTACAGCAGTTCGTTTTGCACTACAAGAGGCACCATCATCATCGCCAGCTACTTGGTTCCAATCTCCTTTATTGGCTAACTGCGCTGTTACGGTCGAGCCAAGCAGTCAAGATCCTTGGTTAGAAAAAGTTGTTCCTATGAATGGCGGAAACATTATAATTGGTTCTCCTGTTGCTATAGGAGATGATTTCAGTACACAATTAAGCGCCGTTCGTGGAACACTACAAATATCAAGACACCCTTCTGTTACTCTTGCTCAAGCAAGCACTCAAGCTGTTGCTACTCTGACCGGAAACCTAATTTCTCCATATCCGATATATGGGATAAGTATCGATGGCGCCTACGACCTGACGTTTAATGGAACAACAACAAGTCTTGTTGATGTGACTTCAACAACTGCTGGTCAAAAGATTACTGTTAGCGCAGGCAAAACTGCTCAGGTAGTTTATAACCAACTAGATAAACCAGAATTTTCTCAGCTAGATCTTAAATCTGGAGCTTACTTTAACGCTAATGCTACAGCTGAAAAAACTGGAACAAAGTTCACTTTACCAAAATTAGTAACACAATAAAATTCTTAACAATCTCACCTTGCTACTTTTTAGTGGCAAGGTGATCTATCTTCCCCAACCAAAATACAATAAGTTCATCAAAATTTAATTATTTTTTAAATATTTATATATAAAAATATTAAATAGGAGATGATTTACTATTGCAATACTTGATATTTTCTCATTTGCAAAAAAATCTCTCTTTAAGCTGCATATTCTAACTCTCAAGGAGATTTTAAGATGACACAACGATTAGGGTCTATTCTTCTGTTTATCATATGTTTTATCAGCCAGCTTAAAGCACAAACAGTATATGAATGCGGTATTGAAACGGGAAAGAAAAGGTTTGATACCGTTCTTTTAGGAAGCGCCGGCGGTTTTAATGGTTACCGAGACCCAAGCCCTAAGTGCGATCAAATATATATCACCTTTACAACGAACAATTCACCATCCTCCCCAAACTACATACCAACAAATGAATTTACTGGCGTGGGAAGCGCACCTTTTATAGCACCATGGGTAAAACACATCCATATCATTGGTGATCTATCTCCCTTTGACACCATTATATCAGGGAATACAAACGTTAGCGGAGATGGAAATGTTCCTATTTATCCCCCAGTCGCGTACGGACTACCCACGCCTAATTCAGGAACAACTATCCATTTTTCTTTAGATAAACCACCTGCAAGCAACCCATTAACATGGTTTCAACGCCCATTACCGGCAAATTGCACTGTTGTTGTAGAGCTGAGGTCATGCGATCCATTTTTAGATAAAATATTGCCTTTAAACGATGGGTATGTAGTGATTGGCGCCCCAACAAAGCTTCCTATTGGCTTTTCGGACGCAGCAGCTTCTTCAAAACCTATTGTTTTTCAACGACACCCAGAGCTTCCTCTTGCAAGCGCTTACGCGCAAGCCAAACTTATCATGCAAGAAGAAACTACTTTCAACGCAGCTGTTTGGGGGATTAGTTTAAATGGCGCTTTTCTTTCACATTTTTCACGGGATTCAAGCTTAGCCATACCAGATGAAGACTCAGCAGCGGCTGGTTTTGCTGTTGCCCGAGGAAAAGCCGTGATTTTGTATACAAAAGATCTTGAAGCTATACCAACTATAAAGGAATTTTCAGCACCAGGGGGCTCGAATTTCTTGGTCAGCAAGAAGGTTGATGAAGAAAAATTACCACTCACTACAGTTGCTCCTGTTCGCCATTATTAGGAAATTCTAGATACCTATAAAATGTTATAGGTATCTTTTTTGATAAAAAATGGATATAGGAAAAACAGATAAGCAAGCACAAAAACTTTTGTGCAATTCATTGATTTTCACACGGATATCCTTCTTTAAAAAGACAATCAAGGGCTTGCTTATCTAAACTATGTATTACTTAGCAAAAAAATTTAAATCTCAATTTTTATTGTAGGATTAATCGCCTGCAAATAGTTGATCGTTGATAGCAAACTTTGTAAAGGATCAAGCAAATTTCCAAAAAGTTTTTTAACAAAGAAAAGCTCCCAATATCCTGCTTGATGAGAGTTAACTGTTGTCACTGTTTTTAATCCAACCGCTTGAGGAACAGCCCCTGTTATCCAACCACTTAAAAGCGGTAATTGCGCTTGAGCAACAGCATCACTAAACTCACCTAATTTTCCCTGAGGAGTTCTAAGAGCATTTGCTAGCAAATCAAAATTCAATCTTTCAACGGTTAGAAAACTAGATTGAATTAAAATGCGACATGACTGGTAGTCAAAAGCTTGCTGCACATTATGGAGATTGTACACGTTATGCCCAAGGAATCCAGCAAGATCTAAGGTACCACTGGTATTACCAATGATGCCCCTTAAATTAGGGAGAGTTCTAAGATTTAACAAAAGCTGCAGGTGAAAATATTTCCCATTATCTTCGTTTCCTTGATAAAAAGGAAAAGGATCCGTTCTATCATCACCAAGGCTTTTAAATGCTTTTTGCTTGCGCCCATCCGTAAACATGAACCATACATTATATCCTTTTGATTTAACGTAATTGCTTAACTTGCCAATAACGCCATCTTCCATATTTTGCTTTTCATTTGCTTTTGAAGAGTACCGCACATGCATAACAATAAGTGGATTAGGATTAGCGCCTATTCGACCGATTTCATCTCGTGCTTTTTTCACCAGTTGCTTGCATGCCGTTTTACTAAGATGTTGAGCAGAGTACTTATTAAAGCCTTCACGTAACCGCTGAGTTGTGTTGTCTTTACCAAAAGTTCTGAAATGCTCTGCAATGATTGTGGTGAGGGCTTTTTGATCAATATAATGCGTATAAGCTGTTGCGCTTAAATATTCTTCTAACTTATGTTGGCGATTATTTTCACGTTGGCAATTTCCAGTATCAATAAATGCAGTTTTGAAATATTCTCCGTAACCCAGCACCTGAGCAAAATGCAGCGTTCGTTGCACTTGCGTAAATGCGTTCATTTTTGATTCAAGCTCTCTGATTTCATCTGCACCATCATAGGTTAGAAGAATATCAGGAACTTTTTTTCCATGGGATAAACTAAGAATGAGATACGCTAAAATATGGTAGCTATCACCAGAACTATTCATTGGCACCATGGAAATAACATACTTCGAACCTGCTCCTAGATCTGGTAATGAAAGATATTGGCTAGGAAGTGCCGGTGCAATTTCTTGCTTAATAACCGGTGTACCTGCTGGTTCTTCCTTAATGATTGGCTGTTGATTAAGAACCAAAGGTGCTTGAGGAACGGCGACAGCGTGGTGAACGACAGCCTGTTGTTGAAAAATAGTTGGATATTTATCTTTAGCCTTTTTCAAAATTTTTGGTGATTTACCCGTGCCATTTACGAAGTTAGAGACTGTCCTTGGATCAGCATCAAAATCGCTAGCTATAGCTTTGTAGGTTTCTGTTTTAAAACGCGCTGTCAAATGGGCGCGCAACTGACTATATTCCACATCAGTCGCTTGAAGTACATTAAAAAATATTGCAGCAAAAAGAAGGATAACTCTCACAAAAAATCTTATTTTTCAAACCAATCTTAAATTATTCGCATGCATCGCTATTATCAAGCAACGTAAATTTTTTGTTTCTTTTTACGCAAGACGATGATTAGAACTTATTTCTTGCGACCAACTAAGCCCAGTTTTTTAAAAGTTTTCTCAACAAACACTGCAAAGGCACCATTGCCCATGACGTTGTGAAACGTTCCGAATGAATCGTGCAACACGTATAGAGTGGTCATAAGACTGACCATTTCAGAGGAAAAGCCTAAGTGCTCCTTAAGAACAGGAAGTACCACGAGAAGACTAGCACCCGCAATCCCTACGCAAGCAAGCTTAGCAATACAAAAACCCACCAGGTATGGCATAAAATCGATAAAACTTGGCAGGGGAGCACCACTAATCATGATCAGCGTTAAGGCTGAAAGGGTAATGGTAATATCGTCTCCCAGCATGTGCATGTTAGAGGCAGTGGGAATAACCATACGTGACAGCGGATGATATTTCACGTTGCGCTCGGTGCATTCAAGCGTAACCGGCATGGTAATAGCGCTCGACATAGTCGAGAATCCAGTAATGCCTGCAGGAAGCATATTCAAAATAAGCGTTTTAACAGGCTTATAGCCTATGCTAACGATTTTATAAAAAGCCAAAATATAACAAAAACTCACAACCATATTGAGAGCAAAGATTGGTAGGTATTCGGTATATAAAAATGTAAGTGTGCCTTCGCTGCTCATCTTTAGCATAAATCCAAGCACATACAGGGGTAAAATAGGTAAAAAAGCCTTTTTCAAAAAAGTCGCGATAGCTATTTGCAGTTTATGAATTTTCTCAGTAAACCACTGAGCTTTGTGAATTTTTTCCTTAGTCTTTACGCAACCAAAGGCTATAACAAACGCCGTGATTGCAACAAAATCGGTACGAATACTATGTTTAAAAGGAAGACGAAAATACGGGTGCACCGACGATGACATTTCCGTGATATTAATATGCATAGCAAGGTGCGGAATAACGGTGCTTCCTATCCCATAGGCAACACAAAGAGCTACGGCATTTGAAAGACAGATTAGACCAAGCAAAGAAAAAACAAGCACTGGTCCCTTCTCTTCTGCTGCGATGAGTGCATTGAACATGTAGGCAAAAATCATGACGGGCAAAAAGAATAGAATACAATCGATGAATAGCAGACTAAGCGTATACGTACTTCGCACAAAGACAGGGGGCAGTATTTTTCCAAACAAACCTGCGAAAAGAATGCACAGCAAAAGTTGAAAGGGTGTTGAGCGCAAAAGCGAGCTCAAGGATGATTTAGATGATCGATTCATGTATAAATTCTAACACAAGAAGGCAAATGGCGCAATTTTGTGGCTTACTCATAAAAAATGCCTAAAGTTTACGGATTCTTTGATAGCGTATTATTTTAAAGTAAAAACCCCCGACCAGAAGTTGATCGGGGGGAAATTTTTTCGGCATGTTTTCCTTATGCAGGTCCACCTTCACTTATTGTTGTTTTTACCGAAACGTCTTGCTGCCATTTTTTACTACCAATGTTGAGAGCACTCGCATATAAAGTGGCACTTGTAAGACCATTAGCCGGCATATCATAAGCAGTGGAATTTATGGTGCCAAAAGTTAGATCAACGCTTGCTGCTGTTGGTAATGCACTTACGGTTGCATCCCCTTCAAAAAAGCTTGCAGCTGTTGGAAATTGGGTACTGCCATTAATAAATGTTGCTTGCGAACATGCTGCAATACCGCCGCTATTACCAGACAAATTACCTAAGTGGATGCTTGCATCGCTTGGGCTTGAATCTATTGTAGCAATAGTTAACGCGCCAGAACCGGTTAGAGCAACCAGATCAATTTGATGACCAGCTGTTGCAACGTTTGCATACAATGTTGCATCTTGATCCATGGCAACGGTTGGTAGAGTAACATCAGCATCGTTTGCTGTCGCCATTAGGTCACCACCATTCAAATGCACTGATTTTCCAGGTGCTATAGGAGTTTTTGAACTCATTCCTATTTTTCCTGCCAACACATTCACGTCTGCCGTTGCTGAACCATCAAAGATGCAAATATCTGTTGGATGTTGACCTACGAAATTTATTCCTCCGGTTATCGGAGCTGAAAAATGTGCACCGCCCGTGAAGTTCACGTCAATATATGCAGGAGCGGGAGGAAAAAGTCTACGAATCGTACTATTGTTTGTATCCGATACATAAATATTTCCTGGTGCATCTATGGCTATTCCCGTTGGGTGATTAAATAATGCCACTGAACCTATACCATCGCTAGAGCCTGTTGAACCTGCTAAACCTGCAATTATTGATACTGTATAAACTCCAGCACTATTTGTAAGCTTACGAATTGTACTATTACCTTTGTCAACAACGTAAAGATTATCGGCACTATCAATTGCAATTCCCCATGGATTATTGAATCTAGCCGCAGTTAATCCATCACCATCCGCAGAACCAGAAGTACCTGCTAAACCTGCAATAGTAGTAGACACACCAGCAGGAGTAATTTTTCGGATAGTATTATTTCCGCTATCACAAACGTAAAGGTTTCCAGAACTATCAATCGCCATACCCGTTGGCCCATTAAGTAAGATACCTGAACCATTTGTCGTATGATTTGAAGTACCAGTTTCTGTCCCATCCGTTGTTCCTGAAGAATTAAAAGTTCCAGCAAACACAGACCACTCATTATCAGTGCTAACTGGAGCTTTCCAAATAACATGACGAACATTATCTGTTACGAAAATATTGTTGGCGCTATCTGCCACAATTCCCCAACCTGCACCAAAAGGGTTTCCGGTTCTTTGATAATTGTAATCCGATCCATCTCGTAATGACCAAAAAAGATTACAATAGGTATCTGTTATTAATAGCCTGTCACTCATATATGGATAAACTGCTTCGAGAGTAAAAGGAGTATAGCTAAGAGGACCCATTGTTGATACGGTGTAGGTTTCATCAGCTGTTGTCATCTTTCGGATACTGCGACTTTGTTCCGTTGCATACAAAATCCCCAAACTATCTTGTTCCGTTACATACAAAATCCCCGAACTATCTATTGATAGCATGTTTGGGTTATTAAATTTGGCTGCTGTTCCGACTCCGTCAGCCTCACCTGCTACGCCCAAAGTACCAGCAATGGTTTCGACATTATAGCTTGCACTAAGATTTGCAGATAAGGCCAATCCAAGCGTAATGGTAAACGACCATTTACTAAAAAAATTTTTCATATTCCTGTCTTTCAAAATTAATTAACAGGAATAGTTTCTCAAATATTTATTAAATAAAATTTAATAAATAAATTATTTATTATTAAATAATATTAATAACCAAAATTAGGGGCACTCAGAGGTTTTGAGTGATAATACATTTATAAAAAAAACTAACTTCATTCATGCCTGCTCAAGCTGTTATCTCCCCTGCCCTATTGTCTTTAACAAAGAAAGAGTTACTGCAACAATTTCAAGCTCTGTTACCAACATTCATAGAGTTGGTTGCTAGCAAACAAAAAATTAAGAAGACCTGGGAAGAAACAGCACGGCCCGAACAACGCGAACCTCAGCAACCATGGGATACGTGGCTTATTTTAGCAGGGCGTGGTTTTGGTAAAACACGCACCGGCGCTGAAACCGTGTGGAGATGGATTCGCGATAATCGCTATAAACATATTGCCTTAATTGGCCAAACAATTATTGAGGCACGGCAGGTGATGGTTGAAGGTGAGAGTGGATTACTGAGCATAATTCCTAAAAGCGCACTTAAAAAATATAGCAAGAGCGAAGGCGTGCTTGAGTTTGAAAATGGCGCCACCGTACATCTGTATGGAGCAGACCGATACGAGCGCTTGCGAGGTCCGCAGTTTGATGCGGTGTGGGTTGATGAATTAGCAAAATTTAAAAAAGCTAAATTGTTTTGGGAGCAGTTAAATTTGTGTTTACGTTTAGGCAATGATCCCAAATGCATCATCACAACAACCCCGCGGCAAAATTCGGTGATAACACAATTGTTGAAAGATAAAGATTGCATCGTTACCCGAGGCTCGACATTTGATAATGCGGCCAATTTAGCGGCGAATTTTTTACAAGCCATCAAAAAGCAATTTACAGGCACGCGTCTTGAGGCACAGGAAATTTATGCGCAAGTGCTGGACGCAACGGAGGGGGCCTTATGGAAACCTGCGCATATTGTGTATGAAAAACCGCCTGATGAGAATTGGAAGCGCGTGGTAGTGGCGGTGGATCCGGCGGAAACCAATAATGAAGCAAGTGATGAAACCGGCATTATGGTGATAGGACTGCATCAAAATGGTAGGGCGTATGTGCTGGAGGATGCTAGTTGTAAAGCACCACCTGCGTTGTGGATACGAAAAGTAGCGCAGTTGTATGAGGCGTATCAGGCTGATCGCGTAGTAGCGGAAGTGAACAAGGGTGGCGATATGGTGAAGGATTTGCTGTTGGCGTGCTGTCCGCAGGTAAGTTATAAGGGCGTGCGAGCCACGCGTGGCAAAGCGATTCGGGCTGAGCCGGTGGCAAGTTTGTATGAGCAAGGCAAAGTAAAGCATGCACAACCATTGCCAGAGCTTGAGAAGCAGCTGCGTGAGTGGGTGCCAGGCGTGACCAGCAAATCACCGGATCGACTTGATGCACTGGTGTGGGGATTGACGGATTTGTTTTTAACGAATGAGGCGCGGCATCAATGTAAGGTGTGGGTGTAGGTGGAAGTGTCGGAATTGAATGCTTTCGACAGCTATACAGGCAAAGGGTCTTGGGTCCCGAGCTAAAGCCGCTGGACTTCAGTTTGTGCGGATGACTTAACACATTTCATTGAGGGCGTAGAAAGATTTTTTTCGTGACCTTTCTGTTATGGTAATTTCAATTTGCTGCAATTTAGCAGCAAAAGCTCCATCATACATTTCTATAGACGTAGTAGCATGAGTTATTCGTGTAAGAGATAAAGACCACCAATATAATTGACCTGTGTGCTTATCTACACATAATTTGGATGGTGAATCCTTAGCCATCCTGGACAGTAAAACTTTATCATGTGCATTGCTTGGAAGAAATTTTTCTAACAAATTAGCTATAATCTCTGAATCTACTATTAACTTTGAAATTGTTGGAATAACCCCTTGTTCTTCAAATAAATTAGCTATGCTACGGAGGTATTCATCTATTCCATTTTCACCGTATATACCTCGGAATACTCCTTCACCCTTATCATTAAAATACGTTTGATTAATCACAACATACGCAGTTAATTGATCTCGAGAACCATATGTATCAAGAGTTTCAGGTACACTACAGAAATTGAAAAACTGATCAAGTAAATACATGCCAGTTCTCTGGGTTTTTTTATTACGAATAATGACAAGCTGGCAAGAACTAAGATTTGGCGTATAGAGAATAGACTGTTCCGAAGTAGGCTCAAGAACTTTTGCTTCGGCTTGGCAAACCATCAGACCTTTTTGTATGGGATCGTGATAATAAAGAATCGTTATCCCTGTACCAACATTTGTTACAATCGAAGCTGAATTAAAGGCATCCGTAATTAGAGCCTTACGAAGAGGAGCTAAATGTTTATCCATCTCAGTTAAATCTGCAGAATCTGTGCTTGCAAAAAGGTGAAAACATAGTGAACAAGCAAAAAGTAAAATAACGAGAAAAATTTTTCTTGCTATTTCAAAAAGCATCTATTTCCTACACAATAATATAATTTTCAAAATGAAATATAGTGATTCTTGATTGTAACTTCAAGAGTTAATAAAGGTCAAAATGTGCTTCATTTTTTCTTAAGAAAATTTTGGCTAAGCTTAAAAAATAACGCTATCAGATGAAATGAAAAATGAGATTAAGTAAGGTTTTTTTATGGGTACTATTTGTCGCTAACGCAAATGGAAGCATGTTACCGGATTCAGTTGTTACAATAGAGTTCAATAAGATAGACTTTGTTGCATCTCATATTATTACTGGTAGTGTACAATTAAGAGGCTGTCCTAACAGCACATTACTTTTTCCATATCATGTTTTTAAGGCTATAGATCCAAATTGCATAAAAGAAACCAACCACATAGATAGGGGTTCTTTTATCGCCTATATCGAATCAGGTCATGCAATGGATGTAAGCGGCCTAACATTAGCTGCTGGTCAATATTTTACAGCGCATAATATAGGTGACTATAGTACCCTCACTAGTGCGATTCCATTAGTTGTATCAGAGAGAGAAAGTAAATATAAATTATCCAAACAGCTAACGAGTGCAATTAGTCAATTGTTTGTATCGGGGAGAGAGAACAAATCTACACTATTTAATGTCAGGTGCCTAGCATTTGAATTAACAGAGCGATTTAGAGAAGGAGATCGTACCCTAGGGGTATTACTTTCTCAAGCAGTTATAAACAGAATAGCGGAAGGGGATTTAGAAGAAATGAGAGAAAGTCTAAATTGTTTTTCTAAAAGCCGTGCCGTGTTAAATGATATCATTGAGAATGTTCATGGTATCTTTGTTAGTCTTAGGGGTGGTAAAAAAGAAGCTGAAGAGCAAGTCAATGTTGTTCATCTAACAAATGCTATTGAAACACTGGTAGCCACACTGCAAAAGCGATTTAGAGAAGGTAATAATTTCAATAATGAAGAACGAGAATTAGGAGTTTTGCCTGCTCGGATAAAGGAAAGCAAAACGTTGCAAGAATATCTAGAACGGCTTCAGCAATATTTTTCACCAGAGCGCTCACAAGCTATTTTGAATGCAGTAGAAAAAGATGATATGACACATGAAGAAAGAAAAGAGAATGCATAGTTGTATTTCGGGGTGTTTCCTCTTCATTTGCTGTTGAGGAAATTTTGGCTAAGGTTGAAAAATACAAACCACTCAGCACGATTCCTTCATGGTTTTGATAAGGTTTTTTTTGTTGTTATTGCTTACCCTAAACATGCATGCGTCTACACGCATACGAACCGATGAAAGTGTGATAGCAACAGCAAGTATATGCATACGAATTGATGAAGGTGAAACAGCAAGTGTTGATCAACGGTTTTCTCGCAATGTATCTCTCGTCGGGAAAGGAACTTGTATTTTCACAAGTTATATTTTCGAAGCTATAGATAAACGTGGCACAATAGAACAACAACGTGAAGAAACCGGCATCTTTTGCCTCGATATTGAATCAGGTTTTGCCATTGACCGAAATAACCAAAGATTCTCCTCTGGTCGGCACTTAATGCGTTATTATCTGGATGCTAATAGAGCTGTACCTAGGCAGACAATTTTACAAGCAGGACTTCACCAAACCCCAAATATGGTTCAGCATAGTAAAAATATATCTGAAAATTTCTGTCTAAAACCGTCACCTCGAAAACTTCCCCCTCAAGACACGCAACCCCCTTACCATACTAATCCGTTGAGACCGGGAGCTGATTTTACGCAAGCCGAATACGATCAAGCCAACGAGCTTCTGCAAAAAATATGGTGGAATACAAGCGCACACCTAACAATATTGCAAAAAGTGTTTTCCCCAGAACGGTCACAGGCTCTTTATCAAAAATGGTCCTACAAACCTCGACTTTTTTAGAATGAAGTAACGGTCTCTTCTTCATTTTTTCTTAAGAAAATTTTGGCTAAGCTTAAAGCATGAAATGAATAAACATCTCAGATAGAGGAATATGCCCTATTCTTTCAAGTTACTGTTGATTGTTTTGTTATTCATCAGAATAGGTAACCTTGATGCCTGCTGTAGATGGTTTCAACGTGCTAATGAGGATGATGACTCAAGAAAATCCAGCAGCTTAGCAACGCGAGAATATTCTTTATCTACAGCGTCAACTAGTTCTGAGGGAAAAGACCCACCAAGGCATGCTTCCGTTATTAAACAAAGAAATACATCGCATGTTTTTGATGTCTGTGATGAAATGTTTTCGCAAGAAGTGATAAATGTGCAAGAACCCATCTTGCGTTCTCGGTATCAATTTAATACTGAATCTGCTCAATGTTTTATGTATTTGAAAGGCTTCTTCAATGACTTCTCGTATGAAGGGCTTTTAGAAAAAACAAAAGCTGTGCGCGCTTATGCCTTAAAATATTTAAACGATAGAGAGGATTTTTTTCCTACAGACTACACTGAAGATTCGAGAAAAAATTTGGTGTATGCGTTGCAGGTGTTACTACAAAAGCGTTATGCGTTGCTGAATTATTGTATGAACGTTGTACGTGATCAATCCACAACAACAAGTGAATTTTTTTTGGACTTTTCAACTAAAGATTCCATCACCAAAAAATTTCCTGAATGCTTAACAACTTTTATTGCACGCAACCCTGCCACACGAATGAGTGAATCTTTAAAACAGCATCTTTTAAAATCGGGTACATGGCTAACGATTATGGGAGCGTTTGGATCGTATTCCGAAAAAAGCGGATGCATAGGATCTTTAAGAAGACTACTAGAACGTCTTTAACGGAAGTTTTTTACATAACAGAATCAAATTTCTTCTACATGAGGCTCTAGGAGATCTTGGATATCAGAAAAGTTTAGTTGTTTTGCTTTAGTATACGCATGACTAATACCGTTTTTATCCGGTCGCAACTTTCCAGGGGGGGGATACAACTAATGAGGCCACCATATCAAAGCGACGATATACCGTTGCATTCCATAGAGCTTCATTGAGGCTCCATTGATCTGGACGAATTAAATCTTGTGAAAGATTAATTAAGTACTTAAACAATAGCTGATTATTATCGATTACAGCTTTAGAAAGAACATTAGCAAGGCAGCATGAAGAGGGAAATAATTGACCTTCACGGGGATTTAGCAAAAAATCCATGGTGCATCGGAAATTTGAGAAAGCAGCAGTTGAGAATATTTTATCGACTTGGTACTGATTAAGGCGTCTGTATTTAAGATTATTTTTTAGTTCTTGTAAGGAATGCTCTTCGGCAGCAGTCATGGTGAGGTGAGGGTCTATATGTAGAACTTCGAATGATTTTCGCTCAATAACAATACAATCATCAGATTCCATTGCTAGAATTTTTGACAATAGCAAAAATAAATAAAGCGATTTTAAACAAGAAAAGTATTTCATAAAAACATATTCTTGCAATAATATGTTTTATTATTTCACCAACATTATTAATTCCTGGTTAAATTTGCGTACAAAAATACGATTTTTACATCTTTATTAAGAAAAATGATTTAATATTACATAAGATAGTGAGTATATATTTTTATGAAACACTTAATAGTATTTTTAGCTTTTATTTCATTGGATTTTTCTTCTTTATTTTCTTGTTGCTGTAGCCGTGTTTCTGATTACGCAATCGGCGATACCACCGTTCCACCTCAAGAAAGTGCTAGCTCAAAAAAAACCATAGAGATGTGTTATTCTCGGGTTGTAAGTAGACTGAAAACTATTCCTGATCTTCAACGAATTCATCATTTCTCTATGGAATCAGCTGCATTTTTCATGCTTATAAAAGGAACTACCTACCATCGGCAGGTTGATAAAGCTATTGATGAAACGGCAGAATTTCGGATTGCCGTCGGAGCTAAATTAGAGGAATCCGAGATGCTTATCGAATATAAAAAAGCACCAAATAAGGAAGAAATTTTACGAGCTTTTCAAAATCTTTTGCAATGCAGATTTTCGCTTCTTAACCAAACGTTACAAATTTCATCAGGAGTAACTCCATATGGAGAATTTACACATTATTTTCCAAATGCTGATATGGTAAAAAATCATTTTGTTATGGGACTTATCGAGATTTTAGATGGGCAATTACCAAAAGAAAGAAAAATGTTACCACTCTTGAAAGAAGAATTTGAGAAGATAGGAACTTGGGCAGAAATTTTGCATGCATTTGGTGATCTTCGTGAGAATAACATCCATCATAAAGAAGATGGTGCCTCTAGTTGTTTACCAAGGTGGTTGCCTTTTAACTTTTAGGATTTCTTGCGATACTTTTTCCAAAGCCAGTAGAGGCGACACAGCGATCAGTAACGATTTATACCTTTACCAAGGCCATCATTTGAGAATTACTTTCTGTGAATTGATATTCTTCCTGCTGGCTTTCTCTCTGTTCTAGCCTCGTAAAGTGCTCAACCCCCCATAAAAATCCCAAACTAATTGGCAATGCAATAATCCAAACACCAAAAGAGCCAAAATAATCCACTAGATAAACTAGCCCAAGCGAAGTCACAACATAAACAATTGCGCGAGATATGGCATAAAGCATACTGCTATAGGTAAATCGACAATGCACCGGAAAATAATTAAAAAATATGGCTATTGCTGGTGATGTCTCTAAAGAAAATAGGATTAATAATACTTGCATTGTTACCAAGCCATACAAATTCGTCAGCGGCAACAACGGCATAGCAATAAAAACAGCACTCGATAAAATTGCCCGTGCCCATAATATTTTCAAAGGAGGTATTTTTTTAGAAAGAAAAATGATTGAAATTCCAACTACAGAACTAAAAAGAGTCACCAAGAAATTATGATTAATAACCTGCGCGGGCGTATAGTGCATAAAATTCTTCAGGCACTCTGCGCTATAGATAAAGATAAGGTAAAAACAAAGAGGCCAACCTGAATAGATAAAGAAGAAAGCTAGCGCTGTTTTCTTAGAAGTTTTTACATGTGGATCTACTTTAGCCTTCTTATTCGATTGGGCTTTTAAAAAAATTGGTGTTTCTCGTAATTTACGGCGCGCAATAGTTCCTGAGACTGCAATCATTGCTCCTAAAAGAAATACCGCCCGCCAACTTGCTTGACACATAAAAATCAAGCTTGCGGCTGCCAATACCGCCAAACTTCCTAACTTACATAGTTCATATAACCACGATACAAATCTATAGGATGCTGGAGGCTTCAAAAGTTCAGAAAGATAGATTTCTGCGCCAATAACTTCCCCAGTTGCAGAAAAGCTTTGTAAAATACGACAAGTAATCATCGCTATACTTGCAAATAATCCGATTTCGGCATAAGTGGGCAAAATACTCATAAAAAAACAACTCACCGCCATCATTGTGGTAGAAATAATAATCGCCGCTTTTCTACCCATGTAATCACCAATATAACCAAACAACAGTGCTCCAATTGGCCTGAAAACATATGTCGAGCAGAAGGCAAATGCAGAAAGAATGGCAGCTGTACGTTGATCCGTTTTAGGAAAAAATAAGTCATTCAGAACTACTGCCATATGTACATACAACATAAGGTCAAAATATTCTAAGAATGTACCAATTTGCAAAAGTCCTACTGCATTTTTTTGATCACTATTTAAGCTAGATTTCATGTTTATCTTAAATCAACATTATTCCGTAGCTATAAGCTGAAATTTCCTATTTGTCGAAATAGTTTGCGCCTTTAAGAAGTACTTTCACGAGGACAGTGAAAATTTTTTATTTTTCACTTAATTTTTTTTGAGGTAACGTTTCCAAAGCCAGTAAATGCCAGCCAATGCAACAATCACTGAAATCGCGATTAAGAAATAGTGCTCAGCTTTTTCAATATTTTTAAGAAGGGACTCCAGCACATCACCCATTGCGTAGCCACTGTAGCAGCTAATAGTTGTCCAGATAAAAGCAGAAAGAATATTCAAAGGAGCAAAACGCTTATGCTCAACATGAGCTGCGCCAATCACAATAGGGCTAATAACACGAATGCCGTAAATAAAACGAAAGACAAGAATAAACCATTTATCAAAACGATGCAGAAGTTTGAAAGCGCGGTCGGCGCGCGGACGAAACTTAGGAAAGCGCTCAAAGAAACCTGGGCCATAACGCCTTCCAACTAGGAATAGTAACTGATCAACCACCACGGTTGTACAAAAGGTGATAGCCATGACTTTGTAAAAATTTAGATAGCCTAGAGCAGAAAGCGCTGAAGCTGTAAGTATAACGGTTTCACCCTCAACAATCGCGCCTAAAAAAACAGCAATATAACCCCATTCATGAACAAACGATAAAAATGATTCCATGTGTTGTTTAACCTCGCTGAAATTTAATGATAGCAAACCTTGGCCTAAAAAGCCATGCTTAAGCAATTTTTAGTCCTTATGGATTTTGGCATTACTTTCGTTAAGAATGCGTAAAATTATTTTAAGCAAGATGCGTACTCATGCGAAGGTGGTAAAAACCAAGACCTCAATACACTTTCTTCAAATTTTTTAAAATTCTCACATATGCCCATAATACGGCGCTTATATGTAGCCGCATCACAAGAGCCAGAGACTCTTAGAACTTTTCCAAATTTTCTTAAAAGGTTTGTTTGCAGACGGGTTAATCCATTGAGATCACTCGTTATTTTAGAACCATGGAGATTTTGATTGAAATGAAAATACCCATCTGTTTCTACTCTGGTAATAACTCCCGTTTGGGTATTTGTAATCACAAAATCAATTTCGCAACACAAATCAGGATCATAAACGTTATTTTCCAAATTATACCGAGCACCTAATGTTGCTAATTGCCTACCCACTTCCCTTTCAAATCCAGACATTACTTCATTATTTTTAGAAGGATTATTATTGAAAGTTTGCCTCATATCTAAAATCAGTTGTCGTTGCTTTTTTAAAGATTCTGTTGGCATTTCTTGAGTTGAATCAAAACAGGAACTCCCTGAAAAATCAGATTCTGTTTTGCATATAAAATCGAGTAACAAACTTTTATACAAATTTTTGCTGTTTGGAATTGTTGTAATCGAGAAATGTTTATTACGTAAAATTACCAACGCATCGATTGCTTCATCAAGTGGAAAAGCTAAAGCTTTTGAATGAAATTCATCTCTAATAGCAGAAAATTCTTCACCACCCATCATGTTATAAGCAATGATTATATTAGATAAGGTCTGCGCTATATCTCTTTTTGCATCAAAACGAATCCAAGGTGCTTTTAGCTCTTTTCCTTTTTTTTCCACGATCATCTTGAGATGCTTATGAAAATCAAAACCTGGATGAGAAGATGAGGATACCCCAAACATTTGTTGTTTTGGAAAATACTGAGATTGCGCCATGGCAAAAAATAATCTTGTGTAACCTAAATCATCCAGGCCAGGTGGCTCATGGTTATAGGTCCATAGCTGATACTCAAGTGCATCAAAAAGATAACGATTAGAAAATGAACATTCTGAAAGAGAAATAGTGCACTCAATAATGAGAGGCAAATCACTTTGATTAAAAGATTCAGCGACTAAATTACTATACATCCAAGAAGATATTTTTCTTAGTTTTGCTTTAGAGTTTTTTCCTAAAGGAAGAATGTAACCTGTTTGCTCTCTATATGTATCGATTGCTGCCTTAAATTTGTTTATTGAAGCAAGCTGATCCCTTGCTGACATTGGTTCAATAGTTTCTGTTAGCCAAGACGGGTTGTTACGTTTTATTAATTCATCTGTATCATTAGCATGAGGAATTGCAGCGCTTGCAAATACATACATGGGATACATTCCCACAAGTAACAATAATATTTTTAATGATTTATAGATAAAATTCATGGCAACATTCCTAGATCTCTTATGAGTTCTTTTGCATTACAACGATGAAACAATGCGTTCGAGAGTAGTGTTTTGTCAATAGCAGTCCAAAAATCTAAGCGCAGTATTTTTACGTGGGCTAGATCAATAGGCAGAGAAAAAGCGTCTTATACTCACTCCTATGCCCAGTAACACCACAAAAATACCAACCCAAAAGAGGTTAATAAGCGGTTTGTGGGTGAGTTCGATTTTTGCCCTTCCCTCTTCTTTAAAAACGGTGGCGTGAATATCATCAAGACCTACACGTGTGATGGCGGTCTGATGCTTGGTGGTATGGCTGATATGAAAGTGTTGGATCTCTGGTTGCAACAATTTTTCACCTACTGAAATAGTGAAGATTTCTTTAGTGACATTTGGTGATTGCTGGATCCCGCGGTCAAGCCGTGGGACGTCATGCTTGATCGGATAAGATGCAAAAGCTGGGGGCAAGTGGTTGAGATCAACCTCAAGTTTGGTGGTAAAAATTTCAGCATGCGAGGCGCCTAAAATACAAAGCCCCACGCCTAAATGCGCTGCAACGAAGCCCTTGGAGAAGATATTTTTTGCATAATTGAGTGAGCTAGTAATTATCCAAAATGCGATAAATGTTGATGCGATAGCTAAGAAATGTAGGTGCGGTTGCATCGTAAAGCACCATAAACTTGCGCACAACATAGCTGTAATAAAGCTCCACACATGTGCTTTCATGCGTAGCGCAAGGCCAGCGAAAGCAAGGCCGATGAGTAAAGCTGGGTTGATGTATTGATGAAAAAAATGTTCATCAATGGTGATGTGCATTTTAAAAAAAATTCGCGCCAAAACTGGCATAAGAATGAGGGCACAGAGGATGATAATGGCATATAAAAAACCAAAAGCCGTCAAGGTGCGGAAGGTATTCACTGGGCCCCGTCCCTCGACGGGGAGACTAGAAAGATTCTCACGCCTCCTATGGAGGTTCAGAATGACGACAGATATAATGACTACAATAAGCGTGCATATACCTAGCCAGATGCCATTGAGAGCATCGAAAGCAAAACTGTGCACTGATACAAGTACACCTGAGCGCACGAGTGTGAGGCTTAGCATGACCATGGGAAATGCGGTAAGTAAGCAGGTGCGTAAGTGTTGTGGATTCTTTTTTGAAACATGGACAGCTGCTGCCAGAGCAAGCCAGGGAAAGAGCGAGACGGTTTCAACTGGATCCCAAAACCAGAAACCTCCCCAGCCGAGCTCACCGTAGGCCCAGCGCGACCCAAGCACAAGACCGAGCGTGAGCAAGAAAAAACATAGGCGTGTGTAAGGGTGGTCTGGTGTGAGGCAGGCTTTGATCCACAGTAAAAAGCATAAGGTTTGGCCAGCATACAAAATAGGAGGATGAATCATCAGATAGGGATTTTGCAGCGCTGGGTTGAGATCTTGTCCTGATGCTATTTTCACAGCAAGAACGCTAAAAGGATTTGCCGCAAGATACATGTAACCGCCGATGAGCAGCAAAATGAATGAGGCCAAACGGATAGAATCTGTATGGCGCAAGCGTGTTGCCCACGCGGTGAGAAAGGTGAAAAAGAGCAGCATCGAGCCTTCGTGATTGCCCCAAAGGCCAGAGATTTTGTACAGCAGCGGCGTGTGTTGGTGGGAATTCAGCCAGACGTTGGCGATTTCAGTAGAGCTAGAGATATAGAAATAGAGAAGCGTTGCAAGGGCAAAGGCGCTGATGCAAAAAGGAAGGATGAACTGGATCCCGCGATCAAGTCGCGGGACGTCGGAACGGCCTTCAGAAACTGGATCCCGGCCTTCGCCGAGACATCTACGTGGAAGTATTCCATGACGCAGATCACGGGATTTAGTGACTAATATATTACGCGCTAGAATGATAGCGAGCACGGCGAAAAGTGCGTCGATAAGATAGGTTAAAAGAAGGGTTGTGTTAGAATGAAACATGTTCATTTTCTCTCATACCATTCCCATGAAGAAAAAGGATTATAGCGCCGTTTAAGCCCCATCAGTGCTATTTGATCACCAAGAATCATATCATGAGCATCTATAATAGCCTGGCTAGCGTAAGACCAAGCTACGTATTTGACGTGCTCACCAACATTTGCATTTTGTGGCACTTTACTGCCATTTTCAGTCTTCAGGAAAAATGGCACATATTCGGGTAATTGGCGCACCCATTTGATTTGCAGAGAATGTGGTATACATCTGTGGTCTAAAGAATTTTTACTTAAAACATCTTTAAGTATTCGAAGATCTTGATCTGTTAATTTGGATAAATGCAAAACAAGCTCTAATGTTTTATGTTTGTCCATAGAATCAAAATCTCTTAAAAGATTTTCTATTAGAGATATTGGTAATCTGCGACGTCTTTGATATTCTTCCTCGCGTATTTGCTGTGCTTCTTCAAAGTTTCTCCAATCTGTTCTTATAGGATACAACGTTTGACTAAACAACAAGGCAACCAAGACATATTTTTTCATCGGACGCTCAACTATTTATTTTTCAACTTAATACAAAACGTGCCAAATAAACACAACAGAGAATAAAAATAAATTTAGGATCGTCATATTAGTAAAGGTTATTCTATTTCGCATTCTTCTTTTTTAAATCTAGACAATAAATAAATAATCCATCACCATTATTAGGACCATATAAATATTTAATAAAATTTTAAGAATAATTCTTTAATTTTAGAATGATAACAATTTTTTATGATTAAGGAGAATTTTGATGAAAATTTTAAAAGCGCTTTTTACGTTTCTTTTTGTAAGTTTTATCGCTCAAGCTTGGGCAACTGATACCTTTGACGGTTTAGAAGGAGGTGGTGTTAATGAAAGAAGAACTACTCAGAATACCTTTTTGAGCCAAGCAATGAATATGCTTCAACGAGGCGAAGAAGGCGCTGCATGCGTGACTACACGTACATTAAAAACATTAATTCCAGGCGTTATAACAGCTGCGTTTGTTGGTCTTGGAGCATTCTTAGTACAAGATTATAGAAGTAGAACAGCTGGTGATAGCTTCTCAGACATTTGGGTAGATTGCCCGAAGACAACCAGTGGAGTCGGCAACCATTGCGAACGCATGCAACAAGAAGTTGTATGGGGTGCTATATTTTTAGCTGGAGGCCTTTTCTCAGCAGGTTGGACTGCGTGCACCTTATTTACTGGCCAAATTTGCGGCGATTAAAAGAGCATTTTTATAAATTCGACGCAAGAATTTAAAAATATTGATATTATTCAATGGATCCCGGCCATCGCCGGGACGTCTACGTGGCAGTATCCATGACGCAAATCACGGGATTTAATGACGAAAATATTACGCACTAAAATGATGGCAAACACATCGAAGAGTGCGTCGATAAGATAGGTTAAAAGAAGGGTTGTAGTTGCAAAGCGAAATTACCCTCCAATTACCATAATTCACTAAAACGTGTACCTCGGAGACAATTATAACCCTCAAAATACTGAGGATTGTCAGCAATAAATGCCTTTATATGCCTATCCCAGCTTTGTTGCTTTATTGCGAGTAATTCATTCGCGGTTTCTTTAAAAGCATAAGCATTAAAGAGAATCTCGTTATTTTGCTTTAAAATGGTTTCCAAATACGTACGCTGACTTTTATTAAAGCTTAAAAGGGAATTTATTAAATAATCTTTTTCAATCTCATTCAAAGCTAAAAGATGCTGTCCCCAAACGCGTCCGGCCATTGATCTAATATCAGCAATTTCGTCATTTTCTGCTGCATCTAACCAGTATATAGATCGGTGCGGATTCGAAAGAATGTTCGCTATCCTACGATTGTCTGATGAGGCTGATTTCTCCTCTTCCATCGCGTAAAGATTGGAAAAAATAGCTACAAGAAAAATTGCATATAAAAAAATACGAACTTTTTGCATGAAAAACTAGATAATCACCTTTATGAGAGCTAAAACTTTTTTAAATCCTAGGCAAGAAATCTTTAAGAATAGAGAGGATGACCTCTACTAAGATGAGGATGATAATGACCCACTCGAGGAAAGATGAGTGGGCGTGCTTGAGCTCGTTACTGAGGATTTCGTACAGTTCGTGCACAACGTTGAGCTTATCATTGAGGATGTTTAGGCGGACTTGGATATCAAGAAATTCGACTGACATTTGGTAAATGGGCTCGTAGCGCGGGCGTTTCCAGAAGAATTCGGGCGTATCGAGAGCAAATGATTCGAGATTGATGGAGTTTTTTTGACTAAATAATTTGCCAATATGCTGCGAGATTTTTTTGCGCGATAAACTGATTTTGCCTTTTTCTGCAAGCTCTGCCGGAAGGTGGCGGGTGCGCTGAATGGTTTGATCAATATCATGCTCAAACGCTGCAAGTTTTGCGGATTGAGAGAGCCCATATGAGAGGGAAATTTTTAGAATAGGATCTTCGGATTGTAAAATGATGCGATCTTCTTCTTCATCAATAATTGTTTCTACACCATATTCGTACGCAAAAGTATCTTCTTGAATGCTTCCCAAAGGTAACTTCAAAAACGTATTTAGAAGCTTCAAGGTATCGCGTTCTTTATCAACCGTATAGCCCCAAAAAACAACAGCTCCGTAGGCGAAGACGCACAACGTTTGCTCTTTGCCCATGGAAAGCATAATGACTTCATCATAGGATTGCGCAGTTATTGCGGCTGATCTGAGACTTTGAAAAATCCCATTAATATCATACGCAACACCTGCACAGTAAGAAGCACATCGCATAAATTATTACTCAGCTATATGAACAACTTTTGAGCCATCCATTTTAACCGCGTACTTCATGGCTTTGACTTTATCAGGAAAAGGCCCCATCAGCAGACGATAAAAAACTTGACCATCTTCAGTTTCAAATTCTTTGATTTGGGATTTCATGTCTTTTAAGTTGTACTTCTTTTGGCGGCGTTTCCATTCGGAAAGTGCAGCTGCTTCGGATTTAACGGTAACCATTTGCACGTAGTATCCACCTTTTGTTACGTCAGGTTTCACTGTGTCTTGAACAGTTTCCGATGTTTGAGCCACAACAGGAGCAACTGCTGGAACAGATGTACCTGCAAGCACTGTCTGTTGCTGCATTTGTGGATTCACAGGAACTTGCTGAATTGGTATTCCTTGCTGCTGCCCAGCCATTTGCTGCGGTGGCATTGGTTGCATTTGTTGTGGGTGCTGCATAACTGGAGCTCCTGGAGCATTTTGCATCACCGGCGCCTGCATACCTCCAGCACCAGGAGCGTTATACATTGGTTGACCTGCCATTTGTTGAGGAGCCATTTGCTGCTGATTTGGGTCCATTGGAGGTTGCTGCTGCGTTTCCATAGATGGTGCTTCCGGAGGAGGAAGCAAACGCTCAGGTGGAGCGGAATTTGTATCACCATCGGTAATGCGGTCATAAATTAGTTTATCCTGGTACGGGATATTAATACCACCACGATGATCTGGGCGAACTTTATGCGGCCCTGCTTCTGCATGGATAAGCGGTGGCGTATCATAGGTGGGAGATTTCGCCCATTTATAAGCAAACCAAGATAGGCCTGCAATTAGAGCAACGCCTGCTACGGCCACTAATAAACGAACGGGTGAGCCTTCTTCTTGTTCACTTTCAGGCTCTTCAAAACCAGTATTTGCTTGATTTTCTCTCCAAAATCCAAGGGAGCGCACATCTTCTTGACCGTATCCTTGAGGCGCTTGATAGCCTTGATCTAGATTACTAAGCTGGCTGGCCTGAACGGGATGCATGTAGGGACCATATGGTTGTGCTTGTGGGTTTTGCATACCATAAGGGTTATTAGGAGCATTCATCGGCGGCTGTTGTGGATGACGAAATGGCATGCCGCCTTGCTGCATTTGTTGAGAGGGATAAAAATTTTCTTCCGTAGGCGCAAAATATGGTTGATTTGGGTAATTCCCCGCTTGCATGCTAGGTTGCATACCTGGTTGTTGCTGTTGAAAATACGGGTGCGTATTATAATTGCCCATATTTTGGTTGCCCAAAGTTGGGTCGTATCCTTGTTGGGGACCCATTTGAGGATAGCCAGGATTATCTGAAAACAACTGTTGTTGACCGGCTGCATTTTGGAAAAATGGCTCTTGCTGAGGTGATTGATCGTTCACATCGCCCCGGCGCCGAAATCTAAATGACATGTTTTAAGCTCCTCAAGTATTTAGGATAGATTAAACTCTTATCTTATAAGATAGTATGTTCTGATGCCAATTGCAAAAAAATGATTAGAAGAGCTTTGCTTTATAAATTTATTTTTAACGCTTTTCCTTGAAGAAATCGGTCATAATTTAATATTGTGATAAAAAATTGGCTAACGTGCCATCTGTGTAAAATGTATACCGTAGGTCCCCAGAAGAGGTTGTATTATGAATAAATTTTCGCGTATCAAAAGCTGACCATTTGGCATTATCTTCGTAAGGTGCAACGAATATAAAAAATGGGTTAAGTTGTTCTGTTGCATATGCTCTATCCAACTCCTCTGGTATACCTATAAATATTTTATGCGGCCCTATAAGAAAAGAATTCTCAAGACAATCAATCATTATTAAATCCTGAAAAAGGCTAACATCAGGATGACCATTGTAATAAAATCCAGCACTAATGGCCACGCGCTTTGGGCGAATTTGACTTAACCATAAACCATCGTTAGATCCATGTTCATCTTTGGCTCCATGGTGACTTGTAACTAGCAATTCAATGTTTTGGAGAGCTGCACGATGTGCTGAATTAGTCATATATCTACGTGTTGTAAAAGCAGAGGCATCACCCATGATAAGAATATCATGATGATTAATAGAAAACCTAACGATAGCACTATTTGTGTTTTTGTTTTTATGGTACGTCGTTCCATAGCCTGCATTTGAGCATAAAATGGATATGAACGATGTTGCAGCGCTTTCAGCATCTAAAAATCCACCCGACATTGGATAATTACTTATATACTTTTCCATATGCTTGATTTTATCAGGCATCACATTAAGAACCTTTTTGATTAGCTCTTTTCCATCTTTTTTCTCTTGGTAAGATTCAAGCAAATCACCTAAAATGAAGCTTTCTAATTGAATAAAAAACGGCCCATTAAGTGTAAAGAGTCGCGGGAAAATATTGATATGATCTTTGTCGGCATGAGAAGTTATAATACTAATTTTTGCTTGCACAGGTGTTGGCATATCACTATGCACTTCTGCACGACCAAGAACCGCCACAACACGATTTACAATATCTCTACAGGTGCATTTCCGGATGTACCACCATCTACCATATAGTAGCGGCCATTTTTCTTGTTTTCTAAAACTGTGCCACTTCCCTGCCCAACTTCTTGGATAATAATGACAAAACGAGGGTCTCTGACTGCTTGTAGCCTTTGAAAGCTAACAGTATTAAGCTCTGCCATTGCAGAAAGAAATGAACTTAATAAAAATACCAATACTAGAATGAAAGAGAGCATGATAATACATACTTTAAGCCATTATAATATTTCTCTATATATTGAGCTAAGCTCACCCATTCTATTGCTATTTGATCTCCTCCGGCACTTTTTAAAAGATCCGGAGCATGCATATAATACTGTTGAGCAGCCTGGTGCGCTATATATGTTATAGCTTCTTTAGAAGCATGTTGTTTTTTTAAAATATCCACTTGCTTTCTAAAGGCTTCACCAAGGCCTCTTACTGCTGCATTTCGATAATGTTCAAGAGCTCTTTGTAAAGCTGGACCTGTTATTTCAGGGTCCTGAAAATCAGCAAGGTATTCAACAAAATCCCCTGCATCATAAAAGATTTCTGGAAATTCACCACCTCCCGGTAAAGCTTGTACATAATATTTGTTAGCTTTAGCAAAATCACGGCACACAACACCATGAGGTGAGGAAGAATCATAACGATAGCATTGCGCAAGCTTCCAGTAGGCGTAATGTTCCAAACCCAGTGGCGCTAAAATTGCAATAAATTCATCTGCTTTTTCTAATCCTTGCTCAAGAATTGCAAACCCATACTCTATAGCGCCTCTGCGTGAACCCTGATTTTTAGCAAGCTCAAATGATTGGGCAGCAAGATCTGGCCTTTTTAAAAACTTATAAATGTAACCAGCGTTTACAAGAACTTCGGATGGTGCCGCGGAAATATGAGCTAAGAAAGAATTTTGTGCAGCTCCATTACTTAATAATTCTTTAGCTTTTTGAAGCACTGCACCATTTTCGGCGGCAAAAGGAATCATGAGTAATCGAGATAAATCTTCTGTTGTGTGAATTTCTCTAAGGATTAGATCTGCTTCATTCCCTAAAATAACAATATTTCGTGCACCTTGATGACCAAGCTCAGCCGCAATTACAATAAGGGATCTTTCAAAAAAGGAAAACTGATTAAAGTTTGTTTTAGTTGTATTGAAAAAAGAATCAGATGGAAAAAACAAAGTTCCTAAAACTTGCCCTAATGTAGGATTAGCAATGCTTGTCTTTATCTTTTGAATGATTTCATGGGGTATATTTAGTTCTGTTTTAAAATCACGCTCGATTGGTTTTGATAATCGCTCATTTAAATTCTGTCTTGAGAACTTTTTGCTAAGATGCCTTGCTTCTTCAAAAACTATTAATAAGTTTTTATTTGCAATAGCATCCCTGAGAGTGTGATATGAGAAAAACTCATCCGCTACTCCAAGTAAAGCAGCTTGGGCAACAATTAATATAAAAGCAACTTGCTTAAAATTTTTCTTCAGGCTTAAAGTCAATGTAATCTGTTCCGCTAATTTTAAACTCTTTTGGATCAGCCCATGAAGCATCTAGTATTATCTTAGCTGAAGCAACATTTGCTTCTTTCCACTGCTCTAAAAGTTCATTTAAATGTGGAAAATTTGTTAAAATAAATGTTGTATCTACTTGAGAAGGAATGGTTGATGGGTTAAAAGAAAGCCTTTCTTCCACAGGGTTAGCTTCACCTTCTTGAGGAATTATTCTTACATAAAAAACGATATTAGCCTGAGCCTCTACAGCTTTACTTTTGAGAAACTTTACACTTACTGGAGCTAATAACCTAACTTGATGATCTAAAGGATTATGCTCTTCCATTGCAAACAACGAGCACATTAGAAACGGTGCAAAAAGTGCCAGTGCTAACTTTTTCATTTTTTCCTCCCTTAAATTAATATTAGTACAAAGTACGTTAATATTTTATTTACAACCTGCTTACAATAGTACTTTTATCCTAAATATTATAAGAAGAGAAGGATTATTTTTAACGCTTTTCCTTGAAGAAATCGGTCATAATTTTGCTGCATTCTTTTTCTAAAATGCCGCCAATGACTTCGGGTTTGTGATGGGAGTGCTCAAAAATTTTGGGGCCGTGTTCAACTCCGCCAGATTTGGGATCGTAGGCACCAAAAACAAGCTTACCAACACGCGCTTGGGCAATGGCTGCAGCACACATCGGACACGGCTCAAGTGTTACAAAAAGCGTGCATTCGTTTAAGTATAGGGTTTGCAATTTATAAAAGGCTTGCGAAATGACAATAAGCTCTGCGTGGTGAAGAGGATTACTGTCAGAAATACATTCGTTGTGGGCTTTGGCGATAATTTTTTCATTCCTGATTAACACAGCTCCTACAGGAACTTCATTACGCGCTGCAGCAAGTACCGCTTGTTCAAGAGCACGATGCATGAGTGTATTCATTATTCCATACCTTTACGCACAATGTTAAAGAGCATATAGCAAAAAATGCGATGCGTTGTTAGCTGTTTATTTTGATAGGTATCACAGCATAATTATGGAGAAATGAATAGCAGGAGCGATAAAGCTCCTGCTTGATTATTGTTATTGAGCGTTTTTACGAAATCACCGTTACATTACGCGCCCACGTTGCGCCAGCACCGAGGTTTATGCTTGATCCGCCTTGCATTTCCACAGCACCCACAAGGGCTACGTCGTTGTCTGTAAAAACACCCGTGGTTGGGTGAGTACCTGTGAGATTTCCTAGTGGAGCCCAATATATCCATCCATCAGGATCTCCTAAACTTGGGTTCCATCCATAATTTATAGTGACTCCTCCATAGGTAAGTCCATGATTATACGTGTCATCTGTATACCAATTAGGATTACCATCTGTTATGTGATATGGTACGTAACCTGTAAAATTTGATGGCCAAGGCAACACATCGGACCCCGATTTGTAATACCCATCAGCAGTATCAAAAGTATAGATTTTTCCATCCGATAACACATCACCTACCTTCTTTCCTGTATCAACGGCTACAACACCACCCGTTTCTACCGTTAATGAAGAGGAAACTTGACCACTGGTAAGCCTTAAATCTACTCCATTAGCGATTTTAAGAGGCGCCACTGGTGTTTTACCATTATTCACTTGGAATTTTCCGTGATTCACATTAATACCACCTACCGTCTGGGCGCTTAAGTCCGTGGTTACGGTTACTAAACTGTTTACCACACTTTCTATTGCTAGCTCTCCAGAGCCTATCAGATGCGTAAGGTTCACCGCATCGGTTGTTTGTACTTGTAATTTACCATCTTGGCTCATTGCTAGAGGACAGAGATTTCCACCCGCGGTTACAATTAAATTACCACCGTTCAGGCGCATATAGTGCCCTGACACTATAGGATCTCTTGAGCTCATCGATACTTTTCCTTTGGTTACTTGCACATCTTGTGTTGGTGAGCCATCAAAGATACAGACGTCATCATCATCGCTTCCGACAAACTTAATACCGCCCATTACTGGACCTGAGAAGTGCGCGCCTGTGGTGAAACTAACCGCAACAGAAGGGAAAAAGAATTTACGCACCCAATTAGCGCCACTTTCTGCCATATACAGATTCATGTCTTCATCGACGAAAAGTCCTCGAGGGCTATTTAATCCCGTGACCAAGGTACCTGGACTTGCAGCACCATTTTGTCGCACTAAGATAGAGCCAGCACCTGTGTTCGCAATATAAATGTTATTCAATGAATCAACATATACACCATATGGATCACTTAATCCTGAAATAAAATTAGTGTTATACGTGCTAGTTGAAGCATTATACATAGCAATGGCACCTAAATTAGGCTCTGCCACATACACATTTCCCAGAGAATCAATGCTTATGGCTTTAGGATTTACCATTCCCATAGCACTTGTCACTAAATTAGCAACATCTATACTTCCATCACTATTGTATTTATCAATGTGTGCAGGAAAATTAGCACCTATATACAGTTTATTGTTTCGATCAATGCCTATAGTTTGAGCACAAATTCCTGAAATAAAACTCGCGTTATAGGTATGCGTAGTTGTACTATACATCCCTACTCGCCAGTTATCTTGATCAGCCACGTAAAGATTATCATCGGAATCTACGCAGATACCTTGGGGATTATTTAACCCACTAATAAGAGTAGAAATGACGCCACTTGTGTTAACTTGGCGAATAGCATTATTTCCAACATCAACAATATACAGATTGCCTATAGAGTCTCGTGCAACAGCATAAGGATTTGATACTTTTGCAGAAACGGCGGACCCACCATCCCCTGAATAGCCTGCGGTGCCATCACCAGCAAGAATTTCGTTGGAAATTGCGTCAAGATTTGTAGATGGCACCAGTCCAAGCACTACAACCACCAACCATTTTGTAAAAGAATTTTTCATATTCCTGTCTTTCAAAAAATTAAATAACAGGAATAGTTTTTCAAAAATTAATTAAGTTGATGTAAATATAATTAAAATAAATATATAATATAATTTGTATTTTTATTCAAATTTTTCTATATTTTTAATTAAATAAAAAATCCCAAACTAATAACATCTATTCGGAAAAAATCAATCAGCTAGGAAATGTTGCAGCACCCAACGCAGCAATACAAAGAGCTAGTACGAGGTTCCGCAACCAAGCTACTGGACGTCAGAGAAAGCAAGCAACAGAACGATTAAAGGTTAACCTGTCATCACGACCATAGCGATAGCCTTGTGTGGCGATCTTTAATGAGGATTGCCAAGTAGCTTACGTTCCTTGCAAAGACGTTCCTTATTTCACGACGTTTTACCTTGCTGTTAACACATTGTTAACTAATTTAATTACAAAAAATTAAAATAATCCGTAAAAAATACCCCTGAAACCAAGTAAAACCGCATTCATGCAACACCGCCACTTATCCCGGATCTGTTGCATAAATAAGATGAGGGAGAAGAAGAAACATGACGTATAGGGATTTTTAATTTACAAGAAAAACTTTTGAGTTTAGCCATAAAAGCAACTTTTGTAGTCGTGGTTCTTATTATGACTCAAACCTTGCCTCTTTACCGCATCAAAAATTGGCCCCATTACAACGAAATTCTCAAGCACCGTTGGTCCTTAGATATTTGGCTCAAACCGGAAGTTGCTCAACGATGGTACAGCCGAAAACGTAATGGTAAGAAAGGCGCTGATGTAACGTATAGCGAAGATGCTATTCTTATTTGCTTAACCATTCGTTTCTTGTTCAATCTTTCTTTGCGTGCAACGGAAGGTTTTATGCAATCGCTGGTACAACGACTCGGCTTTTCTTCTTTAAATTGTCCCTCTTACACACAACTTTGTAGACGTGCTGGCTCGTTAAAGATTAAGCTACCCCGAGTTTCGAATGGTTCTTCTTTATATATGGCTATCGATAGCACTGGGCTCAAAGTCTACGGCGAAGGCGAATGGCATTTGAAAATGCATAAAGCTTCTAAAAGACGAACCTGGCGCAAGCTGCATGTGGCTATTGATCCAGTGACTCAAGAGCTCTTAGAAGCTGAACTTACCGATTCACGTGTTCATGACTCTCTTATGCTTCCTAAGCTTCTGCATAAGATTAAAGATCCAATTGAAAAACTCTGGGCTGATGGAGCCTACGATAATGCCACAATTTATCAACTCCTTCATCAAAAAGGTATTCACCCCGTCATTCCGCCCAGATATGGAGCAACCCAATCGTATTCGTATTATACTAAAAAGCATTTAGGAACGCGGCGCCTGATCTTGACGAAACCTCACTTTCGGCAACGTGATAAGACTATAGAGTATATCGCACAGTTCACCAGTTATGAGGAAGGGAAAGCAATGTGGAAGAAATCGAGTGGATATGGATTACGGTCGTTAGTAGAAACGGCGATCATGCGATTTAAGCGAACGTTTACGGATAAGTTACGATCACGAAAGCTTGAAAATCAACGAACAGAAATACGGATTAAAGCATGCATCCTTAATCAAATGCTGCAACTTGGCTCTCCGTATACTGTTCCAACTGCTAGAGATCAATCATTAACGTTTTGTTAACTAATTTAATTACAAAAAATTAAAATAATTCGTAAAAAATACCCCTGAAACCAAGTAAAACCGCATTCATGCAACACCGCCACTTATCCCCAACTTCTGTGGATAAATCATTGGATAAATCCTGAATGAATTCATTTTCTCTAGGCCTGGGTTCGCGTCTCTTCCCTCTGCTCAAAAAACAGGCTACTGCTCCCTTTTGCCTTCTTTTCTGCTCTTTTTGAAAAAAATTATCAAAAAAATTTATTTAATTTTAGTCAAACTATTTATTCCTAAATTGGTGAAAAAAATCTGTGGATAAGTCGATGTCAATACCAAAATTATTGATTGACATCTTTTTTTTTGCGAGGCATTGTGGCTTTTTTATATGAGATTTTCCTTGAGATATCCAGATGAGCATTGAGGTACTTTATAGGGATGCCTTGATGTTGGCTATTAATAAACCGTCTGGCCTACCCGTGCATAAAGGGGCGGGAAGAAAAATCGACACGCTTGAAGATTACTTAGATGATTTACGCTTTGGACTACCTAAAAGGCCAGAGCTAGCGCATCGCTTAGATAAAGATACGACAGGTTGTTTAATTCTGGGGCGAAATAAGGTTGCGCTTAAAAGATTAAGCGAACTTTTTCAACAGCATCTTATTGAAAAGACGTATATTGCTATTGCCCATGGGGTGATTGAGAATAACCAAGGTGAGATTAATTTACCGATCGCTAAAAAATCTCGTGATAAAAAATCATGGTGGGGAAAGATTGATGATAATGGTCAACCGTCGCTTACCTATTATGAAGTGCTAGCGCGATCTGATACAGCAACGCTTGTAAAGCTTATTCCCATTACAGGACGTACCCATCAGTTGCGCATTCATTTGCAAGCCCTGGGATATCCGATTGTGGGAGACCAAATCTATGACCAAAAAGATAAAGAGAATTCGCTTTGCTTGCATTGTTATGAGATGAACGTGCCATTATACGCGAAAAAAGAGAAGATTTTGCTGCATGCGCCATTGCCAGAAAATTTTGTAAAAGTTTTGGACGCGATGAAATTAGACTGGCAGGATGATACGAGATAGACAAAATTAATTTTATTCATTGGATCCTCGCGTAAGGCTTTGCCTTACTCAGGATGACAAGTACTTGAGAAAGATATGCTAAAAAAATTCTGCTTATTATGGTTTGGTTTTTGCGTTGTAACCATCGCTGTTAATGCACATTCCGTATCGCCCCTCGCTTTAAAAAAATTAGATGAGCACGTGCAAAAGCAAATAAAGCTAGGAAAAGCTATAGGATGCACAATTGCGGTGCTTGATCATGATGAAGTGGTATTTGTAAAAGCCTATGGCGTAAAGAAAAAAGGAAGTAAAGAAGCGGTTGATACTAACACGGTTTTTCAGATTGGCTCTATTTCTAAGCCTGTTACGGCAACCGTCGTTGCTATTTTACAAAAATCAGGATTATTGAATATTCATGATTCGGCGCAAACCTACCTACCCTACTTGCATCCAGATACAAAAGTTCATCATCTTTTAGCACACACCTCAGGATACAACCGCATGGGGTGGAATAATAAGATTGAAAGCAGCGTGCTTCGACCGCAGCTTTTAGAGGACCTAATCACGACTCAACGTCAGCGTGAACCCGGCGAGGAATTTGATTATCATAATGTGGTATATAGCTTGCTTGAAGAGGTTTTGGAGAATACACAAAAGTCGTCTTTTAAAGAGATTGTCCAAGAAACCTTATTTAGACCGCTTGGGATGCACCGCGCAACTGTTGGCTATGAAGACTTTATTGCTCAAAATAATAAAGCTTGGCCGCACACGGCAGGAAAAAATGGACGATTTTATGCCTCTAAAACGTACTCAAAACTTTATCACGGGTCGGTAGCATCAGCGGCCGGAGTTAATGCCAGCATTATGGATATGATTCCCTTTTTGCGATTGCAAATGATGGGCGATGACAGCTTGGTAAGCACAGATGATTTAGAAATTTTCCATCGTCCGCATACGACGGCACCGGATTTGTTTTTGTGGCTTAAGGGTGAAATGGACGGAAAGTTGCGCTCTTACTATGGGCTTGGTTGGCGCATTGTGGAAAATGACAAATGTCGGGTGGTTTTTCATGGTGGCTATGTGAAAGGATTTATTAGCTTTGTAGGATTTTTACCCGACAAAAAAATTGGCATTATTGTCCTGCATAATGGGCAAAATATTTTTTCGACCGAGACCGGTATAAAATTTTTGAGTAATTGGGTGCAGGAATAGAGTATGGACCCCGCGATCAAGTCGCGGGGTGTCAGTCTTGCAACGCTGAGTATCGATCTTGAGGCATAAATCCCATGATCAAGTCGCCGGCGTCGCTATTGAATGAATTCTCCCATTTAATACTCTGGGCTTTCGCAGTAATGACGAGAGCCGTATAGCCTAATACTCATTTAGCACTCTTTTTCTTCTACCACATCAGCGCCACGGATAGCCATGATAAGGATAGCGATGGGAAAAAGAAGGATAGCCCAAAAAATCACCCAGCCCCAAGAACCGCGATAACGCAGGTAGAAAATTGAATCGGTTTTAACAAACCTCGCGTTCATAAGCAGTAAGAAGAATGCGAGCGGGGGCCAAAAAATCAGAAAGAAAATCAGCCAAAAAATACTCCCGTCGTATTTGAGCGGATAAACGCGGCGGGTGTTAATGATGGGCATGGAGAAGAAGGATAATATATTCTCATTGCATTATAGCTTGAAAAATAAGAAATACCTAATCCCGAAGCTTAAACCTTTTCAATAATTTTTCTATTTCTTCTTTCTGCGCATAAATGATAGGGAGATCTGCTAATGTTATTGGCACTGATAATCCTGAGAAGGCTGACTCAGCATCAGTAACCACTTCGTTGTATTTTGATAGCTGCAAAGCATTATAGCCAGCAGCACCTTTAGGAAGTGCATGAGGATTTTTAAGAGCATCTCTAATTTTTTGAATTTGTACTTCTAGTTTACTCTTTAATTTTTGTGGATGACCCAAAGTATCTATTATTGAAGCTATTTCATCTCGCGAAAGATCCTTAAATCTCCTTGCATCACACTGCCATAAATATTGCTGCCCTGAAGGTGCTACTTTTGTTTTCAACCCAAGATCGTGTCTTATTGACTGAACGAAATGATAATACTTTGCAAAAGGTTCTGGCAACAAAGAAACATCACTTACACCATTGTCCGTCATATATAATTGAATTTGAGTCTCTATTAAGTTAAGGCTTCCGGTTAGATCAACAATAACCTTAGCGGATTTAGCGTAATCGTATTGCTCACCTTCTATGGTTCTTTGATTGCTTTCAACAATACTTTTTCCTTGTTGTAATATTCTAATTTCATCATTAACTGCATCAATAGTCCTTTTGTAGATCATCATAATATCTTGCAATGATTGTCCTGACTGCAAATCATTCTGCCATTGCGCTAGGATGACATTACTTATTTTGTTATTGGCACAACCTGACTGCAAACCATCTAGAATGGGAGTACCGCGAACTCCGTTTAAAAAGTCTGCCAAAACTTGAAGAGGATTACCCTCATGGCTGAGATCTTCTAAAAAGACTGTTAAATCAAGAGCAATTGATTTAGCAGTTTTGTGACTGGCCATAATATATATCGCTCTATGTCCTGCATGTAAGTAATCCCAACATTGCTTTAAAATATCTTCATTTGTCCTAGCAGTATAATCGGCCTCTTCAAGATAACCATCTAATGCATCTCTTGAAGGAATTTTAGACCCTGTTAATAATTCTTTTAAAGGATTTGGCTGATCCAGAAATTCTTCAAGAATATTCAATCGAATATCATCCCCTATTTTTCCAGGGCTAGACTGCTTTAGTTCATCGACTATACTATAAAAAATCACCAGCGGGCGTAATTGATAGGGTGTTTTTCTTTTTGACACAGGATTATCGAGAGATAGTTTGATTTTGTTAAGCAAATTTTCTAAAGCAGCTTTTTCATCCGAGATAGTTTGTTGATTAAGATATTTTTTGCTTAATGTTATATCCATATATTCTTGCACGAGAGTATCAAAATTATTCACAAGATCGCTAATATAGATAAACAAGGATTTTTTCTCATCAGCTGTTAGATATTTTAATTCTTCATTAAACAACTCAAGTCTAGAATTTTGAATGCTCGACGTAGATTTTAAGGTAAAAAAAGCTTCTAGTTGCGTCAAATTACTAGCATATACAAAAAGTATGAGGTCACTATTCAAGAAAAGGGGAAGAACAGAAGTCGTTGACATTTTTCTTTGAGCCGATCTCTTGCTACTGGCACTTAAACGTTGATTCATAGCTGTTTCAGACATTGAAACATTGACATGTGGAGAAATATCCGACCGGAAAAGATTCATCGAGTCCTCAAAGTCTTGCTGCATTTGAGCTTGAGCAGCCTGAACTTGCGGATCTGCAACACATTCACCATAAAATAGAGCTGCTGCTTGTCTGCGCTTTTCTTGAGCGTCTTTTATGTCTTCCTTTATGGCATTTATATAGGGATCCACAACAATAGGATCATATATAACTCCAAACTTATCTGTTAGTTTTTTAAGAACTTGGATGTATTCTTCACCCACTTCACAATAAAGGCTAAAAATATCTTTAGAAAATTTGTGTGGCTGCAAAACGGAGATTAGCAGGCTCAAGCGCATCTGTAACAATTTGCAAGGCATCACCTCGTGGGTTTTTACTAAGAATGTCTTGTAAATGAGCTAAATCTACGCTTAAAGCTGTCGCGCTCCCATAAAACTCATGAGAAGAGTCAAGCATTAGAGCCAAAAGTGCTCTTGAATCAGCAGCTGAGGGGAGCTCTTGTAAAGCCCATTTATTGACAACCGCCATATGAAATTCCATTTTTTTAAATTCTTGAGTACATTTGTTGGCGGCATCAACAGCATAATAATACGCATCCACAGAAGACGTAATAGCTGCTGGTTCATCTGGTGACGGGGCTGGACGAGGCGTTAGGTGAATTTGGTATGCGGGGCGTTGAGGACCTCCGAAAACAGATTGCAAAAGCTGGTATTGCTGAGCGAGTGCTTTAAAGCCGTCAACCACCATAGGATACTCTGCTGGAGAAAAAGGGAACTGTTGATCAATGAGTGAGCCATCTTTTAATTCAACTGTTAATTTTACCGTATGGGTAGCGTCATCAAATAAAAATGCATGATTTTTCCGATCTGGATTCTGGAGTAGAGTCTGTACCTGAGTAGCTACAGCCAACGGTATATTTTTGCTAACGATGCTATCAAGTTGAGCAAGTTGTAAGTTTTGTCCTGTTGCGACGAGCTGTTGCTTTGCTTGTAAAGCTTCGTATTCAGCTGCTACTTTTTGCTTTCTCTCTGTTGATAACGCTCTTTGAAGAGTAAACCTTTGCTGAGACTCTTGTCGTGCAAGCTCTTCAGCGGTTTCTCTTTTTTTTGTTTCCTCTTCTAACTGTGCCGCAGCAACGGCGCTGACGGCGTGAAATTGACGATACCAAGTTTCATACACAATCTTAGGATTTTGAGTTCTATAACCAGCACCTGTCGTAGGTAGCCAAGCTGGAAAACATTCGCTCAAAAAATCTTTTCCTGCAGGAAAAGTTTCAAGAAATCGAATAATTTCAGAATTTTTTTGCGGTATTTCATTCGTCGACCTGAGATTACATTGAGGAAAATCTTCGGGGAGCCTAGCAGCATGAATAGAAAAACATAGAAAAAATAAAAAAAACACTACCTTGTTCTTTAAAAAACTCATATCAATCAATCTTATAACTATTCACAATCACGTATACTTGAATTATGATAAATTGGATATATTAATTTTTATTTAAATTAAGTTTTATGAAGATTGCTTTTTTTATTTTGGGTATTTCAACGGTTTACGGTTTCAATAGTAATCATAATTTTTATGCAGGATTTTCGCTTAATCAATGTGCATTAGCTGGAAAACGCAATGATGCAGCAACTGACACAACGCCCTTTAATCAAATTTTGGTTAACAACAAAACAGTACAGAATAATGGAATATATGCAGGAATAATTGCTGGATATTTATTTAAATTTAAAGATTTTGGTATAGGGCCAGAATTTTTTTATAATTATGGAAGGATAGAGAACAAGATTAATAGCACATATCTCGATCCAGCTGGACCGCACGATACCAAATTTCAAGTAAGTTATAAGATTGCCAATCAAAAAGGCTTACATTTGCGCATAGGTTATTTTTTAGATAGCTATTTTCTATATACATTATTTGGAATACATTCCCAAGCAGGATATTTTGAAGCAAAAGGAACCAAATCTGATTTAGGCCTAGCTCCTCAAGTAATAGAAGGCACTTATAAATCCAAGACAAAAAGCATGACTTGTTTTAACTTTGGATTAGGAGCACAAAAGGCAATCGTAGAACACTATGCAATTGGTTTAGAGTGCAGATTTTCTCATTTCCCAAATAAAAATTTCACTTTTGCTTTGAGTGATGCCGAACGCACCACCCTCAACAGCTCATTTAAATATCAGCTGCGCTCGATTAGCTTAAAACTTATGTACGTATTTTAAGAAAGTTTATTCCTGAATTTTGATGTTTTATAATATTTTTTACGATTTTTATCATAAAAATTATTTAAAAAATGTCTTAGTATTGACATTTTTAATTTTTAAGTATATATTCACCCGACAAAGTTAGGGGTTATACATTGATGAATAGGCCATTTGCATTACTATTAGCGGGTCATGCACTTAGCACATGTGCTTTTGCAGAGGAAACACACGCACCTATTACGCAATTTTATGCAGGGGTGTCAGCTGGTTATGACCGAATAATCTCAAAGCGAACAGAGAAACTTGAAACGGGCACAGGCACAAAACTTTCTTTTTCGCATAACAAAACTCAAACTGGTAACGGCTTTAATGGCAAGCTGCTAGGTGGGTTTTTGTGGAATATTGCAGATACTTCATTTGCGATAGGGCCTGAGATTTATGCAGGATATGGCAGTGCAGAAGTAACATTGCAGGGTACTGAACATGACCCCTTGGGCGGCCCAGCTGATAAAAGCTATCAAAGCACATTTAAGCAAAGTTTTTCCATGGGAATTGGCTTACGTGCGGGTTTTTATTTAGCAGAAAATAATGATTTTGTGTATATATTTGGCGGCATTGATCGCAGTAAATTTGAAAATAAATTCACATTATCCAGTACTGATGTAGCTGGGTTTCCTATCCCTACTCTCCTTGCAAAAAATAACAAATTCTTAAAAAGTTCTGTTGTAGGAGTAGGATATGAACGAAAGATTGGAAGCATTAAGCTTGGTATAGATTTGCGTTATTCTCCCTACTCTGCTTGGAAAAATTATTCACGAATTGCTGCTGTATCTAATGATAAAATGTTATTACAGTTCAAACCTAAAATTATTACAACCTCTCTAACAGTTTGCTATTTATTTTAACGCTTTAGAAATTTTTTAAATACAGGTGCTGAATTGTAATGGCTTATATAAGGTTTTTACGTTTTATTTTTCTTATTAATTTGATTTCCTTAGCTTGGTCAAGTGAAGTATTTGACGTATTAATATTAGATACATCTTCTGCATCTGCAAAAGCCAACTCTGTAAATAGTGCTATGGCAGAATTACACAGACGGCGCACCAAGGGCGACCTTATCGCTGGAAATATTTTATCTACAATGTCCTGCACACAATTTAGAGAAAAAGAAGCAGCAGTAACCGAGTACAATAGAAGATTAATTGAACAAGAAAAAATAAGGAGCGCAACGCAAGGGCTTAATCTTTCTGGAAACATAATTGGAACTCCTTCCAAAGTTTTAGGACAAGTTGTTCGTCGACAGCAAGAGCTAGAAGAACAAAACAGAACATTACAAGAACAACTTGCTGCCAAAGAACGAGAAAAAGAAGAAGCAGCTAATAGAGCCGCGATGTATTCCCCAGAAGCCAAAGCTGCTGGATTGCTTAGACAACAATCCACAAAACTTGAGAGAGAGCTCGACGAAGCAAAAGAGCGCTTAAAAAGTTCTGAACAACGAATCCAGGAATTAGAAGCGCGCATGGGACAAGAAGCCATTGGTGCTATTCATGATAATATAGGGTCTGCTGGGGCAATTGCAAACGGTGGCACAATGGGAGGAAAGATTAAATTAGATGCAATAGGTCATTTGAGACAAAGCTACCTAGACATGATTGATGATTTGGGTGGTCAACAAGAAAGTAGCGTTGTTGAAGATAGCGAAATGGTAAGAAAAAAAGTTGAGGAAACAGCAGCAATATTTGCAGGTGCTGATGAAAGCAACATTGAAGAAGTGCGCGCCCAAGCACTTGCTCTTACGCAGTCTACTTTTGATATTGTCTCAAAATATGAGGAGCTTAAAATAGATGTTTTTGAGCGTAAAGTCAGGGATGCAGTAACATTAGAAGCCCTTAGAAAAATAGTTATTGATGATATTTTTTATGATGTTTTCTTATCAAAAATGTCAGAATTAGAGCTACGAATTCTTAATTTAGATGTACTACAACAGTCTTTAGATTTAACAAAATTATACCAAGATCAGCTTGAACAACTCATCAAGTTAAACTTGTATTCTCCTTCAAAATTAAGCGCTATCAGGCAGTTTTTAACAACGAATGAAAATATGCTTGGAAGAAAAATTGAAGAAAGAGATGAAGCAATTCGTGATGAATACCAACCTTCTTTACTTGCGGTAAAACAAAAAATGGATGCACTTTATGCTGAATACCAACTACGAGCACTCACGCCGCCAATACCTAAAGAGTACGATCTTGCATATGTCTCTATACCTTTGCAATTAATGAGGTCTCCTATAGCTTTTTTCTTGCTGGCGAAATCTGATTTTACTGACAAAAAATTTAATGATATTCAGATATTAGATCAATCGCTGATATATCTAACACGTGAACAAACGCGAGCTTTCTTTGTGTATTTGTATGATGTTCACACGAATTTTTCAGCGTACAAAAAGAGATTTGAAGAAGTCACTCTAGCATCACCACCCCCTTTGCAACAAAAAGACATCCAAGAACTAATCAAAATTTTTAGGAATCGGCTTAAAACATACTTTTTAGATTATAAAAGTAGAGCGGGAAGTGAAGAAGGAACAGAAGAACAAAGTGCTGAAAAAACAGCAGCTGAAAAACCTAACTTTAATCCCGCATTTAACGATCGAAAAGCTTTCAGAGAATTTGCGGTATTAATTGATGATCTTATCTCTGGAGCTATTACTACAAAGATTATTAAGAAAGAGATTGAATCGTTACGCATCGAACTTAATCACAAATTAGATAACGTCACTATACAAGGAATAGAGGCTGTCATAAAATCTGAACCAACACACGCTCCTGTAGTTGAAAAGACATTAAGAGTTATTGAAAGATACTCTCAACTTGTAAATCAACAAGGTGGGATAGATGCAATAACTAGCGCCTCTACACCTCAACTTAAAGAATTATTAGGTGAAATGAAAACAGTTAAAAAAGATATGAATGACAGAGCATTTCCATTTAAGAAATTAATCCAAAGTTCCACTGACTTTATAGAAGGTAGTAAAATTTTGGAATCTGTTGTTGTAATCGTTACACCAGCGTCTCTCCCCCCAGTCGCTAACATCATAACGGCGCCTCCTATAAAGAAGCCTGCACCTCCTGTTGGACGTCCCGCGATGTCTCTTGGAGCCCCTCTAAGCACTGAAAATTTAACAACAGACCTAGATCAGCTGGCGATACAGTTAGAAACTAAAAAAGCATCTCTAGATGGAGCAAAATATGATGATTACAAAACGCGCATTCAAGCAGCACGAGATAATGTAACTGACGATGCTCTACAGCAAGCACAGATGAAGATTAAGAAGCTAAAAACAGAGCTGAAATAAATTCATTACTCACTGGACCCCGTTTTACAAAGGGGAGACTGGTAGGTACTATTTGAACAAAGTAGCTCTCTCTACTCATCATCATCAACACCGCGCATGCGTGAGTCTTCGAGTAGCATTTTCGCTTGCTCGCGAATCTTCGGATTGTCACTTTTCTTCGCACGCTGTGCACGACTATGAGCAAGACGCGTATCACCCATACGCATCGCCGCTTCCGCCTGAGCAAGATCAGCAAGCCCATGTTGATTAAGTTTACGATACGCCCCTACTTTTAATAACCACGCAGCAACGTTATCCGGGTCATCTTGAGTAATGCGGTTAAGATGATCAATCGCCTCTTGAGCGTTATCAGATGAAGCCGTATAGAGCGCCTGCGCATACAACAAACGTATAGAAAGTGCATCGGAAGCCAGTTGAATAGCACGTCTTAGGTGCTGAAGTGCTTTGTTCGCATTACCGGATTCAAGCAGGAATTGTCCGTACATTTCATGCAAGTAAGGATTATCAGGAGATTCACCAATAAGTTCTTCCATTTTGTTAAAAGCGTTGTCGTATTGCCCTTTCATTGCGTAGACGATGGCACGTGCTATACGCGCTGCCGGTGTCGTTTTTTGATAATAAAAACGCTCTGATTCTGAAGGTTTTAGAAGACTTGCCATGAAAATGGCTTGGATAATTTGAAATTCTTGCTCCCATTCTTCAGGAATTGAGCCTGTATCGGGGTGCGCATCACGATAATGAATAAAAGCTGTAATACGATCTTGATCACTAGGGTGCGTTTGCAGATACGGAATTTCTCCAAACGAGTTCATTTTTTTGAAAAGTTCGAAGGTCTCGATAAAACCTTCAGTACTAAGACCTGCTTGTTGAAGCAAACGAAAACCTGCGGCATCTGCCTCTTTTTCATGCGTTCTTGAAAAGGCTGCAAACGTTCCCATCGCAGCACTTTGACCAAGCAAAGATCCAGCAACAAGGGGCTCAAAATTTCCACTAGCAAGAGCAGCCGCCCCGCCAAGTAGAGTTCCAAGAACGGACGCTACGGATAATCCGTGCATTTCATTTTTCATGCGATGCGCATGTCCGCCGGTAATGTGTCCCATTTCATGTGCAAGAACAGCAATAAGCTGTTTTACGTTTTTAAATTTAATAATAAGACCTGTATGAATAAAAATTTTAGATTGATCAGTGGCAAAAGCATTCACGCTTTTATCGACAACAAAATAGATTTTAGGAACTAAAAGAATTTTACTGGATTTGCATAAGCGCGTAAGAATAGCATTTACAAGTTTTTCAGCGCGCGCATCAACAATCACCGTGCCAGGTTTAATATCCCCAAATATATTGATATTAAAAAGTACAAAAAAAATAAAGGCGCGTAGGTATTTCACTTGAGTCTATCTTCGACAAATACTGGATATTGTCTAGGATACGAGTCTTTTTCATCTGGTTCAAGCTTACCTTTTCGCCCGCAAGCTGAAAGGGATAGAAATAGAATAAGGAGAAGAATGGTGGGTGATGAAGGGATTGAACCTCCGACCCTCTCGGTGTAAACGAGACGCTCTACCGCTGAGCTAATCACCCATTTAAAAAAGGCATGGTCTGATGAACCATGCCTAGTATTAGCAAAAAGCAGTTTATTTTTCAACTGCTTCTTTCAATTGCTTTCCAGCGCGGAATTTTGGAAGGCGCTTTGCTGGGATTTTAATCTTCGCACCAGTGCGAGGATTGCGTCCTTCAGTTGCTTTACGATTTGCAGTTGCAAACGTACCAAAACCGATCAAACGAACATCGTCACCTTTTTTAAGGGACTTTGTAATTGTTTGAAAAGTTGCGTCGATTGCGCGCTCTGCATCAGCTTTAGTTAAACCAGATGCTTTTGCAACGCTGCTTACTAGATCACTTTTATTCACGGAACCCACTCCTACGTTA